>Ga0256407_10000501_pt1 | contig 93463 bp, 68 predicted proteins | sample RumenRJG_04DNA_FD_193489 | JGI IMG/M metagenome (GOLD analysis project Ga0256407, IMG submission 193489) | Bovine rumen microbial communities from Lethbridge, Alberta, Canada - RJG_04 | ecosystem: Host-associated > Mammals > Digestive system > Stomach > Rumen | place: Canada: Alberta... | reverse complement strand
CGTTCCAGCGCTTCAGCAATGACTATCCGTTCAACGAATTCATCTACGAGAACATGCCCAGCTATTGCCGCTCGAGATGGATCGGCGAGATTGCTAAGTTCCCTCGTTTCCAGCAGCGAGTGAGGTACCACTGGAACCGTTTCTATCATGAGGTGTATCCCACGATGGATGAGTTTATGGACCAGTTCGTCGCCAGGATAGAGGCGGCGGGCTATGCCGATTATGCCCGTTGGCCCCAATATGAGGCCGACAACCTCACCTATCGGCTCAACAGCTTCGCCAAGCCGTCGTTCCACAAAAAGGTGGAATGGCTCAACACCCAATGGGGTGCGCCATAATTCATTCCTACAGATTTTCTGGTTATGGAGACAGCGGCGGGGGGGGCGGTGCATCATTGGGACGGTTCTAACTGATAGCGCCGCTTCGCTTACCGCATCATTAGAACCGTCCCAGCTGATGGCACCCGTGCTCTCACTGGGGGAACGTATAATATAGAAAGTTTAAAACAGCATGAAGGTGTGTCATAATTCAATTCTTTTCAACATAACCGCACGTTGGGCATGCGTTAGCACGGTTAAAAAACAGGAAAACACATAAGGGCTTGAGGTGACGGCACAAAAAAAGAGCCGCTTGATAGCGGCTCCTCGGCGGTGTGTACGTGACTCGAACACGCGACCCCCTGCGTGACAGGCAGGTATTCTAACCAACTGAACTAACACACCTGGTTGCATTCGAGAAATGCGCTGCAAAGATAGTACAAAACAACTTAATCCTGCAAATATTTTGGCATTTTTTTTGCCCTAAAGGCCATTTTTTAACAGATTGCCGCCAATGGGACTTATTTCTTACTATCCTGATCGATGACATCAACGCGAATGAGCTCGATGCGTGCAGCCGTCTTGCGCTCGACGGTAAAGCGGTAAGGCGGCAGGTCAAAGACCTCTCCCACATTGGGGATAGCCCCGTTCTCATCAAGCAGATAGCCCGCGATGGTCTGGTAATCGTCGCTCTCGGGCAGGTCAAGGTGGAAACGCTCGTTGATTTCCTCAATCTCCATTCGACCGGCAAACTCAAAGCTGTTCTCGCTCAGCTGTCGTGCCACGAGGTGGTTGCGGTCGTGCTCGTCCTCAATCTCGCCGAAGATCTCCTCTACCAGGTCCTCGAGTGTCACCATGCCACTGGTGCCGCCAAACTCATCGAGCACAATCGCCATGGAGCGTTTCTCGTCCATGAGTTGCTGCATCATCTTGCGGGCCAGCAAGGTCTCGGGGGCAAACAGTACCGGTTTCACCCTGGTTTTCCAGTCCACGCTGGTCACAAAGAGTTCACTCACCTGGATAAAGCCGATCACATCGTCGATATTCTCCTTATAGACCACAATCTTGGACAGTCCCGACTGGGTGAACAGTTTCACCAGGTCGTCACGCGTTGTATCCTCGACATCGACGGCGACAATCTCGTTGCGCGGCACCATACAGTCGCGCAGGCGGGTGTCACTGAAGTCGAGCGCGTTTTCAAAGATTTTGACCTCGCGTTCCACCGTCTTGTTCTCATCCTCATGCTTGTCGATGTTCTCCTGCAAGTAGGCATCCAGTTCATCGACGGTGAGGAGCCTAACGCGTGTGGTGTCAATCTTGATGCCGAACAGCTTCATCAGCGCCGCCGACAGCCATCCGGTGAAACGGGACACGGGATAAAGCACGCAATAGACCATAAACAGGGGAACCGACGCGGTGCGCAACGTGGAGTTGGGATTGATGCGGAAAATCGACTTGGGGACAAACTCGCCAAAGATGAGGATGATGAGCGTTGCCAGCAGCGTCTGCACCAGCAGCAACAGGGGAACGTCAGTAATCCACTGCTGCAAGGGCTTCGTGAGCAGGCTCGCCATCGCCATCGAGTAAACGATGTTGGCAATGTTGTTACCGATGAGCAGTGTAGAGAGGAACATCTCACGATTGCGGTAATAGATGTTGAGCAGGCGGTTGATGATGCCGCCACGCGCCATCTCAATCTCGGCACGCACCTTGTTGGAGCTCACAAAGGCGATTTCCATGCCCGAGAAGAAAGCGGAGCACAACAGCCCGACAAGGGCGATAATCAGTGACGATATGTAAGTCGGTTCCAAAACTTCGTGTTCTGTAGTTATCTATTGTTGATGACTGTATTGTCAATTACGGCATCGGGCGGCGGGGCGTGTTGCCACTGCCGGGATGAGGCATGCGCCGCTCGTCGATGGGGAAAATGGCCTCGACCTGACGCAGCTGATAGGTGGTGAGGCGCTCGTTGGACTCATAGCCGTAGCCCTCGATGATGCGCCCCTGCTTCTCGATATGGATAAACGCGTCACTGTACATGCGGTGGGTGCGCTGGTCCCACATCAACTCGTCGGTGAGGATCAGGTCGTTGTTGATGTTGGAGATGCGCACATTGCCCACCAGCGACCACAGGGCGTTGTCTTTATCAAAAAAGGCCGAGTCGCACTGGATGGAGGTCACAGGATTGAACTTATTGTCCAATTCCTCGCACTTGACGCCCTTGGGGAAGGTCCAATGGGGCTGCTTGGCCTCTTCAAACATGTTCCACAACGGGGCAGCGATGCGATAGCGCGTCTGGCCCGAATCGCTGATAATCGTCTGCACGTCGCTGGTGGTCATGGTGGGTACCCGTTCGGGGTCGGTGGGATGGCTCACCACGCTGGTGGAGTCATCCTTGCACGAGGCGAACAAGACCACGGCAAAAGCCGTCAGGAACACTATTTGCAGCAGGTGTCTCACGCGCGGTTAGCGGATGCGGCTCTTCCAGAACCACATCTCATTGAAGTTCACGCCCAGCGTGATGTTGAGGTAATTCTCGGTGATGAGGTGAACAGGGCTGGTCTCGCGGTGGCGCCATTCCACGCCCAGGTTGACGGTCGTCTTGTTGGGGGCGGGAGTGGGCAGGCCCACACCGACGCTGACGCCGTAATCGCGCACGTTATTGCCGTTGTAGTTCATGTAGTCGTGGTTATAGAACACACCGGCACGGAACGACATCGCACCCACATAGCTGCCACGCTTGTTGGGCGTGAACTGCATACCCAGGGCGGCCTTCCAGCGGTCGTCAAACTGCATCGTCTCTGATTCAAAGCCACTGATGGGCTGATACTTGGCTCCACTCCACTTCTGGTAGGTGTAGTCGGCCTCGATGGTGAGTTTATGGTTAAACACATAGCTCAAACCCGCACCTATCGACGTCGGCTGCTCAAACTTGCCGCCCATCTTGGTATAGCCGATGGTATCCACCTTGCTGTCCTGACTGTCGAAACTTGTGCCCCACGTCTCACCGTGGAACGACTTCTTGGGCTGGTAAGTAAGGCCCACCGTGAGCAGGTCACGACCCTTGGCGATAGGCAGGCTGTACTGCACGCCAAACTGGGCATTCCAGTCGCGGATCTTCATTGTGCGCTCAAAGTAGCTCGTCGATACCGAAAATATCTGCGTCGTGTTAGCAGTGGTACCGAACAGATAAGCGAAATTGAAGCCCAGGCTCAGGTTCTTGAGCGGCTCGTAGCCCAAACCGAAGTAGAGCTGGTTGAAGCCACCGCTGCCGCTACGCGAATCCGCGCCGCCCTCAATCTCGCCGCCATAGGTATAGCCCACCTGAGAATAAGGCACCAGGCCGAAGGAGCCGCCCAGCCTCTTGGCTATCTTGAATTGGGCGGTGAGGTAATCCAGGCCGCCGCTGAAGTTGTAACCCTTGTTGCCGTTCTCCTTGCTCCACAGGTTGGACAGGTCGATGCCCACATCCCACAGGAAGGTCAGGGAGTCCACGTGGGCATAGGAGGCGGGGTTCATCACGTTGACGATGCGTCCGCCACGCATGGCGTAACCCACACCACCCATCGAACGCTGGATGCTGGAGACATTGTCGTTGAGCATACCGTAGCCCATCTTGGAATAGGGTGTGGTGACAATTTGAGCCTGAACGCTGATGACACCCAGCATCACGACAAGCATTACAGATGATATTTTCTTAACAATTCCCATTGGCTTGATTGTATAAATAGATGCGGTTGAGTCCCTCAGCCGCCAAATGTTCATGATAGTTGGCCTCGACGTCCTGCAAACTGTCGCACAGCCACCTGCCGTCACCGCCTGTGATGAAAACCCCGAGATGGGGATGCTCACGCTTGAGGTCGGCAATGTAGCTCCTCACCTCGCCCACAACACCCAGCATCACGCCGCTGCGAATGGCGGTCAACGTGTCATGGCCCACCAGCGGCGTCTCGCCCTGAGCCGTTACCAGCGGCAGGCGACCCGTGTGCTCATGCAGGGAGGCGAAACGCAGGCCCACACCAGGGGCGATGTTGCCACCGGCAAAACAGCCGTCGGCCGTTGTCAGGTCATAGGTGATGGCGGTGCCGGCATCAATGACCAGCACGTCGCCCGTGTTGCCCTGCTCCCTGGCGATACTCCACGCGCCAACGGCCGTCGCGATGCGGTCACGGCCCAGCGTCTCGGGTGTGCGATAACCCAGGGTGATGGGCATCGGTGTCTCGTGGGTGAGGTGAATCACCCGTCGGCAGCGCTGCTCGGCCAGAGCAGCAATAGCCTGAGTGTCAAGAGCAGATGCCGTGCTGCTCATAATGGCCGATTCAGGCTTATAAGTGCTGATGAAACGGTCCAGCACCTGCTCGTCGCCACGCATAAAGCGATTGGTCGCCACGAGTTCCGTGCCGATAAAAAACGCCACCTTCACCGTGGTGTTGCCGTTGTCTATCGTTAGATTCCCTTTCATCAAAAGCGCAAAATTAGTGCAAGCCGAGCGAAATGGCAAGAAAAAGGGCGAAAAATGCCCTTTTTATTGTTATTACCGAGGCGCAGCCTAATTTATCTCTATAATTACTCAAAACCCAGTAAACCACATAAAATGATGCGGTCCTTAGTCACTTATTATCAGTTTTCTTTGCCTCGTGGTCAATCATCGTTGAGGCATAAATCTGCATCACCAGGCCGGCGAGCAGAAACGCCACCCAATCGTTGGTGCCACGCGAGTAAAACATCGTTCCGGCACTGGCACAGTACAGGATGGCACTGGTGACCAGGATATGATGCAGGCGCCTGACTCGCAACGAGACGTCGCGGCGCATACCGAGGGCGCGTCCCACCAGGACAATAAAGGCACCAACGGCAAACGCCCAACGCATCCACTCGTGATTGAAATTGAGTAACGGCATGATGGCCATTGCCAGCATGACCAGCAATCCAACGATGACCAGCACGTTGGAGAGGGCTATCCTGTGTTCTTGTGTCATACTCATAGCAGCATCAGGGGATATCGGTGATATACACCTCTTCGTTGGTACGCTTCATGCCATACTTCTCGCGCACGAGACGCTCGAGCGACTCGTTGTCGGTGTTGAGCTCATTGACCTTGGCGTCATACATCGCCGCCGAGTCCTGGTTGTTCTTAATTTGGCTCTTGAGGTCGTTGATTTGGGAGCGGTACTTGCTGATCTTCATGTAGTTATTGTCTCCGAAGAAGAGCAGCACGACCACGAAAGCCAAAAATATCAACAGCGGGATATTGAGCCATCGCGGTATCCACTTGGGACGTTGAATGTTAAAAAAGGCCATATTTAGTTAGAAATTAGAAGTAAGAAGTTATGAGTTTATTTCTCTGCATCTTTCAGCAGGTTGGGGCGCAAGCGACGGGTGCGTTCGAGCGACATCTGCATCTTCCATTCGGCGATTTTTGCCTGGTGGCCGCTGAGCAGAATCTCAGGAACATGCCAACCGTTGAACACCTCGGGACGCGTATATACGGGTGCCTCAATCAGGCCGTCCTGGAAGGAATCACTCAAGGCGCTCTGCTCGTCACCGATGGCACCAGGCAACAGGCGCACCACAGCGTCGGCAATGACCGCGGCAGGCAATTCGCCGCCAGTGAGCACATAGTCACCGATGGTGATTTCGCGAGTGATCAGGTGTTCGCGTATGCGGTAGTCCACGCCCTTGTAGTGGCCGCACAGGATCATGATGTTTTCCTTGAGCGAGAGGGCATTGGCCATGGGTTGGTCCAACTGCTCGCCGTCGGGCGAGGTGAAGATGATCTCGTCATAGTCGCGCTGGCTCTTCAGTTCCTCCATGCAGCGCCACACGGGCTCAATCTGCATCACCATGCCCGCCTCGCCGCCAAAGGGGTAATCATCCACCTTGCGGTGCTTGCGCAGACTCCAGTCCCTGAGGTTGTGGACGTGAATCTCGACCAGCCCCTTGTCTTGGGCACGCTGCAGGATGGAGGTGTGCAGCGGCGACTCGAGGGCATCGGGCATGACAGTGAGTATATCTATTCGCATAATTTCTTATCTGTTGATTATCAGTGATATAATGACATTAATATCCGAAATGTTGATGACGTTATCGGCATTACAGTCGGCAAGCAGCATGGGGCAAGACTGATGGGTCTGCTCCAGCAGCGTGGCGATGATGACGTTGATGTCGGCAATATTGACATTGCCATCGGCATTCACGTCGCCAGCCATCAGGTCGGTCTCCTGCTGTTCCATCTGCAGATTATAGGGATGGGGGCGCTTGATGGACTTGAGGTAGATGTTGCCGAATTCATCAATCAGCCTCACCGTGATGGGACGGGTGGCCGTCACCGCCCTTGCCTTGAACAGGTGGGTGCTGCTGTTGGTTGTATAGTAGGTGCTGTAATAACCCGCATCAGCATAACGCGGCACGTCATAGGTGAGCGTGTGGAAGGGGTCCTCGGTATATACCCGCGAGTATTCCAGCGCGCTGTCGCCCTCGCAGATGTCTATGCGCCAATTGGTATTGTAGGCAAACACGTTAAACATCACCGTGTTACTCTCGATGTTGCCATAGTTCACCCTCGACGGATAGTCGCGCAGGATACCCCGCATCGTGGCGTTATTGCGGTAAAAGGTCTTAACGGTATTCATATCGTAGAGGCGCACCTGGCTCTCCCCCTCATGGATGGGCTTGTAATACCACTGCACGTCCTTACCGCTGGCGGTCCAACGCAGGTATCCGGCAGGGGTGCCGTCCTGACAAATGTGGTAACCGGTCAAATAGCCGGTCCACCACAGGGTGCCGCTGGCTGCAGCGATGTTGTGCTCGGTGATGTTGGGATACACCTTCGGGTGGACCGTGTAGTTGGAGTGCGTGTGGCCACTCATGATGTGCACGTTGTCAAACTTACTGAACAGGGCGCACAGGGGATAGGTATTGTCCAAACGGGCACGATATCCAAACGAGGAGGTCAGGCTCCATGCAGGGATGTGCAGGCACACCACCAGAGGCATGTGCGGGTTAACGAGTGCCAGGTCTTTTTCCAGCCATGCCAACTGCTCGGCGGTGACGGCACCCTCGTAGTTGCGGTCCCCGACAACGCCCTCGGAATAGTTCTCGCCCGGTGTGGCCTCATTCAGGTACACAATGTCATCGAGGACCACATAATGGACTCGACCCAGGTTGAAACTGTAGTAGGTGGGGCACACTTTTTTGCGCCACAGCGCCGAGGACTCCCAGTCGGTGTTTGCACTGGCAGGGACAGCAGGATCATGGTCATGGTTGCCGATGACGGGCCACATGGTGACAGGATACTGATAAAACCTCATGTCAGCCATGAAATGGGTAAGGGTGTAGTTGTTCTGGTACCAAAAGACGTCCCAAGTGAGGTCGCCCAACAGAACGGAATAGATGGGAATATCGCCAGCACGTGACACTTCATCGTCAAGGGCGTCAAGAAAGCCATTGGTGAACATGGACACGTCGTTGAAGCGACGCGCCAAGTGGGTATCGGCGCCAAAGATGACGATGTGCTTATCGTTGTTCACACGCCGCAGCGAGAACGAGTGCTCCTCGGGAACAGTCGTGTCACTCGAGGTGAAGCGTTCCCAAAACACGGGAATAAAGCTGCTGCTCAGCATGGGCTCATAACCGCTGGGCAGCGAGTAGAAGACATAGCCGCTGTGCTTGTCGCTGGTGAACGAATAATGCCCGTTGGCATCGGTGAGAACGACCACTGAGCCATCACTCACGGCAACATCTGGAACGCCCTGGCCACCACAAGAGATGGTGCCACTCACGTTCTGAGCAGCACAAGTCATCGAGCCAGCCGCAAGGAACGACATCACGATTAACGATATGGCGACCATCCGTCTCATCACTTGGAAACAGGTTGTTGTTGGTCCGACGAGTCATTGTCCCACGGGTAAGTGCGGCGGGGATTGCGGGGGAACCAGCCCTTGCGCACGCGTTCCTGCTGATCTTTCATCTCCTTGATTCCCCAAAAGCACGAGAAGGCTCCCACGCCCATCAGCGACGAGAGCAGCACCCCGTCGACCAGCAGCGAGCCCGCACACAAGGCGACACCCATCAGCACGAAGAACCACTTGAAACGCTGTCCGTAGTAGTATTCCCCCTTGATGACAATGGGATGACAAATGCCGATAATCAGGAACGAGCATAAACCCAATACAAGTCCCTGCAGGTGATATGTCGATAGAAAGTCCATCATTTCGCAGAATAATTTTGCCGCACGCCAAGGCGAGCCATGCGTCAAGCCCTGGCCTTCAATTAGTCTGCAAAGTTACACTTTTTGGACGATATTTCTGAACGAAAAAAACTTAAATAGTGTTACAAGCCGGTGATGCGCACTACGGGGCCAAAGGGTTTGAGGTTATCCTCGTTACCGCCATGGGTGGTGAGAATCCACGCCAACGGCTTGTGACGCTTGTCATCGGGCAATTTGGGAGTCGGCGCGTAGCCGTCGGTGAGGAACACCAGGCCATCATATTCCTCATGCTCATAGTAGTAGTCGATGGCAGGCTGGAAATTAGTGCCGCCGCGGCCGCTGATGTGGATAGCACCCGTCGCCTGCTTGAGCTTCAAGGGTTTCTCAGTGGTAATCTGGCTGTCAAACTCTATTACGTCGATGCTCTCGATACCCTGCTTGAAGAAACGGTTGATGACGGCAAGGAATTTCTTGATGTCCTCGTCGGGGACACTGCCGCTGACGTCAACGGCGACCAGCAGGTGCGTGCTGTAGGCATACTGGCTGCCCATCGCGTCAAAGCCATAGCGGCGGTTGGGGCGCATACGCGTCAGGTGGCGCTTGGAACTCAGGATGCTCATGCGAAACTGGCTGAGGATGGCGCGGAAGTTCTGCTTGGTGACCAACGTGCTCTCGATGAGCGCCTTAAGGTCGCCACCCAACGAGCCCCACTGGTTGCATCGCTGGGCGGTCTCAATCTCATGGTTGACCTTCTCGCTCATCAGCTCGTCTTCCTCCCATAACGAGGCCCCGGCGTCGGCACTGAGCATGCTGTCGGTCAAGTTATCGCTGCCGTCGCTTGCACCCTGCTTCCCGGGCAGGTCCATATCGATGGGGATACCATCGCCCTCGGCATCCTGCTCCAGTTGCAGGACCTGTCCTGCCATGAGCGAGTAGTACTGCTCAAAAGCCTGGTCCCGCGGGACGTCGAAGATGGTCGGCGGCTCCAGCCCGATGGTGTCCATACCCTCAAGATTGTCACACAGCGTGAGGTCGCTCGACAGACGCATCACATCCCGACGCGGGTTGTAGGGCTGCCGCTGATAGGGGTGCTTGAGGATGATGCGCACCACCTCGGCTTTCACCCTGAGTGCCAGGTGGTTGTCATCGAAGTGTTCCAACCGCTCGGGGTTGTACTCGATGACGCCCTTGCCGCAGCGCATGTCACAACCCATGTTATCGTTGCGCTTCAACGCATGGGTGCAGAACACGGCAAACAGCAGCGGCTCGGTGAGAAACCAGTCCTGTGTAAGGGTTTTTATGCGTTCGCCTACGGTCATAAGTTGGCAATCATCTGGTTAATCAGCGTCAACGCGTCACGGCAGTCCATCATGATATAGGCGTTGGCGTTAGGGTAGGTCGCGTTCTCAAAGAAAGAGGCGAAGTGGGCAATAGCCTCCTGACGGCCGTTGCTCAACATCCAGTTGATGTAGCGCACCAGGTTGTGGCCCACGGCCTCGCTCTCTTCTCTTTTCACGCCGAGTTCAAGGTACTGGTAGATGCCCTCGTTGATGATGGCAATCTGGGGCATGGTATAGGTGGCCAGGTCGCGCTGGCAGGCAACGAAGTCGTGCAGCACCTCACGGGCGGTGAGCATGCGCGACTGGTTGAGCGACTGGATGAACATCGATGCCGAACGGGCGCCGATCACGCCGGTAATCATCTTGGCCAGGCGGTTCATGTCGGTATCGGTGGTGACGCTCATGTTCTGGAGCAGTCCGGAGACACGCACCCACGCGCGGCGGTCAGGCGTCTTGTCAAACGTTCCCTTGTTGATATCCACGTTCTTCTCCAACTCATCGGGGTGCTCCTCGATAAAGGTGATCACGCGCTGGTCAATGCCATGCTGCTTGGCCCAGAAGAGCCATTCGCCCACCGTGGGGCTGAAGAAATACACATTGAAGCGTGACACCAGAGCGGGGTCGAGGTCAGTGAGCTGGTATTCCTCACCGTCGTTGACGGCAGCGATGACACGGCTGCCGGCGGGCAACGAGCGACCTGCCAACTTGCGGTTGAGCGACAGGTCCATGACCGATTGCAGGATCTCGGGACGGGCGCGGTTCATCTCGTCGAGGAACAGCACCACGGGCTGATCGTCCATGGGGAACCAATAGGGCGGCATGAATTCGGTCTTGCCGGTGGCCTCGTCCTTATTGGGCAGACCAATGAGGTCGCCCGGATCGCTCATCTGGCCCAGGAACAGGGCGATAACGGGGATGCCCTGGTCCTCGAAGTGACGGGTGATGATTTCGCTCTTACCAATGCCGTGCTTTCCCACGAGCAGGATGTTCTGTGTCGATGGCGTGGTCTCGAGAATCGTCTTGAGGTCGCCGGTGTTGATGGTGATTGCCATATTATAGTCTTTAGTTTTGTAGGGTCCCGCCTAAGCGTGCCCGTTGTTGTCAGTTTTTTGTGGAGCGGGATGAGGTAATCCACTCGACCTTTTTGCGGGGGCCTGTCAAGCGATAGGGGAACAGCCGGGCAAGTTCCTGCAAGCGGGGATAGTAGGCCAAATCGTGAACAATGCGGGCGTTGATGTCCCTGTCTTGCGACAGGTTGATGATCATGGAGCGCCCGTGGCTCATGCGGATGTGCAGTTCGCGGCGACCGTCCTCCTCGTCCTCGGTGAGGTGATATTGCAGGCGGGTTTCCTGCAAGCAGTCATCCACCTGTTGCTGCAACGGCGTCTTGGGGGCCTCGGCGGGAGTTTTCGTCCCCGAGCCGTTCACCAGCCGATGCAGCCAACCCTTGATGCCCCGTCGCTGAGGTTCGTCAGCGGTTGTGTCGGGCGCCATGGGCTGTTCAGGTATTTGCCAGTCGTCACGCACCTCGCTGCGCACGGTGAACTGGCCGTCGCGTGCCATATAGGCAAATTCCACCATGTAAGGCTTGACCAGGTCGAGGTGGTTGATAAAGTCGTCGTGAGGAATAGGAAGGTCCAAGGTCTTGCGGGCATTGAGGTGTACCAGCAGGCGCGCTTTGTGGCCATCGGCATGACGTTTGTCAAAGTGGTAGGTGATGCCCGTACCGTCAAAATAACGTTCCAGGTAGGCATCCATGTTATTGAGCGCCATGTTGCGCATCTTCACGCCCTTGCTGTCGTTCTTGAAAGCAGCAGCGATGCGCTCCTTCCATTCTTCGGCATGGGCAAGAAAGGTGCGAGTCGCCTCCACCAGGCGTTCACGCACAATAACCTCCATGGGCGCCCCACTCCACTGCTGGTGATAGTGCATTTCCTCGACATCGATGCGGGCCGAGGCAGTGTTGCCCTGCACAGCATGACACAATGTCAGTCCGCACGGTGCCTTCACATTCATTCCCACGGCATATTCGCCCAATTCGACCAGTTCGACCATATTGTCGGTAACGATGCCATTGACAAGTTCGCGCCTCGCCGCCTCATATTCTTGTAACATGCGCGCACTCAAGCGGGGACCCGTGCCCTGACGGTTGACGCCAGGCCTGTCGCCAAAGGCAGGTTTCATCACATGGTCTATCTCGCCCGCCACTTGCCGTGACGCGCTTCCTTCGACTTCGGTATAAGTATAGATAAACATTGCCCTAAAATCGGGCAAGAACCGTGCCGACTGCCCTTGACGTGGCATTTCGTCAGCCTCCACAAGAAAAAGCTCCCATTATTCGCGCACTGCAACCAATGGCAAACCCCACGCTAAGCCGCGAAGTCGCCAAGAAAACAAAGACAAAAGAAAAAAGGAAGACAAGCACAATAAAGACAATGGCATCCGCTTCCATAGGTTTTAAATCTTCGCGTCTTCGCGCCTTAGCGTGGGGAGAGCCGTAGCCCAAAAAAGGAAAAAAGGCAAACTATGGTCTATAGTCTTTTTACTACCGTTGCCGCTGGCCAAGATAGGCTACGTCTCGGAAATGCTCAAATAAATTTGGCATTCCGCTCGACTTGCACTATCGTTGCCGCTGGCCAAGATAGGCTACGTCTCGGAAATGCTCAAATAAATTTGGCATTCCGCTCGACTTGCACTATCTTTGTCGTTTTGTTACGCGAGATACCGTTATGCAATTTGACACTTACACATACGCGCTGTTCCTGCCGTTGGTGTTTTTCATCTACTGGGGGCTGCGCAACCACCTCAAGTGGCAGAACCTGTTTCTGCTCGCTGCCAGCTACGTGTTCTACGGCTGGTGGGACTGGCGCATGTTGGGCCTTATCCTGCTCACCTCGGTGTCCACATGGGGCACCGCACTGATGATGCGCGGCAACCGCTCTGGCGGCGACAAGCTCCTGGCGGCTTCCAACATCGTGCTCAACGCGGGCATCCTGGCAGTGTTCAAGTACCTGAATTTCCTGCGCGACAGTTTTGTGCACTTGCTGAATGTGTTCGGCATCAACCCCGACTGGCCCACCCTCCACATCCTGCTGCCCGTCGGCATCTCGTTCTATACCTTCCAGGCTATCAGCTACACGATTGACGTGTACCGCGGCGACATCAAGCCGACCCAAAATGCGGTGGCCTTCGGCGTGTTCATCGCCTTCTTCCCGCAGCTGGTGGCAGGTCCCATCGAGCGGGCCACCAACCTGTTACCGCAGTTCCTGCGCCGCAAGTCGTTTGACTATAACAACGCCGTCATCGGTATGCGGCAGATTCTGTGGGGATTGTCCAAGAAAATCATCATCGCCGACAGCGTGGGCTACTATGTCGATCAGTTGCTCTACAACCCCTATTACTACCAGTCGGCAAGCATGGTATGGGCCGCTATCCTGTTCGCCGTGCAGATTTACGCCGACTTCTCGGGTTACAGCGACATTGCCATCGGTTCGGCAAGACTGCTCAACATCAAATTGCAGCCCAACTTCCGCTACCCGTTCTTCTCACGCAACATGAAGGAACTGTGGCAACGGTGGCACATCTCGCTGATGACCTGGTTCAGGCACTACGTCTATTTCCCCTTGGGCGGTTCACGCCGCGGCAAGTGGCGCACAGCGCTGAACACGATGATTGTGTTCTCGCTCTCGGGACTGTGGCACGGCGCCAACTGGACCTTTGTCATCTGGGGCACCGTCAACGGCCTGCTGTTGCTGCCCTTCATCTTCACGCCTAAGAAGAAACTCAGCGACCATGCCACGCTGCGCGACCTGCCTCGCTGCCTGTTGACGTTCCTGATTTTTGCCGCCGTGTTCCTGATTTTCCGTTCTAACGGTATCACCCACCTGGGCGAAATCTGTGACGTGCTCATCAATGGCTCATGGGCGATGAGGCCGGTCTTTGGCCAACCCATCTTCTACATCGTCCCGTTCTTCATCATCGAGTGGCTGGGACGCAAGCAGGAGTTCCCGCTGCAGCACCTGCCCTTCCCCACGGTGGTGCGTTGGATTATCTACTGGGGTCTGCTCGCCGGCATCTCGATTGCCAGCCTCGACCGCAACATGCAGTTCATCTATTTCCAGTTCTGACACCATGTTGAAGCCCGGTATCAAGAAATTCATCCTACGCTCGCTGCTGGCATTGCTGCCCGTTGCGCTCTATGTCGCACTCTATGCCATCGTGGACCCCTTCAAGGTCGTCCATGCCTACAACGGCGTATCGATAGCCCCGGGCGACAGCCTGGAGCGCATCCCCAACAAACGCTATGTCGCCATCGAGGGCCTGAAGTACTACGACCCGCGTTACCACTACGACTCGTTTATCTTCGGTTCGTCAATTTCCTCCAATTTCACCGCCGAGGCCTGGAAACGGCACCTGCCACCCGACGCCAGCGTCTATCACTTCACCGCGGGTGCCAACACGCTCACAGGCATCCGCGACGAGCTGCGCTACCTGCTGAACCACGGTGTGAAGGTGCGTCACGCGCTTTTCATCATGGAGGACGAGATGTTCCAGCGCAAGCCGCGCTTAGACGAGATGCCCTTTGTGCCCCACTATGACGTGTCGCCCCAGGTGTCACGACTGCATTTCCACTTTGTGCATTTCAACGCCTTTCGCGACCCTTACATGCTGCTTTACAACCTCGTGCCCTGGTCTTGGGTGGGTGACAAGCTGCTGGAAGAGGGCAAGATGGTAAAAATCCCGAGCGGTCGCGACGAGGTGCTCAACGAGGATTCCAGCCGCGGACTGGATTCACTCATCCTCAGCAACCCTAAGGAATACTATTCCAGAATGCTTTGGTTAGTGCAAATGAAAGCGCAGCCCAACCCCATGCCTCTGAGCATCGACGCCGACAACGAGCCTGTGCTGCGTGACATCACACGGTTGCTCAACGAGAACAACATCGACTATGTGGTGATTGTGCCGCCCCGATTCCGTGGACAAGCCATGTCAACCATCGACCACGCCGCGCTGTGCCAAATCATGGGCGAGAACCACGTGAACGACTTCAGCAACGACTCCACGCTCATCCACGACCTCGAGAGCTACTATGACGGCATACACATCCTCACCCACCGCTGCACCGAACTCATCGACCGCAGCTACGAGCGTCGACTCCTCCCCACCCCCAAACAGTAAAGAAGTAGCAGGTAGGGCCTCGCCTTAGCGTGGCCGCTATAGCACAAAATCATTTCGGGGACACGTCACTTGGTATTGATGACGTGCCCCCGAAACTATTGGGACAATATGTCTTGTGCTTGACTATAGATTACCACTCGTTATAGAGGATGTAATCGATGATCTTGATAGCATCGGTGATGTTGATATCGCCTGAGAAGTCACAGTCGGCAGCCTCCAGATCAATGCCTGTAGCATTATGCGACAAGAGGTAGTCCATGAGCATGGTAACATCGGCAATATTGACCGAGCCATCATGGTCCACATCACCGAGCAGGCTGGTGGAGCCGCTCTCGGCATCCTCGTCAAGGAAAATCTGCAGCTGCGTGGCTGAGCTGGCGATAACGTTACCGGCATATGCCTCAAAGGCGTTCACCGTGCCGTTGGCGGCTTTCACGAAGTGGCTGCCTGCAGCATTCAGGAAGTAAGCATCCTCAATCGCCTTCTGGGCAAACTCACCCACAATCATGTGGTAGGTACCGCTGGTGATAGCACTGGGATTGGGCTTGACGGAAACGTTCTCGGCGCTGAAGACGTAGGTCTTGCCGCGCATGTCGGTGCCGTTAGCGCCGTCATAGGGAGCCACGAAGTAGGGCACGTTGGCCTCAAGGGTGGTGCCCACGTAATCGGCCAGCAGGTTGGCGTCGTCGGCAGTATCCTCCTCTTTATTGTAGTTGCAAATCCACAGACCCTTAGCGTCACTCTTGCTATGCATCCAGTCAATGGGGGCGCCATCGGCAGTGACAGTGGTGGCAGCGAAGGGAAGTACCATGGTGCTCCATCCACCCTCCTGACCGGCATGACGGCCATTGGTGAACGTGCGCTCATAGCTGATGTTGGCGGCTCTGAAGCGGTAGGGAGCAAAGAAATCATAACCGTGCTGGAGCACGATGTCACGCTGAGCGACATTGTTTTGAATCACATTCTTGGCCTCAAGACCCGCGGGAATGTATTTGGCAGCGCTGCCCACATAGAACAAGGTGTTGGGATTCTCGTTAGGAATCAGTGAGGTCAAGTCGACGCCCTCAAGACTCACGGCAGCGGCATTCTCGGGAATACGGATACCGTTATAGGGCTTGTAACCCATGCGGTTGCCCTTGCCATCCCATACAACCACACCAGGCTGAATGGTGTAGTACTTGGACTCACCGGGATGAACAAGATTGGTGGTCACCTCGTTCTCGTTGCGACCGTAGATATTCAAGGCGTAACGGGAACCGTAAGCGAGGTTGTCAAACTCGAAATAGAACGTCTGAGTCTCGCCAGCGGGAATAACCACATTCTTGCTCAGGTAGGTCACCATCGAGCCGTGGTTGTTCTCATCAACGATAAACAGGGGCGCCAAGATGTAGCGGTTATACTCACCGACTTCATTGTTGTTGGTGACATCAACCTTGAACTTGATGTGGCTGTCATAGATGACCATATTCTCATCGGCGTTCAGGGCATTGATGTCCACACTCAGGTTCATGGGATAGACCGTCGAACCTGCGATATTTACCGAGCCCGTGCCAGGAATTTCAGGATTCCAGTCGCTATCGTAAGTGGACAGATATACAGACTTGTTACCGGCATTCTGGGGCGTGAAATTGAAGGTCACCACCTTGGTGCCGCCAGCAGGAATCTCGGTCTCGACAACCGAGGTGTACTGGGTGTACTCATCGAGCTGCTCATTGCTCACATACAAGTAAAGCTTGCCGCTGAAGCGGTCAACGCTGTTATTCTTCACCGTGGCATAGCATTGCTCGGCAGTGCCCACCTTCTCGCCACCGGAGAACTCAAAGTTGGTGGATTGCAGGTTCAGGATAGGATGGTCCTCAAAGGTCACCCAATTACCGTTGAAGGTTGCTGCGATATAATAGCGGTCGCCATCAATCATGGGCGTCCATACTCCAGAACCCGGCGTGCTGCACACGGGCACAATCTTATAGGTGCCGCTGGTGATGCCCTCGCCGAAGGGATAGGTCACGCTGCTCTGTTGGGGAGGCCAGCAGTCGGTGATGGAAAGGGTGCTCTGGCCATAATAGGTCTGGGCAATGAGTTGCACGAAGTTGTCGTTGCTGTCATACATGGCAATACCGCGCAGATACTTGAAACCGTCATCGATGTGGTCCTCGGCAGTCACCTTGATGTAGCGGTTCTTGGTCAACTTGAAGGCACCATTGTCGCTGCGCTCAAACGTGCGGGCACCGGTGTAGTACATGTTGTACACGGTCAAGCGGTGGTCCACCTCTTCGGGTTGACCCGAATATCCCGGCATGATGCCGATGATAGCGGTCTGGTCGATATTGTAACCTTCGCTGCTCGATACCGTGGCAACGCCGCCACCGGCATAGGGATTGAGAATCGAGAGGACGAAATAACCGTCACCCAGGCCTCCCCAGCCCCAGTTGATGTGGAAGAAGTCACCATAGGCATAGCCGTCGCAGACAAATGAGTGTCCGCCACCAGTACCAGAACGGCCATTATAGATGATGGGACGACCCTCAAAGAGCTCCTGATAAATCAAGTCTTCCCAGTCGGCCTGCTCATAGTCGCTGCGATAAACCAGCTTGGCGTCATAGTTGAAGTACTCATTCAGGGCGGTGGGGATATAGGGGTCACTGGTGCTGGAAGCGTTAGTGCCATACTGCATGTGGGCAGCACAGCCGGCATAGAGCATGAGCCATGCCACAGCATCCTTCTCGGCCTCGGTCTCGGCACCCGTGTAGTTATCCTTCATGTTGTCCCAGTCAAAGTAGATGGGATCCAGAGACTCGGTATCAAAGACACCATATTCCTCATGATAATAAAAGGTGACCTGATAGGACGGAATCATCTGAGAGATGGTCAACGGGAACTTGTAATAGTTCATGATCTGGGCCATCGAGGTGGCTACACAACCCGTGTAAGCCAGTTCGCCGACGGTGTCACCGTCCTCGGTAATGTCCATGAACTCGGGACAATGGTTCCAATAGGGAGCACCTTGATCCCAATGGGTGGAAATCAGCGGAGAGATACTGTTACGCGTGGGACGAGGGGCATTGAAACCTTCGCCTGTGATACCCAGTGCGTCCAGGGCCTCGATCTGCATGGCATAATTCTCGAGCCATGCCTTCATGTTGGCAGGCATATGGTTGGGATCAAAGGAACCGCAGTCGGTGTAACCCAGGATGGGGGTTGTGCGGTCGTCACCCGACACGATGACATAACCTTTATTCCCTGTTGTGTTAAAGATGTAGTAATTAGATTGAGTTGATGACTGTTGACCATTGTTCAGCGCGCGCGGGGCACTCATTACTGGAGTTGAGTGTACAGTCAAGCCCGGATGGTGCTGTTGAACGAAATTGGCCGCTGCCTGCTTAGCCTTATCAGGCGACACAGGGGCCGCTATTGCCGCGGTCGCAAACAATAACGATACGATAAATAAGACTTTCTTCATCAGTTAATGTTATTAGTAGGTTAGAAAACGTCAAACAAAAAAACTCCCCTCAAACATGAAGGGAGTGCAAAAATATTAATAAATATTTAATTATGCAAGATTTTGCCCAGAAAAATGGCACCGTGCGCAGAAATTTCTAAAAAGCGTAGCAAAACTTCAACAAAAGGGGCCAAATTGCGTTCATTTTGATTATTTGGAAACATTGCCGTCAGTTGCCTCTTGAACAGGGGCTTTACTGTCAGCCTTGTGATGGACGCGCACCTTCAATTCGTCAAAGCCGAAGCCATAAACACCATTGACATTGCTCTGGGTGATGATGGCCGAACGGTCGGTCTCCTTAATGATGCGGAAGATGTTCACACTCTCGTGCTTGCGGCACATGACCAGGACAATCTTCACGTCATCCTTGGTGTACCAGCCCTTGCCATCGAGGATGGTGCAGCCACGGTGGGCTACGGTAATGATATTGTCGGCAATCTCCTGCCACCTCTTGCTGATGATGAGGAACTGGACGCTCTGGCGCGTGTTATTGATGACACGGTCGGCGGTCACCGAGTAGATGACCATGAAAATCAAACCATAGACAATCTTGTCGATGGAGTGGAACAGCAGCCAGGATGAACAGATGATGAGCACGTCGCAATACATCATCGTGCGGCCAAAGGAAACGGTACTGTACTTGGCAACCATGGCCGCAATGATGTCGGTGCCGCCGGTGCTGCCGCCATGGGTGAACACCACGCCGAGGCCCAAACCGCAAAGCACGGCTCCAAGAATCACGTTCATGAACGTCTGCTGCGCGATGATGGGCGTGGGGAACATCGGTTGAAGCACGCCAATGAATATCGTCGATATCGTCGCGCCAAGGATGGTGCGGAACACGAATAGCTTGCCCACGCTGCGGAAGGCGATAGCCAGCAGGATGATGTTGATGAGATAATAAGTGACGGCGACGTTCGCTCCCGTCCAAAAGTGGATTAACGAGGACAAACCCGTCACGCTGCCAATCACAATCTCCTCGGGCAGGATAAACGCCGTAAAGCCAAAGGCATAGCAAAACAAGCCCAGGGTAATCATCACATAGTCCTGAGCCAAATTAAAATATTTTCTTGTCTTCTCTGTCATAAAAAATAGTGTTTTCTTGTTCCAGCCTGCAAAATTACTGCTAAAAATTGAGATTCATCGCATCCTGAACGTTTTTCGCCCTTTAAATGCCGCACGGAATAAAAAAAGTTGTACCTTTAGCGTGCCGAAAGGCGCTCGTTGTCCCGACACAACACATTAATTATAATATATAAGACAATATGATTACAAGACTTATCATCTCGTCGCTTGCCGTACTCATTACCGCGCTAACGCTTGACGGCGTGACCGTTCAACCCTGGTGGTGGGCAGTGATCATCGCCATTGTGCTCGGCTTTATCAACGCATGGATCAAGCCTTTGGTCAAACTGCTGCTCTTGCCCATCAACATCCTGACGCTGGGCCTGTTCACCTTTGTCATCAATGCAATGATGGTGCTGCTGTGCTCATGGCTGCTGAAGCCGCACTTTGAGGTGCAGAACCTGGGATGGGCGCTGGCATTCAGTATTGCCCTGACCTTCGTAGCCTGGCTGCTCCACCTGATCTTCCCCAATAACAAAAAGAAGAAAAAGAATTAGGCTTTAGGTGTTAGGCTTTAGGTGTTCGTAGTTGGCGGATGCCACCTAAAACCTAAAGCCTAATGCCTAATGCCTTAATATAGACTACTCGTCCTCAAACTTGATGGCACCGCGGCTGGTGCTCTCGATGCGGCGGTTGCGCCAGCAGCGGCGGCACAGAGCGACGTATTTGTCGTCGCCGCCAATCTCGACCTGGTTGCCGTCGGTAACGATGTTGCCACGGCTGTCGATGCGCGCGTTAATAATTGTCTTGCGCCCGCAAGAACAGGTGGACTTGATTTCCTCGATGGTGTCGGCCAACTCAAACAGACGGCGCGACCCCTCGAACATGTGGGACTGGAAGTCTGTCCTCAAGCCGTAGCACACCACATTCACGCCATAGTCGTCAACGATGCGTGCCAGCTGGTCAATCTGCTGCGCCGACAGGAACTGGGACTCATCGATGAGAATCCAGTCCTTGACAACCAACGTGCGTTCAAACATCTCCTTGAGCATTTCGTACAAGTCACTGTCAGGGTATATCCACGAACACTTGCGCTCGATGCCGATGCGGGAACGTATCACGTTATCCTTCTCGCGGTCGTCGATGATGGGCTTCATGCACAGGTACTGCATGCCGCGCTCCTCAAAGTTGTAGGCCTGGGTGAGCAGCAGCGCCGTCTTGGCCGAGCCCATCGTTCCATATTTGAAGTAGAGTTTACCTATTCCGTTCATGTCTTGCCGATAAAATGCTTGATGTCAGTATCATGATTGATTGTCAGTCCTCATGCGGAGCCTCGCCTGGCGGGACCGTTGGGACAACACCGACAACAAAGATACTATTATCCCATCACATCACAACACATTTTACCCACAAAAAGTTATTAACACGGCGGCAAGCAAGTCGCTAAAAGCGCCCGCCACCGTCATTGAGCGTTTAGCAGTTGTAGTCCACACAGGCACGCGCCTGCTTCACGTCGCCGATAATGGCGGCGGCAGCGACATGTGCGGGATGCTTGGCGTAGGTGGCAACGTCGGCCATGGTGGGCACCACGGCAGTCAGGACGATGTCCCAGTCCTCGGCGGGATTCTCGTTGAGGCCCACCTCGATGCTCTGCAACACGTCAATTTGGCTGGGCAGCGCCTCGAGGGCTGCCTTGAAGCGCAGGGCGGTCTCGCGACGCGTCTCGTCGCTGCCCTGCAGTTTAAACATCACAATGTGCTTGGTCATTTTTCTGTCGTCAATTAGTAGGGCCTTGGCATGGCCACAATGATCAGTTTTGAATCGCTTATATCCTGATTGATAAAGAAAACACCGACCGTGTGGAGAGGGTCGGTGTCTTCATCAATATAGCGTTGTTTTATTACTCTGCGGCGGGAGCCTCTTCGGCAGTAGCCTCACCCTCAACGGGAGCCTCCTCGGCGTCCTCAGCGCCTTCCTCAGCAGCCTTAGCGGCGGCGAGGGCAGCCTGATGAGCAGCCTCCTCGGCCTTGCGGGCAGCACGCTCAGCAGCGAGCTCCTCAGCGTTCTCGGCGATCACCTCAAAGGGGATCTCAACAGCAACCTCCTTGTGCAGACGCACGATACCGGTGTACTTGCCGGGGGTCTTGATGCTCTCGTGAACGCTCACGATCTTGCGGTCAACATTGTGACCGGCAGCGAGCAGAGCCTCGTGTACCTGAGCAGCGCCAACACTACCGTAGATGGTGCCAGTGGGGCTCACCTTTACGGGGATGGTCAGGGATACACCCTCAAATGCCTTGGCAGCCTCCTCAGCATCAGCCTTCACCTTAGCCAGCTTGTGAGCCTGCTGACGCAGGTTCTCGGCATGAACCTTCAGTGCGCTGGGGGTAGCCAGGATAGCCTTGCCCTGAGGAATCAGATAGTTACGGCCATAACCGTTCTTCACTTCCACAACGTCGTTCTTGAAACCAAGATTGACGATATCTTCTTTCAATATAATCTTCATAATTGTTTCCTCCTTTGTGTAATCGGGTTGTTTATTTCATCAAGTCGGTCACATAGGGCAGCAATGCCAGATGACGGGCACGCTTCACGGCCTTAGCCACGCGGCGCTGGAACTTCAGCGAGGTACCAGTGATGCGGCGGGGCAGGATTTTGCCTTGCTCGTTGAGGAACTTCTTCAAGAATTCGGGATCCTTGTAGTCGATGTACTTGATACCACTACGTTTGAAACGGCAGTATTTCTTCTTGCGGGTGTCAACTGACAGCGGAGTCAGGTAACGGATTTCGCCCTGATTGTTGGGCCTCATTTGTTCTTGTGCCATTGTTTTTACTTCCTTAATTAAGTTTTACTCATTTGGTTTTTCTCATGCCTCGGCAGCGGGGGCCTCTTCGGCAGCTACGGGAGCCTCCTCAACCACTACGGGAGCTTCCTTCTCGGCAGCCTCCTGAGCGGCACGCTCTTCCTGCTTAGCCTTGCGGACGGCGCGACGCTTGATAGCGTACTCGGCAGCATACTTGTCCAGACGGAAAGTGAGGAAACGGATCACCTTCTCATCGCGACGGAAAGCGGTTTCCAGCTTTGCAACGATGGTGGGTTCGCCCTCAAACTCAATCAGGGTGTAAAAACCAGTGTTCTTGTTCTCGATGGGATATGCGAGCTTGCGCAGTCCCCAGTTCTCTTCGTTCTCGATGTTGCCACCATTGTCGGTGAGCACCTTCTTGAACTTTTCGACCGTTTCCTTCATCTGATCATCAGACAAAACGGGAGTCAAAATGAAAACGGTTTCGTACTTGTTCATAAATCGTTAAAAATAAGTTGATTAATAAAAGTTTTGCCAAAAAAGCGGGGCAAAGTTACATAAAACTTTTGAAACAGCAACCACTTCAAGCAATTTTTCTTCATTTTTTACCTTTTTCCTTGCTTTTCAATGATGGTAAATTCAAGTGACGTCATGCCACACAATAAATTTTGCACACATGGTAAACGATGTTGCCATGTGTGCAAAATTTATATACACTTCTCGATGTGACGGTTTGCGGTTATTGGCTCAAGGCTTGGTTGATGACGCGGATGAATTCCTTTTGGGGGTACACGCCGATGACGCTCTTGGGCTCGCCCTTGAGCGGGCATATGAGCAGAAACGGCACGCTTCTAATCTGGAACACGTCGCTGATCTCGCTGTTCTTGTCCACATCGATGCGGTAAAAGTCAACCGTTCCCTCATAATGCTGGGCGACCTGGCGCAAGATGGCATCCAGGCGCTTGCAAGGCTGGCACCAGTCGGCATAGAAGTCCACCACCACAGGGCGCTCACTGACCATCACCCAATCGCAGGCGGTCCAGTCGGCGATGCGCTCCCTGAATTCCTCCTGGTTGATGGGACGGACAGTATAGATGGTGTCCAGGTCACCGTCATAGGCGAGACCATATTGCTGAGCGACAGCATCTTGCGCAGACATTGCTGCCGCCATGAGCAACACCATGAACAATAGTTTTCTGAGCATAACTTATTGTCTCGTCATTTACTGATGGTTGCGGCGCAACAGGTCATTAACGGTTTTGACAGGGTTAAAGGTATCGATAGGAACCTCGACAAACACGGTATTCCAATTGCTCATCGAACCATTCCACAAGCCCGGCAATTCCAAAGCCTTGATGTCCACACCATCCTTGCTCTTGACGCTGATAAAGCCTGTCTCGGGATCGACGAACTTGCGCAGGTCAAACTTGATGCCCTTGTAGTCCTTGATGTAGCACACCAGGTCAACAGGGTTGAAGTGGGTGCCGCTCTTCATCATCTCGACAGCGGCAGCATCGTCGGGATTGATCTGAGCCGACTCGAGAATCTGGGGCGAGGCGGAGCCGTCGGCATTATAAGCCAGATAGGGGCCTCCGCCGGGTTCACCCTCATTGGGCACCACGCCACACACGCGGATGGGACGGTTGAACTTGTCATGCAACCATGCGGCAAGGGCGGCATCGTCCATATCGTCGGTCGCCTTGTCGATGATGCACAGTGTCTGGCGGGCATAGCGCAGCATCGACTTGAGGTCAGCACTCTTGACATTACCCGCATCCAGTGCTTCGAGATACTTCTTCAACTGGCGCTGCACCTGCACGAGGTAACCGCCGATGATTTTCTTATAGCGCGTGCTCACGCTGCGCAAGCGCAAGGGAACCACATTGTCCACATTCTTAATGAACACGACATCGGCATCACGCTCGTTGAGGTTCTCAAGCAGAGCGCCATGACCTGCGGGACGGAACAAGAGGTTGCCCTTGCCATCCCGATAGGGCGTGTTGTCCATATTCACGGCTATGGTATCGGTCGAAGCCTTCTGCTCGCTCAACGAAATGTCATACTTCACACCCCACACCTTCTCCATCAAGGGCACCTTGGCGCGGATAAGCCTCTCGAAGCCCTGGCGATGCTCGGGCGAGACGGTGAAGTGGATGCTCACGTGGCGGTCCACGTCGGCGGCATATTGGGCACCTTCCTCCAGATGCTCCTCGAGCGGCGTGTGAACGGTGCCGGCGGCAGCGCGGTGGAACTTGAGCAGACCTTTAGGCAATGAGCCGTAGTTCATGCCTTCGGGCAGCAGCAGCGCCTTCAGCACATCGGCATAGCGGCCAGCAGCGGTCAGTTCGCTCACGTTACTCTGGTACAGGTTCACACAGGTCTTGTTCAACTGGGGATAGAAGGCGAACAGGGTAATGCCCTCAAAGAACTGTTTCTCAAAGTCGGTTTCGGGAGCCGCCTTGCCCTCGTTGATAAATGCGAACAGATTCTTGAACATGCGGCTTGCAGCGCCCGAAGCGGGCTGGAACTTCTCGATGATGGCACCGCCCGACTGGAACTCCTTCCACACCTTGATGCACTGTGCCTGCTGCTTGGCATCGAGGCGGGTGATGCCCTGGCCCACGGTTGCAGCAGCTTCGAGCTTAAGCCACGGGAAACCCGTCTCAAACCGCTTGAGTTGTGCTTCAATGACAGCCTCGGTAATACCCTTGCTGGCCATCAACTTTTTGTCGTTGTCGTTAAACATAGCAATATTGTGTTTTGGTTACTCTCGTGTAAAAATCCCCCAAAATTACATTTTTGCTCACTTTCCTGCAAGCAAATTGACACAAAAAGACTAAATTTGCGAAAAAAAATATTGAAACCCGATGACGCAGGAATATTTCACAAGTGAGGAACGGACTCGGCTGCTGCAACTCGTCAAGGGCCTCAACGACAGGTTGGGCGACCAACTGACGACCCATGACATCAACACGGTGCATCGTTTGATATACCGCGGCATCACTGTGGCTGGCATCTTCAAGCGGGACCAGTATGGACTCAATCCCGTGATACGCCACCTGACCACGGCGTTGACCTTGTGTGACAGCATCGCGCCCGACCGCACCATGGTCATCGCCACGCTGATTTACAACCTGTGCCGTAGTGATTACCTCGACGTGCCGCGCGTGAAGGAACTCTTCGGCGACGATATTGCCCATGTCGTGCACGGCCTGCTGCACGTCACGCCCCTCTACAAGAAACAGGCAGCCGTCGCCAACGAGAATTTCCACAAACTGCTGCTCACGTTTGCCGAGGACGTGCGCGTCATCCTCATCATGACGGTGGACCGACTCGCACTCATGCGCGCCATCAACCACCACCCCAACGAGAAGTTTGTGCACGAGATAGCGAGCGAGTCCCGCTACCTGTATGCGCCGCTCGCCCACAAACTGGGACTGTACGCCATCAAGACCGAGCTCGAGGACACTTCACTCAAGTATCTCAACCGCCCGACCTTCTCCCAAATTGCCACACGTCTGCAGGAGACTAAAGAGGAGCGCGAGCGATACATCAAGGACTTTGTCAAACCCATTGACGAGCGCCTGCAGCAGGAAGGGCTCAAGTATGAGCTCAAGGGGCGCACCAAGTCCATCAACAGCATCTGGCAGAAGATGCAGAAACAGGGTGTTGACCTGAGCGGCATCTATGACCTGTTCGCCATACGCATCATCCTCGACGCCGAGCCTAAGGACGAAAAACGAGCCTGTTGGCTCGCCTACTCCATCGTTACCGACATCTACAAGGCCAACACGTCACGTTTCAAGGACTGGATTACCATCCCCAAGAGCAACGGCTACGAGTCGCTGCACATCACCGTCTATGGACCAGGCGACAAGTGGGTCGAGGTACAGATACGCTCCCGCCGCATGGACGAGACCGCCGAGCGCGGTGTGGCGGCACACTGGCGTTATAAGGGCATCAAGAGCGATGGCGACGTGGACAAGTGGATGAATGATGTGCGCGAGATGCTCGAGGCCAGCGGACAGGAAGGGCAAATGAGCCTCATGCGCAACATGGACACCAACCTCTATAACGACGAGGTCTTTGTGTTCACGCCCAAGGGCGACCTCATACGTCTGCCGCAGGGAGCCACCATCCTCGATTTCGCTTTCCACATCCACTCCCGCGTGGGCAGCACCTGCATTGGCGGCAAGGTCGATGGCAAGAACCAGAAAATCAATTACCGCCTGCGCAGCGGTGACACCGTCGAGGTCATCACCTCCTCGACCCAGACACCGCGTCTTGACTGGCTCAACATCGCCGTCACCAGCAAGGCTCGCAACAAGATCAAGAACGCCATCAACGAGCGGCGCGCCCGCCAAGCCCAACTGGCGCGAGAGACGCTGCAGCGGCGTTTCAAGAACCGCAAGATTGAGACCGACGACGCCACCCTGGCACGCGTCATCAAGAAAATGGGCTATAAGACGACAACCGACTTCTATGCCGCTATCCAGGACGAAACCATCGACGTGAACGATGTTGTCGAACAATATGAGGCCCTCAGCAACAAGCAGAGCGAAACCGCGCCACGCGGCACCGCCGAGGAATTCATCCTGCAGCAGCCCACCGAGCGCAAGGAGGCCTTCAGTGACGACATCCTCACCATTGGTGACGACGTCAAGGGCGTGAACTACAAGCTGTCAAAGTGCTGCAACCCCATCTTTGGCGACCGCATCGAGGGATTCATCGCCAGCGACGGCGCCATCAAGATTCACCGCTCCGACTGCAAGAACCTGCGCCACCTCAAGAGCCGTTACCCCTATCGCATCATCCGCACCCGCTGGACCGGCAAGACAGGCAGCCAGTTTGTCGCCACCCTCAAGGTGCTGGGGCGCGACGACATCGGCATCGTCTCGTCCATCACCTCGGTCATCAACAAGACTGATAACTGCCTGTTGCGCAGCATATCGGTACAGGCCGAGGGCGGCCTCTTTGAGGGCCTTATCACCGTCAACATCAGCAACATCGCCCTACTCGACGAACTCACCAAGAAAATCCTCAACGTCAAGGGCGTCAAGCAAGTTGACAGAATCTGATTTTAAAAGCCGATTCCACTTTTTTAAAAAGCGTGTTTTTTCCGTTGTTCATCGTTGTTGATGTTGTTTGAAAAAAAAGTTGTACCTTTGTCCCCGTTATGTATGCCGTATCGATAGACAAGGAAACCATTAACACGATGCCGCGCGTCTCCTTCCAGGGGCGCATCCACGTCATTGACGCCATCTCACAGGTCAAGAGCGCCGTGGTGGCTTTGCGGTCGGCAGGGATGGTCGGCTTTGACACCGAGACACGTCCTTGCTTCAAGCGCGGGGAGCGTCACAAAGCCGCCCTCATCCAGCTATCGACCTACACCGACGCTTTCCTGTTCCGCATCAACAAGACCGGCATTCCCAACTACCTCAAGGCCTTCCTCGAGGACCCCGACTGCATCAAGGCCGGGCTCTCGACCAGCGATGATTTCCACCAGCTTGCCCGTCTCACCGACATCCACCCCGACGGCTTTGTCGAACTGCAGCAGATGGTCAAGGAGTTTGAAATCACCGACATGAGCCTGCAAAAGATCTATGCCATCCTGTTTCACCAAAAGATCAGCAAGAACCAGCAACTCTCCAACTGGGAAGCCGACCAACTCACCGAGGCGCAGCAAAACTATGCTGCCATCGATGCCTGGGCCTGCCTGCGCATCTACGACTACCTCAAGGACGGCAACTTCATCCCCACCGAATCACCCTTTTATCACGAACTGATTGTAGTATGATGAAATACGACCGAGAATTTACGCCCGACATGATTTCGGAGCTCAAGGAGAATGAGATATTTGTGTTCGGCAGCAACCTGGGCGGTTTTCACGGCGGCGGAGCCGCCAGGGCAGCCCTCAACCATTTCGGCGCCATTTGGGGTCAAGGCGTTGGGCTGCAGGGCCGCTCCTATGCCATCCCCACGATGCACGGCGGCGTGGACGCCATCAAGCCCTATGTTGACGAGTTTATAGATTTTGCCCGCCAGCATCAAGAGCATAAATTCCTGGTCACCCGCATCGGCTGCGGCATCGCCGGATTCACCGTCGCCGAGATGGCACCGCTGTTCAGCGAGGCGATAGACCTGCCCAACGTCATCCTTCCCGAGGACTTCGTTCAAGTGCTGGCCAGCACCATGCCATAAAGCCTACCACTCCTCTCGCGAGCAAAAAGCGAGACATTTCAGTTTGCACTACCTTTTGTCGGTTGCATGAAACACGGATTCCTTATCGCTGCGCCTCACAGTGGCTCGGGCAAGACGACGATTGCCCGGGGACTGATGGCCTTGTTTACCCGCAAGGGGTACAACTTGCTTTCCCCAACCACCAACCAACCCGCAAAAAAACCGACTTAGGAGGGTGATAAGTCTTGATTAAAAACATATTTCCAGCAGATTTACCCCTCATAAGAAATAATCCTATCTATTGGCTCCAAAACGCCACAGTTCAGAAGAAAAACAAAATCCATCAATCCAACTTATTTTTACGAATGAAAATACATTTTTATGGTGCTTTACCATAATAAATGAGCATGCTGGCACTGAAAAATAGTGATATTCTTTGGAATTTTAAAGAAAAGATGTATTTTTGTTGCAGAAAAACCGTAAAGTAATTAATTTCTTATCATTAACATTAAAAAACAAGAGAATGAAAAAAAGATTCTTCATGCTTTTACTGACGGTGATGTGTGCTATTGTGGGCGCACAGGCACTCACAGTAAGAGGAACGGTCGTTGACCAGGTCAACGAGCCCGTGATCGGTGCCACCGTCAAGGTCCTTGGGACGACGATGGGTGCAGTCACCGACTTTGACGGCAATTTTGAGATTGCCAATGTTCCCGACGGCTCAATTCTGAAATTCACCTTCATGGGCATGCAGGCCGTGGAGATGAAAGCCAGTGAAATGATGAACGTCCAGCTTCTTGACGACGTGCGCAACCTTGACGAAATCGTCGTGATTGGTTACGGTTCAGCCCAGGCCAAAGACTTGACAGCCCCCATTGCCGTTGTCAAGGGCGAGGAACTGCTCGCCACTCCCGCAGCATCGCCCATGTCGGCAATGCAGGGCAAGGTGGCTGGTGTGAACGTGGTTAACAGCGGTACGCCGGGCGAGGGTCCCAAGGTGCAAATCCGCGGTAACGGCTCGTTCACCGGCGGCAGCCCGTTGTATGTTGTCGATGGTATGTTCTATGACAACATCGACTTCCTGAATGCTAACGACATTGCCGACATGTCGGTATTGAAGGACGCTTCGGCCGCAGCCATCTACGGTGTGCGTGCCGCCAACGGTGTCGTCCTCATCACCACCAAGCACGGCAACAAGAACCAGCCCGCCAAGATTACCTACAACGGCTACTTCGGTATCCAGAAGGCCACCAACGTGTTGAAGATGGCCAACTCGAGCGAATATGCCACGATGCTGATGGAGGCCAACTACGATGCCTATGTATCGACGATGAAGGCCTCGATTGACCGCTTTGGCGGCAGCTACAACGGCGACTTCCACGGCTGGACCTACGGCTCTGACACCGACTGGTACAAGGAACTGCTGCGCACCGCAGCCATCACCGACCACAGCCTGAGCATCACTGGCGGTGGCGAGAGAGCCACCTACTCGCTGGGTATCAACTACCTGCATCAGGATGGTGTCATGGATGTGAAGAACTACTACAGGCGCATGAACTTCCGCGCCGCCCTCGACTACGAGGCCACCAATTGGCTCAAGGTGGGCTTCAACGGCATCTTCTCCAAGGGCAAACAGCGCACTCCCAACAATGTCGCCTGGCAGCAGGCCTTCAATGCTCCCGGCATCTATCCCGTGATGGACGAGAAGAACGCCAACACCTTCCCCACCCACTATGGTTCGCCCGAGTCGGTTGGTTTTTCCAACAACTTCTACAATCCCGTTGCTACAGCCAACTATCAGAACAGCGTGAACGACATCAGCAAGTATCTGACCAACTTCTATGCCCAGATCACGTTCATTCCCAGCAAGCTGAACTTCAGGACCAGCTATGCCTATGACTACACAGCGGTAAACAACCGCACCTACATGCCCGAATTCTATGTGAGTTCGGTTCAGCACAACGACAAGTCATGGGTGAGCAAGAGCATTGACACCTACAACAACTGGATTTGGGACAATGTGCTGACCTACAAGGAGACCTTCGGCGACCACAACTTGGGCGTCATGTTAGGTCACTCGCTGCGCGAGGACAGGTACAGCAACCTGAACGGTATCGGCTACGGTATCGTGGACGGTGACGATGCCTACAAGTACATCAGCCTCGGCACCGACAGCGAAGCCCGCCGTGCCAACGATGGCGGTACCCGCTACCGCAGCAACAGTTACTTTGGCCGCGTCAACTATGACTATATGGGCAAGTATCTGTTCATGTTCACCTTCCGCGCCGACGGTACGAGCAAGTATCAGGAGACTTGGGGCTACTATCCCTCGTTTGGTGCAGCTTGGGTCATGAGCAAGGAGAAATTCATGGATAACCAGAACGTTGTTGACTACCTGAAGTGGCGTGCCAGCTGGGGTCGCCTGGGCAACAACGCCGTTCCTGCCAGCGACGGTTTCCGTTCGGTAACGACGGGCACCTGGGCGTCGGGCGTGTTCGGCAATGCCACCATTGCCGGTTCCCAGAACAACAGCTACTTCACCAACCTGAAGTGGGAGGTTGTCGATGAGACCAACGTGGGTGTTGAGTTCGCTACCCTGCGTAACCGCCTGAGCGTTGACATTGACTGGTTCTACCGCATGACCCGCAAGGCCGTTATTGCTCAGCGCCTGCCCTACGAGAACGCCTCTTTGCTGCAAAACATCGGTAAGATTCTCAACACCGGTGTTGACGTGAGCATCAACTGGGCCGACCGCGTGGGCAACGACTTCAAGTACTATGTGGGCCTGAACCTGTCCTACCTCAAGAACGAGGTGAAGAGCCTCGCCGGTAACCCCTACATCGCCGGTGGCAAGACCTACCAGTTTGTGGGCAAGGAGATGAATTCGTTCTACGGCTACGTCGTTGACGGCATCTACCAGACCGAGTCGGAGTGCGCCGGAGACCGCACGGCCCAGGCTAACGGCCTGCAACCCGGTGACTTCAAGTACAAGGACCTGAACGGCGACGGCATCGTCGACGGTGAGGACCGCACCACGCTGGGTTCCTATCTGCCCAACTTCATCTACAGCCTGAACCTGGGCTTCCAGTGGAAGAACCTGGACTTCTCGTTGACCACCTATGGCAACGCCGGTGCCCAGATGTACAACCGCAAGCGCGCCCTGCGTTATGCCCAGTCCAACTACAACTTTGACCACGACCAGGTGACTAACCGCTGGACCGGTGCCGGTTCAACCAACAAGTATCCCTCGGCCGAGGGTTGGGTGCGCTCCTGGAACGTGAGCGACCAGCGCGTGAACTCGTTCTTTGTCGAGGATGCCGACTTCTTCCGCATCCAGAACGTGACCATCGGCTACACCTTCAAGAACATCAACCTGGGCAACTACAGTCTGCCCTCGTTGCGCCTGAGTGCTACCGCCGACCGTCCCCTGACCTTGTTCAAGGCCAACAGCTTCACTCCTGAGTTGAACGATCCTGAGGGTTGGGATACCGAGGTCTATCCGTTGACAGCGACCTACACCTTTGGTGTGACCATCGACTTCTAAATGAGCAATTACCAACAATCATAAATAAAGATAACGACAATGAAATTTTTGAAATATATCATGATTGCAGGTCTGCTGATGGTGGGAGCCACCTCCTGCAATGACTGGATGGACATTCTGCCCGAGAACACCCTTCCCGAGTCAGATGTCGATTACACCAAAACCAGCGAGATGTATATGCCTGTGTCGGGCGTATATGCCAAGTTGCGCACAGGCGGCATGCACTGGGTGATTTGGCCCCTGACCATCGTGCGTGACGGTGACGTGTGGAGTGGCCGTGTGGATGACCAAGGTCTGCTCGTCGACTTCGGCAACTTCAGGTATGACAATTCCTTCTGGGGACTGAACGAGATGTGGAACCAGTATTACGGCATGATTAAAGTGGCCAACGGCGCACTCATGTCGCTGGATTCCTATGCCGAACACATCACCAACGACAACGACCGAGCAACCTACCGCGCCTATTGCGGTGAGGTGCGCATCTTGCGCGCCTATGCCTACTACAGGCTCACACAGGCCTTTGGCGACGTGACCATTCTGCGTGACAATGGTCAGAGTGACCTCACACGTTCGACCAAGGATGCCGTTGAGCGCTACATGCTCGATGACCTGCAGTATGCCATCGATAACTGCCCCAAGGTTCGTCCCAACGAGGCTACGCACTTTGGCGCCGCCACGGCCTACACCGCCGAGGCTCTTGCCGCCAAAATCTGCATGAATCGTGGCGACTATGCCAAGGCCGAGGCTTTGACCGATGACATCATCGGCAGCAACAAGTTCCAGCTCTACAGCGATTTCTACAACTTGTTCAAGATTCCCGGCAAGATGTGTAACGAGAGCCTGCTTGAGTGCCAGTGCACCGACTTCGGTCAGGGCAGTGGCGAGGAGGTTGACGCCGACATGTGGTTTGTGTTCCAAGGTCCCGGCAACCTGGGCGGATGGAACTTTGTGGGCATCACCGACAACTTCATCAATTGGGCTCAGGCACGTGGCGAGACCATCCGTCTGGAGACCTCAGTTCTGTTTGGCGGCACTACCACCCGCGACGGTGACGAGATCAATGTGATGGGCAATGTCAACAACACCAACACGTGGAATGGCAAGGCTTACACACCGACTAATCAGTTGACCCCCGGCCGCACCAAGTATGGATCGAACAACAACATCCGCATCCTGCGCTATGCCGACGTGCTGCTCATCAACGCCGAAGCTAAGGTGCGTCAGGGCAAGAATGGCGACCAGCCGTTCAACCTGGTGCGCACCCGCGCCCAGATGCCCACGCTGACTAATGTCACCGTTGACCAGATTCTTGACGAGCGCCGCATGGAGCTCGTGTGTGAGTGGGGTGAGCGTTACAACGACCTCGTCCGCACCGGTCTTGCTGCCAGCGTGCTCAAAGGCTGGAACGAGAGTGTGAAGTACTATCCTATTCCCCTGACGCAACAGCAGACTGTGCCCACGCTCAATAATGAGCCCAAGAACGAATAAACCAACTATTATTCGCATCGATTCATTTATCATCAGGCAGGGTGACAAGCCCACTGGCTCACCCTGCCTGTTTTAATTAAAACATCATACGATGAACCGCTTTCTCGCCATCATAGCATTGTGCGCCGCCCTTACAGCCAGTGCCAGCACCGATTCAGTCAAGGTCGTCAAGGGACAGGTAAGTGATTACTATATCCCCATGGTCACCGAGTACAACGTGACGGGCATAGTGACCGACGAGCAAGGTCAGCCCTTAGAGGGCGCCACCGTCATGTGGCTCTACAGCCCTGCCCACTGCAACACCGATGAACTGGGCCGTTTCTCCATGGTTGCTACCGATCATGACTCACTGCTGTGTGTGCACTATCCTGGCAAGGAAATGGTCATCGCGGCCCGACAAAGCAGTCAGCGGCAGGTCAACATCATGTTGCCGGTCAAGACCAGCGGCAGCATCGCCGCGCCACGACGTGAGGCCCGTGCCACACGCTGGTATGACCCACGTGACAATGCCACCAGCACCTACTGCAATCCTCTCAACATCAGCTATAACTACGAGCCATGGAACAACAACACGCGACAGGGCGGCTCGTTTCGTTCTTCGGCCGACCCGATGGGGCTGGCCTACAAGGGCGAATATTACCTGTTCTCGACCAACCAGGGGGGTTTCCACTACTCGCGCAACTTGAGCGACTGGGATTTCTGCCAAGCATCGTTCCAGCGCTTTCCCGCCGACGATGACGAGTGTGCCCCCGCAGCATGGGTTGTGGGCGACACGCTGTTTTACACCGGTTCAACCTATGAGGGTCTGCCCATCTGGTACACCACCGACCCCAAGAGCGGACGCTGGCGCCGCGCCGTGGAACGCAACACGCTTCCCACCTGGGACCCCTATGTGTTTCTTGACGATGATGGCAAACTATACGAATACTACGGCTCGAGCAACGAATATCCCGTCAAGGGCGTTGAAATCAGCCGCCAAGACTTCACACCCGTCAGCAAAATCCATGACCTTGTGCTCCTGCAGCCCGACAAACATGGCTGGGAGCGCTTCGGCATGAACAACGATGACGAGGTGACACTCAAGCCGTTCATGGAAGGTGCTTTCATGACCAAGCATAACGGCAAATATTACCTGCAGTACGGTGCTCCGGGAACCGAGTTCAAGGTCTATGCCGACGGGGTCTATGTGGGCGACCACCCGTTAGGGCCGTTCACTTATCAGCAACACAACCCCATGAGTTACAAGCCAGGAGGCTTTGTTCAAGGTGTGGGACATGGGGGCACCTTTGCCGACCTCATGGGCAACTATTGGCATGTGGGCACATGCATGCTCTCGCTCAAGTACAAGTTTGAACGGCGCATCGGCCTATACCCCACTGCGTTTGACAACGACGGCGTGATGTACTGCATCACAGCCTTCGGCGATTACCCATGCTGGAACGCCGACCATGATATCAAGCATCCCACCGACCGTTTCACGGGATGGATGCTGCTTACTTACAATAAACCCTGCACAGTGTCGAGTTGCGACAGCACATTCTCCGCCGCAAGCCTCACCGATGAGGACATGCGCACCTACTGGAATGCGGCAACCGGCAGCGACCAGGAATGGATAGAGATGGACCTGGGCAGCCAGTGCGAGGTGCGTGCCCTGCAACTCAATTTCTATGACCACAAGACGGTACAGCACAACCGCGCCAACGACATCTATTACCAGTACCGCATCCTCGCCAGCGACAACGGCGAGCAATGGACGCTGGTGGTGGACAAGAGCGACAACGACCGTGATGTGCCGCATGACTATATCGAATTGCGCGAACCGCTCAACACGCGTTATTTGCGCATCGAGAACATCCACATGCCATCACAAGGGCATTTCTGCCTGAGCGAGGTGCGCGCCTTCGGGCGGGTTCAAGGCACCCTGCCCGCAACCGTCAAGCGTTTCACCGTCAAGCGTGACAAAGGCGACCTGCGCAATGCCATGATCAATTGGACTCCTGTCGAGGGCGCTTACGGCTACAACATCTATTACGGCATCGCTCCCGACAAACTCTACCACTGCATCACCGTCAACGGGGCCACGCAATACGACATGCGTGGTCTGGACTTAGGCACCGACTATTATTTCTGCATCGAGGCGCTTGCCGAGACAGGACGCAGTCCCCTCTCCAAAATCGTCAAAATCAACCATTAATCAAACTGACATGAACAAGGTTTATTTTACACTTTTTACTCTTATTCTCCTGTTGGTCTTCACAAGCTGCAAGAGCGATAATAACACAAGTCCCAAGGAGCCGACGCCACAAGACACCCTTGTGCGGCCCGCATCGTTCGCCAATGATGATGCCATGCTGGATTACATCGAGCGCATCCACTTCAACTACATGTGGGACGGGGCCGAACCCACGTCGGGTCTTGCCCGCGAACGCATCCACCTCGACGGGGAGTATCCCGAGCATGACCAGGATGTGGTGACCACAGGAGGCAGCGGTTTTGGCATCGCAGGCCTTGTGGTGGCGATGGAACGCGGTTTCATCACCCGAGACCAGGGTGTTGAGCGCTTGACGCGCATCGTGGACTTCCTGGAACGGGCCGACCGTTTCCACGGGGTGTGGCCTCATTGGATCAACGGCCCCTCGGGCAAAGTGAAGCCTTTTGGCCAAAAGGACAACGGCGGTGACCTTGTAGAGAGTTGCTTCCTGATGCAGGGCCTGTTGTGTGCCCGTCAGTACCTCTCGCCCGACAATGCTGCCGAGAAAGCTCTGATTGAACGCATCAACGGCCTGTGGCAAGCGATGGAGTTTGACTGGTACACCCATGGCGGACAGGATGTCATCTACTGGCACTGGTCACCCGAGTATGAGTGGGAAATGAACTTCCCCCTCGAGGGCTATAACGAGTGCCTCATCGTTTATGTGCTGGCAGCGGCCTCTCCCACCCACAGCGTTCCCGCCTCGTGCTATCACAAGGGCTGGGCCCGCAGCGGCGACATCAAGAGCGATGCAGCCCCCTATGGCTACCCGTTGGAACTGAAGCACAACGGCGCCGAACAGACGGGCGGTCCTCTGTTTTGGGCTCACTATAGCTGGATTGGCTTGAACCCCAAGGGGCTGAAGGACCAGTATGCCGACTACTGGAACGTGGTGCGCAACCATGCCTTGAGCAATTACCAATATTGTGTGGATAATCCCAAGAAATATTCAGGCTATGGTCCCGACTGCTGGGGTTTGACCGCCAGCTACTCTGTCGAGGGATACTCGGCCCATTGTCCTGGCAACGACTTGGGTGTCATCACGCCCACTGCGGCACTGTCCTCATTCCCTTACACCCCCGAACAGTCGATGGCGGCGCTCAAGGGATTCTACGGCCGTGGCGAGTCGATTTGGGGCAAATATGGCTTCTATGATGCCTTCAGCCCCGCCAGTGGATGGACCCTGCCGCGCTATCTGGCCATCGACCAGTGCACGATTACCCCGATGATCGAGAACTACCGCACAGGATTGCTCTGGAAGCTGTTTATGAGTTGTCCCGAGGTGCAACAGGGGCTTAAGGCTTTAGGCTTTAGGTTTTAGGCTTTAGGAAGATTGACTATTAAATATTTAACTAAATAATCAACTATGAAATTTTATCGCATTTTAATCACACTGGCTGTGGTATTGGGTGCCTTGACGGCCCAAGCAGTGGACCAGGCCAAAATGAGTCAGTTCATTGACGAGTTGATGGGCAAAATGACCCTGCAAGAAAAAATCGGACAACTTAACCTGCCTGTCACCGGTGACATCATCACCGGCTCGACGGTTAGCGGCGACGTGGTAGGCAAAATCAAGGCCGGACAAGTGGGCGGCTTGTTCAACATGAAGGGTGTGCAAAGCATCCGCGCGTTGCAGGAGGTAGCCGTCAAGCAGAGCCGACTGGGTATCCCCCTGATTTTCGGTATGGACGTGATCCACGGCTATGAGACGGTGTTCCCCATCCCATTTGCCATGTCAATGAGTTGGGATATGGATGCCATCCGCAACTCGGCACGCATCGCATCGGTTGAGGCAACAGCCGACGGCATCTGCTGGACGTTCAGTCCCATGGTGGACATCTGCCGCGAGCCGCGTTGGGGCCGCATGAGCGAGGGCAACGGCGAGGACCCCTTCCTGGGTTCAGCCATCTGCCGCGCGATGATTGAGGGTTACCAGGGCAACGACCTGACCGACAAGTCGACCATGATGGCGTGTGTAAAACACTTCGCCCTCTACGGAGCCCCCGAGGCTGGCCGTGACTACAACACGGTGGACATGAGCCACGTGCGCATGTTCAACGAGTATTTCCCACCCTACCAGGCTGGCGTGGATGCCGGAGCTGGCAGTTTCATGACGTCGTTCAATGTCATTGATTATATCCCTGCAACAGGCAACCGCTGGCTCATGACCGAGGTGTTGCGAGACCGCTGGGGATTTGACGGCTTTGTTGTGACCGACTACACGGCCATCAGCGAGATGATTAACCACGGCATGGGCGACCTGCAGACAGTTTCGGCCTTGGCGCTGAAGGCAGGCACCGACATGGACATGGTGGCAGACGGATTCCTGGGAACCCTGGAGCAATCGTTAAGCGAGGGCAAGGTGAGCATGGCCGACATTGACAAGGCTTGTCGCCGCATCCTGGAGGCCAAATACAAACTGGGTCTGTTTGAAGATCCCTACCGCTACCTTGACGCAAAGCGTGCCAAAAAGGAAATCTATACTGACGAACACCGCGCCGAGGCACGCAAACTGGCAACCGAGACGTTTGTGCTGCTGCAGAACAAGGACAACGTGCTGCCACTCAAGCGCACGGGCAAAATCGCCCTTGTGGGTCCGCTGGCCAACACTCGCGCCAACATGCCGGGCACCTGGAGCGTGGCAGCCGCCAGCGACCGTTACAGCACGCTGCTCGAGGCTATGCGCCGCGCCGTGGGTGATAAGGCCGAGGTGATGTATGCCAAGGGCTGCAACGTGTGCTATGATGCCGAATTGGAGAAAAACTCGACGATGTTCGGGCGCGAGATGCGTGACAACCGTCCTGTTGACGTGATGCGTGACGAGGCGGTGCGCATTGCCCAGCAGTGTGACGTGATTGTCGCCGCCATGGGCGAACCCAGCGAGATGTCGGGCGAGTGCAGCTCACGCAGCGACCTCAGCATCCTGGATGCCCAAAAGGACCTGCTCACCGCACTCAAGGCGACCGGCAAGCCCATCGTGCTGCTCAACTTCACCGGTCGTGCGACCGTGATGGATTGGGAGGTAGAAAACATCCCCACCATCCTCAATGTGTGGTTTGGTGGCAGTGAGGCTGCCGATGCCATCTGTGATGTCGTGTTTGGCGACGTGGCGCCCAGCGGCAAACTCACCGTGACCATGCCACGCAACGTGGGCCAGATACCCATTTACTACAACCACCTGAACACAGGCCGTCCCAATCCCCAGTGGTTCACCAAGTTCACCAGCAACTACCTGGATGTTCCCAACGAGCCGCTGTTCCCCTTCGGCTACGGTTTGAGTTACACCACCTTTGAGTACAGCCCGCTCACGCTGAGCAGCAACTCGATGACAACAAACGGCGGCATCACCGCAACAGTCACCGTCACCAACACGGGCCGCTGCGAGGGCACCGAAGTCGTGCAACTGTACATCCGCGACATGGTGGGCAGCATCGCCCGCCCCGTACAGGAGTTGAAGGGCTTTGAGCGCATCAGCCTCAAGCCAGGCGAGAGCCGCACCGTTTCGTTCAAAATCAATGCCGACCTGCTCAAGTTTTACAACAAGGACCTGAACTACGACTGCGAGCCCGGCGACTTCGAGGTTATGGTCGGCCCCAACAGCCGCGACGTCCAGCGCCTCCCCTTCACCCTCAGGTAACCCACCCGAAACAACCAACCCCAATTCAAAAATAAGTCGCTGAAAGACAGCGACTTATTTTTTTGGAGATTTTTGAAGCTTGAGGGATATGTCTTGACCCTGTTTGGAGAATTAATCCCAGCTTTTATTCAGCAGATAGTCAATCAGGTCGGTCACGTCGGCGATGTCCACGTTGTCGTCCATATTCACGTCGGCGTAATCAAGACTGAGGCCAGTGGCGTCCTTGCTCAGCAGATAGTCGGTGAGGATTGTGATGTCGGCAATGCTGATCTCGCCATTGCCATCAACATCACCAATCCGCTCGATGGCGATCGTCTTGTTAAAAAGGCTCCAGTACTGGGCGGTATTATAGGCGGCAAGAGCCTCTTGAGGGACTATCAACCTTGCCTGATCATACACCTGGAAACAATCCTGATGGTTAAGCGTTGGCGGAACGAGAGCCAGCGACTTCACTTGCCTCAAAGCGGTACTTCTAATAAAGGCTCCATAGCCTATCGAAGTCACCGAGTCGGGAATGGTCACCGACGTTAACGAAGGACAGTCAGCAAATGCAAAGTTTTCTATTGTTTTGAGTGACTTGCTCATCTTTACAGACCTTAAACTAGTACAGTCATCGAACGCTTGACTTCCAATCGTTGTAACACCGTCAGGAATGACAATCTTGGTCAACGAGGAGCAGCACTGGAAAGTGTTTCTCTCAATTTTCTTCAACCCTGGTGGCAGGATGACATTGTCTAGAGCACCGCAATGAACAAAAACGTCACCTCCAAGCGACGAGAGCGAATCGGGCAGATGAACGGTTTCGAGCTTTGCACATTGTCCAAAAGCTGCTGCACCTATAGTCCTTAGCGATTCAGGTAAATCAAGAACCACCAGTGTCGAGCAGCCAAAGAATGAACTTGAACCGAGGTCTTTGACGGAGCTGCCAAACTGCACATCTTCCATCGCTTTGCACCACTCAAAGGCAGCATCAGGAATGCTCGTCAATTGATTACCGATTCTTAGCTTGGTTACAGACTCGCAGCAGTAGAATGCATATTTGCCCATCGTTATCAAGCTCTCAGGCAGGGTCACCTCCCTCAACTTATAGCAGTTTTCGAAACCCTCTAAGCCGATGCTTTGCAAGCCCTCGGAAAATTCCACTTCCGTCATTCGTGTACAAAGGTCAAATGAACAAACGCCAATAGTCTTGACAGAACTCGGGATGGTCAGTTTGCCTTCAAAGAGGCAACATGTGAACGCATAGTCCTTGATGGCCGTAACGCCGGACGGAATCTCGAGGTCGATTACTTTCTCGCCGTTAATGTACAGATAACAGCCATAGCAGGTAGGGGTGGCGAGAATATCTGCAAACTTAATGTCGCACCATTTTGCCACGTCATATATATATAAGTTTTTTGGCGTGTAACATTGTTCAAACGCATACGTCCTACACTCCTTGAGACCAGTCCCTATCGTGATATTTTGGAGAGAAGAACAACCCGAGAACGTTTTGGGCTTTATGATCTGAACACCATTGCCGATGACTAGGTCTGTCATGCTGCTGCAACCCTGAAACGCGCTTTGATCCATGTTTGTGCACGAGTTGGGAATAACGATGCTTTTCAAACTTTTGCAATCTTGGAAGGCGGACCACCCAATATAAGCAACCTGGTTGCTCATCGTCACGGACTCCAGACTGGTACATCCACAAAACGAAAAGTCGGACACAGAAGTGACCGTGTTGGGCAAGTCAATTCTCTTTAACTGTGTGCATTTGTTGAATGCAGATATGTCGATGACTTTCATGTTATCATGGAAGGTGACACTGGTCAACAGAGAATCATTATAGAACGCACTAACTCCCACAGCCTTCACGGGCCTGGTGACGCCATTGTAGGTGATTTCAGCGGGGATGTCGATATCACCCACATACATTCCCGAGTCGGGTTTTTCGACTGTCGCACCGCCATAATAGCCCGACAAGGTGTAATAGAGACCGTCGATGAGAACCTTTTCGGCAGCCATCGATGTAGCAGCACACATTAGGCACAGGCACGCCAATAGTAATGCCCGGCTCATTGTTTTAAGAAATTCTTGTTTCATAATGTTAAAGATTTTTCCGGTTAAACAATAGAATATCTGATGGATGATAGTTTCAGTTGTCAAATATAAGCACAAACTTAGCATTATTTAATGAACAAGGCAAGAAAAAAACGATAAAACCTCTCAATATTTATAGTTTTTAGGTCTGCTCACTCATCAATAATCGACACTAACAACCATGAACATTTCAATCGTAGGCCCTAGCCATATCAGCCAAGCGAGCAACACAAATATATCATCCAACAAACATCGCCACCCACCCCAACTTTGGAGCCAGGTGCCCCAATATCATCAACGAGTAATCATCTGATTTACAGATGGTTATTCGTTAATGGTAAAGCTAAAGGGATTAGCGATTGATATAACACACTAATCATGTGATAGCACAAACTAATGAAAATATTTGGCTATCAATCAGTTGCAGACTGATGATTAATTTGTCGTATCACTCGATTAGTATGTTATATCCCAAAAGGGGGGAATAAAAAAAAGTGGTTATTCCCCCCTTCTTGCCGAGTTGAAGGCTGCCATTATTCGATAGTGAATCGCCTCATCTTGCCGTCATTCATGCGAAATGAAACAGCAAAAAAATGTCCCAATTCTGATAAAATGTTCCAATCTTGCACGTTATTTACAAATTAACTGTAACTTTGCACATAAAAGTGTGCTGTGATGCCTCGGCATTATCAGTGAAATAGAACAATAGGATATGAGCAAGTACGAGATTCCATTTTTGACAGCCTGCATTCGAGCGTTTGGAAGCCGGTTTGACATGACTCGTCAAGCAGCCTTCCGTTATTTGCATGAGCATAAGGGATTGGCGTTCTTGATTGAGTTTTATGACGTGGAACATCTGCAGTCGATGGATGAAACGATAGACGATCTGCTCATCATTTGTCAAAAGAATGGAGGGACCTTGGCATGATACTATACCACGGAACAAACGCTGACATTGAGTCAATAGACCTTACAAAGGGTTTGCGGTACAAGGATTTCGGCAAGGGCTTCTATTTGACTCCTAATAGGGAAACCGCGTGCCGTATGGCGCTAAAGAGAGCGCGACTCTTCGGTGGAACTGCTACGTTGATTACCTACGAATTAAATGACTCTGCATTGCAATCAGATTTGAAGGTGAAAGTTTTCCCCGAAAAGGCGAGCGTGGAATGGCTCTTGTTCGTGGATGCCAACCGCGACAGGAAGAGCCAACAGCCCGTGCATGACTATGATATCGTGATAGGCCCGATAGCTGATGACGGTGTTGTCTTACAGTTGACCAACTACCGAGAGGGAATCTACTCACCAGAAGAGGCTGCCAGGTTGCTTCAGGACAGATATCTTGACCAGCAGTATTATTTTGGAACAGAAAAAGCTCTTAATTACCTTCATAAAATAAACGTAGAGACGATATGATCCAGCCCACACATCAACAAATAGCAAACTATCTGACTGATTATGCTCTGAGCGAATTGGTTAAATATGTCATGGAAGACACTGGATGCACCATTGAGCAGGCAATGGAGCGTGTGTATAACTCACCCTTGATCCATGCTCTACAAGACGAAGAAAACGAACTATACGTCCAAAGTCCCGCCTATCTCTACGAACTGATGAACGGCTATTTCGCCACAAACTAAGGATTTTCATTGGCAATGAGTTTTGCCCAAAACGATTCTATTATCTTTGTTTTAGCTGAAACTCAATAGCGTTGTCTCAAGTTTTGAGGATTATTTATTGCTGGATGATGGTGCAGATTTTCATCACATCTTCGTCGAAGGTGTCTTTGTTTAGCGCTTTGTTTTTCGTGACGGAGCGGCAGTTGTAGATAGTCTGGTTGGAAAGAAATAGCAGACCAGCGATGTCGGCTGTGCTCTTCACTCCGAGGCGGATCAATGCGAAGGTTCGCAGTTCGGTCGTCATCGTGCTGGGTGACTTGGGGGTGAAACGTTCACCTTCCTGTAGCAGTGCATTGAATTCTTTGATAAAGGTAGGATATAGTTCAAGGAATGCTTTGTCAAAATTGTGGAGGAATGTCGACGCGTCCTCTTCCGACAAGCGATTTGATGTTATGGAGTGGAGCAATTCCTGTTCTTGCTTTGCCTTGATCTTGCGTTTCACCAGCGTCTGATAGTTATTGAGTTTCTCGATATACTTGGCACACAGTTTGATACACACCGATGCCAGCGTCTCACGGTGCTTGTTCGTATCCAGGAGTTGCTGATTCAGTTCATGTAGCTGGCTGTTCAGGGCTTGATGCTCGTGGTTGCTTGCCGACAATTGTCCATTGAGTTCCTTCAATTGCAGATTGTTGGCAGCCAACTCGCTACGGCGGGCAGCAAGCAGTTTGTTCTGACGGTGGATGTAAAAAGACGTCAGCAACAGTCCTAAAACCAGCAGCGATATAAAGATGACAGAATTGCGCAGGTTCCTGTTCTGCCCTTTAATCATGGTCTCATAGGCAGTAACAATCTGGGGCATGGTGTGAGAGATTTCAAGGATTCGCAGGCGGTTGTTGTAGAATTGAGCATCTTCGAGAGATGAATTGATGTAATTCTGAGCACGGGCTAAATCATGATCCCCATTTTCAAATAGTGATAAGGCAAGTTGTTGCAGTGCCACATTTTCCATTGTACAGCCTTTAACATCGGCCAGAGCCGCCTTAATGAGATGATCAACATAACCTTTTTCATCGCCTGCCATCCGATATTGTCCAGCCAGGGCGAAAGCCGCCATAGCATAGGGCCTTGAGTCGGGCGCCGCTGTCAACAGCACCTGCTTGTAATGGTTTTGTGCAAGATTGTCGTTCTTGTTTACATACACATATCGCTCGCCTTGGAAAAAGTCATATAAGGGGTCTCCGGCATCCAGATATGCTAATGCTTGACTCAGATATTGATGAGAGCGTTCACGGTATCGAGGAGCATACATCTGGTCTCTACAATAATCTGCCCAATAAGAATAGACGGTGAATAGGGTATAGTAATACTTAAACCGGATCTTTTCATCGATTTGTTGTTCGTTCAGCCCTTTTAGACATTCTTCTGCTTCAGCAAACAAGCCTCCGATGGCGAGAATTTCAGCCTTGTGGCATGTGAACAGGCATGTGTAATGATTGTCCTGCAGTGCACGCGCCAGTGTCAAGCCTCGCTCGGCATAGACAAGCGCCGAGTCAAACTTGAAGACGTGATATTCGTTATAGAGGTCATCGAGCGTCTGTAAATCCTGCTTATTGCTTAAAGTTGTGCTAAGTCTTTTTTTCAGGACCGAGATTTTTGCCTCCTTGGCCTTGATGACTTCCCCCTTGTGAAGGATGGCGTCATCAAGCTGACTGAGCAACTCCTCCTGGGCGGCAAATGCCCCAAAGCAAACAAAGATGGCGGACAGTATTAATAGCAGTCTATTCATAATTCAAGAGATTTTCGGCAAAAATAATGCTTTTTTCTGAATTTAGAGAATTTACTATATGATTTTTGCTTCTTTTTGTAACTTTCGGATTTTCAATTAGATAAAATATTGAAAAATCCCCATGGATTTACCGTTGCTTTACTGAGGTGCACATTCCATTATAATGGACAATAACTTTGCGATAGTTTTCAAACCGTTTAATATCGATTAATATGAACAAAATGAAGCAACTTCTATCAAAACGATTGGTCATCGGCTTGCTGACGCTGCTGATGCCCATGATTGTGCTTGCGCAGGACATTACCGTGCAAGGCACTGTGACAGATGAGGCTGGAGAGACTCTGATCGGGGCTACTGTCCAGCAGAAGGGAACGAGTAACGGAACTGTGACCGATTTCGATGGCAATTTCACGCTGACCGTTCCCTCGAATGCCATTCTCTCAGTTTCCTATATCGGTTATACACCGAAGGAAATTGCAGTCAACGGACAGACCAATCTCACTATTGTATTGTCCAACGATGACCAGATGCTGAATGAGGTCGTGGTTATCGGTTACGGAACGATGGACAAGAAGGAACTTACCTCGGCCATCTCGCATGTGAGCGAAAAGGACTTCTTGACGGTCAGCTCCCTTGACCCGTCAATGATGATTCAAGGCAAGGTGGCTGGCGTCTCGATTACCAATACCGGTACCGGCGACCCCAACAACCAGGCAAGCATCCAGATTCGTGGCGTCTCGTCGCGTTCGGCTGGCTTGGGCCCGCTCATCGTTATTGACGGTGTGCCAGGAGGCAACTTGACCAACATCAACCCCAATGACATCGCCTCGTTTGACGTGTTGAAGGACGGTGCCGCTTCGGCTATTTATGGTACGCGCGGTTCTAATGGTGTGATTGTTGTCACGACCAAGAAAGGCAGCAAAGATGGCCAAACCCACACTTCCTATTCGGGGCAGTATTCCTGGGACTTCATCAACAAGGAATTACAGATGATGAACGCTCAAGAATACCGTGACGTCCGTCTTGGATGGGGTGACACTGGCGTGGACCTGGGCGGCAACATCGATTGGCTCGATGAAGCCAGCCGCACAGGCGGAGCCATGCAGCACACGCTGACATTGAGCGGCGGTAATGACAAGAGCAATTACCGCGTGAGCGCCGACTATCGCAATGCCCATGGTATCGACCTGAGGTCAAAGCGTGAGGAATATGGCGCCCGTGCCGCAGTCATGCACACGACCAAGAACGGCCTGTTCACCCTGACCGCCAATATCGCTCCGCGCATTATCTACCGCGACAATGCCGACTGGAGCGTGTTCAAGGATGCTATCGAGGCCAACCCGACCACTCCGCTGATGAATCCCGACGATCCTTCCCTGTACTATAATTTCCAGGGGCAGGTCGTTGGCTCCAACCCTGTTGAACGCCAGCGCCTCGAGAAAGACCATGCAATCACCAAGCTTCTGGACTGGGACGGCACGGTGAAACTGAATCTATTGCCCCTGCTGGCCAAAAACGAAGATTCGCCCCACCACTTGTCAACTCAGGTGATGTTTGCCGACCACCAGTACAGTAACGACAACAGCTGGTTCCGTCCTTCGACAAGCACCATCGCCATCAACAATGGCCGCGAGGGTGAGGCCAGTCGTTCCTACGGCAAGGAAAGCCAGTATGTTTTCGAGTGGTTGACTAACTATTCCGGCAAGTTCGGCCTGCATTATATCAAGGGTATGGCGGGTTATTCCTACCAGTATTCCAAGTATTCCGGTTTCAATGCCGAGAACAAGGACTTCCCCAACAATGGCTTGACCTCCGACAATCTGGGTTCTGGCGAGTATGCCAAGGAAGAGGGTGAAGTCATGATGGGCAGCTATCAGAATGATGCCAAGCTGATTGCCTTCTTTGGTCGCGTGAGCTACAACTACGATGACCGTTACATGCTGACGGCATCGCTGCGCCATGAGGGTTCGTCAAAGTTTGGTATCGACAACAAGTGGGGTAACTTCCCCGCCATTTCGGCCGGTTGGCGCATTTCGTCCGAGAACTTCATGAAGGACATCACATGGATCAACGACCTGAAGCTGCGTGCCGACTTCGGTGTGACGGGTAATCAGGACTTCGGTAGCTATCTGTCGCTCAACACGATGACAGGCTTTGGCTACTATTTCTATAATGGCAAGTACTTCCAGGTTTGGGGACCCTCCAAGAATGTGAATCCCGACCTCAAGTGGGAGAAGGGCAAGAACTGGAACGTTGGCCTTGACTTCTCCTTGTTTAATAACCGCCTGTACGGTTCGCTCAACTACTTCAGCCGCCGCCAGCAGGATCTGTTAGGTAACTACAAGGTATCGGTTCCTCCTTACCTGTTTGACGAGACCTTTGTCAACGTGGGAACGATGAAGAATACAGGTTTTGAGTTCGACCTGAACTTCAGGGCAGTGGACACTCCGACCTTTGGTTACGACATCAACCTTGTGGGAACCACAATGAGCAATAAGTTCTTGGACTTCAGCAACTCGCAGTATGTCGGACAGGACTACTACGACGTGTGCGGCACCGAGGATCCCTATCCTTTCTATAACCTGCAGCGCATCCAGAAGGGCGAGTCCCTGGGCAACTTCTTCATGTGGAAGTATGCCGGTCACTCCACTGAGGGCGAGTGGCTGGTCTATGACCGCGACGGCGACATCATCCGCGCCTCCCAGGCCAGCGACGCCGACCGCCAGCAGGTGGGTAACGGTATGCCCAAATTCACGATGTCGATGAGCCACACCTTCCGCTATCGCAACTTCGACTTGTCGCTCTTCTTCCGTGGCGCATTCTTCTTCGATATTTTCAATATCCATGATTTCTACTACGGCACCCGCAACTTCACCGGCAACCGCCTGAAGAAAGCCTATGCTAAGAATTTTGAGATTTCATCGTCGGCCAACCCCGTGGTTTGTGATTACTTCCTCGAGCGCGGTGATTATCTGAAACTCGACATGGTGACCCTGGGCTACACGTTCAGGCCCAACAATTGGCGATTCCTGGACCGCGTGCGCGTGTTCACGACAGCCAAGAATCTGTTCACCCTGACCAAGTTCAGCGGTGTCGATCCCTCGACCTATCAGGTGAATGGTTTGACTCCCGGAGGACAGGGTTCACGCACCTATTTCCCCTCTACACGACAGCTTATCGTCGGTGTGCAAGTTGATTTCTGATAATCCTATTAATTCATGAAGACAATGAAACGTATCCATTTATATATGATGATGGCAGCCCTGTGCCTCGGCACACTGGCAAGCTGCACCGACCTGGACGAGACACTGTATGACCAGGTGGGAACCCAGAACTATTATAACACCAAGAATGACGTGGTAAGGGCAACCTTCCGTCCTTTTGAACACGCTTTCTGGAGTATCCAGAGCCGTCATGTGCTCAACGAACTGACTGCCGACCAACTGATTACCCCGACCCGCGACGGCTGGTGGGACGACGGTGGCAAGTGGCGTCGCCTGCACTACCACGAGTGGAATGTGGAAGACGGCGGTGATGCCCAAAGCGAATGGAATGGCTGTTTCCAGGGTATCATGCAATGCAACTATGTGATTGAGGACCTTGAGAAACTCACACCGAAAAATTATGGTTTCTCGGATGCCGAGTTTGACAACCTCAAGGCCCAGTGCCGGGTGCTGCGTGCGTGGTTCTACCTGCGCCTGCTCGATGGCTTCCGCAATGTGCCTCTGGCAGTGAGCTACAGTGATATCTCCCAAAATACCGAGACCCAAGTTGAGCCCAAGGTCATCTTTGACCTCATCGAGAGTGATCTCAAGGAGTGCATCCCCATGCTTGCCGAGAAGACTTCGCTCGGTTCCAATGCCGGCATTCAGGGCCAGTGGACCAAAGCCGGCGCTGCAGCACTGCTGGTGCGCCTGTATCTGAATGCCGAGGTTTACATCGGCGAGGCTCGCTATAATGAGTGTGAGCAAGTGGCCCAAGCCATCCTTGACGGTCAATACGGCCAATATGAAGTAGCCGACCGCTGGGATGCAGCCTTTGATTGGAACAACGACGAGTGCGACGAGGTCATCTTCGGCTTCCCTGGTGCTCCCGGTTACAGTTTCTGGCACTATCAGGGCGACACCTACTGGTGGACCGTTCCCGCTCGTGCACGTTACTATCTCAACGATTCCAAGAGCAAAGGTGGCGACCACAATACCAAGTATGCCGCTTCGCCCAGTTTTGCTCCCAACGGCGAGAAATACAACTATCAACTGGGTATGCCCATCGAGAAGTTCCGCAAATATGAGGGCGATGAGCGCATGAAACTTTACCGCAACCTGGGCAACAGCACCCGTGAGGGCATGTTCATCTATGGTTATCTGGAGTACAAGGACGAAAATGGCGCTACCAAGCGCGTCCAAGCTCCCGAGGTAGCCTATGACCTGTACATCCGTGATGCCGTGGGCAAATTCCAGGGTCTTGCTCCTGACAGGTGGCTTTCTGCTTCTAGCAGCACGCTGCGTGACGGTGACCACAATTCGGGCTGGCACTTTGCCAAATACCCCTTCTATAGCGACGATGATGCTCACCAGATGGAGAGTGACTACACCGAGATCCGTCTGCCCGAGATTATCTACTCGCTGGCTGAATGCAAACTGCGCTCAGGTAAAAAGGCCGAGGCCGGACGACTGCTCAACAGTGTGCGCCGTCGCAACTATCCCGAGGCCAACCTTTCAACGGTGCTCTACGCTCCCGAGGGAGCAGCCGTTCTTGACATGGACGAGATGCTCGACGAGTGGGGCCGTGAGTTCTTCGCCGAGAGCCGCCGCCGCATCGATCTGATCCGCTTTGGCAAGTTCATCTCTGGCTCATGGTGGGACAAGAATCCTGATGCCGATGATCACACCAAGATTTTCCCCATCATGCGTCCCATCCTCAACGCCAATCCTGCACTGGTGCAGAATCCCGGTTATAACAAATAAAGTTTGTCACCCATCTAAATCAATAAAAAGATATGAAACTGAAATATATAATGTTCGTTCTTGCCAGCATCATGCTGGGTATGGGCCTGACAGGCTGTGAGGACGAGAAAGACCTGATTATCATTGAGGGCGACCTGCCCATCAAGACCTCTACTCTCTACATGGTAGGTGATGCTACGCCCAATGGTTGGGATATTGGCAACCCAACGCCGCTGACGGCTACCGAGACCGACCCCTTAATTTTCACTTGGGAAGGTTCTCTTAACAAGGGAGAAATTAAACTCTGTCTAACCACAGGCAGTTGGGATGCTCCGTTTATCCGTCCCCTTGTGAATGGTACCGAGATTTCCCGCACGGCCATTTCTAACGCGAAGTTCGGTATGCATGCCGGTGACCCCGATGACAAGTGGCGCGTTGTGGATGCAGGCAAGTATCGCTTGACATTTGACTTGAGGAACTGGACAATGTCCACCGAGTACACTGGTGAGCCTGATGCTCCTGTTATCGAGCCTATCGTGACCGATGTGGTCTATATGGTGGGTGATGCCACACCTAACGGTTGGAACATCGATGCTCCCACCCAGCTCGAGAAGAAGTCCACTTATATCTTCGAATATGAAGGCCCGCTCAACGCTGGTGAAATGAAGGCCTGCATCGCTTCAGGTGACTGGGGTGTGCCCTTCATCCGTCCCACGTTTGCTGAGTGCAAGATTAACAAAGATGGCGTTGAGAGTCCTGAATTCATCTTCGTAGCCAATCCTGATGACAAGTGGAAGGTCGAAGAGGCTGGTAAGTACCGACTGACTTTTGACTTGGAGAACTACACGTTGAAGGCTGAATATCTGGGTGAACTTGACCCCGTTGGACCTGAACCCATATCAGCGGAGGCCGTTTATATCGTCGGTGATGCCACCCCCAACGGCTGGAGCATCGATGCCCCGACCCAGTTGACAAAGGTGTCGCAGTATATCTTCAAGTATGAGGGCACCCTCGTCCCCGGCGAGATGAAGGCCTGCATTGCTACAGGTAGCTGGGACGTGCCCTTTATCCGTCCCTCGTTTGCCGACTGCAAGATTAATAAGACCGGAGTTGAAAACTCCAACTTTGTCTTCACCAACGGTCCTGATGACAAGTGGCGTGTCGAAGAATCTGCCAACTACCGCATCACCTTTGATCTGGAGCATTGGACAATTCAAGTGGAAGAAATCACCAATGACTAATTAAAAACATAAGATATGAAAAAGAGCATATTATTATCCATCGCATTAGCTGCCCTTACCATGCTGGGCGCATGTAACGATGATATCGAAATGCGTTATCCGCCTAAAGCCGAATTGCCCGATCTGCCAGTCGTTGAGGGTATTCACGACGGTGTGAAGGCGCCCCTGTACTGGAGTGTGTATGAGTACTGCATCGAACAGGAACATGCGGGAGTCAGCAACAGCGATATGGACCTCACCGAGGCCCAGTGGGACGAAATCATCAATTGGGTAGCCACCGACCTGAAGCCTTACGGCTATGACATAGTGTGCACCGATGGTTTCATCCCCATGCAGGCCAAAGATGCCTCGGGATACATGACACACTACGGCTCAATGTCACTTGCCGATCTCGTGGCCAAGTGCAAAGCCCGTGGCCTCAAATTGGGCGTCTATGACAACCCGTTGTGGATTCACGGCCCGCTGAACACCAAGGTTCAGGGGACAAATTACACCTTTGGGGACCTTGTGTATAATGGCAAACAGGCCGTTCAGAATCCTAATGCCCAAGACATGTGGTTCACGTGGGTAGTGAGCGAGCAGCCCGGTGCACAGGAGTATATCGATGGGTTCTTCAAGCACTACAAGGAACTGGGCGTGGAATTCATCCGCATGGACTTCCTGTCATGGTATGAGGACGGCAAGGACCGCTATACCGGTACGGTGGGCCGCGGTTACGGCCGTGAGAGTTACGCTCGCGCCCTTGCTTACATTGCCCAGGCTGCCAAGAAATATGGTATCTTCACCTCGTTGGTGATGCCCCATCTCTTCAATGATGCCGAGGTCGAGGCAAAATACGGTAACATGGTGCGCATCGTGGCCGATACTGGCGATGGCGGGTGGAGGCACACTTCATCGCATGACAAGGGCAAGTCCTATTCCAATTGGCCCAACTGCATGAACCAGTTTGACGGATTCAGTTACTGGGCACACATCACCGGCCGCAACCAGGTCATTCTCGACGGTGACTTCCTGCGCCTGAACAAGTATGACACCGATGCCGAGCGCCAGACTGCCATCTCGCTGCAGCTCATGGCTGGTGGTCCTGTTGCAGTGGCCGACCAACCGTCCACGATCGGCACCAACGTGTCGTTCTATACCAATAGCGAACTGCTTGCACTGCGTGCCGATGGCTTTGTAGGCAAGCCTCTCAACGACCAGTTGGGTCTGAATAATGTGATATGGTATGGCACGATGCAGAATGGTGACTACATTGTTGGCCTGTTCAACCGCAGCGACCAGAACGCAACCGTCAGCGTGGACTTCAGTCAACTGGGCGCCAGTGGCGAGTGGAAAGTGCGTGACCTGTGGCTGCATGCCGATGAGGGCGCAGCAAGTTCACTCTCGGCATCCATTCCCGCCCATGGCTGCAAGATTGTCCGACTGAGTAAATAAGTTTGTTTTAAGGATGAAAACAATAAATATGTTACACTGCTTCAAAAAACAATTTGTGACCCTGTGTCTCGCCATGGCCTGTATGGCCATGGCGGCACAGACCGTCACCTCGCCCGATGGCCAGATACAAGTGAACTTCTCGCTCACAGCAAGTGGCCAGCCCACTTATGCCGTGACTTATAAGCAGGGACCCGTGGTCTTGCCGTCACACCTTGGTTTTGATCTTGCCAACGCCGACGACCTGCTCGAGGGCTTTGTCCTCAAGGGACAGGAGACTTCGACCTTCGACGAGACGTGGCAACCTGTTTGGGGTGAATATAAAAACATTCGCAATCACTATAACGAGTTGCTGGTGCGTTTGGCTCAACCTAAGACTGAGCGGTTGATGAATATCCGCTTCCGCGTCTATGACGACGGTGTCGGCCTGCGCTATGAATTCCCTCAAGAGGGCAAGCTGAACTACTTCACTGTCAAGGAAGAACGCACCGAGTTCGCTATGACTGGTGACCACACTGCATGGTGGATTGCGGGCGACTACGACACGCAGGAGTATGAGTACACACGTTCCCGCCTAAGCGAAATCAGCAGCCTCTTGCGCGGCACCATCACCGGCAACCTGTCGCAGACCGTCTTTTCGGATCACGGTGTGCAGACCTCGCTGCAACTCAAGACAGATGACGGTATCTACCTGAACTTACATGAGGCTGCATTGGTGGACTATCCCGCCATGCACCTTGAACTCATGGGCAACAGCAACACCTTCGTTTCTCACCTTACTCCCGATGCCAAGGGCATGAAAGGCTATCTCCAGACGCCTTGCCACACCCCCTGGCGCACAGTTCTCATCACCGATGATGCGCGCAAGGTGCTCGCTTCAAGTCTCATTCTTAATCTGAATGAGCCCTGCAAAATCAAGGATACCAGTTGGATCCATCCCACCAAGTACGTTGGAGTGTGGTGGGAAATGATTTCTGGCAAGGGTGATTGGCACTATACCAATGACTATCCTTCGGTAAAACTGGGACAGACCGACTATAGCCGTGCCCGTCCTTCGGGACGCCATTCGGCCAACAATGCCAATGTGCGCCGTTATATCGACTTTGCCGCCGACCATGGCTTTGACCAAGTGCTGGTCGAGGGCTGGAACATCGGCTGGGAAGATTGGAGCGGTAACATGAAGGAGAAAGTCTTTGATTTCTTGACCCCTTATCCCGACTTTGATATCAAGGCCCTGAACGATTATGCTCATTCACGTGGTGTTAAAATCATGATGCATCACGAGACATCGTCGTCGGTGATGAATTACGAGAAGTATATGGACCGTGCTTACCAGCTCATGAAGGATTACGGCTATGATGCTGTCAAAACCGGTTATGTGGGTAATATCATCCCTCGTGGTGAGCACCACTACAGTCAGCTCGAAATCAACCATTACCAGCATGCCGTCGAGCGGGCAGCCGACTATCACATCATGGTCAATGCCCATGAGGCCGCACGTCCCACTGGACTGTGCCGCACGTGGCCAAACCTCGTCGGTAATGAGAGTGCACGCGGTACCGAGTATCAAGCCTTTGAGGGCACTCGACCTGGCCATACCGCCATCTTGCCTTTCACGCGTCTGCAGGGAGGCCCGATGGACTACACCCCTGGCGTCTTTGAGATGAACACCTACAATGGCAACCATTGCAACAGCACCATCTGTGGCCAGTTGGCACTCTATGTGACCCTGTACAGTCCGTTGCAGATGGCAGCAGACTTCCCCGAGAACTACGAGCGTTTCATGGATGCCTTCCAGTTCATCAAGGATGTGCCCTGTGATTGGGATGAATCGCTCTACCTCGAAGCCGAGCCCATGGAGTATATCACAGCTGCCCGCAAGGAAAAAGGTACCGGTAACTGGTTTGTGGGTTGTGTGACTGGAGAACAGGCACACACTTCTAATCTCAAGTTCAACTTCCTGGAGCCAGGCAAAAAGTACATTGCCACGGTCTATGCCGACGCTCTGGATGCCGACTACAAGACCAACTCGCAGGCTTATGTCATCCGCAAGGGCATCGTAACCTCTAAGAGCGCTGTGAACCTCACAGCCGTGCCAGGTGGTGGCTATGCCATCAGCATTGTCGAAGCCACCGCCGCCGATCTCAAGGGCGTGAAATCATTGCCTAAAAAAGTTCAATAGTGATGACTTGGTAGAATAGCTTCTCAATATTACCTGCTGTAAGGGGGCGCGGTTGCGATAGCCGCGTCCTCTTTGTCTTAGTATGAGGGTCTAGTCATTCGTATTGGACTCTTAAGACAAGAAAAGGGGGAATACAAGGATAATAAGAAACCGTATATCGCTGAAAATCAATAACTTGCATATAGGTTTATTGGAGCCATCTGCTCCAATAAAAACAACGAGCAACTATCTGTATATCAGATGGTTACTCGTGCCCTGTGGAGCTGGAGGGGTTTGAACCCTCGTCCAAACGTGGAACTAATAAGGTTTCTACATGCTTAGTCTCGGCTTGGTTTTCGACCGCTGGCAGGCCCGAGACGACCAACCGGTGGCTTATCCTCTAAATTTCGGACTCGGCCCGAGGCTTGCCTTGTCCTATCGCCGATATTCCTGCACCACCGTATCAACCCGCCTCGGCGCGAGGGCAGTTGGGTGATGTCTCGTCACTGCCCCTTGGGCAGCGATAAAGCCGAACTTACTGTTCTTCGGTTAGGCAGCGAGAGCGTAGTTGTTTTCGCCATTTAAAGTAGTCAATGACTGAGATTTAAGAGCATTGCCATTATCGCTCTGCATGCTTGCTTACCACCTCTACACGCTGTCAAAGCCAGTCAGCCCCAATAGTGTGTGCCGGTTGTAAACGGCCTGCAAAGATACTACAAAAAACGTGCCAAACAAGCGTTTGGCGCGTTTTTTTATCTGTATCCGTTATGGCAAGTGTTGATTCACTCACTGATAATGCCCAACGAGACGTCCACGATGTTGTAGTCGTAGCTCTTTTTCTCGTCAGAGAGTTCATCCCATGGCTTGAGGCATCCGTGCTGCAATCTGGCTTCGTCCTTGAATTCTTCATCTCCTTGGTCGCGATAGCCGAGGATCTCGTGCGATGCGCACCACCTGAGGTGTTCGGTCATTGCCAGCACGTCGAGCACTGTCACCACCTTGTCAATCGGTTTGCCTTCTTTCCATTTATATTCAATCTCATTGTTCTTCCTGAACAAGATGTTCTTGGACAGCTTGGCATACACGTCATCGCCAAGGGCCCGCCGCGCCAACTCTTGCTTGGTGCGCAGGTGGAAACAGTTTTGGCGGTTTTGACTCTGGATGCGGCGGAGCCTCATCATTCCGGTGTAGGTGGGCGAATAATCCTTGTATTCTCCCACCAGTTGCATGAGGTCTTTGTACTCGGCGTCCCAATTCTGCGACACTTGAGTGCTCTCGCCCGACTGCTGCCTCAATGCGGCAATCGAGGCATCATAGCGTTCCTTGAACGACTTGGCCTCTTCGACAAGCCTGTCACTGATGATGTAATCATAGGTATAAATCATGTCGCTCATGCCAAACACGGTGATTGGCGCTTTGTACTGTGCCTCGTTTTTCACCTTCTTCTGGTGCAGTTGTCGCTCGTCGGCAGTACTGTGTTTCTCAGCGGCCCACAGGCGGTTGTAATGTTCGGCGGTGCGACGGATGTGTCCGTCGTTATCGCTTTTCACGCAGACCAAGATGCGGAAGTGCTCCAAGTCGGGGCGATACCTGATGGCGAGTTTGAAGATGCGCACCGCCAGCGCCATGTTTTGCTCGTCGTCATCGGTGGCGATAACAACGTAGTTGAGCGTCTTGACCCAAGTGTCGAGTTTCTTGTAGAAGTCCACCCCGAGCATATCCAGCTCATGCAGCGACATCAGGGGGGCAACGGTGGTTCCTTCATCACCTCGCTCTTCTCCATTTCCGTCACCCGAGTTCAGCACCACCTTGGTGCCGTCTTTCATCGTCAACTCAGAGATGATAGCCGGTACGGCCGAGAGGACAGGGCCTGCCACGACCGGCATTTTGGAATCGACGACATCGCAATGGAAGTCCGAACGTTCGACCTTGCCATCCTGCACCGTGCCATGCTTGACAAAGGTGCCGAACTCATACAGGAAACGCACGGCATCAATCCCGACCTCGCCAAATCCCACCACAAGCGCGTTGAACGGCGAGGACACCGTTGCGTCGTTCTCGATATCGACATAGCTCACTGGATGCAGGCTCACATCCTGCTTCAACTGCTCAATGCTAATGTGGGACGAGTCAACCACCTTGACCTCGATGTTGTCTTGCAACTGCTCATCCTCGATGACGCGGTGAACGCTGTTATATCGGGCGTGGCAGTAGAAGGTGATCTTGCGCTCGTCATGATGCTTCTCATTACCGGCAAAGCCCAGCAAGACGCTGTCTTTCTTGAGGTTGGTGATGGACTGGATATTGGCCGAGGCGTCATTACCCAAGAAAAACAGGTGTATCGCCGACGTTGTTTTATGCGACAATATCCGGGACAGTTGCCGCAGGTTAAGCTGCTTTTTCAACACCTCAACGTCATCGCCGGTCTTGCCAGCTATATTCAGCTTAGACACATCGACAAAGGTGCTGGTCGTCAAGCAGCCCAAGTCCTGCAAGCGCTCAAGATCCTTATTCTTGAGTGACAAGAAGTTAAGCATGCGCTCCATGCCATTTCTGACGCTTGTCCTGTCACCGTCGCTGCCTGTCCTGACAACGATGATGCGGTAATCCTTTTTCTTGTTGTTATCCTCATAATATTGCTTGATGCTCTTGGCAAGCAGATAGGACGGCTCATTCAATCCCCAAAAGACGTAGGTATCCTTGCGTTTCTTCTTGCAAAAGCAATAGGCCGCAAGGAGCATCTTGAAACCAGCGATGATGTTGAATCCAAAGTGCTTGATGACAAACACCATGCTCACAAAGGCGGCAAGCAAATGGGCAAACGAGAAGAACCCCATGAAAACAACGTTCTCGTGGAATTCATGATGAAGCGCAGCGGCATCACTCTGCAGGAAAAACATGTCGAAGGCATGAATCATGGCCATCGGTGCATTCAACAGAAATGATCTCGGCTCACCCGTGTAGATACCGATGTCATACAGGATAAAGCCGAACAGCCACGTCACGCAGAACAGCGTCGTGAGCCACTTTCCCGAAATGCTCCATTTTCCATGACGGAAGCTGTTAAGTAAAGCCAGCACCACCAATATCACGAGTGCCACCCCCAGTCCGGCCAAGAGGCTCATGATTGCCATCGCCGGCAGATTGCCAGTGACATCCACATGTTTCTCGATGATGGGAAGCCCGTCAATCAGACTATTCCATAACTGCTGAAACCAATTCATATCGTACGTGTTTTTTTATATTTTTTACAAAATTAGTGCAAGTTGAGCACAAAAGCAAATTGTTTTTTGTAATTTTGAACTTTCAAATCCAACGATAATAGTGTTATGAGAACAAAAAGACTCCTTCATTTCCACATCATGGTGGCCCTTATCGGGTTGATGACCCTTGCTGCCTCATGCAAGTCCAACCAACAGGTTGTCACCGACAAGACGCTCGATTCGAGCCAGTTTGTCACCCTGACCGATGTCATTCCAGATGCCATCCTCGAGATACGCTATTACAGCACATACAACTTTGTGGGAGCACGCATCGACGGCTATCTTGAGCCCCTGGCGCTGATGACACGCCAGGCCGCCGACAGCCTGCGCGCCGTGAGCGATGACCTGAAACGCCACGGCTACCGCCTCAAAATCTACGACGCCTATCGCCCTCAAATGGCCGTTGACCACTTTATGCGCTGGGCATTGGATCCCACCGACACGCTGACGAAGGCATATTTCTACCCATATTTGGATAAGCCGACGGTGTTTGAGAAGGAGTATGTGGCACGCCGCAGCGGTCACTCCCGCGGTTCCACGGTTGACCTGACGCTGCTCGACATGACCACAGGCAAGGAACTGGATATGGGAGGCACCTTTGACTGGTTTGGACCAGAGAGCCACCCTGACTATGGAGGCAACCCCGAGACGATGGAATACACCGACGACGGCACCCACATCACTTCGGAGCAGTTCTACAACCGCATGGTGCTGCGCACAGCGATGATGAGGCACGGTTTCCTGCCACTGGACAACGAGTGGTGGCACTTCCGCCTCGACAACGAGCCCTTCCCCGACACCTATTTCAATTTCCCAATCAAGCGCATTCCTCCCAATTAAGGCATTCTCAATCCCCAGCAAATAATTAACTAACAGATAGTTAAAACATGGCATCTTTCGGTTTCAGCTACTGGAATTGACAACATTTCCACAGGAATTTGCATTATTCAAATTATTTTAACTATATTTGCAAAATCGTATTAGAATGTCATTCTAACTCATTGAAGGATAAGCAAGATATGAAAAATCTCATATTATCGCTGATTTGCATCTTCGCCACGCTCACAGTAGTTGGGCAGACGCAACAAGGATACGTGAAAACCAAAGGAAGGCGAACCAACACCCGGGCAGTTGCCGGCACACCGTTGGCTGGCGCTTCAATCCAAGTGAAAGGCTGTAACACCGTCGTCAGCTCGACAGGCGGCAAATTTTCCATTGCTATCCCCTCCAAGAAGTACTATCTGCAATCGGTGAAGAAACAGGGTTATGTCCTCATCGACAACGATATCCTGTTGAAATCCTACAATTACTCCAGCAATCCGTTGGTCATTGTCATGGAGACTCCTGAGCAGAAGAACGATGACGTGAAGAGCGCCGAACGCAAAATACGCCGAACGATGCAGCGCAAGATCGACGCCATGGAAGACAGCATCGAGGCGCTCATGGACCGTTTCGAGATTACCCAGCAGCAATACCGCGAGGCGATGCAGGCCGTGGATGAGGAAAGGAGGCGCAACGGTGAGCTCATCAGCGAGATGGCCGAGCGCTATGCACAGATTGACTATGACCAGCTGAATGAGTTTGACCAGCAAATCGAGGACCTCATCCTTGATGGTGACCTCACACAGGCATTTTCGCTGCTTCGCAGCAAGGGGTCGGTGGATTCCCGCCTTGCCGAGGTGCAGCGCGAAGAGGCCGAACAAGCAGCCGAGGCAGCCGAGTTGGCACGCCGCCAGCAGAACCTTGAGGCCAGCCGTGCCGGCACCAGCGCCAAGAAAAACGACCTTGCTCAAGACTGCTATAATTACTACAAGATGTTTGTCCTCGATATGCAACCCGACTCGGCGTTGCACTATATCGAGAAGCGAGCAAGCATCGACCCGCAGAACTTCCACTGGCAACTGGATGCCATCAATTACTGCCTCAAGCGTGGACTGTCACAAAAAGCCGACGCCCGCTTGCAGCAGGTGCTGCAACGCATGCGTCAACTGGCCAGCGAGAACCCCGAGGAATATCAACCCGGACTCGCTTGGGCGCTTGAGCATGCCGCAACGCTGCTGACAGGCCATCAGCCTCAAGATTCCCGCGCCATGGGATACTTCCAGGAGGCCGCAGGCATCTATGAAAAACTGGCCGAAGATAACCCACAGATTTATCAGACCTACCTGGCCGAGGTGCTCAACAACTTTGCGATGAACTACCCCGACCGCAGGGACCGTCTGGCACAGTGCGAGCCGCTCTTCGAGCAAGCCCTCAACATCTACTGGCAGTTTGCACAGGAAGATGCCCGGGCCTATATACCCCGTGTCGCCGACGTGCAGAACAACATGGCACAGCTCTACGACCAAGAGCGGCAGTTCGACAAGAGCGAGCAGTGTTACCAGCAGGCGCTGGGCATCTACAGCAAGCTCGCTCAGTCCAGCCCCAAGATCTACAACCCCAACGTTGCGGCAACGCTCAACAACCTGTCGGCGCTCTATTACCGCAACGGGCGCGACGGCGAGCAAACGCTGCTGCAAGCACTGGATATTTACCGCCAGCTCGACCAGGAAGACCCGCAACTCTACGGGCCGATGATGGCAGCGGCACTCAACAACCTGTCGGTGCAGTACTACAGCGAGGGCCGTGATGACGAGGGCGAAAAAGCCTGCAACGAGGCGCTCGACGTGTTCCGCAGGATTGCCCAGGACAATGCATCCGACTACAAACCCATGCTGGCACAGCACCTCTATGAGCACGCCATCAGGCTCTACAAGGATGAACGCCTTGAGCAAAGCGAACCGCTGTTCAAGGAATCTCTGTCGATTTATCGGGACTTGGTGAAGACCGACCCCGCCACCTTCCAGCCTGAAGTCGCTAAGGTGCTGCGCAACCTGGCAACCACCTACGACAACCTGAACCGACTTCCTGAAGGCGAAAAGATGTACCAGGAAGAGCTGGAAATCAACCTGGCCCTTGCCCAGCGAGAGCCCTCGCTCTACAACGATGATGTGGCCCGCAGCTACGGCAACCTGTCTAACCACGCCTTGCTGATGAAGGACTTCAACAAAGCCATCGACCTGGCTAACAAGGGACTGGCCGTTGACGACAGCAGGCTCTTCATCCATGCCAACCTTGCTGCCGCCTACCTGTTCCTGGGTGAGACGGCTCGAGCCGAAGAGATTTATCGCCGCTACAAGTCACAGTTGCACGATATGTTCCTCGACGACTTGGAGGTCTTCTCGACCTTGGGCATCATCCCCAAGGAGCGCCAAGCCGACGTGGAACGCATACGTCACCTACTGGCTGAGTGACACTTTCAACCGCTAATTAATTAAATAACAATCAAATAATCAAACAAACAAAACAATTCATCATGAAAAAATTATTATTCTCTTTGTTTACCTTTGCCTGTGTACTCACCGGCAACGCTATGGAGAGTGGTGACACCACCCGAGTGACAACCCTCAACGACATCATCGCACAGGAATCCAAGTCCAAGACCGATGTCAAGTATGACCAGCACTTGAGGAATGTATGGAGCAAGAACACGTTCTTCAACATCAGCTACAACAAGACCAAGCTCTCGTCCGACGAATTCCCCACCATCAGCCTTGACGGGCACGGTTTCCACAACGAGTTCAAGTGCGACTGGGGCGTTGGCCTCCAGTGGGGACAGACCTTCAATTTCCACAAGAAGGCGTTAGGCAACGTCGTGTTCATCGGTCTTGATTACACCTGGATGGACATGAACTTCAACCAGTACAAGGCAAGCGTGAAGCCCATGGAGTACCTTTCCGGTGACGGCTACGTGACAAGTCCCATGCCCTGGCACAACAAGAAGATGACGATTGACTACGGTATGTCTGTGGGTCCGTCACTCACCTTATACCCCTTCACCCCGATGCACAAGAACGCTGCCGACAACATCCGTCTGCAGGGTTACTTCCACGTGGGTTACAAGGCTGCCGGTTTCCTGATCAAGGACTCGAGCGATAAGAACCAGTTCGCCTGGGGACACGGTCTGTACACCGCATTTGGCGGCAACCTGACCTTCAACGCCATCGGTATCGGTTTCGAGGCTCGCAACGACAACAACATCAGTGTCAAGCACGCCAAGAGTGATTTTGGTGGCCAGAAGATGAAATTCAAGGAGAAGACCACGCGAATCTACATCCAGTTCCGCTTCTAATCCTCCCCTCCCATGAGAAGATTATTCCTACTCCTGACAGCTTTGGCGCTTTGCGTTGGCTTGGCCGATGCCCAAAGCACCAAAGCCAAATCAGGCAAATGCAGCAATGATGTCGAATGGGAGTTTGACGGACGCACCCTTTATATCAAGTGTACTACGATGGGTAAGGGAGCGGCCATGCCCAATTATGACCTGAACAAGGACTTGGCGCCCTGGATCAAGCAGCGCCTGGCCATCCGCAAGGTCGTCATCGGGTCGGGCATCGGACGCATCGGGTCGTGCGCATTTGCCAACTGCAAGGACCTGAATTCCGTCGAGTTCCAGGATGTGTTCCTTTGGGAAATCGGATGGGGTGCCTTCTTGAACTGCAAGAACCTGTTCAACTTCTCCATTCCTGTCAATGTCAAAAAGATTGAGACCATCGCCTTTGCCAACTGTGCATCGTTGCGCTCCGTCAGGATTCCGGGACTGTGCCGCGTCGAGGACCAGGCGTTCCTGTCATGCACCAACCTGACGCTCATCGAGATTGGCAACAATGCGCTCATCGGCAAGGCGGCATTTGCCACCGAGGTGGTTGAGGACGGACAAACACGCCACAAGCCCTTCAACGGTGAGATTTTAGGATTGCCGGCAACCATCAACACCGACAACTGCCTGGAATACGGTCTTGCCAAAGAGGCCGTGGCCATCTGCATCAAGAAATCCGACCCCCAGGAGAGCGAGTCACGACTGTCGGACGTGGACACCGACATTCCCGGTTCACAGGTCATGCGCAACGACACCTATGCGCTGATTATCGGCAACCAGAACTACCGTTTTGTGTCCAATGTCCCCTTTGCCAAGAATGATGCCTCGATTTTCTCGGAATACTGCAAGAACACCTTGGGAATTCCCGCGACCAACATCCACTTGTGCCAGGATGCGACCAAGCACATGATTCTCGAGCAGGAAATCAACGACTGGCTCAAGGACGAGATCAAGGACAAGGCGGCCAAGAAACTCATCGTCTATTACGCAGGACACGGTGTCCCCGACATCCAAGACCACAACAAGTCCTACCTGCTGCCCACCGACGTTTACGGCACCAAGCCCCGCCACGGTATCGCCCTGGACGAATTCTATACCCAATTGGGACACCTGGGCTTTGAACGCGTGACGGTGTTCATCGACGCCTGCTTCAGCGGCGTCAACCGCGACAACGAGGGACTGAATGTGGAACGTGCCGTCGAGGTCGAGGCCGAGGATGCCCGCCCCACCATCGGCAACGTGATCGTGTTCTCGGCTGCCCACGGTAACGAGACGGCCCAGAGCTACCAGGAAGAGGGACATGGCCTGTTCACCTACTACCTGCTCAAGGAATTGCAGGAAACCCAAGGACTGGTGTCCTACGGCAAACTCACCGACGACGTCAAGAAGCACGTGAGCAATGTGGCTCCCACATTGGAACTGCGCAAGAAGCAGACGCCCAAATCGTCCACCACCTATACCAACGACTCGTGGAAGAGTTTGAGTTTCTAACCTAACACCATCGGGGAGGGTTGACAAATGGCTTGACGCCGGCGACCCTCCTCTTTTTCATCAACGCTCAACCATGGCTCTACGATTAACGACCATCAGAATATGGATATGCGTGGCTCTGCTGTCGATAGCCGATACTGTCCTCGCGCAAGGCCAGCCGCAATCACAGGTGGGTTATGTCAGGACAATCGGTCGTCCTGGCAAACCTGGAGTGCCGGTGCCTGATGCCATCATCAGGTGGCGCGGCACCGTCAACGCCACACGCAGTGCACAAGACGGCCGTTTCTCTACCCCTATGCCAGGCAAGCGCAATGGCGACCCCATTGTGCTCCAGAGTGTTTCCAAGGCGGGCTATGAGCTCAAGGACAAAGGACTCATCGGCCGCCAGCAGGCTTTCTCCACCCAGGTGCCCATAGAGATTGTCATGGTCAACATCAGGCAGCTCGAGGCCGACAAGGAACGGATAGAGAAAAACGCTTACAAGACCGCCGAACTCAACTACAAGAAAAAACTCAACCAGCTGCAACAGCAGATCGACAAACAGGAAATCACCATCGAGCAATACCGCCAGGAGTTGGACGACTTGGAGAGGAAATATGAGTCTTACCAGGCTCTCATCAGCGAGATGGCCGACCGTTATGCACGCACCGATTATGACAAGCTCGACTCTATCGACTACCACATCAACATGTGCATCGAGGATGGGCAACTCGAGAAAGCCGATTCACTCATTCACACCGTGTTTGACCCCGAAACCGTGCTGGAGCGAAACCGCGCCGCAAAGCAGGAAATTGAGCAAAGAAAGGTTTTTGCACAAAGTGTCATTGACAAAGCCCTAGCCGACAAAGCCGCCATCTTGCGCGACCTTGACTATGCCCGACGTGTAGTGACTCTGAGCAATAACCTTGCTGACGAATTCTTGGTTCAAGGCGACACAGGTAACGCCATCGAGTGCCTGGAGAAATCCCTCGAAATCCTTACTATCATCGATGGCGAGGACAGCGAACAGGCAAAACTGACAAGGCGCAAGCTACAAGCCCTCACCCAGTGAGCTGACAACATTCTTTCAACACGTTAAACATAGCCCGTCATGCTTGACACCACAACAACAATACTCAAAAAGTCGCTCTTGTTGATGGCTTTGTGCTGTGTCGTCTCGATATTTTCCATGGCGCAAACTCAATATGGCTATGTCAAGACCGTGGGCAAGCCGTGGAAAAAAGGGGAAGCCTTGAGCGGTGTCACCGTCAGGGCAAGTGGTGGACACAACGCCGTCCTCAGCCAAAACGACGGAACATTCTCTCTTGCCTTGCCTGGCAAGAAGCCAGGAGAGCCGTTCACGCTTCAGCAGGTGAGCAAGAAGGGGTTTGAACTCAACGACAAAGGGCTCATCGGACGCAAGTATGCCTTCTCCAACTCTGTTCCCCTCACTATTGTGATGATCTCGACCGAGGAACTTCAAGCCGAGAAACTCCGCATCGAGAATAACGCTTACCGAGTGGCCGAGGAAAACTACCAAGCCAAGGTCATTCAGTTAGAGAAGCAACTCAATGACAACAGGATTACTAGCGAGCAGTACAGGATTGAAATCCAGCAGCTCCAAGAGAAATTTGAGAAATACCAGTCGCTCATCGAGAGCATGGCTGAGCACTATGCCCACACCGACTATGATGCCCTGAGTGCCAAGGAAGCCGAGGTCAACATCCTCATCGAGAACGGCGAGCTCGAGAAGGCCGACTCACTCATCCTCACGATGTTTGACCCCGTTGATGTCATCCGGCGCAACAAGGAAGCACTGGCACGCATCGAGCAGTCCATCAGCGACGCACAAGCCGTCATCAACCAAGCCAATGCCGAGATGGCAGCGGTAATTAAGAAACAGCAAAAGGATGCCGAATACCTCTACCAACTCTACACCATCGCCCTGGCCCAGTTCAACAACGAGAAGGCCGCCCACTATATCCAGATCCGGGCAGAGCTCGACACCACCAACATCACCTGGCAGAACGACGCCGGACAGTTCATCGAGCGATACGTCGCCGATTACTCATTAGCCCTCAAGTACCTATATCGCGTACTGGCTCTCGCCAAAGATTACCCAGAGGACGCCGAGGAACTCCTGGCCACTCAGTACAATAACATCGGTTCGGTGTACAACCACCAGGGTGACTTTGAGAAGGCTCTGGAATACCATCACAAAGCCTTGGAAATCTATGAGCGCACACTCGGCAGCCAACACCCCAAGACGGCCACCTCCCTCAACAACATCGGTTCAGTCTATGGCACACTCGGCAAAGACAGCATCGCCCTCGACTATCATTTCAAGGCTCTCAGCATATATGAGAGGGCCTATGGCATGGACCACCCCGAGACGGCTTCGTCCTACAACAACATCGGCGCCATCTATTCTAGCATGGAAGATTACAGCACAGCACTGGGGTATTATCTCAAGGCTCTCGACATCAACGAGAAGCGACTCGGGAAAATGCACCCCGAGACAGCCACGTCCTACCGCAACATCGGCACCCTCTACGCGTCTCACGGCAACTACACCAAGGCGCTCGAGTATCACTTTAAAGCGCTGCATGTTTGGGAAAAAGTACTCGGCAAGGATCACCCCGACATCGCTAACATACACTATAACATCGGCGCCGACTATGCCCAACTCGACGACAATGCCATGGCCATGCAATACTACCTTAAGGCCATGGGTATATGGCAAAAGATCTTCGGCAACGACAACAGCAATGTCGCGCTTTGTCACTACAGCATCGGCATGATATACGATAGGCAGGGTGAATACAAGAAGGCCATGGACGCTTACATGCAGGCTCTCGATATCTGGAACATGAGGCTAGGACATGAAAGCCTCCAGGCGGCAGCTGCCTGCAACAATATAGGCATGATTCACTTCAGACAAGGCGACTACAACGGTGCACTTGACTTTTATGGCAGGGCTCTGGCCATCCGCGAGCAGGTGTTGGGGTCGCAACACCCCGACATTGCACTCACGCTGAGCAACATCAGCAATGTTTACCGCAGTGCCGGCGACTATGACAAGGCACTCGACTTTGCAGTCAGGGCACTGCACATTCAGGAGCAGAACCTGAGCAACGAGCACCCCGACATCGCCATCCTCTACAACAACATCGGACTGATACATTACAACATGGGGGCGCTCAACAAAGCACTCGAGTTCTACCTCAAGGGATTGGAAATCCAAGAGAGGGCCTTGGGCACAATGCACCCCCAAACCGCCACTTTCCTAAACAATATTGGCACAATCTACAAGAATCAGGGCGACAACAAAAAAGCACTCGAATACTATCTTAAGGCTATTGCCATCGAGGAAAGTGGGCTGGGAGCCGACCATCCCGACCTGGCTCCAACCTATAACAACATCGGTACGGCATACAGCAACCTCAAGAAGCACAAACTGGCACTGCAGTATTACCTCAAGGCCGTGGAGATACAGGAGAAAGCATTGGGTGTGAATCACCCCGACATCGCCATCGCCTACAACAACATCGGCACCACACTGGAGGAGCAAGGCGACTACACCAAGGCACTGGAATACCACCTCAAGGCACTGAATATCCAAGAGCAGACGCTGGGATTTGAGCATCCAAGCACAGCCCTCTCCTATAACAACATCGGCTCAATTCACTATCACCTCAAGAACTATCAGGAGGCCTTAGTTTATTACCTCAAGGCTCTTGAGATCTGGCAAAAGTCACTCGGCGAGGACCATCCCAACGTCCAAACCGTTAAAAAGAACATCGATGCCGCTCGGCAAATGATGAAAAAATCCTGATACAATAACAACTCAACAACATCATATCTATATCAATAATGGAAGAGACCAAACAAAACATGACGATGGAGCAAGAGTACAAGTACTATGCCTTCATCAGTTATAACAAGAAAGACACCGAGTGGGGAAAACGGGTGCAGCGCAAACTTGAGCACTACCGCATGCCCGCCACGATGTGCTCCGAGAAAGGCTGGAAACGCAAGCCCATCAATCCGGTCTTCTTTGCGCCGACCGACATTCAGCCGGGAGGACTCACCGAGGAACTGCAGGAACGCTTGCGCGCCTCCAGGAACCTGATTGTCATCTGTTCGCCCAACTCGGCACAGTCTGAGTGGGTGGGCAAGGAAATCGAGTATTTCCATAGCCTGGGACGCACCGAAAACATCCATTTCTTCATCGTGGACGGCTCCCCAAACAGCGGCAATCCCGACACCGAGTGCTTCAACCCGGTAATCAAGAAACTTGACCTGCCCGAAATTCTGGGTGCTAACGTCAATGAGAAGATTTACCGATGGCCCTGGCTCAACAAGGACCGCGCCTATGTCCAACTCGTGTCCAAACTGCTGGGCGTCGAGTTTGACACCATCTGGAAACGCCACAAGAGATTGCTCATCCGCCGCGCCATTGCCTGGACTATGGGAGCCATTCTCGTGGTGGGAGCAATCGTTGGCGTATGGCTCGCAAACCAGCCCTTTGACGCCAAGGTGGGCTTGAACGAGGTCTCGACCAGCAACCAACAGTTGCCACCACTGAAGGATGCCATTGTTTCCATCACGCTCGACAACGAGACCAAGACTGACACCATCACCACGATGGATAGCCATGCCTTGTTTGCCAACATCCCGCACCGCTACCTCAACAAGCAGGCACACATCACCCTGACCTGTCAAGACTTTTTACCCATCGACACGACCATCACGCTCAGCCGTGACGTGACGCTCGACATCAGCCGTGACCCCTCGGTCTATGGTGCGGTGAGGTTCTGCCTGTGGAATCCCTGGAGCGAGTCCTACATCCCCAACACGCCGGTCGAGGTTGCCGGCCATCAAGCCAAATCAGATGCCAATGGCATTGTGTCACTCTTCATCCCCCTGGAGGAGCAAAGCCGCGCCTATCTGGTCAAGGCACCCTTCGCGTTGGAACAAGACTCTATTTACATGCCTTGTGGCGAGAATGACGTAATGAGTAAGAGATAATGGGTATGAAAAAACAAGAATACACCCCCCACCCCATTGACTTGAGCGACGTCAAGTTGCCCGAGGAGTTGGAAGCGCTCACCGAGCACCTGGCCCGCAACATCCATGAGGTTTGGGCACAGTCGCGCATGAGTCAGGGATGGACCTACGGCGAGAAACGCAACGACGACCTCAAGACGCATCCCAGCCTCATCCCCTATGAGGACTTGACTGAGCAAGAAAAGCAGTATGACCGCGACACCGCCTTGAGTGCCTTAAAATTCATCGTCAAGGAGGGCTTCAACATCACCAAGTAGAATCTTAATCGACAAGAAAGACTCTGGCAAGGGATACATCGGATCATTTAGACGACAAGAAAGACAAAAAAGACAATTCATTGTTTTTCATCAATTGAAAACAGAATTGTCTTTCTTGTATTCAAGAACCTGACTTCACTTCAAGTAGTCGTCGAAGTAGCGCGTGATGCGTTCGTGCAGGTGCACGCTCTGGTGGCCCATCATGTTGTGACCCTGACCGGGATAAACGTAGAAGTCGGGCTGCGTGCCAGCGGCGATGCACGCCTTCAGGAAGCTGTAGGCATGCTGCGGAACGACGGTGGGGTCATTCAGGCCGATGATGATCTGCAGACGGCCTTTCAGGTTGGCGGCCTTATTGATCAGGCTGGTCTCACTGTAGCCTTCGGGATTGGTCTGCGGCGTATCCATATAGCGCTCGCCATACATCACCTCATACCACTTCCAGTCTATCACGGGACCACCGGCAACACCCACCTTGAACACGTCGGGATAGTTGGTCATCAGGCTGATGGTCATGAAACCGCCAAAGCTCCAGCCGTGAACGCCCAAGCGCGCGGTATCCACATAATTGAGGGTGCGCAGGAACTCCACGCCGCGCATCTGGTCTTGCATCTCGACCTGGCCCAAGTGGCGGAAGGTGGCCTGCTCAAAGTCTCGGCCACGGTTCTCACTGCCACGGTTGTCAAGGATGAAAAGCACATAACCGCGTTGAGCCATATAGGTTTCCCAACTGCGGCTGCCCCAGTGCCAGCGGGCATCCACGTTGTGGGCATGAGGACCGCCATAGACATAGACCACAGTGGGATACTTCTTGTTGGGGTCAAAGTCGGTGGGCAGTACCATGCGGTAGTACAGGTCGGTGCTATCGTCAGCGGCCTTGATGCTGCCGCAACGGTATTCGGGCACGGTATAACCCTGCCAGGGGTCAGGAGCGGTGAAGTAGCGGCTGGCGCTACCCGTGCGAGTGTCAACGATGGCGATATTGCGGGGCACGACAGGCTCCTGATAACTGTCGATGAGACGGCTGCCGCTACTGCTGAGGATGCCGGTGTGCCAACCGTGGCCACCCTCATCGATGCGCGTCATCGCACCACTGGCGACATCCACGCGGTACAGGTTCTGCTGGATGGGATTGTCGGCGTTGGCGCTGATGATGACGGCTTGACGCTCGGTGTCAAATCCCAGCAGATCCATCACCACCCACTTGCCGCTGGTGAGCTGCTTGAGCTGTCGGCCGCTGGTGTCATACAGGTAGAGGTGGTTGTAACCGTCTTTCTCGCTCCACAGGAGGAATTTCTCCTTGTCCCACGGCAGGAAGGTGATGGGGTGCTGCGGCTCAACATACTTGGGATGCGTCTCATGGTAAATCGAACCCAGGCTGCGACCAGTGGCGGCATCATAGGCCATCAGACTCATGTCATTCTGGTCGCGGTTCTCCTCCATCACATAGATGACGTTGCCGTCGGGATTCCACGAGATATTGGAGAAATAGCGGTCGGTGGGGTCACCTGCCTTCAGATAGACGGTGTCGCCCGTTGCCACGTCAAGCACGCCGACGGTCACCAGGTGAGACGTCTGCCCTGCCATCGGGTATTTCTCGGGGGCGGGAGTTGCGATGACTTGGGTGCTGTCGTCAATCTCGGGAACGGTAATCAGGGGATAGTCGGTCACCATGCTCTGGTCCATGCGATAGAATGCCAGGCGCGTGCCCTGCGGATTCCAGAACAGGCCACCGTCGATACCGAACTCGTTGCGGTGCACACTCTGCCCATAGACCAGGTCGCGCGAACCGTCATCTGTCACTTGGCGGGTGTTGCCGTCACCGTCGGTGACATACAGGTTATCGCCCTTAACATAGGCCATGGCTTGGCTCTGCTTGTTCCACTCGGTGGCCTGAGCCCCTTTGGTAAGGGGTTGCCGCCATGCCACCTTGCCCGTCTTGAAGTTGATGAGCATGCGTTCGTTGCGGTTTGTGGCCATGACCAGCGGCTGGTCGGCATAGGGGAACGAAATGCCACTCAAGCGTGCCACCTGCAGCGTGTCGACAGTGAGGCCCGCGCGTTTATTGAGTTTCTCGCGCGTGAAGAGCACCTTTTCCTTGCCCTTGACAGCATCCACGGTCCAGCAGGTGTCGTCGGCAAGTCTTACCAGTTGGTCACCCCACCATCTCAGGTTGCGGCTCTTGGGAATCATGTTGCGGTAATTCTTACCACCAAAGTTCAGGTCCTCGAGGGTGAACTGTTGCTGAGCCACCAGGGGCAGCGCCAGCAATGCCAGCAGCATCAGCATGGCTTGTCGTCTTGTCTTTCTCATCATTATCTGTTCATGTTATGGTTTGTTGATTTTAGTCGCAAAGATATGCTTTTCTACTGAGAAAACCATGACTCTCGCAAAAAAAGCCCCTCACACCACCTGTTGCACGGGTGATGAAACAAAGTATTTTTGTAATTTTGCCACGATGAAAAAGCTGATTTTGACTTTTATGGCCCTCTTGGCCATCGGCCTGATGGGATGTGACAACAGTTCACAACTGGCCGACTACACGGTGACCTGCACGCTGCATGGCCACCAGCAACACGACAGTGCAACGCTGCTGGTGCTGGAAGACACCTATAACCAGCTGAGGCGGTGCGGCACGACACGCATCCAGGATGGCACCTGCACCTTCAAGGGGCAGACCGACGGGCCCAAAGTGGGAATTATCCGTTGGGACAACGACTCGACCAAGCCCTTCTACTTCGTGCTCGAGGGCGGCCACACCTCCATCACCATCGAGGCGGGCTCGTGGACCATCACCGGCAGCAAGGGCAATAGCAACTATCTGCACTACATCAACCAGCGCAAAGCCATTATGGACGCCCGCGTAGGCGCCTGGCAAGAATACCTCAAAATGGCTGCCGACAAATCGCTCAAGCGGGAAGACGAGAGGCGTCTCGTCGTCCAGGACAGCCTGCTCAACGACTCATTACAACGCATCACCGTCGATTGTATCAACCGCGGTGATGCTGTGGGACGCATCGTCAACGAGCGGTATGGGAACCTGCTCGACGACGAGCACTTGAAACTGCTTAAGTAGTTTCCTCTTTATTATTTTTTAGAAAATACGTCCGGTCAAGCGGAACGACAAGACGGGGAAGATGCTGATATCGCTGATGACCTTCAGCACACCGCCGTCCTCGCCCTTGGCGCCTTCTGAGGTGAGTTGCTGCCCATTGACGCCATTATACACCTTAGGATGACCCCAGAACTGAACACCCAGGTCAAACTGGAAGCCGACGCGCGACTTGGGAACGGCACGGCCAAAGCCGATGCCGGCATAGGGGCGCACGTTGTTCACCTTGATGTAGCCATTGGCATTTCCCTGGTCATCGGGCATCAAGTTATACTCTCCCAACTTAGCGGCCATCTGTCCGTATGATTCGGGAACAAGGCCAAAGATTCCACGACGGTTATTGAAGTCGGCAACATTCTTCAAGAAGCCATCCTGCTTGTTGTAGGCCGTGATGAGCTTGCTGTCGCCACCCTTGCCGAAATAGGCGCCCAGGGTGATGCGGAAACCGCTGCTCTTGATGGGATGGATATCCAGCAGGGCATGACCGGTAAAGTTGTCATACTTGCCCTCGACCTGCACCTTCTCGGGCAAGCCGAACTGATCACGAAGGTACTGGGGCACACCATGCTCATCGGCCATGTTGTCGAACTTCTGATTGATAAAATCCATATCAAGCCACACGCTATAGCTGAGCTTGGGCATGTAGTCCACACCACCGCGCAGGCCCAGATGATCGGTTACCATAGTCCCCAAATCGGCAGTCACACCAGTGGTGCCGACACCTACCGAAAGGCCATAATGGCGAAATACGTTATTATCACCCGCCAGCATGGTGAAGGCAGCCAACATCATAGCCACACCGAATAAACAAATCCTCTTCTTCATAATTTTCACGTTTTTACATTCATTATTTTATCTTGGGCAAATATAGGTATAATTTCTGAATTATGGCGAGTATCTATAAAGAAATTGCATTTCCCGCCGATTGCACCCACCACAATACAAGACTCCCCGTCAACGGTGTGTCAACGGGGAGTCGTTCAGTGTTCAATTAACTGAACACGTTGTTTCCTTGTAACGAAACGCGAGAATTACTTCTTGATGATGAGCTCGCAAATCGATACGCGGTTCCAGCTCAGCTCCTGGAACATGTCGGTTGCGCCACAACCCTGAGCGGTGATGCGGTCAGCAGCGATCTTGTACTTGTTGATCAGCATGTTCTTAACAGCCTCGGCGCGGCCATTGGCCAGACGTACGTTGTTGTCAGCGGGACCCTCAACTGAAGCATAACCCTTGATGTCAACAGTGGCAGTGGGGTTGTTCTTCAGGTACATAGCCACGCGCTCAACATTTGCCTGCTGGTCGGGGGTGATGTTGGTCTTGTTCACCTTGAAGTGAACGAGAACATTCATCATAGCGCTCTCGCGGTCGATGTACTTGGTCTTGTCGATAGTCTCGGGCTTGGGAGCCTTGCGAGCAGCGTCCAGATCGCGCTGGAGCTGTGCGTTGCGTGCGTTAGCGGCATCGAGGTCACCCTTCAGGCCGTTCAGCTGATTGCGCATACCGTTGATCTCGTTGTTGAGAGCATCGATGTCGTTCTGGCTGTACTTGTAGGGGCACAGGGTGATGTAACGCTCGCCGTTGCTACCCTTGAAGTGGTAGGTGATACCAGCCTCAAGCTCTACAGCAGCGTGGTTAGCGTTCATCTGGCTCTTGCCATTGTGGGTCTCGTGCTTCTGGTCAACGATCCACTCGTGTTTGAAGCGGTCGTTGTTGCGGAAGACCTCCATAACGTCGCCGTTCATGTCCCAAACAACGCTGGGCTTCAGGCTGAAGGTCCAAGCACGGCTCTCACCAAAGTTGAAGTTCAGGTTGGCACCAGCCTTTACATACCAGCTGTCATAGTCGTTACCGTACATGCCAGCGGCCTCAGCGCGATGGAAGGCGTGCAGCCAACCAGCACCGATAACACCTTCTACCTCAAATACGCGGGGAACACCCTTGTAACCCATGAACAGGTTAGCCAGGTTTACGGTTCCAAACATACCGGCCAGAGTGTGGTCGATGATGTTCGGGCTCTTGGGACCCCAGTAGTTAGGAGTCTTCTCCCAGCTGGTGGTGTTGATGGTAGCCTCACCCTCGATACCGAAACCGATAACCGGAGTGATCTGCTTGCGCAGCTCGAGACCAAAGATGCCACGAGCGCTGGGCCAGAAGGCATAACCCTGGAAGGGCATGATAGCGCCACCCTTCAAGGTTACCGACCAGTTGTCAAAGAACTTGTTCTCCTGCAGAGACTGAGCCTGTGCAGCGAATACGCCCATAAACAGGGCTAAAATCAAGATAATCTTTTTCATTTTAATAAAATTTTATTAAACACTATTATAATTTGTTATTACATAATTTTCGGCAAAAGTAATACAATTTTCTAATACGGCCAAAATTTAACGTTCATTTAGAAAAAAACGCGCAAAATAGACCATTTTAGAGGCGTTTTTAGCGTTTTTCACGATAAAAAACAGCCAAAAATTGAACTTTCGACAAAACTTCAAGCAAAAATAGACCTTATTATTGATTTATGCAAATTCTAAAGGACTTTTTTCACCAAAATAGCACTTTTGACGCTTTTTCGCCCTATTTTTAACGCAAAATGAGGTCAATCAGGCGGTTGATGTCGGCAATGGTCACCGAATGGTCGTCGTTGAGGTCGGCAAGAATCAGCGGACCGTCAAAAACGCCATCCGACAAGATAATGTCTATCATCGCGTTGATGTCCGAGATGCTGACCATACCATCATGGTTAAGGTCGCCACGAAGCAGTGATTTAAGATCAATCTGACGGACGGCCCCGTTGCTGTTGATATCGGCTTTCCACGAGGCGAAACGCAGCTTCATCCGCGTCATTCCGTCAGGCACAGCGATGGCGAGGTTGATATGGTTGGTGCGGCTCACACTGCTCGGGGTGAACGTCACCGAGTCCACAGGGGCACCCTGGGCATCGAGGATGGTCGCCGTCAGCCCCACCTTGCGGACGACAAATTCCTCGCTCATCCACTGGTCGGTGACCCACGTGACATCCATGTCAAGGATATACCCGCCACGGCACGTGAACAGTGGCGAAATCAACGTCAGCGGCAGCCGCTCGGAGGTCGTGTACAGGTAAATCTTGTTATTCAGGATGTTGTCACGGTTCAACTCCACAGCGGGATTGGTATATACCCAATCCTCAAAGCTCGTGGACGAGAACTGGGGCAGCTGTCCGTGGGCGGCAACAGCCACGACAAGGGCAAACAGCAGCGATATAAGGCTTCGATTCATCATAAAACACAAGTGGTTAGTTGTGCAAAGGTAATGGTTTTCCCTTTAGCGTCCAACTAACCGCCTGTGTAATTTCATCTGTCGGTTCACTTGAGCAAGCCCACCGAACGCTTCAGGAAGCGTTCCAAGCCTTCGCCCTTGAGCATGCGGTTGCTCAGCAGGGCGATGTCGATGAGCTGGTGCACGCGGCTCTCACCGGCGGCATAGGCGGTGACGATGCCCTCTTTCTTCTGGCGCAGCTCGTCGAGGTGCTTCTGGTTGTCTTCGAGTTCCTGCTTCTTGTCCTCGGGCACACCCTTATTGTCCTTGTCCAGGTCGCGGATGGCATTGACCACATTCTGGGTGGCGGTGATTTCCTCGTCCACGGGCTTGAGTTCGGCGGCAAGCGACTGCTCGGCCTGCTCGACAACCTTTTGGATAATCGGGTGCTTGGTGTTGAGCACCATGCTGTACATGTCGGGCATCTCGCCATAGAAACTCATGCCGGGCTGGAAGCGTGCCATGTCCTTCATGCGGCGCATATACTCGGCCTGGGTGATGACAACGGGCTGGTCGTCGGGCGACATGGCGGCAAAGGCAATCATAAACTCGGCCTTCTCAACGGGCGGAATCTGGGACTTGAACAGCGTCTGGGCAATCTCCTGCTGCTCCATGGTGAACTGGGGCTTGTGGCTTTCCTCCTTGCGGATGAGGTTCTCGAGCACATCGCTGTCAACGCGCACAAAGCGCACCTTCTCCAGCTTCTGTTCCAGCATGCTCATGAAGGGCACGTCAAGCTCGCCGTTCATCATCAGCACATCATAGCCCTTGTCGGTAGCCGCCTTGACGTAGGCATACTGTCCCTCCTTGTCGGTGGCATACAGACAAATCAGGTTACCTTCCTTGTCGGTCTGGGTTCCCTCGATGAGCTTGCGGTAGTCCTCAATCTTGAAGTACTTGCCGTCAGTATTCTCGAGCATGGCGAACTTGAGACCTGACTCGCAGAACTTCTCATCGCTCAGCATACCGTACTCGATAAAGATCTTGATGTCGTTCCACTTCTTCTCAAACTCGTCAGGCTGGTTCTTGGCAATCTCCTCCAGACGGGCGGCGACCTTCTTGGTGATGTAGGTCGAGATCTTCTTCACGGCACGGTCGCTCTGCAGGTAGCTGCGCGACACGTTCAAGGGAATGTCGGGGCTATCGATGACACCTTGCAGCAGCATCAGCCAGTCGGGGACGACGCCCTCGACGCTATCGGTGACATAGACCTGGTTGCAGTAGAGCTGGATGCGGTCCTTGTGGATGTCCAGGTTGTTCTTGATTTTGGGGAAGTAGAGGATACCCGTCAAGGTGAAGGGATAATCCACATTGAGGTGAATCCAGAACAGGGGATCGTCCTGCATCGGCTCGATGGCGTGGTAGAACTTGAGGTAGTCCTCGTCCTTGAGGTCGGTGGGCATACGCGACCACAGGGGCTCCACGTCGTTGATGACCTTGTCCTTGTCGGTATCTACATATTTGCCGTCTTTCCACTCCTGCTCCTTGCCGAAGATGATGGGTACGGGCAAGAAGCGGCAATACTTCTTCAGCAGGCCCTCGATGCGGGCGGTCTCGAGAAATTCCTTCTCATCGTCATCGAGGGTGAGGATGATGTCGGTACCGCGTTCGGCCTTGTCACAATCCTCCATCTCAAACTCGGGCGAACCGTCACAGGTCCAGCGCACGGCCTTGGCACCCTCTTGCCAGCTCAGCGTGCGTATCTCCACCTTCTTGGCGACCATAAAGGCCGAATAGAAGCCCAGACCGAAGTGGCCGATGATGGCATTGGCCGTGTCCTTATACTTCTCGAGAAACTCCTCGGCACCCGAGAAGGCAATCTGGTTGATGTACTTGTCGATTTCCTCGGCGGTCATGCCGATACCGCTGTCGCTCACGGTGAGTGTGCCCGCCTCCTTGTCAACGGCAATGGTCACCTGCAGGCCCTCGGTGGAGCCTTTGAAATCGCCAGCACCGGCAAGGGTCTTCAGTTTCTGCGTTGCGTCAACAGCGTTGCTCACCAGCTCACGCAGGAAAATCTCATGGTCACTGTACAGAAATTTCTTAATAACGGGGAAGATGTTGTTAGTCGTTACCCCAATTGTTCCTTTTGACATATCTTTATTTCAGTTTTTAAGTTGTTTATCCTGAGTAGGGCCTCGCCTTGGCGTGGCCGCATCGTGTGGAGGGAGGTCTCTACCCCACTCCACCTCAAAAAACATGCCATCACACCATATATATAATCAAGGTGACAAATCGTCACCCTTGACTGACATTTCCAGCAACCGCACAAAACGCAAAGTCACAAACAGAAAAAATGCGTAGCGTCGCAAAAACTTGCGGCACTACGCATTATGCCAGAGAAAGCATCAATGAATGATGATGCTGAATCGCTTTTTTAAGAGACTTTTTTAAACGTACGGGTGAACTTTTGGTTACCGTTGACGGTCTCTATCACCAAATCATAATTGGAGAGTTCAAGTATCTTAGACGACCCTACAGAAAGGAATCCTCGGATGACACCACTAATATTACCATTATACTCAATGTTCATGCCTAACGACGACAGACCGTTTTGCCAATCGTCATATTCAAGTCCCGTCCCAAAGCTCACAGTGTATTGTTTACCGCTGTAATGGACAACCTTCATATTCTCAGACTCCCGAGCCTTTAAGGCATTATCATCCGATACCGCATCGTTGACTTTAACCTGCTCGGCAGTTGCCGATGAGTTAAATGTCCATTCAATGGTTTGGTTTCCCTCATCCAGCCGAGTAATCGTGTTCTTCCACTTACCCGCCATCTTGTTTTGGGCAGATACTGGCGACAGCTCGTCCTCAAATTCCTCACTTCCTCCACACGCCACAAAGGCACAACTGAGAGCGGCTAAAACCACACACAAGAGCAAACTAATTTTCTTCATCGCTAAATTATTGTACTGTTATTGATATAGGTTTATTTTTGTTCAAACGGCAGCGGCCCTTGATTCTCGGCCTTGATGATGACGGGCATCCCCACGCGGGCATATTTCTCCTTGAGTTGGATGATGTCCTTGTCAAGCAGGCGGATGCACCCCTCGCTGGCTCGCCCGGGAACAGTATTCTCGTTGTTGGTGCTGCCATGGATACCGATTCCACTGTGACCCGGCGTGTCCAGTCGCAAGAACCAGTTGCCGTATGCCAGGATACTTCCCCGCCCGTCCCCAAAGTCATGAGTCCATGTCGAGGCATCCTGGATGCGCGTGATACTGAACGGCTTGCCCTCGGGGGATTCGGGCGTGCGCATGTCACCCTTGCCCTCCTTCTGTCCCTTGTTCTTGCCCATACACACGGGATAGGTTGCCAGTGCCACGGTATCGTTCCCGCTACGGGCATACACGGTAAGCCTCAAGTCTTTCTTGGAGATGGCAATGAACTCGCTGTTTTTATCATGGGGGGCGTTCTCATTGACGGCAACAGGCTTCTCTGGCGCCATTTTTTCTTCACGCTCTTGAGGCTTCGCCTGAGCGCCAGCCTCTTGACGGCTGTTGCCCTCACACGAGAGCAGCAGCATCGCCATGAGTGACACAAACAGTAGTTTCTTCATAATTTTATGGAATTTCTATATTTACCGATTTATTCTTATTTCAACACTGCAAACTTCTTGGACACATATACATAATCGCCACGATACAGGACAAGATAAAAGTCTCCCTCCTCGCCCACACATTTCAAACTCTCGCCCTTGTTGGGATGGACGTTCTTGCCGCTGCTGTCGGTAATGATATTGGATTCATTGATTTCAGGGGTCGTGCGCAACCTCACGTTAACTCCCGTAATGGTCACATAGCTATCGTCAGAGAAATCACCGGACTCCGGCTCGGCAGTCTCCTCTTCGGCTGTTTGCTCTGTGGCATAGTCCGGCTCCATGCCCGCATCAGGCTCGACCGACATGTCTTCCTCAAGAATGGATTCAGCCTCGGCAGTATCAACGACGACCGAGTTCTTATTACTATCCTCCTTGAAGGACCGATCCAGGATATAGGGCATTGGCGTGAAGATTAGACCCACGATGGCGAACAAGAGAATTTGCCTCAAGGTAATGCGACCCGGCTCTTGTTCCTTCTCCTTGCCATGTTCTTGTTCCGGTTCAGATGTGCCTTCGGCAGGGTTATCATTCTCAATGTCAGCAACAGCAGTTTCGTCACCTGTCGCAGCCTGCAGCGCCATCTTTTCCTGTCTCTTGATTTGGAACCACTTCACTATTCCGACAATGATGAAGATGAAAAACGTCAATGCAGAAAGCATTCCGAGCATGTACAGGCCCGCATGGGCCGAGTCATCCTCGCTATAGCCATTATGCTTCAAGGCAACAAACATCATTCCCAAGAGTGCTATACATATCATCAACCATGCCGCCATAGCGACCACAAACGGCTTTCCGCCCCTCTTGTTATACAATTCTACCAACCAAGATACAAATCTCACGAATACCGCGATAGCAAAAGCTATTTCGACAAAGACAGCGATTACGCCCATGCCGCTCAAATTGACACTACCATCAGATAGCATCAAAACAGCACTGTGATTGAAATCAAACACCATCTTGTTGACAAGAACGACAAAATAACCATTGAGTAACGCACAGATTCCTGACAGCCATGCCGATCGGTCAAAGAACTTGAGGATGATGTTCACAAAGAACAACACAATAGTGACTTTGACTAAAACCATCTCGGGACCGATATCCTTGAGAAGATCAATCGTCGTTGGAAACTTGTCAATGATTTCCCCATCGGCATAACCCTTGATCCATGTGGTGAACAACAACAGTACGGCTGCTAGAGAGCAAACCATCTCGACGATGGCTCCAGGTGCGGGGATATATTTGTTTTTCATCCTAGTGAAGATTGCCTCCTTAGTCCCCCTAATTTGGCGATAATAGTTGGGTAAACAAAAAAGCGCAGGGACATGTTTGCCTGTTGCTTTATCTGAAGGTATCGCCAAACGTCGTATCGATGATAAACAACCCACCCCACATTCAGCTCTTATCACGTTCCCTTGCTCGGGGGGGGATCACAGCATGCTGCGGTGCGTCATTGCTACCTTTGACTCACGAATGAAAGAAACCCTGGCGATCTCTCAGATAAAGTCAAAAACAAAACGCTCTCCGTTTTGATAAAAAACTATGTCTTGGTCAGAATTCAGGACATTCCAACCGCGACAAAGTTATAAAAAACACTTAAAATAAACAAGCATTTAGAAAGATTTTTATCATTTGCGGGTAACAATCAGTTAAAACACAGGCTCAACCGCAAGAAGGTTGCGGCTGGGCCTGTGTCCAAGTGTGTGTGTATTGATGTTTGTAGAGGGTCAGATGGTGCGCTCGACGGGAAGGACAAAGGCGCGGAGTCCCAGTTTGGGGGTCGCCAGGTCCATCTTGTGCAGTTCGTCGAGGACGACATCCACGCGGTTCTCATTGACCACGGTTAGGATGGCCGAGGCAATCGAGGGCCAGGCATGGGTTCCGTAGTGCGGTTCACCGGTCTTGCTACCGCGTCCCTGCACCTCTCTCCAACTGGTGAAGCCACGGCAGTTGAGCAGATGCAACATCTCAACAATTCGGTCATAATAAGCCTCATCAAAGGCTATAAATATCGCTTTCATTGTTCTCTATTTTTGGGTTTTAGGCTTTAGGTCATAGGCATTAGGTGGCATGCGCCAACTCCTCATTCCTAATTCCTAACTCCTAATTCTTAACTGCTAACTCTTTACGGATTTTTTTGCGGGTGCGGCGGATGCCGGTGAGCGCAAAGATCGTGTACATCGTGGGCACGAACAGCAAGGTCATCAACGTGGACATCGCCAGACCGCCAATCACGGCGATACCCATGGGACGCCACATCTCACTACCCACACCAGTACCTACGGCCATGGGCACCATACCCAAGATGGTCGTCAGTGAGGTCATGAGCACAGGACGCAGACGCGAGTGACCGCCGTTGATTACGGCACGGCGGATGCTCATGCCGCGTTCACGGTTCAGGTTGATGTAGTCGATGAGCACAATACCGTTCTTCACCACAATACCAATCAGCATGATGGCACCAATCATCGACATCACGTTCAGGTTGGTGCGCGTCAACAACAGGATGAGCACAATACCCGAGAATGCGAACATAATCGACGTCATGATGATTGCAGGATAGGTGAACGACTCAAACTGACCTGCCATCACAATGTAAACCAACAGGATGATGAGCAATCCCAGCATGGCCAGGTCGCTGAAGGAGTCTTGCTGGTCCTCATAGCTACCGCTGAGCTGAATCATCACGTCACCAGGCTTGTCCATCTTGTCGATGAGGGGCTGGGCATCGGCGATGACCTCACTCATAGCGCGGTCTTGAACAACCGTCGAAACGGTGATAATGCGCTCACGGTCCTTACGCTCGATGGTGGGCGGATAGAACTGCTCGACAACAGTGCCCACCTCCTTGAGGCGCACACCCTTACCCATCGTGTTATAGAGCATGATGTTCTCGATATCGCTGATGCTGCGACGGTGCTCGGGGTCATACATCACCTTGATGTCATACTCCATACCGTCCTCGCGGAAGTAGCTCGCCGTGGTACCGTTGATGCGGTTACGCAGGGCGGTAGCGGCAGTGCTCAGGTTCAGGCCATACATGGCCAGCTTCTCGCGGTCAAAGTCCACATGATACTCAGGCTGATAGTCGCTGCGGCTGATGTTGATATCGGCAGCGCCAGGCACTTTCTCGAGGATGCGTTTCAAGCGTTGAGCCACACTGTCGGTCTTGGTGAAGTCGTAGCCGTAGATCTCATAATTAAGCGTGTTCTGACCACTCATACCGCCACCACGGCCACCACCCACGTTAACGAGGGCTCGCTTGAGTTCAGGATAGTTCTTGAGGTCCTCACGCATCATGCCGGCAATCTCGGTGATGCCGCGCTTGCGCTCGTTGGCCTTGTTGAGCATGATGTTCATCGAGATGATGTGAGAGCCGTTGCTCTGCATCGAGGCATACATGTTGTCGCTGCTCGCTTGGCCCACGGTGTAGTTGAAGGACTGAATCTCGGGATACTTCTCGGTCCACTCCTTGTAGATGCGCTGGCTCACGTCTTTGGCCAGGTCAACGCGGGAACCGATAGGCAGCTCCAACGACACACCCAAACGGCCGTTATCGTTGGTCGGGAAGAACTCAGTACCGACGAACTTCATCAGGAAGATGGACACCACAAACACGCCCAGGGCGGTCGCTGCGGTAATCCAGCGGTGGGCCACGCACTTGTCGAGCACGCGGGCATAGAAGTCATCAATCTTGTCAAGCACCTTGAGAATGGGGCCATACACCTTCTGGAAAATCTTGGTGTCGCCCACGTTGAGGCGCAGCATGCGGCTACACAGCATCGGGGTCAACATCAAGGCGCAGATGAGCGACAGCACCATCATAATGGTCACCATCCAACCCAACTGCTTGAACAGCACACCCGTCATACCCTTGACGAGCGTCAACGGGAAGAACACGGCAATCAGCGTCAAGGTAGATGCCATAACCGACAGGGCCACCTCGTTGGTGCCGTTGACGGCGGCCTGCATGGGAGCAGAACCGCGCTCGATGTGCGTCGTCACGTTCTCGAGGACCACAATGGCGTCATCGACCACCATACCGATGGCGATAGACAATGCCGACAGCGACACGATGTTCAATGAGTTGCCCGTCACATACAGGTAGATGAACGAGGCAATCAGCGAGATGGGGATGGTCACCAGCACGATGACGGTAGCACGCCAACGTCCCAGGAACACAAACACCACGATACCCACAAACAAGAGGGCAAACAGCACAGTCTCAACAAGCGAGGCAATGGTGCTGCGGATGTTGTCGCTGGTATCGACGATGTAACCCAACTTGATATCGCTGGGCAGGTTCTTCTGGATTTTAGGCAACTCCTTGGCAATCTTCTCTGAAATCTGCACCGAGTTGGCACCCGACTGCTTCTGCACGATGATCATCGCACCCTTCTGGCCATTGTTGTAGCTCTCCTGGGCACGCTCCTCGAGCGAGTCGTCGATACGCGCCACGTCACGCAGGTGTACCACGCCGCCGCTGGGCGACATACCCACGACCATGGCACCCATCTGCTGGGGGTCGCTGAACTCACCCTGCACACGCAGGGGGTAGGTCTCGTTACCGATATCAAAGGTACCACCGGGGATGTTGCGGTTCTCGGCACCTACCAATGCGGCAACGGTCTCGACGCTCAGGTTATAGGCCTCCATGCGCAGGGGGTCCAGATAGACGTGTACCTCACGCTTGGGGGCACCGGCGATAGATACCGAGCCGACACCATCGACACGAGCCAGGGGGTTGGCAACGTTCTCGTCAAGAATCTTGTACAAGCCCGGCATACTCTGGCCAGCCTGAACCGACAGCAGCACGATAGGAATCATGTCGCTGCTGAACTTGAAGATGACGGGCGTGTTGGCATCGTCAGGCAACATACTCGACACCATATCGAGTTTGTCGCGCACATCGTTGGTCAACGCCTCAATGTCGTAACCGTATTCAAACTCCAGGGTGACAATCGAGATGTTCTCACGACTGTTGGAGGTGATGTGCTTGAGGTGCTCCACCGAGTTGAGGGTGTTCTCGAGCGGGCGGGTCACGTTCTGCTCGATGTCCGACGCACTGGTTCCCGCATAGCTGGTCATCACCATGATGGTGTTGGTTTCCACATCGGGGAACAGGTCAATGGGCAGACTGCGCAGCGAGAACAGACCCAGCACAATCAGTGCCACGAACACGAGGATCGTGGTCACCGGTCGTTTTACTGAACTGGAATAAAGACTCATGGCACCGCAGGATTACTTCTTGAGTTGAACTTTGGCACCATCCTGCAGGCGGGAAGCACCGGCAATGACCACTTGGGAGCCGGGAGCCAGACCGCCCTTAATCTCATAACGGTCCTCCAGACGCTGGCCAAGCTCGACCTCGCGCAGCTCGACCTCACCGCCCTGGTAAACCCAAACGTAGCGCACGCCAGAGCCGACCTGCTTCTGCACGGCACGGTCAGGAACGACAACGCTGGTTGTGGTGCCATAGTTGAAGCCCACACGCGCGAACATGCCGGTACGCACCTTGTCACTGCGGTTGGTGATGGCCACCTCGACCTGGAAGGTGCGGCTCGTGGCATCAACAGTGGGATGAATCAGGTAAACCTGTCCCTGGAACACCTCGTCAGGATAGGTGTCAAACTTCACCGTCACGGGCATGCCCCTCTTCACGTGGGGATACTCGGTCTCGTTGACGTTGACGATGACCTTGAGCGGGTTCTGCTGCTCGATGGTCAGCACGGGGAGGCCTGCGGGCAGGTCGCCTGCGTCATAGTTCTTGGCGGTCACCACGCCGCTCACGGGCGAGGTGAGCACAGTGTTCTCCTGCATGGTGCGGATGGCACGTGCGGTAGCGTCATACTGTGCCTGCAACTGGTCAACAGCCTGCTGGGTGCCGCCACCGATGTTCACCAGTTCGCGGGCACGGTCCAGCTCACGCTTCAGGTTGGCAAGGGCAATCTGCTGCTGGGCGATGTTCACGTCGTCAAGGATGACCAGACGCTGGCCCCTGGCAACGCGTGAGCCCACGTCAACGAGGATGCGCTTGATGCGCGCCCCGCTGTTCGACGAGATGTTGTTGGTCTTGAACGCCTCGACGGTACCCGTGTACTCGCTGGTCTGTCTCACGGCCTCCTGGGCAATGGTCACCACCTCAACGATGGGCAGTTCTTCCTTGATTTCGACCTTCTTGTCCTCCTTCTTGGAGCAGGATGCGAGAGCCAGGACGACCAGTGCAATCGGTAAAAAATACTTTGTCTTCATTTCTTGATGATATTTTGTTGTTTTGGTTTTTTCCTTATGATTATAGATGCGCTCGATTATTTCACGTAGTGGGTGTTGCCCAGCACATGCTCCAAGTCGCTCTCGGCAACCAGATAGTTGTAGATGGCCTGGTAATAGGCGAGACGGGCTGCCATCAGGGCATCCTCGGTGTCACGCAGCTGGATGAACGAGGCGGCACCGATCTTGAAGCTCTTCTGCATGATCTCATTGGCCTTTTGAGCCATGTGCACGCCGTTCTCGTTGCTCTCAATCTGCTTGAGGTTCTTGGCGATGGCGTCGTTCTGGGTGGCCACCTGCATGTGAAGGCTGCGCTCCAGATTCTCGCGTTGCCACTTCATCTCCTCTACGGCAATTTCGGCCTGTTTCTGCTTGTAATAGCGCTGACCGCCCTGGAAGATGGGGAAGGCAATCGATAAGCCCACGTTAGAGGCACGGCTCCAGCGCAATCCGCTGAATGGGCTACCGTTGTTCATCGAGTGCCACATCATGCTTGCGCTACCCGACAAGGTGGGGTACCACGCCATCTTCTGCACGGCGAGGGCTTTCTTAAGGTAGTCGGTCTGCAGGTCCATTGCCTTGAGCGACGTGTTGTCGGCCAGGGTGGTGTCGGCACCCAGACTGTTACTCAACGCGCGGGCATACATCTCGCCGCGGAAGTCGTCCAACTGCTGGCTCGGCCTGATGTCGGTATTCACGTCCATGCCCATGAGCACTTTCAACTGGAACAACAGGGCATTGATGGAGTTCTCGGCCTCCATAATCGAGGGTTCCAGATTGGTCACGGCGACGTTGGCGCGCAGCACGTCATATTCCGATGCTGCACCCAGCTCATATTTCTTTTGGAAAATATCGGCGTTCAACTTGGCCGTCGCATGGTTTTCCTCAATCACCCGCTTGCTGTCTTGAGCCAGCATCAGGGCATAATAGGTCTTCTCGACCTGGTTGACCAGCGACAGCTTGTTGGCACGTGCGGCTTCCAAGTTTTGCAGAATCTGGTTTTCACTCAGTTTGATGGATTTCCACAACTGGGGCACTACCAGCGGGATGGTGGCCTGGAAACCTCCGGCATGGGTGTTGTCACTACCCATCTTGATGGCCATCGTGCCTTGACCGGTGTCCATGTACATCGTCTGCAGCGACAAGTTGCGCTGGTACTGTCCCACCATGTTCAATGAGGGCAGCAGCTGTCCGATGGCCTCCTTGTGGCTATAGTCCACACGGGTGATTTCCATCTCCTTCACCTTGATGGTGGGGTTCTCGTTCAGGGCGATGCGGATGCACTCGTCGAGCGAGAGCGCCATTTGAGCCTGGCTGCTCACCGTTCCACCCATTAACATGAATAAGAAAATGTAGAAAAATTTCTTGTTGAACATTGTATCGTGAGTTTTATTGTTTTTTCTGTTGCTGGTTCTCAAGGTACTCAATCATCTCGATGCCCTTGATGGTGGCCACGCCACGCAGGAAGCTGATGAACAAGTGGTCAAACAGGTCCTCCTCCTTAAAGCCGTACTTCTTGGCATTGGATTCCTCGTGGAGCCGACGCATAGACTTCGAGAACAGGTAAGCTGCAATCTCGGGATTGATGCGCTTGATGACAAGGCCCTCGTCCTGCGCCTGTCGCAGCACCGAGGCGATGCCGGTAATCACGCTTTTCTCGTTCTCGACATGTTTCTCAAAGATGTCGGGATACAGGCGCTTGATATCGTTGACAAACGCCATCGATGTGGTTTCATACATCTTGCGTGCACGCTGATAGACCCTGAACATCGCCTCAAAGCAATTGGACGATATGCTGAAGATTTCCTTCATCTGCGCATTCTTGGCCTCATGCTCGCGGTGGATGCATTCCTCGATGAGCGTGCGCTTGTCGGGGAAGGTCTCATACAGCGTGCGCTTGGAGATGCCGCATGCGCGTGCCACGTCGTCCATCGTCATCGATGCGGGACCCACGCTCATCAGCATCTGGCTGCATTCTGTCACAATTCGTTCTCTTGTGTCCATTATAGTCCTTAGTGTCTGGTTTTCGTCACGTTTTTCACGCACTATCTTGTCCAGCGCTTGAAAAACGGTGCAAAATTACAGAAAACTTTTAAAACTCCAAAAGTTTTCTTGGTTTTTCCTGCTTTTCTTACAGATTTTTCATTCTATAACATATAGCAAGGGTGGCGCCAGCGTTGACGCCACCCTCACGATTAGTGGATTATTTCAGTATAATCTTCTTTCCTTTAACGGATCACCTTGCTGCTCTTGACAGCGCCGCTCTTGAAGCGGGTTACCACGATGTTGACGCCGTCCCAAGGCTTCTCGCTCTGCATACCTGCCATGTTGACATAGGTTACCGACTCAATCTCGTCACCGTCGGCGGTCAGCGAGTTGATACCGGTGCTGTGGCCCATGTTCATGCTAACGAGGGTTACCTCCTGGGTGTTGCTGGTTGCGGTGGTGCCGTCAACATAGTTGGCAACAAGATAGTAGGAGTAGGTGCCACCCTCTACCAGGTTGCTCAGGGTGATGCCCGTGCTGCCAGCGTCGATGTCGGTGATGACAAAGTCGGTGTTGTCGCCGGTTGCCGTGGCATTGAGGTTCATCGTGCCTGCATAGATGGCGATATAAGCCATGTCAGGCGAGTAGCTGTTGTCGGTCGAGTAGATGGTGATCTTGTCACCAGCGCTTGCCGTCACGGTCCAGGTCTTGGTGGCACCAGCAGTGAAGGTATAGCCCACAGCCGAGGTCTTGGCCGACTTCACGGTGATGTTACCAGCACCATAGCTTGAGTTGGCGCTTGTGATCTGAACGGTGAAGGTGGCATTGGTGTAACCCGAGGGAACAGTGAAGGTGATGTTGCCATAGGTCGTGCTCCACCATGAGCTGGAGTTCTTGGTGTAGATGGCGCCATTACCTGCCTTGACATTGCTGCCGCCCCACGGCGAGGTCAGCGTGATGCTGGCGTAGCTGCCAGTGTAGTTGCTGCCGTCGAGGGCACCCAGCAGGGTGCTCGTGGGCTCGTCATCGCCGCCGGGTTGAGCCGTCAGCGTGCCATAGAGGGTGTAGCTCGATACGGCCGATGCCGATACGTTGTGCGTCCAGTTGGCGGTGAAGCCGGTGCTGGAGATGTTGGTGGCGGCATTCAGCACGGGAGCAGCCTTGCTAATCGTGGCGTTACCCGTGATGGAAACGGTCTTGCTCGTTGCGCCTGCGCTGGCCACGACTACGCTTGCAGTCTGCGTGCCATAGGCGGTGGGCTTGTAGGTCACGGTCACGTTCACACCGTTGGCGGCATTGGCTGCCGTGATGGTGGTCGGCGAGATGGTGAATACGTCCGAACCGCTCAGGGTCAGCGTCACGTTGCTGGTGAGGTCGGCACCCGTTACCTTGAAGGTAGCGGTGGCAGTGCCATCCACGTTGGCGGTCATGTTCAGGCTGGTCGGGGTCACGGTCAAGGTCGGCGTAGCGGCGGGCTCCTCGTCCTTGAGGGTTACGCTCTGCTCGTTACTCCAAGCACTCTCGCTGCCGTCGGTGTAGATGGCCTTAACCTTATATGTATAGGTTGCACCGGCCGTCAGGTTGTTCACGGTGTAGTACTTGTTGGTGATGCCCGTGATGGTGCGGTCGGTCGCATCGCCGCTCTCGGTAGCATTGAGGTTGGTGTTACCGGCATATACCTGAATCAGCGACAGGTCAGGCGAGTAGCTGCTGTCGGTGGTGGTCAAGGTGATGACATCACCTGCGCTACCGGTCACAATCCAGGTGTAGGTCTCGCCAGTGCTGAAGGTGTGGCCCACAGCCGAGGTCTTGGTGGACTTCACGGTGACATTACCCGAGCCATAGGTACCGCTTACGGTCGTAATCTTGACGCTGAAGGTGGCGTTGCTGTAGCCCGAGGGGATGGTGAAGGTAATCTTACCGCTCTTGGTGAAGTAAACGGCGTTGTAACCGCCCTTGACGTTGCTGCCGCCCCACGGCGAGGTCAGCGTGATGGTCTTGTAGCTGCCAGTGTAGTTGCTACCGTCGATGGTGCCCAGCAGAGTGGTACCGGTCGAGGGAGTCGAGCCGCCCTGGCCGTTTACCTGCAGGGTGTAGCTGGCCACGTTGGTGCTGGCAGTCTGGTCGGTCCAGTCGGCACGGAAGCTCGAGCTGGTGACGTAGCTGCTGTTGGCGGCGCTCATCACGGGAGTGTAGGTCGTGATGGGAGCAGCGGTGGCAGTACCCGTCAGGCTGACGGTCTTGCTCTCGGCGCCCGAGCTGGCAATGGTGATGGTGCCGGTCTGGGTGCCAGTAGCGGTGGGCTTGTAGGTCACAGTCACGTTCACACCGTTGGCGGCATTGGCTGCCGTGATGGTGGTCGGTGAGATGGTGAACACGCTCGAGCCGCTCTTGGTCAGCGTCACGTTGCCCGTGAGGTCGGCACCGGTCACCTTGAAGGTGGCGGTTGCCGTCTCGCCCGTGTAGGCGCTCATGCTGAGTGAGGTGGGCGTTACGGTCAGCGTTGGCGTGGCAACAACGGCCTCGTTGAGCGTTACCTCCTGCTCGTTGCTCCATGCGCTCTGGGTACCGTCGGTGTAGACGGCCTTCACCTTATAAACGAAGGTGCCACCCTCCTTCAGGTTGCTCACGGTGTAGTACTTGTTGGTGATACCCGTGATGGTGCGTGAGGTCTCGCCGCCGGTCTCGCTGGCCTTGAAGGCAGTGACGTTCAGCTCGCCGGCATAGATCTCAATCTTGCTCACGCTGATGTAGTTGCTCGTCGAGCCGATGGTCACCTTGTCGGTCGAAGCGCAGTTCAGCACAAAGGTGTACTCGTTGCCGGTATCGCTCAGGGCCTGAGTCTTGGTCTGGCTGCCGGTGCCAACGCTCAAGGTGGCGTTGCCATAGTAGCTCGAGTAGTAGGAATAGGCGGTCACCTTAACGGTCACCTTGCTGTAGCCGCTCAGGCTGTAGTTGGGCGATACCAGGTTGCCGCCGGTGATGAGCATGCCCGTGTTGGCATACACATAGGTCGAAGCGGTCCAGCCCGAGCCCAGATAAGAGGCGATGCTGCCCGACACATCGGTCAGATAGCCCTCGTCGTTCACGACTTGTGACACACCGCTCAGGTCGATGCTGGCAAGCTGCGAGGTGGCGGGAGTGCTGCCCTTCTCGGTGACTTGCAGGGTGTAGCTCGACACGTTGGAACTGGTGGTCTGGTCAGTCCAGTTGGCGCGGAAGCTGTTGGTGGTGATGTAGCTGCTGTTGGCAGCGCTCATCACGGGAGTATAGGTCTCCAGGGCGGCTGCCGTGGCGGTACCCGACAGCGATACCGTCTTGCTGGTGGCGCCGCTGCTGGCAATGGCGATGCTGCCGGTGTGGGTGCCTGCTGCCGTGGGCTTGTAGGTCACGGTAACGGTGGCACCGCTGGCGGCGGCACTGGCGCTGATGGTCGAGGGTGAAATGGTATAAACGCCATTGGCGTCGGTCTTGGTCAGCGTCACGTTGCCGGTCAGGTTGCTACCGGTCACGGTGAACGTCTTGGTAACGGTCTGGCCAGCGGTGGTGCTGAAGCTCAGCGACGTGGGGCTGACGGTCAGCGTCGGGGTGGCAGTGCTGCCACTGGGCGGCTGGATACCGATGACCATCTGCTGATATACGTTGAAGTTATAGCTGCTGTAGCCGAAGGAGTTCAATGCGCACCAGGCGTTACCGTCGCCGCTCCAACCGAAGTTGACGTGGTACTTGTTATCGCTGCTGCGGTAGCCATCGACGTTGAAGGCGTGGCCACCGGCATTGCTGCTCACGGCACAGAAGACGATGGGACGGCCAGCGGCCATCTCCTCTTGAATCATGGCAGCCCACTGGCTGTCGGTATAAAGGGTGCTACCACCGCTATAGGCGCTGGTCTTCTTGACGAAACGGGTGGTGCTGGCATCATAGCCGAAGAAGGTGAAGGCATCACGGATGTTGCACACGCTGTCAACGCTCACACCGCTACCGCCGGCAGCACTCGTGCCGTAGCCCATGCGCTCTGCTTGGCCCACATAGCGCATCAGCGTGGCAACAGCCGTGCCCTGGGCGGTGGTGTAACTGCCGGTGTAGCTGTCCAGCATGTTGGCCCAGTCAAACGTGGTCGAGGGCAGCGCCGAGTGGGTATAGCTCGTCGAGCCGTAGCTCGAGTAGCTGATGGTGGACTTGTAACCGGGCACCGCGGGGGTGGCGGCGGTGGGATACTTCCAGAAGTAGAACACCATCGAGGCACTCGTGGCGGGACAACCCGTCAAGCACTGGTAGTTACCAAACTTGCACTGGTTATAATAAGGTGCCTCCTGGTCCCAGTTGCACGTCAGCAGCGGGCCATAGGTCGTGGCGTTCAGACTCGGCGACTTGGGCAAAGCCAGCGTGCTTGAACGCATTCCCGGATGCTCCTGCAGATACATGATCTGGTCCTTGTACTGTCCCAGCATGTCGCGCAGACCCAGGGGCAGGTCGTTCACATCCTTCAAGGGGCGGTCACCCACCATCAGGACGGCCTCGGCACGGTCATCACCCGCGATGACCAGGAAGGTGGTCGAGGTGTTGTAGATGTAATACACGGGCTGACTCAACTTTGCTGAGCCCATCTCGGCCTTGAGCAATACAGGCCTGACTGCTGCTGGTGACATGATTTTACCAGCATATAGCTCACTGGACAGATAGTGTTTGGCTATCTGCATAGCCTTGGCCTGATCCACAGGCGCGGCTGTCAATGACATCGCCATCAATGCGGCGGTCACAAAAAGCAAGAATTTTTTCATAAGCCGTACAAGATTAAGTAGAATATAAAGTGCTATTAAGAAATAATCAATAAGGTTAATCAAGTGTGGTTGTTGATTTACGCGCCAAAGTTAATGGTAATTTTTAATATGAACAAAGAATTTCGTAATAATTTTTTATTTTTTTATTTACCACAACTGGCGGATTGTAGCTTTTCGGCCCATATTACTTCAAAACTCTCAAATTGGATTCACCCTTAATTTTTGTAGGTTTTGTTGATTTGTTTCGCATGTTCGTATAAAAACCTGCGGCGTTCATCCCTATGCCCCCACATACTGATTTGCCATAATTTAGAGTTAGATGGCATCCGCATTGTAGGGCCTCGCCTTGGCGTGGCCGGTACGATAATGCGGATTCCCCATGCCAAGGCGCAAAGCCGCGAAGGATAAAAGGATAAAAGGAAAACAAGTACAATAATTACAATGGCATCCGCGCTCTTTACAAAGATAGAACACGGATGTCGTGTAACGTCTGTTAACTGCTAACTGTTCACTGTTAACTGTTAACTGTTAACTATTACCTATTACCTTTTCTATATTACACGTTCCACCAGTGAGAGCACGGGTGCCATCAGCTGGGACGGTTCTAATGATGCGGTAAGCGAAGCGGCGCTATCAGTTAGAACCGTCCCAATGATGCACCGCCCCCGCCGCTGTCACCACAACCAGAAAATCTCACAAGTGTAATTACCATCACTTCTCTGCCTTAATGGCGGACCTTGCTTTGCGCCTTAGCGTGGGGTAAAGAGCGCGGATGCCAATTCGTGTCATTGTCCATTCTGATTTCAAAATAATAGTCTTTCTTGTCTTTCTTGTCGTTTCCCCCAAAAAACATGCGCGGATGCCATTGTAATTATTGTACTTGTTTTCCTTTTTTCCTTTTTTTCCGTTTTCTGTGTCAGTACACGTACACGTGGAAAAATAGGAAAAATGGAAAAATCTTCTTTTCTACCTGTCTTTGCTGGTAGAAGAAGATAAATAATAGATAATTCATGTTATAGCTTGCGATAACATGATTTTTTCCGTTTTTCCATTTTTTCTTTTTATTATATAATAGCGAAAAAATGGAAAAACGGAAAAAGCATGATTTTCCTGAAAAAAGCCTTTTGCGCTTGCAATTTAATAGGATTTTTGCTATATTTGCGGCAATTATAAACCCATTAAACTTTTGCGGCTATGAAACAGAATCATCTACTCCTTCGTTTGGTCGTCCTGGTGACGGCCATGATGTGTGCCCTCGGCGCCAGTGCCTACGACTTCGAGTATGGAGGCTATTACTACAACATCTTGACTGACAGCACTGTCGCAATCACCTACAAGACCTATGCTGGAAACTCTTACAGCGGCAATGTGACTATTC
>Ga0256407_10000498_pt1 | contig 93907 bp, 55 predicted proteins | sample RumenRJG_04DNA_FD_193489 | JGI IMG/M metagenome (GOLD analysis project Ga0256407, IMG submission 193489) | Bovine rumen microbial communities from Lethbridge, Alberta, Canada - RJG_04 | ecosystem: Host-associated > Mammals > Digestive system > Stomach > Rumen | place: Canada: Alberta... | reverse complement strand
AGCCGCGCACCAGGAGGTGGTGATCCGTCCGGTCGCGTTGCCCGCGAAGCCGGCGGCGTAGCGGTTGTTGCCCGCCTCGACGTCGGCGATGGCGTAGCAGTCCATGACGTAGCCGCCGTTGTGGTCGCCGGCGAAGCCGCCCGCATCCCCGCTGCCGTTGGCCTCGTGCACCACGCGGCCCGTGAATCAGCTGCGGAGGATGACGGGGGATCCTTCCGTCCGCCCGACGAAGCCGCCGACGTTGTAGGTCGTCTTGTTCGTGACCGCGCCCTCGAAGGAGCAGCCGTCCACGAGCGACTGGGAGCCGATCAGGCCCGCGAAGCCGCCGGTGCCGGTGCTGCTTCCCGAACTGGCATAGGCGCCAGTGACGGTTCCCTCCGCCCTCACGCCGTTCACGCGGCCGCCGTTAATCCGTCCGAAGAGACCCACATACTGCGCTGTGGAGTCAATGACGAAGTTCTTGATCACATGGTTGTTGCCGTAGAACTCGCCGCTGAAGGCGGTGGTAGAGTTGCCGATGGGCGAAATGGTCGCGCCGCCGAGGTCGATGTCGTTCGCGAGCACATAGATGCCGTTGAGGTTGGTCGAGACGTTGGCGAGGTCCTCGGCGGTCCGGATCTTCCAGGCGCCGTGGACGTGCAGCTTCACTTCCGGCCAGCCGGCGGTGAGCACGTCGATCTGCGAGGCGGTGAGCGAGCCGCCGGTCTGCGAAGTCGGGTCTCCGCAGAACGGACGCGGCCCCGCGCCGTAGGCGTAGATGCTGCAGTTCTGGATCGTGCCGGAGCGCTTGTAGCCGATGAACGCGCCGATGGTACCGCCCGTGCCCCAGACCGCGCCGGAGCACCAGCAGTCCTCGATCCGCGCATCGGAGTTGCTGAGGTAGCCGACGAAGCCGCCGTAGTACGAGCCGGTGGAGCGCACGTCGCCGCGCGCGACGCAGTCGGAGATCGTCATCGGCGCGGAGACGTAACCGACGAAGCCGCCGACGCTGCCGTTGCCGCCGACGTAGCCGTCCGCGCGGCAGCCGGAAATCACGGACGCGCCGCTCCCGGTCACGTAGCCGATGAAGCCGCCGAGGTATTGCGCGGTCGAGGTCACTTCGGCGGACGAGACGGAATCGCGGATCTCGAACGTGCCGCTTTCGCAGCCGCCCGCGAGGCCGCCCGCGTAGGCGTAGTTGCTGGTCGCCTTCACGGTTCCCGCCGCCGAGCAGCCGAGAATGGATGTGCCGTTGTTGACGCCGCCGACGAGTCCGCCGACATAGCGGCCGCCCTCGACCGTCGCCGTCGCGTGGCAGTTCGCGATCGAGGTTGCGTCGGCCCTTCCGACGAGTCCGCCGACATAGTAGTAGCCGCTGTTGCCTTTGGCCGTGCCGGAGACGGTGACGCCGTCGAGGACCGCGCCGTCGGTGTATCCGAAGAGACCCTTGTAGCTGTTGTTCGGGTTGTTCGTGTCGACGAGGTTCATCACTTCGTGGCCGAAGCCGTAGAACTTGCCGGTGAACTTCTTGGAGTTGTCGCCGAGCGGCGTCCACTGGCGGCCCAGGAGGTCGATGTCCGCGCCGAGGCCGTAGATGCCGCCGAGGTCGTTGCGGACGGCGTCGAGCTCGTCGGCGGTGGTGATGAGCTTGCCGAACTGCACGGCGGCGACGCGGTGGTTGTCGAGCGAGATCGTGGTCGTGGGCGAGGACGGGTCGGCGTAGGGCGTGGAGCCGGTCCACGTGACGAAGAAGCCGCCGTCGGGAACCGCGGTGACGGTCGCGGTCGCTCCGGGGGCGTATTCGCCCGCGCCTTCGATTTCGCCGCGCGCGGAGCCGCCGACGGAGGAATAGACGATGAGCTTGCCGCCCGGCGCGCTCCACGCGAGGTAGGGCTGCGTGACGCCGTTCTGCTGCGTCCAGACGGAGCCGTCGGCATCGTCGATGGCGAGCCAGGTCTGGAAGTTGTCGCTGTCCTTCATCCCCGCCGCGTCGCGCTCGGCGACGTTGGCGTTTTCAGTGGAGGTGCCGGCGGTATTTGAACCGATGGCGTGGAAGCCGCCCGCGAGAACGGCGCAGTCCGCGAAGGTCGGGACGCTCTGGGCGTAGCCGAGGAAGGCGCCGGCGTATGTTCCCGCGCAATCGACGACGCCCGCCGCGTAGCAGCGCGTGATCGTGGTGGCGGCGTAGTAGTTGCGTCCCGCGAAGCCGCCGGCCTTCTGCTGGCCCTTGACGGTGCCGAGGCAGTAGCTGTCGGAGAGGAACGTCGTCGAATAGAGGTCGCCCGCGAAGCCGCCGACGTAGGCGTCACCGGCGTAGAGCGCCGTGGCGTCGCCGAGGGCGAAGCACTCGCGGATTGCGGTGTTGCCGCCGTTATGGTAGCCGACGAAGCCGCCGACGTACTGCTTGCCCACGGCCGCGCCCGCGCACATGCAGCGCCAGAGGTCGTTGGAATTGTTCACCTGGCCGACGAAGCCGCCGACGTAGCTGTAGGCGGGGTCGGAGACGCCGCCGAGGGCGGAGCACTGCGCGAAGCGGAGGCCCGTCGAGCCGATCTGCCCGACGAAGCCGCCCGCCTGGTTGCCCGTGCCGGCCACCGAGCCGTTCGCGACGCACGAGAGATACTGCGAGCGGTCGCCGTTCGCCTGGCCGACGAAGCCGCCGGTCTGGGAGGTGCCGCTCACCGCGCCTTCGGCGACGCAGCGCTCGAGGACGTTGGAGGCGCCCACGTAGCCGACGAATCCGCCCGTCTGCGAGGAGGTGGAGCGAACGTCGCCCGCGGCGGAGCAGTCCGCGAAGACGATGCCCGAACCGCCCGTGTAGCCCGCGAAGCCGCCGGTCTGCGAAGAGGTGGAGTTCACGAGCGGACCGAGCGCGGCGCAATCCTCGAAGCGGGAGTCCTGGCCGTTGGCGGCACCGACGAAGCCGCCCGCGCAGGAGGAGGACAAACTCACGACGGTGCCGGAGGCGGAGCAGCGGACGTAGGTCGCGACGGCGCTCTCGGTCCTGCCGGCGAAGCCGCCGGTCGAGCCCCTGCCGGAGACGTCGCCCGCGGCGGAGCAGTCCTCGAACGAGACGGGCTTGTTCGCGTAGCCGATGAAGCCGCCGACGTTGGAGGAGTTGTTCGTGGCGACGAGATCGCCCGACGCGGCGCAGCGCGCAAACGTCGCGCTCGCGCTGCCGTCCTTGACGGAGCCGATGAAGCCGCCCTTGTTGCCGCCGCTCGTGCCGGTGACGAAGACGTCGGCGTCGCAGTCCGCGAACGTGGCGGGATAGTAGTAGACGCTGCCGACTAGGCCGCCGGTGTCCTGGCTGGCGGCGACGACGGTTCCGGTGGCGGCGCAGTGGTCGAACGTCGTGCCGGAGCCATACACACGCCCGACGAGGAGGCTGGCGTAGCCGTAGGTGTTGGTGACGACGCCCTCGGCGGAGCAGTTGCGGATGGTCGTCGCGCCCTGCACGTCGCCCGCCAGCGCGCCGGTGTACTGGCGTCCGCTCACGGAGACGCCTTCGAGGTGGATGCCGTCGAGCGTGGCGTCCTTGACGCAACGGAAGAGGCCGGCGTAGTCGCTTGTGCCGGCGACGCGCAGTCCCGTGATCTTGTGCCCCTGCGCGTAGAGCGAGCCGGTGAACGGCGTGGAGTTGTTGCCAAGGGGCGTCCAGTCGCCGTCGGAGATGTCGATGTCCGCGCCGAGCGCGTAGGATCCTTCGAGTTCGGACGCGATGGCCGCGAGCTGCTCGCGGGTGGTGACGAGCGCGCCGAACTCCGCCGTCACGATGCGGAAGTTGTCGAGCGGAACCGTCGTCGTCTGTCCGGAGGCGTCGGCGTAGGGCGCGTTGCCGAGCCATCCGAGGAAGACGGAGCCGTTCGGGACGGCCGTGATCTCCACGACCGTGCCGGGCTCGTAGGCGCCGAGGCCCGTGATCGCGCCGTCGCCGGTGCCGGCGATGGAGCCGGAGAGCGTCATCTTGCCGTCCACGAGGCCCCACGCGAAGTAGGGCTGGGTCTTGCCGTCGACCTGCGTCCACTTGCCGGTGTCGTGGAAGGAGGCGAAATTGTCGGCATCGAGGAAGCCCGCCGCGTCGAGCGCGTCGATGCCGACGAGGTCGGCCGAGCCGACGTCGCCGGGGGCGTTCGCCGGGCGGAAGCAGTCCGTGAAGGACGGGCTGCCGCGGTATTGGCGGCCCGCGAAGCCGCCGACATCGGAGGAGCCGACGGTCGAGCCTGCGGCGTAGCAGCGCGCGAACGCGGTGGAACAGTAGTAGAGCTGCCCGGCGAAGCCGCCGACGTAGCTGGCGCCCGTCACGTCCGCGAGCGCGTAGCAGTCGGAAACGGAGGGGCTGTCGTAGACGTATCCGGCGAAACCGCCGACGCTGTTGCGGCCGGACGCCGCGACGGCGCCGCACGCGAAACACTCGGAGATGGAGACCGAATCGCCGGCGGCGTAGCCGACGAAGCCGCCGAAGCCCTCGCCGCCCGTTCCCGTCACCGAGCCGAGCGCGTAGCACTTTTCGATTGCGGCGGAGCCCTCCGCGGAGCCGACGAACCCGCCGACGTAGCGGTCGCTCCCGGCGATGCTCCCGGTGGCGGAGCAGCGCGAAATCGAACTGCCGCCCTCGATCTGCCCCCCGAAGCAGCCCGCCCGCTCGCTCGTCGCCGTGACGTCCGCGCCCGAGACGGTGCAGCCGCCGATGGTCGCGCCCTCCACGTATCCCGCGAGGGTGCCGACGCAGTTGGCGCCGCGGACGACGGGGTTCGCGAGGTTGAGGTCGGCGATCGTCGCGCCGGCGCCGAGTCCTCCGAAGAGGCCGGCGCGGGCGGTCTCCGTCTCCACGGTCATATTGGAGATCGTGTGGCCGTTTCCGTAGATCGTGCCGGTGAACGGCGTGTATTCGTCCTGGCAGAGCGGCGTCCAGGGCTCGCCGCCGAGGTCGATGTCGCAGCCGAGGGCGTAGGTGCCGGCGGGGTCGTCCGCGATGGCCTCGAGCTCGGCGCGGGTAGTGATGGCCTTGCCCCAGACGGCGCGCACAGTGCGGTGGTTGTCCGCGAGGAGGGTCGTCGGGGTCTCGCCCGCGTTCGCGTACGCGCCCGCGCCCGCCCAACTACAGAAGAAGGCGCCCGTTTCGCCGGGATCGGCGGAGACGGCGGCGTTCGAGCCGGGGACCGCCGTGGCGGGGTGCGTGATCGTGGTGCCGGGCTCCTGCACCGCGAAGAGGCGGAAGCTCGTCCCGTCCGCGAGCGACCAGGCGAAGTAGGGCGTGGTGGCGCCGTCGGTCATCGACCAGACGCCGTCGAAGTCGTAGCCCGTCCACGTGGCGCGCGCGCGGGCGGCGGCGGGCGCGAGCGCCGTCACGCCGTCCGCACCCGACGCCGGGGCGTCGGCGCAGCTCACCCAGTAGCAGTTCACGAGGTTCACGTAGCTCATGTAGTAGGCGAAGCCGTAGGCAGTGGAGCCCGGGCGGGAGCGCACCGAGCCGCCGAACCAGAGGTTGGAGACGCCGGCCTCGTAGTTGTAGGAGTTGTCGTAGAGGCGGTAGGCGAAGCCGGCGGCGGAGTTTTCGCGGCTCACGACCTCCATCGTCGAGTAGCAGTCGCGGATGGAGGACTCCGCGTCGAGCTGGATTTCATAGACGAAGCCGGCGGTCTCGCCCGCGCCGTCCGCGACGCCCGCCGCGAGGCATTCGCGCATCGTCGCGCCGCCGTAGAGGTAGATGTAGTTTGCGAAGCCGGCGACGCGGCCGTAGCCGGTGGATGTGGAATTCGTCGCCGTCATCTCGGCGAACACGGCGCAGCGGGAAATCTCGCCGCCCGTCATCGAGATGGAATCGGCGAAGCCGGCGGCCTTGCTGTTGGCGAAGGACTTCATCTCCACCGTGCAGTCGACGATGCGGATGTCCGTGCCGCCGATGTCCTTGGCGAAGCCGAAGTGGTGGCCGTAGTAGCCGCTGGAAACCGGCGTGGCCTCCGAGACGAGGCGGGCGTGGCAGTTGGAGACGAGCACGCCGTTGCCGATGGAAGAGACGAGGCCCGCCACGTGTCCGTAGCAGTTGGTGACGACGCTCTCCACGGTGAGGTCGCGCAGCTGCGCGCCCGCCGAAAGCGAGGAGAACGGCGCGGCGGCCTCGCTGGTGGACCTGCTGTTCGAGCAGGCGTAGCGGATGGTGTGGCCCTGCCCGAAGAACTTGCCCTGGAAGTTGCCGATTCTCTGGAAGTAATGGTTGGTGGAGAGGTGCTCGGTGAAGTCGAGGTCGTTCATCAGCACGTAGGCGTCCGATGCGTTGTCGGGGATGGCAAAGAAGTCCTCGACCGTGTAGATGGGCGTGCCGAAGGTCGCGCCGATGACGGAGACGTTGCGGACGGTGTAGGTGGTCTCCTGCGCGAGCGGGTCGGCGAAGCCCTCGCCCACCCAGCCGATGAAGGGACCGTCGCCGTCGGGGACGGCGCGGACGGTGATCGTCGCGCCGATCGGGTAGGAGTCGCGCGGCGCCTCGTTGTTCACGAGGATGTGGCCGGAGCCGGAGAGGACGGCCGAGATGAACCAGAAGTTCGTCCCGCCGTCCGTGGAGGCGGCGAGGTAGGGGCTGGAGGCGCCAACGGAGGCGGGCGCGTGCCAGACGTTCTGGAAATCGTAGTTCGGCATTGTCGCGGCGGTCGCGTTCGCGAACTCCGCCCTGGTGAACGCCGCGACGCCCGCGTGGTCCTGGTTGCTGAAGTCGCCCACCGGCGATTCCGCCGGACGGTAGCAGTCCTCGAAGCGGACGTCGTAGGTCGCGCCGTAGGGATACTCCGGCGTGCCGCCGCAGAAGGAGCCGATGTAGCTGCATCCCGTGGCGGGAATCGCGCCGAGCGTGAAGCAGCGCGCGATCTTGTCCAAGCCGCTCGACGTGGCGGACGAGGACGAGATGCCCAGCTTGGTGCTGCGGACGAACCCGCCCTCCTGCCGGTCGTAGATCGCGGCGGCGATCGGCGCGTAGACGGAGTAGCAGTCCTCGACGACGGAATCGTAGCCGATCGAGTCCGCGAAGCCGGCGCCGAACGTCTCGCTGGGGAGCGGCATCAACGCGCCGACGCAGCGGCGGACCGTCGCGCCCGTCGAGATCGAGCCCGCGAATCCGGCCTCGAAGCTTCCGGCCGAGAGGCCCACGACCGCGCAGTCCTCGGCGGTCGAGCCCTTGCCGAGGGCGCCGAACCCTTCGTTGAACGTGCCCGACGCGCGGCAGCGGCGGAAGACGTTGGTGCTGCCGTTCTTGCTGTCGGAGTTGGAGTATTCGGCGAAGCCGTAGTTCGCCTGCGAGCCGACGACGGAGCAGTCCTCGTAGAGGGAGTTCTGCGCATAGAGGTGTCCGGACGGGGGATTGCCGGCGTTGCCGACGAAGCCGGCGCCGTTCGACGCGACGCCGCGCACGGAGCATTCGCGGAAGGTGCAGTTCCACGCGCGGGAGCAGAAGCCGGCGTTGTAGGCGGTCATGTTCTTCGCCGAGCAGCGGAGGAAGGAGTTGGAGCCGACGGTGTAGGGGATGCCCGAGACGTTCTGCACGACGGGCTGCTGGCTCGCGAAGAAGCCGGAGTTGATCATCGTGCCGCCGCCGAGCGACTCGGCGGAGCAGTCGACGAACTCCGCGCCGGCGGAGGAGACGACGCCGGCGAAGCCGCCCGTGGCGTCGCGGGTGGAGAGGCCGTCCGGGGCGTAGGTCGCGCGCACGTGGCAGTTGGAGAAGACCTCCGCGCTGTCCGCCCAGCCGATGAAGCCGCCGAAGAAGCCGCGGCGGGACTGGATCGAGCCCTCGAAGGAGCAGTCGTAGCAGGCGGTGTCGTCCCACGAGACGCCGATCGCTCCGCCGCAGGCGGTGAAGGTGTGGTCGTCGTCGTGGAGGGTGGGGTATTCCCAGCAGACGCGGGCGCGCGCGGCGCAGCGGCGCAGCGTGACGCCCCGGGCGACGCCCACGAGGCCGCCGCCGCCCTCGGCCGGATTTTTCGCGGGGATGGCGTCGACCTCGCCGTCGAAGGTGCAGTCCGTGAAGGACGAGCGGCGGATGAAGCCGCCGAGGCCGCCGATGTTTGTGGCGCGATAGACGCCGCCCGTCACGGAGCAGTCCGTCGCCTCGATGCCGAAGCCGGCGGCGACGAGCCCGCCGGCACCCTCGCGCCCGTCCACGGAGGCTCGGACGGTGCAGTTCGACATCCGCAGGTTGACGGTGCCGACGGGCGAGGCGTCGAAGCCGCCCTGCTTGGAGACGTAGGCGACGAGGCCGGCGGCGGCGAAGCCCGAGTCTCCGGACTGGGCGTTCGTGACGGTACCGACGAAGTGGCAGTTCAGCATCGTGAGGCCGGGGGGCGCGTCGGCGGCGGGGCCGGCCTGGACGAATTCTGCGAACGCCGCCGCGCCGCTGTTCTCGGAGAGCGCGGTGGTGCCCCAGCGGTCCCAGAGCGTCGTGAGGCGGATGTCGCCGACGAGCGTGACGTCCTTCACGACCGCGCCGTAGCCGGCGTCGCCGAGGAGCGAGCCGGTGGAATAGCCGTTGTTCACGTAGTTGGAGATGACGTGGCCCTGTCCGTCGAACGTGCCGTTGAAGTACCCGCAAGTGCCGTTCGTCGGCGCGAAGGCGCGGCCGCCGCAGTCGATGTCGTTCATGAGCGTGAAGGTCGCGCCCTCGAAGTCGAATCCGTCGGGGTCGCGCAGCGTCTCCTCGAAGAGGCGGAGCTCGTCGAAGTTGCGGATGAGGTAGTTGCCTGGATAGGCCTCGCCCGCGTAGGGCGTCGCGGGTCCGAGCGGGGCGGGGTTGTTCTCGATCGTGAGGGTCCAGGAGCGGATGTCGACCTGCCCGTCAGCGTCCTCGACGGTGACGCGGACGGTCGTATCCCCCGCCTTGCGCGGCATGCCGGAGAGGGTGGAGCCGGAGACGGAGAGCCACGAGGGCGTCTCAACCGTCCACGTGTAGGGCGGCATGCCGCCGGTGGCGGCGAGGTTGGTGGAGTAGAGCTCGCGCGTGAGGCCGTTCGGGAGGTAGGGCGTGGTGATGACGAGCTCGGGGACCCAGTAGCCCTCGACGCTGTCGCCGACGGGGCCGCTGCCGACGGTCGAGTGCCCGACGACCCAGTAGCGGTAGCGGACGCTGATTTCGGCGGTCGCGTCGAAGAATTCGGTGACGGGCGCGTCGACGCGGCCGACCTGCGTGGCGGTATCGAAGTCGTCGGTCGTGTTGCGGTGGACCGTGTACCACTCGGCGCCGCGCGAGACGCCCCATTCGACGAGGACGCCCTCGTCCCCCTCCCAGACCGGACCGGTCCAGGCGTCGACGTCCGGCACGACGACGGGCGCGGCGCCGGCGGCCTCGTAGCAGCCGATGTCCGGCGCGGAGCCGCGCCAGCGCGGGTTGCCGTCGAGGTCGGTGGCGTAGCGGTGGGAGGCGAACGCCATGTCGCCGCCCTCGACGCAGAGCGAGGTCGCCTTGAGACGGAAGTCGCCGTTGTCGGGATCGACGAGAGAGTTGTCCTGGTCCGCGTTCACGAAGCCCTCGTCGTCGATGAAATTGGGGCTGGTGGCGCAGACGTGGTTCGGATACTGCGGGAAGAGGTCGGCGTTTTGGCGCTCGGCGAGGCCGCCGGAGGCGGTGTTGCCGGCGATGTAGGTGTTGTCGAGGACGACGAACATCCCGCCGCCGGCGTAGGTCGTCGAGGTGTTGCGCGTGATCGTGCAGAAGTTCGCGGCGGAGAACGCGATGCCGCCGCCGCCGGACTCGTTGTCGTTCGCGGCAGGAACGCCGCCGCCCCAGGGCGTGAGGTCGAAGCCCGCGAGGTTCACGTTCGCGGCGTTGTGGACGACGAGGCAGGTGTCGAGCCACGAGGCGCACGCGCCGCCGCCGGAGACGGTGGCCGTGTTGTTGGAGATGATCGAGTGCGTGACGTAGGCCTGCGCCACGCCGCCGCCGCAGTAGGCGGCGTTGCCGCGCACGACGCAGTTGGAGACATAGCCGCCGAGGATGCCGCCGCCGCCGTAGAGCAGGTCCGTCGAGGTGCCGCCCTCGACCGTGAAGCCGGCGAGGGTGGAGGCGGGATGCGTCATCGAGGTGGAGAGCGTGGCGGCGCGGGTCGTGGACGAGCCGCGGATGATCGCGGCGGCGGGGCCGTTCTCGCTCACGATGGTGAGGACCTTGCCGCGCGCGTCGATGGCCGAGTAGGTGCCGTTCGCGACGACGAGCGTGTCGCCGTCGCTCGCGCCGTTGATGGCGTTCTGGAGCGCCGAGCCGCCGCCGGAGACATTGATCGTGCGGGGTGCGGAGGGCGTGGCGGGCGTCGGCACCTGCGAAAGCGGCACGCCGCCCTCGTAGCAGCCCATATCGGCGATCTCCTCGCCGCCGAGCGCATCGATGCGGCGCGGGTAGCCTGTCCCGCGCACGTCGAACTCGTCCTCCAGCTCAGCGCCCCAGCCGGCGTCGATGCAGGGGGAATCCTCGCGGAGACGGAAGTCGCCGTTCTCGGGATCGACGAAGAGCGGGTCGCCGGTGAAGGAGACGTTGTAGTCGTCCATCTCCTCCTCGAAGCAGCATTCGCCGTGGCCCGGAAGCCAGTAGTTGGTGCGTCCGTTGCCGGACTTGTTGCCCCAGAAGATCGTGCTGTAGGCGGTCGAGACGTAGACCGCCGCGAAGTCGACAGCGCGGCTGCGGACGACCGTGCAGCCCCAGAGTTCTGCGGACGAAGCCGCACCGCCCTGGGTCGCCCAGTTGCGGTCGAAGAGGCAGTTGCAGTATTTGCCGAAGATCGCGCCGCCGCCCTCGTAGGCCGAGCAATCGACGATGATTGAGCGGTGGACTTCGGAATGGAACGCGCCGCCACCGAATGTCGAGACGCAGTTCGTGATCATGCAGTCGTAGAGGATGCCGCCCTTCACACCGCCGCCGCCGGTGCCCTCCTCTCCCTGGCCGGGGGTAGTGCCGACGTTCATATGGCGGCCGTTGCGGAGCGTGAAGCCCTGGAGATAGGAGAAGTTGCGCTCGCCGAGGTCCGCGCAGCGCGTCGTGCCGCCGCCGTCGATGATGGTCGTGTCGCGTCCGTCGCCGATGATGGCGACGTTGGCGCGCGAGGCGTCGATGGGCGCGTAGGTTCCCGCCGCGACGAAGATCTGCTCCTCGGGGGCGGCGCAGTCGATCGCGTGCTGGATCGTCTTGAACGCGGTGGACGCGGTGCGTCCGTTGTTCGCGGTGTCGCTGCCCGTCGTGCCGTTCACGAACCAGTCGAGCGTGGCGAACTGCGCCACGACGTCGATCTGCTCGCCCGTCGCGGTGAAGGTGAAGGAGTTGCCGGCCGCTTCCTTCTCCGGCCCCGCCACGAGCGGCGTCGCGGTGGCGGAGTAGAAGACCGTCTCCGTCACGCGGTCGAAGAGGCCCGCGACGCCGTTCGCGTCCGCGACCGGGACGAAGTCGCGGACGAGGGCGCCCGCCTCGTAGTACCGGCACCCGTAGAGCCGCGCCGTCATCTGGCCGCGGACGCTGGTCGCGCCCGTGCCCGTGCGCTGGGCCAGGAGAGCGGCCGGGTAGAGGTTGGTTCCGATGTTGCCGGCCGAGCCGAGGGAAAACTCCGTTGCATCGAAGCCGGCCTTGGCCCGGGGCGCATCGATCCAGTAGACATGGCGCGCTTCGAGCAGCGTCGGGAGCCTCACCGAGGACACATAGTTCTGGGCTCCGAGTCCGAAGTAGAGCTTGCCGGAGTTCGCCGAAGCGCTCGTGCTGTCGCCGGACCACCCCTTGCCGAAGGCGTGGCGGTTGGACCCCGATCCGGAAAGCAGGACTCCCGTCCCCCATTCCATGACGGCCATGTCCGTCTCGGAGCGCGTCTGCGGACCTGTGTACACGCCCGTGTCCACCCACTGGGCGCCCGTGCTCTCGACGTATTCCAGCGGACGGAGGCCGGCGGGGAGGGCGACGCCCGCCGCCGGGACTCCGTTGGTGTACCACGCCGTCACGTCGCGGTGCCAGGTCGAGGTGTCCGCCGTGATCGTCACGGTCGCGCCGACGTTCACGAACGAATGCGCGGGCGAGACGGTGCCGTTGCCCTCGGCGGACGCGAGGACGAGGACGCCGACAATGCCCTGGCCGTTCTCGGCCTCGTAGCAGCCGCGGTCGATCTTCGCGCCCTGGACGCGGGCGTTGCCGTCGAGGTCGGTGAGGCCGACGTAGGCCTCGGTCTGCCAGTCCGCGAGTCCGTCGTCGAGCGCGGGCGAACCCGCGCGGAGGTGGTAGTCGCCGCCGCCCACGAACTTCGGGTCAGAGGGGTCGTCCCGTGCAAAGACCTCGTATTGCTCGGTGTGGTAGTTGTAGATCGTGTTGTTCCAGAGAATGCAGTTGCGGGCGGTCGAGTTGTCGTCGAGGAAGTCGTAGAAGATGGATTCCGCCGTGTTGTCCGCCACCGTGCTGCTGTAGAGCGAAGCGCTGTAGATGGGCGCCCAGTAGCCGGAGTTCCCATACATGAGGTCGTTCAAGTGGAGGCCGTAGCCGACGATGCCGCCGTAGCTCGAGGCGTAGCAGCGGCGGATGATGCAGCGCGTCGTGTTCGCCTTGTAGGTGCCGCCGCCCTGCCAGGCTTCGCAGTCCTGGATGACGCAATCGACGAGCGTGCCGCCCAGCGCGCCGCCGCCGTAGTCGTATGTTTGATTGCGCACGTTGCCGTTCTGGAGCGTGAAGCCCGTGAACGTCGGCCTCTGGCTGTAGATGTAGTTGCCGGTGATGACGGCGACGCAGTTGTTCGTGCCGCCGCCGTCGATGACCGTCGCGGCCGCGCCGTTCACGGAGCGGACGTCGAGCGCGATGTCGTTCGTGATCGACACGCGCGAGTAGGTGCCGTCGGCGACGCGGATCACGGGGATCGCGTAGTTGGCGTCGGCGGCCACGGCGGCGTCGACGAAGTCGACTGCGGCCTGGATGCCGGCGAAGGCGTTGTCCCAGGACGAGCCGTCCTTGTTTCCGGCGCCCGTGGGCGTCACGTAGAGGTCCGCGAAGGCGGTGGTCGCGGCCGCGAACAGCGCGGCGAACGAGAGCAGCATCTTTTTCATGGTCGTATGGTCGTTTGATCGTTTGATCGTTTGATCGTTTGGTCTAGATGGTCAAGTGGCCGCGTCTCGGGTCTCGCGTCTCACGTCCAGAAACCGCGATCGCTTCGCGACGCCATCCGCGGCGAAAGTCGGACGGGGCGCAGGGCGTGGCTCGCACGAAGCCACGAAGAGGCCGGGCGCGGCGTTGGCGCGGGGCGGGCGGCGCCCAGAGTACTTCCCCCGGCGCTCCGCGCCACCCCCCTCTCGGAGGGGGGCAGGCTGGGCGCGGGAAGCGAAGCTGGGCGATCCCGGTTCCAAGACCTACTCCTTCACCGCCTTCACGCGGTAGAAGTGCGCGTCCTCGCCGTCGTCCGGGAAGACGATCTCGCCGTTGCTGTCGACGCGGAGCTCGACCTCCTCCGCGTGCGCCCAGTCCGTCAGGTTCGTCGTCGAGAGGACTGTCACGGTCACGTAGCCCTCGGCGGCCGCGCTCAGCGGAAGCACGTTGACGACCGGCTTGCCGTTCGCGTCGAAGGAGATGCCCGTGATCGGCGAGAAGTCGCCGGTCGGCTTGTCGAAGGCGTAGCGGATGAGGTTCGGCTGGCCGTCGGTGACGTCCTCCTCCGAGTCCGCGCCGAGGCTGTTCACGGCCGCCCAGGCGTTGTAGCCGGCGAGCGAGCCGTCCGCGGTGACGACGAGCCGGAACCGCCGGTACGAGGCGCGACCGTCGTCGTCCTTGACGGCCACGACGATCTCGCTGTTCGTCGAAACCGGCGGCATGGCCGAGAGGACGCCCGCCGCGACGCCCGGCGCCGGGGCCGCCGATTGGTCGGTCCGCGCCGAGAGCCACGCCGGCGCGGGCGCGTAGCGGATGCACCGGTCGGGGGCGCCGGCGAGGCTCGCGCCGACGGGCTTCAGGAACCCTTCGCCGTTCCCGGTCGAAAAGCCGTAGCGGCCGTGGTCCTGGGCGTTCGCCTCGGAGTAGCTCGAGGAACCGTACTTGAAGTCGAACTCGCCGCTCGGGTAGAGCGTGAGCGAGCAGACGACGTATCCTTCCCAGCCGTCCCAATAGGATTCCTGCCAAACGATGGTCGCGGCGTCCTTCGTGAACAGCGTCCCGATGTTGTCGTAGCTGTCGTGGACGTAGGGCGCGATGGCCGGAACGGACAGGAACTGCGCCTCGGTCAGGTGGTATTCGTTCTCGTCTTCCCCGGACGTCGAGTAGAGGTCGTTGCCCCAGTTGGGATGCTCGTCGCCGAACGCCACGACGCCGTCCGCGTGGATCCAGACATTCGTGTATTCCCTCCCCCCGAACGGGAACTTGAACGGCAGCGGCATCGCCTTCAGGAACCATTTGTGTCTGTGCGGCGACGAAGTGTAGTAGCCCTCGTAGGGAACGCGGACCACGCCCTCCGTCGAGAACGTGCTTTCGGCGTTCGTCGTGAACTGGTATTTCGCGTCGTAGACCGACCACGCGTAGGGCGCGATGCCGCCCGTCGCGGCGAGGGGCTTGGAGTAGGGCGACGTGCCGGCCGGGAGCGACGCCGTGGTCATCGCAAGCGGCGTGGTCCAGTAGCCGGAGGCGCTGCCGTCGCGCTCGGCGTCGCCGACGTCGCTGTGCGAGACGACCCAGTACCAGTAGCGCGTCGCGTAGGCGGCGGTGTCGTCGACGAAGGACGAGTCGATGTTCGTCGCGAATCCGATCCGCTCCGCGTCGGCCCAGCGCTCGGTTTCGGAGCGGAGGACCTCGTACCACTCGGAGCCGCGCGTGCGCGTCCACGAGACCTCCACGTCCCTTCGTTCGTCGCTGCGCGAGGCGGAGACCTCCGAGACCGGGGTCGGCTCGACGGCGTCGATCTCGTAGCAGCCGATGTCGGGCGCCTTCGCGCGCCAGCGCGGCGCGCCGGCGAGGTCGATCCGGTTGGTGTCCTCGAGGTAGTCCTCGTCGCCGGCGTCGACGCAGGCCGAGCCGGGCTTGAGGCGGTAGTCCCCGTTGGCGGCGTCGACGAACGTGTCGTCCGCGCCGGCGTCGACGTAGCCGAGCGAATTCCGGTACTCGGGCTCCTCGGAGCAGACGAACCACGGCTGTCCCGTGATGGGGCACGAGAGGATGTTCTGGGGGCCGTCGGCCTGGTCGGAGGAGTTGCCCGCGACATAGGTGTCGTTGATGACCGTCCAGTAGGCGCCGCCGCCGCCGGACTCCTCCGCCGCGTTGCCGACGATCGTGCAGTGATCGACCGCGGAGCAGGCGATGCCGCCCCCGCCTCCGCCGAACCGTTCGGAAAAGGGCCCCAGGTTCAGCGCATTGCGGAGCGAAAGGCCGTCGAAGATGGCGGTGTTGTCCGTGACGAGGCAGTTCTCGAGCGTGGCGCATCCGACGCCCGCGCCGGCAACGGTCGAGGTGTTGTTGGAGATCGTGCAGCGGACGAGGTCGCAGTAGGCCGCGCCGCCGCCGCCGAGCACCGCGCCGTTGCCGCGGATGACGCAGTTGGAGACGATGCCGCCGAAGACGCCGCCGCCGCCCCGTCTGTAATCGTCGCAGAAGCCGCCCTCGACCGTGAAGCCGGAGAGCGTGCAGCGCGGACGCGTCATCGTCTCGCCGAAGGTGACGGCGCGCTTTTTCGAGAGCAGGCTGTTCTTGCCCTGGATGATCGTCTTCGCCGGACCATCTGCCGACACGATGTCGAGGACGCGCCCCGTCGCGTCGATGGCCGAGTAGGTGCCGGGTGCGACGACGAGCGTGTCGCCGTCCTTCGCCGCTTCGATGGCGTCCTGGAGCGCGGCTCCGCCGCCGGAGACGTTCGTCGTCCTGCGCTCGAAGCACGCCGTCACGACGTGGTCGGCGTCGATGTTGTCGAGCGTCAGCGTCGGGGTCGTTCCGGCCTCCTCGCCGTCGACGAGCCACTTCACGAACGGACGTCCGTCGGCCGTGGCCGTGACGGTCGCGCTCCCGCCCCCGGCGACGACGATCGTCCGGTCCGACACGAGACCGGGGCCGTCCGTGCGGACGGAGACGACGAAGCCCTCGACGCCGCCCTCGTAGCAGCCGTGGTCAGGCGCGGCGCCGACGGTGCGGTCGAAGCCCTCGCCGCGGATGTCCCACTCCGCCATGAGGCGTCCGTGGTCGCCCGTGTCGATGCAGGGCGAATCCGCGCGGAGGCGGAAGTCGCCGTTCTCGGCGTCGACGAAGCGGGGATCGCCGTGGAACTCCTCGCAGAAGGAATCCGCGGCTCCGTTGATGTTGAAGAGGCGGTAGTTGCCGCGGTGGTTGGCCGACTTGTTCCTGTAGGAGACGCAGTCGTAGAAGAAGGCCTCCATGATCGAACCGCAGACCAGGGCGCGGTTGTAGGCGAACGTGCAGTGGATGAACTGGCTGTACGGGCCTCCGCGCGCGCCGCCGCCCAGGGTCGCGGCGTTGTAGGCGACGAGGCAGTCCGTCGCGTTGCCGTCGTAGCATCCGCCGCCTTCGATCGCCGAGTTGTCCGTGATGACGCAGCGGTAGAGGTGCGAGTCGTAGGCGCCGCCGCCGAAGTTGGAGGCGTTGTTCGAGATGACGCATTCCACGAGCGTGCCCCACTTGACGCCGCCGCCGCCATCCGCGTGGCTCGTGCTCACGTAGAAACCGTTGCGCAGCGTGAAGCCGGTGAGGCGCGAGGACTGCAGGTTCGCGCAGCGGGTCGTCCCGCCGCCGTCGATGATCGTCTTCTCCGCGCCCTCGACGCCCACGATGTCCACGTGGCGCTGCGTCGTGTCGATGGGGGCGTAGACGCCGGGCATCACGTTGATGATCTCGTAGGGCGCGGCCGAGTCGACCGCCTTCTGGATCGTCTTGAGCGGGTGCTCCCGGCTGCCGTCGTTGGAGTCGCTGCCGGCCGAGCCGTCCACCCACCACTCGAGCACGGCGAACCGCGCCGACACCTCGATGTCCTTGTCGACCGTGACGACCGTCAGCGAATCGCCTCCCGTCGCGGCGAGGACGCCGTTCGTGTACCACTCCGTCACGGCGCGGTTGTAGACGGAGGTGTCCGCCCGGATCGTCACGGACGCGTTCGCGTTCGTGACGACGCGGGCCGGGTAGAGCGAGCCGTTGCCGTCGGCGACCGCCGTCACGACCAGAAGGGCGACGCCCGGCCCCTCGTAGCACCCGCGGTCGATCGTCCCGTTCTGGACGCGGGCGTTGCCGGCGAGGTCGTAGTCGCCGGCGGCGGCCGCATAGTCGTTGTCGCCGCCGTCGATCGCCGGCGAGCCGACGCGTGGCCGGTAGTCGCCGTCGCCGACGAGCTTCGGGTCCTCGGCGTCGTTCTGCGCGACGGGCCGTCCATTGGCGGTGTTGCCCCAGATAATGCAGTTGTAGCGGCTCAGGGTGTTGACGATGGTGTCGAAGTTGCCTGGGGCGGCGTTGTCCGCCACCGTGCAGTTGTAGAGATACACGCCGTAGGTGACGTAGAACAAGCCGGTCGATTGACACATGAGCGTGTTGCGATGCGTCCCCTCCTCGGCGCATGCGCCGCCGTTGCCGGTCGCCGTGCAGCGGCGGATGATGCAGCGCTGGGTGTCCGACTTGTAGGTGCCGCCGCCCCACAACGCCGAGCAGTCCTCGATCACGCAGTCCACGAGCGTGCCGCCCGCCGCGCCGCCGCCGTAGCGGTCGTTCGAATTGTCCAACACGTTGCCGTTGCGGAGCGTGAAGCCAGTGAACGTCGGCGCGGTCTTGTATCCGCTTGCGTAGCAGAACACGCAGCCGTTCGTGCCGTAGCCGTCGATGATCGTCGAGGCCGCGCCGTTCTGCGAGCGCACCTGCAGCGCGAAGTTGCGAGAGACGACGACGCGCGTGTAGGTGCCGTCGCCCACGAGGATGTCGTGGAGCGTGCCGTCGGCGTCATACGCGGCGTCGGCGGCGTCGACGGCGGCCTGGATGCCGGCGAAGGCGTTGGCCCAGGACGAGCCGTCCTTGTTTCCGGCGCCCGTGGGCGTCACGTAGAGCGTGTCCGCGCGGAGCGCGAACGGCGTGCAGAGCAGCGCGAGGAGTACGAGGAGCGTCTTTTTCATGGTCGATTGATCGTTTGGTCGTTTGATCGTTTGATCGTTTGATCGTTTGATCGTTTGATCGTTTGATCGTTTGATCGTTTGGTCGTATGGTCGTTTGGTCGTATGGTCGTATGGTCTAGATGGTCGGGATGGACGGGATGGACGGGATGGTCAAGGGGCCGCGTCTCGGGTCTCGCGTCTCACGTCCAGAAACCGCGATCGCTTCGCGACGCCATCCGCGGCGAAAGCCGGTCCGCATCGCACGCGGCTTCGCCGCTATGCGGAACCGGCTTTCGCCCGGGGTGCGTCCGTATCGGCGGAAACGCTTCTCCGCATAGCCGCGGAGCGGCGTCCGATGCGGGAAGCGTTTCCGCGGGGATTGCGTCGCGAAGCGATTGCGTTCCGCTTCGCGCGAGGCGGCGATGCGGCCGACGCGCCCGCTACGACGCGCAAAGTCTCGCGTGGGGTAGGGCGTTGCCCCCCCCCCCCCCCGCGAGAGTCGCTGGATGTAAGCCAAGACGCACGACCGTTTTGCGGACGCGGAAGCGATGGGGCTCCTGTCTTGGGGTGCGGTGTCATGACAATGGCTCCGTAGTGAGAGTTATCCTACCACACCTCGCCCGCGCGCGCAACAGAATTTCGCACACGGCACCGATTTGAGGCCTTTGCGGAGATTTTCTGTGATCGGATGCCGATACTTGATGTTTCAAAACACTTTTTCACGCAAAAAATAATGTTTGAGAACATTTTTATCTTTGTGGCGAATAGGAGTAGTCCTCGACTGAAATTCTGAAAATTTCATTGGCTATCAAAGAAATGACTTGACCGTCCTGTTTCGATTTGCTAGTCTCCTTCCTTGTTTGGAAACACTTTCGTTGATTTCAAAAGATGTTTCGTGAAACTTGGAGAAAAACGGCATGGAAGACAAGGACGCGGAATCGCTGCTGCGGTCGATGGAACGCAGGATCGACGGAGCCGAGACGGACTACCACCGTCCGCTCTACGGCGAGATCGACTGGAACGACCGGCTCGTCTGCATCATGGGCGCGAAGGGGACCGGCAAGACGACGCTGATGCTCCAGTATCTCAAGGAGCATCCGGAGCAGATCGACCGGTCGCTGTATCTCTCGCTCGACAGTCTGTGGTTCGCCAACCATTCGCCGCTCGAAGCGGTGGAATGGCACCACGACCACGGCGGCGAGCGGCTCTTCATCGACGAGGTGCACCATTTCCGTCCGTGGCAGACGCTGGTGAAGAACATCTACGACGACTTCCCGAAGATGAAGATCGTCTACAGCGGATCGTCGATGATGCGGTTGGCGGCGGGTGCGGGAGACCTTTCGCGCCGCCAGCGCGTCCACGTGCTGAACGGGCTTTCCTTCCGTGAATACCTGTCGTTCGAGGGAGCGGGGGACTTTCCCGCCGTTTCGCTGGAGGACGTGCTTTCCTCGCACCGGGCCATCGCCCGGAAGATCGTCGCCCAGGTGCCCGTCCTTCGCCATTTCGCCGACTATCTGGAGCGGGGCTACTACCCTTTCTACAAATCGGCGCGCGGCGGCTACCACGAGCGGCTGCACGCCATCGTCGAGCAGACCCTCGAGCGCGACTGGCCGGAAATCGACGACATCACCCTCGCGACCGTCAAGAAGGCGGAGAAGATGCTCATGATCCTCGCGCAGTCCTGCCCCCAGGTGCCGAACATGCACAGGCTCTACGCCGAACTCGAGACGGACCGGAACCAGGGGCTCAAGATCCTCTACGCCCTCCAGCGGGCCGGCCTCCTGTCCCTGGTCTCGTCGAAGTCCGCCGATCTCGGGAACCTGTCGCGTCCCGACAAAATCTACTGCGACAACCCCAACCTCATGCACGCGCTGGCGACGGAGGTCGACGTCGGGACGCTGCGCGAAACGTTCTTCGTCAACCAGCTGCGGGCGGCGGGCCACGACGTGAAGTATCCGCCGGCCGGAGACTTCCGGGTCGACGGGCGGTGGCTCTTCGAGATCGGCGGCCGGGGCAAGACCTTCAAGCAGATCGCGGACATCGAGGACAGCTTCGTGGTCAACGACGGGGTCGAGATCGGCATCGGGAACAAGATTCCGCTCTGGCTCTTCGGGTTCCTGTATTGACGAGCGCCTCCAGCGGCCGTAGCGGGCGCCGAGCGAAGCGGGCTACGACCGTCGCCGCCCCGGCGCGGAGCGGCGGGGCTGGCGCGGGGCGCGTGCGAGCGCGGCGGAGACGAGCCCGAGGAAGAGCGGGTGCGGGGCGGTCGGGCGGGACTTGAACTCCGGGTGGAACTGGCACGCGATGAAGTAGGGGTGGCCCGGAAGCTCGACGACCTCCGCGAGGGAGCCGTCGGGCGAGACGCCGCTCACGCGCAACCCCGCCGCCTCCAGCGCCCTGCGCGCCTCGGAGTCCATCGCCAGCTCGTAGCGGTGGCGGTGGCGCTCCGCAATGCACAATGCAGAATGCTCAATGCACAATGCCTTTGCTTCTTCGCGGGCTTCCATTGTGCATTGTGCATTGTGAATTGTGCATTTCCCGTAAAGGCGAGCGGCCAGCGAGCCTTTGCGGAGGACGCAGGGGTAGGCGCCGAGGCGCATCGTGCCGCCCTTCTGCGTGACGCCGCGCTGCGATTCCATGAGGTCGATCACGGGGTGCTTCGTGGCGGGGTCGAACTCGGTCGAGTTGGCGTCGGTCCAGCCGAGCAGGTCGCGCGAGCACTCGATCACGGCGCACTGCATCCCGAGGCAGATGCCGAGGAGCGGAACCTTGTGCTCCCGCGCGTAGCGGATCGCCGCGATCTTGCCCTCCACGCCGCGCGAGCCGAAGCCGCCGGGGACGAGGATGCCGTCGAAGTCCGCGAGGGCGCGGCGCGCGGCGGCCGCCGCGCCGCCGCGCCCTTCCAGCGTCTCCGCCTCGATCGGGACGACCTCGACGCGGGCGTCGCGGGCCATCCCGGCGTGCTGGAGGGCCTCGTGGACGGACTTGTAGGCGTCGCGCACGGCGACGTACTTGCCGACGAGGGCGATGCGGCAGGCGCGCTTCGGCTGCGTGGCCTTGCGCACGAGCGTGTCCCAGACGGTGTGGCGGATGGGCCAGATGTCGAGCCGGAGCTGGTGCAGGACCTGTTCGTCGAGCCCCTGCTCGCGCAGCTCGCGCGGCACGGCGTAGACGGACTCCGCCACGTCCTTCTCCTCGATGACGCACTCGCGGCGGACGTTGCAGAAGAGGGCGAGCTTGTCGAGGTGCTCGGGCGGAATCGCGCGCTCGGTGCGGCAGACGAGGATGTCGGGGACGATGCCGATCGCGCGGAGCTGCCCGACCGAGTGCTGCGAGGGCTTGGTCTTGAGCTCGCCGGCGGCCTTGAGGTAGGGCACGAGCGTGAGGTGGACGAAGCAGGTGTTCTCGGCGCCGGCCTCGAAGCGGAACTGGCGCGCGGCCTCGAGGAACGGCAGGCTCTCGATGTCGCCCGAGACGCCGCCGATCTCGCACAGGACGATGTCCGGCGCGGGCTCGTCGCCGTGCGCCTCGCCGGCCGAGCGGATCGCGGCCTTGATCTCGTCCGTCACGTGCGGCACGACCTGGACCGTCCCGCCGAGGTAGCCGCCGGCGCGCTCGCGGGCGAGGACGGCCGAGTAGATGCGCCCGGAGGTGAAGTTGCTCGCCTTCGTGCAGGTGACGCCCGCGAAGCGCTCGTAGTGGCCGAGATCGAGGTCCGTCTCCGCGCCGTCGTCCGTCACGAACACCTCGCCGTGCTGGTAGGGCGACATCGTGCCGGGGTCGACGTTGAGGTAGGGGTCGAGCTTCTGCATGAAGACGCGGTAGCCGCGGCTCTTCAGGAGCAGCGCGAGGCTTGCCGAGGTGACTCCCTTGCCGAGACTTGAAACGACTCCTCCCGTGATGAAGACGTATTTGGCCATGTTCGAAGGTTCGCAGGTTCGAAAGTTCGCAGGTTCGAAGCCGCCTTCGGCGGCGTTCCAGGCGCGCTTCGCGCGCGTCCGAAGGCGGCTTCGCCGCCGTTCGTCTTCGGACGGAGCATTCCACGTGCCACCCCGCGAAGCGGCCGCCATTGCGCATTCTTCGCTGCCCCGCTTTACAAATTCTGTCGACCGCCGTTGCGCGACCTTCCACGCCGTGGCGGGGTGGAGACCCCGCCACGCGCGGACGAAACACTACAGGCAGTCCGTCGGCACGTGCGCACGAAACCAGGACGGGAGCCGGGACGCCACATGGACAAAGCCGCGGCCACCCTCGTACTCCGCAAGAAAGCGGAAGTCGGTCCCGGAGTTGTCCCAGAAGTAGGCGCGGGAGAGGAACGGAAGCGCCGGGGCGATCTGGCGGAGGGATCTCTCGTAGCGGGAAATGACCTTGTCGGCGGGGACGGGGTGTCCGCCCTTGCGGACGCGGGACTGGACGCGGAAGGCGTTGATCGCCGGCGTCTCCGTCGCCACGAAGTAGAGGTAGGTCCGATAGCCGTGTTCGCGGGCGCGGCGGAGGGCGTCGATCTTGCTCGGGTGCGAGAACACCGTCTCCTGCGAAAAGCTCTGGCCGGCCTCGATTAGCGCCTCTTGCGCGAAGTTGGCGAGGAGCGAGATCGTGTAGGTCGTGACGGCCCGGGCGTTTCGGAAGCGGAAGCAGTCGTCGTCAAGCAAGATGCGCCCGTCGCGAAACGGTGCGAGGACTTCGGGAGGATAGGAGCTGGCGGCCAGATGGCGCGCGAAGGCTCTTGCGTCGGTCGGGACCGGCATCTGCAGGTTCCGGGTCGCGGTCGCCTCGGCGAACATCCGGTCCGCGTTGACCATCGTGTAGAAGTTGACGAAGTAGTCCGCGGACAGGCGTCCGCACAGCGTCGTCTTGCCGGAGCCGTTCGGCCCGGCGATCATCCGAAAGCGGGGCGTCATGGATAGACCATCCCGGCGACCTTGAGCATTTCCTCCTTGGAGACGGGGACCTCCGTTCCGTCCGGGAAGCGGTGATACAGCCGGCCGCGCTTGAGGTAGGTGATGGGCAGCCCAAGCGCGAAGGTCTCCGCGATGGCCTCGCGGCTCGCCCCGCGCGTTGCGCGGGCGAGGCGCCGGCCTTCGGCCGAGAGGCCGCCGGCGGCTTTCCGCGGTTGTCTGGTTTTCTGGCGAGGCATGTGTGGCGGGGTTCGTGGGCGAGACGCGACAGGTGTCGTGCGAACGAGGCGAAGAATAGCAGAACCGGCCTGCCGAGGCAAGCCGGTTCTGCGTTCGATGCCCGCGCGTGGCGGGGTGGGGACGCCGCCACGCGCGGGAGCGGCTAGGCCTTGAACCAGGCGGCGAAGGGCTCGTTGCGCTCGGCGAGGAGGGTTTCGGCGACGCGGTCCGCGAGCTCGATCGAGAGCTTCTCGTGGAAGCAGCCGAAGGAGCCCACGCGGTCGGTCCGGCCCGTCGAGAACCAGTTCGCGCAGCAGCACCAGTTCACGCACCGCGGCGCGGCCGGGCAGTCGCGGCAGGCCGGGTCGCGGTTGCCGCGGCGCGCGAGGACGCGCGCGACGGCGGCCGGGTCGAACCCCGCCTGCACGGAGCCGAGGCGAAGGTCTTCCTTGTCGTCGTCGCCCACGAGGTTCGGGCATTGGTAGAGGTTGCCCGACGGCGCCACGGCGAGCTCCCGCCGCACGGGGTCGCACTTGTCGCACGCCCGGTAGCCGCCGATGCGCAGCGCCTTGAGCTTGCCGTCGAACCACGTGAGGTGCAGCGGCCGCGAGCCGGCCCGCCACGAGGCGAGGACGTCATCGGCGAGAGTCTCGTAGGCGGCGCGGAGGGCGGCGCGGGAGGCGTCGTCCCAGTCGGCGGTGAAGTCGGGGTTGACGGCGATCGGCAGCGCCGAGCGCGCGTGGAGGAAGCGGACGCCCTCGGCGAGGAGCGGCGCGGTGGCGGGGGTGACGACGCAGATGATCTCCGGGCACGGCGCGGGGAAGTCCTCGACGAGCGGCAGCGCGGCCATGCACGCGGCGTGCGAGCCGCGGCCGTCGGGGAAGCGGCGGTTCGCGTCGTGCATCGCCGGGGAGCCGTCGATCGAGAGCCCGAGCTTGTAGCGGCGCGCGCGGAGCCAGTCGGCCTTCCCGCGGTCGAGGAGCGTAAGGTTCGTCGTCACCGTTCGGCCGAAGCGCAGCCCCGCCGCGCGCGCGGCGTCCGCCGCGTAGGCGTCGGCGCGCTGCAGCAGGTTCCATTCGAGCAGCGGCTCGCCGCCGAAGAAGCCGAGGACGTAGTCCTTCTCGGGGTAGTGCGCGAGCTGCCAGGCGACTGTGCGGTCGATCGCCGCCTTCGCGACCTCCCACGGCATCGCCTTGCGGCGCTTCTCCCCTGCGTAGCAGTAGGGGCAGCGCAGCGTGCAGTCGTGGGTGAGGCAGAGCGTGACCTGCATTTCTTGGTGGCTTGCGCCGGACGCCGGGCCGACGGCCCGGCGCCGGCGCAAGCGGTGTGGCGGCGGCGGAGCCGCCGCGGGGAGGGTCAGGGATTCGTCCTTGGGACGGGGTAGCGGCGGCCGCCGAGACGGGCGGGCGGAGGGGTCGCCGTCGCGTTGGTGGCCGTGGGGACGGGGGCGGGCGGATCGATTGTCGCGCCGGGCTCGATGCCGAGTTCTGAAAGTTTTTCTCGGGCGAATTCTTCTAGCTCCATTTCGGCGATTTTGGCGGCTTGGACGATCAATTCCGGGGTGATCGGGTATCCGGCTTGTGCGGACAGCGCGCGGCTGAGCGTTTCGACGGCGATGCTGTACGCCGGGGCGTTCGTGGCGGCGTGGATGGCGGTGGAGACGTCGAAGCCGGCGGCTTCGAGTTTCTTGAGGTCCGCCTCCGTGAGTTCGATCGGAATCGGCGGGAACGCCTGTGCGTTCGCGGAGCAGCGGACAGGCATGCGCGGGGCCTCGCCGCGGATGATCGGCTCGGGAGCGGACTCTGCGCTCTCTGCGTTCTCTGCGTGAGAATCGGACTCCGCGCCCTCCGCGGACTCCGCGTTAGGTTTTGTCTCTGCGCTCTCTGCGTTCTCTGCGTGCGTTTTTTCCTCATCCCCGCTCCGCGTGTCGCAACCGGCGCAGGGCTCGCCATCTTGGCATTCTCCTTCGCAGTCCTCGGCCTTGCAGCCGGGGTTGGAGCAGGGGAAAAAGGCGTAGGCGCCGCCTTCTTCGATGTCCTCGGGAATTTCGCCGAGGACGTCCGGATCTTCGAAATCGCCTTCGGCGTCCTGCGCGTGCGAGGTGAGTGTCGCCGCCGACGCGGCGAGGGCGAGGAGCGCGCGGCGGAGCCTTTCCGCGGCGGAGGGGGAGTAGGAGCGGGGCGGCGTGGGCATGGCGGGGACCTTTCTGCGGACCATTCTAGCATATCGATTGGCGGGTGGGAAGCGGAATCGCGCCCGTCGGCGTGCCGCGTGGCGGCGCCAGGATTCCGGGGCCTACCGGCGGGCGAGGATCCAGTCGAGGAGCCGCTCCTGCGTCATCGCGCCGGAGGCGAGCGCAAGTCCGGCGGCGGCGATATCGGCGTCCGTGGCGGGGTCCGCACCCCGCCACGGCGGTGGCGACTTGTCGACTCGGCGACTTGCCGACTTGGCCCAAGTCGACGGGTCGGCAGGTCGCCAAGTCGAAGAAACGAGACCCCGCCACCGCAGCGGCACAAAGGCAATCGCACCGTGTGTGAAACTTGTACGATTATCATCTCCAGAAGATAAAAAAGTGCTGAAAATCACGCACGGTGGAATCGACTGCGGAGCAGGGCGAAGACGACAGGACGACGAGCTGACGGGACAACGAGAAATCACCCCCTCGTCCCGAAGGTCAGAGGGGGCGATTGAGGTCGGAGGGGCGACAGAGGTGGCAGAATGCTAGGGGGCCGAAGGGCTGGCCTTGAAGGTGCAGTCGGAGAAGGCGGCCTCGGCGGGGAGGGAGTCGAGCGGAAGGCTCCGGTGCGTCGTTTCGCGCAAAAGCCCGTTCCGGGAACTCGATTCGGTGACGGTCTGGAACAGCTCCAGGGAGGTCCCGTTCAGGCGGGCCTCCGCGGAGATCGACCAGCTGCCCGCGCGGGATCCGCGATGGACGGCGAGGACGCGGACGAGATTCGTGGACGAAACCGTCCGCTCGGGGGAGCCCTTCCGCGTAAAGGCGGTCCGATTCGGCGTCTTCCCTTCGCCGGGCAGGCGTCCGCTTTCGGTGGCGGAGACGCGGCAGGCCGCTCCGGCGGGCGGGGGCGCGGGAGGCGCGAACAATTCCGCGAACGGGTCGGCGTCGGGGATGGTTTCCGCGGCGCGGATTCCCTCCCGCGCCGGCTCGACGCGAAGGGAGTGGCTCGCCGAAAGCGCGATGTTCGTCGGGATGTCCGAATACGGAACGAAGCGGCGTTCGCATCGAACGCCCGATTGTTCCGAATGGATGCTTCGTTCGATCCGCTGCAGCATCACGCCGTTTGGCAGGCAGACGGCTTCGAAGGATTCCGTTTCGCCGCCGTCCTCCATTTCCTCGCAGATGTAGTCCAGGTTCGCGAGACGGTTCGTGACGAGCAGGGCGTCGCCGTGATCCCAGACCGCGATCGCGACGGCGGGCGTCGCGTTCGTGGCGGGGTCTGCGGCGCGCGCCGCAAGGAGCGGCGCGAGGGCGAGGAGAGGGAGGAGGAGAAGTGCGTTTTTCATGGGCGTGGGGGCCAGAAGTTGGGATTGTTCACAAATCTCAAATGTTCACAAATGTTCACAAATGGCAAATGCAAATTTGCTACTGCTCTGCGCTCTCTGCGGGGGAGCCAGACTCTGCGGCCTCTGCGCTCTCTGCGTGGGATTCAACGGGAGGAGGCTCCGCCTCCCCCGAACCCCCTCCGGGAAGGGAGACCTCCGCGACCTCCGCGTGGCGGTGGACGGTGACCTTGACGTCGTCGGGGAAGAGGGCGGCGGGGGCGTTGGTGGCGGCGGCGTGTCCGGACGGGAAATGCCGGACGGAGCCGGCCGGGGGGACGAGGAGCCAGCGGATGGTGGCGCGGAAGGCGCGGGCGTCGGGGGCGGCGTCGGCGGGGAGCGGACGGAAGGCCGCCGTCGGAAGCGGGGTGCCATCGCCGAAGAGGGGTTCGGTCGGCGGTTCGTCCCAATGCAGGACGAGCTTCGGGCCCTTGTCGCGCTCGAAGGGGCGCCCCGGACGGACTTCCCAGCGCCGCGCGCGGAGGTCGGTCTCGCGGAACGCTTCCCAGTCGGCGGGCGGAAGGGCGGGCCACGCGAGCAGGAGCCGTTCGGCGAAGGTGAATTCGGCGCCGGCGTCGTAGGGCTCGGCGCCGGCCTTGCGGAGCAGGAGGCGGACCTCGGGATGGGGCGACGCTTCGGAGATGGCGCGGAGCGCGAGGACGGGGAGCGCGGCGGCGTCGCCCGCGGGGTCGCGGACGGGGAACGATCCGTCGTCGCGGATCGACGCGGCGAGGAAGCGGACGGCGCGCGTGAGGCCGTCGACGCCGAGACGGTCCACGAGGTCGCCGCCGTCCGCCGCGAACGCGAGCAGGGCGAGCGCGGTGTCGACGACGGGGTCGTCGCCGCCGGGCCAGGAGCCGTCCTCGGACTGGCGCTCGCGGAGCCAGCGCAGCGCGGCCTGTCGGACAAGGCGATTGTTCGCGGAGAGCCTGTCGAGGGGCGCGGTCGCGCGGGCGACCTCCTCCGCCGTCGGGAACGGGGGGCGATTGCTGACGACGCCCATCCCTCCCGGGACGAGCAGCGAGGCGGCGGTGGCGAGGACGGATTCCGTTTCGGGCGTCCGGACGAAGGTCCGCTCGCGGCCCCTGTGGCAGACGGTCACGCGATTCGAGCTTCCGCCGAGAAACCAGACGAGGGAGGAGTACGGCAGGTTCGGCAGGGCGTAGGCGAGTTCGCCGTAGTCCGGCGAGGAGGTCCAGAGGCCCGCCGGGCGGCCGTCGCGCGGTTCCGTCGGAACGAGAGCCCGGGCGCGCTCCATGCGCAGTTCGCGAAAGGCGCGACCGAAGACTGGGTGGTACGAGAGGAGCTCGAGCGAACGGAAGAGGCCGGGCGGGGCGTTCGTCCCGAACGCGGCGCGCGCGGCCGCGTCCGCCGCCTCCCGGACGCGCGGATTGCAGGTTGCGTCCGCGGCGTAGAGGAGCGCGAGCGCCGGGGCGCGCGGTTCGCCCAGCCCCGGCGGGAACGGCCCGGCGTCGAAGGACCCGTCCTCGCGCATCGCCCCGACGAGGAATCCGACGCCCCGCGCGAACGCGTCCCGCCACTCGTCCTCGTCGAACCATCCGTTGTAGAGCGCCGCGAGGAGCACCCACGCCGTCGCCATTTCCGGCGGGTCGCCGGGCCAGGAGCCGTCCTCCCGCTGCATTCCGGCGAGGAAGCGGAACGCGCGCGCCGCCGCGCCGGACGGCTGGAGCGGCAGACCATCCGGCTCGCCGGCCTCCGGCGGCATCGGAACGAGGTCCAGGACGCTCCCGGAGCTCACGCAGCTCCTCTCCACGACGACGACCGTGTCGTCGGCGTTCGTGGCGGAGTCCTGCGCGAGGGCGGGAAGGACGGCCAGCGCGGCCAGCGCGCAGAGCGCGCGACCGTGCGGCGGAAGGGGGAGGAATCGGTTCATCGGCGGGGTCTCCGTCGCATTATACGATTCTCGCGGGGCGATTTCTTAGGGCCGCTCCGCGCGGGCGCGGCAAACCGCGCCCGCGCGGAGCGGAAAGGCTAGTCGATGGAGATGGTTCGACCCCTTTTGATGGCTCTGGCTAGGCTGAAGGGGACCACAGAGAAGAGGATGAATGCGACGGGAATTAGTAGTAGCGCATACTCGCCCGGAGCGGGCGGAGGTTCGTCGATGACGGACCGGGCGGGATTGTCCGGGTCGACGCGGATCGCGAGACGGGAGCCGGCGGGATGGGCATCGACCTTTTTCCGCGGCTCTGCCGGCGAGGACGACCAATGCCGAAAATCAAGTCCGCTTGGCGTATTGTCGCTTTCGTATCGACGACCATCCCTTTCCCAGGTCCACGAGAGAAAGGCGGAGTAGCTGGGGCCGCCGCGCGGATTGTCATTCCGGACGAATTCGCTGCGAAGGACGGTGGCCTCGGCGAGAGGCCATTCCAATGCGACACGACGCTTGTCCAGAAGCGGGCCGAGGAACCAGGCGAAGACGCATGCGCCGACAACGGCGAAAACAAGGCCGATGCAGAAAGCGAAGTAGAAATCGGACGGAGTCTTGCGACGGGCGGGGGCTGACGAAACGGAGTCTTTCATCGTTGTGCTTTCGGAGGGAGGAGGAGGGCGAGGCGTTTCATCGCGGGCGGGGGGCAACCGACGGCGTCAAGGTTTCAAGGCGGAGAGGGGGACGACCAGGACGCCGTCGGGGCGGCGGTAGGCGTAGTCGCCCGCGGCGACGAGAACCATCAGGAAGGACGGTTTTTTCGTCCGCGTCAGGTCGATGCGGTCGCGCAGCTTCTTCAGCGACGCGGCGCCCTTTTCGATCAAGACGTCTCCGCCGAGCTTGATTTCGACGAGGGCGTAGTCGCCGTTGCGACGATGCAGAACCGCGTCGCATTCGAGGCCCGAGGCGTCCAGATAGTGCGCGACCGAGCCGTCGAGCGCGTCCATGTAGACGCGCAGGTCGCGAACGGCCATCGTCTCGAAGAGCAGGCCGTAGGTCTTGAGATCGTTCATCAGGTCGGCGGGGCCGAGGCCCAGCGCGGCGGAGGCGACGGAGGGGTCGACGAAATAGCGCGTGTCGGTCGTCCGGACCGGGGTCTTGCACCGCAGGTTGGGGCACCAGGCGGGCATGTCCTCCACCACGAACAGCTTCCGCAGGGCGCCGAGGTAGGAAGCGACGGTGTCGATGGAGAAGGGTCGCGCTTCGTTGGCTTCCAGATCGGCCTTGACGGCGGTCGCCGCCGCCGCCGTGCCCTGGAGCCGGGCGTAGGAGCGCAGGAGGCGGCGGGTGCGGTCCTCGTCGCGCGCGACGCCGTCAACGCGGGAGATGTCGCGCTTCGCGACGGCGTCGACGTAGGCGAACGCGCGCCGGAGCGCGATCCGCCCTTCGAGCCGGCAGGCGTAGGGCCAGCCGCCCCGGCAGAGCAGGAAGGCCGTCTGCTCCAAGTCGGGACGGGCGGCGGCGGCGCCCGTCGGGTCCGCGCCGGCGAACAACGCTTCCAACCCCGCCTCGCCGGACGACTCTTCCGATTCCCAGAGCGACATCGGGCGCATCTTGATCCAGGCGAAGCGGCCCGTCCCGGAATGGCGGACGCGTTCCATGTCCGCGGGAACGGCCGAGCCGGTCAGGATGTAGCGCCCCGGTTCGTCCGAATGGTCGACGTTGTAGCGGATCGAATCCCACAGGGCCGGCGCGAGCTGCCATTCGTCGACGAGCCGCGGCGCCTCGCCGGAAAGGAGCCGGTCCGGTTTCGTCGCGGCCAGGATCAGGTTCTGCTCCAGCTTGCCGGTTTCGTCCAGATAGACGGCGCTTTTCGCGGCCTGCTCGGCCGTCGTCGTCTTTCCGCACCATTTCGCGCCTTCGATCAAGACGGCGCCCGCGCCCGCCAGTTCGTCCCGGAGGAGGGTATCGCAGATTCTCGGTTTGTATGTGTTCATGGCACGCGATTCTACCGATTTTCCAACGGAATAGCAAGAACAATCCTCGGATTGTTGAATTTCAAACCCGTGGATTGTTGATTTTTCGTTCCGATGATTGTTGGATATTTGTCCTTGAAAATGAGGGAAGGGAGGGTGGCGGCGGGCGGCGGCTTTGCCGCGCCCGCGCGGAGCGGGCGGGGGCGCGTCAATCCATGTCTGCGGAGATTCCGCGGTCTTTGAGCCATTGGACGAGCGCCTTGGCCGATTCCTCGGTGAACGGATAGTCGTCGGAGAAGAAACCCCAACGGAGCGCCAGGCCATGCTGCACGGACGTGAGGGCGACCCGTTCGCCGCCCTTCCACCAGTCGATGCCCGGGTAGCCGCAGCACATGCACTGGCCCACGCCGGGGCCGTCCTCGAACCGGATCATCGCCGTGAAGGCGGCGATTTCGGCGGCATTGGTGATCACGACGAAGACCTTCTGCCTGTCGATGATTTCTTCGGGGGTGCAGCAGTCGAAGCCGCCGTCCCGGACCACGATGCGGTCGGCCTCGGCGACCGTCCGGAAGAAGCACTCCTTCTCCGCGCGTGCGAGCTCCGCGCGGGAGACCCGGATCGGCGCGTTGGTTCCGACGACGAATACCATGTTCGTTTCGGCGTCCGCGGCGAGGCTCGAGAGGGCGTCGGGATCGATGCCCGCCGCGCGGCAGTAGTTGAGGGCGGATGGCGGCCAGAGGGGCGGGAAGACGCGCTCCTCGGCGGGTTCCCGCGACCGTTCGTCCACCTTGCCGGAGGAATCGACCCGGAGGACGACCGTCTCGGTGCATTGCGTCTCCTCCTCGTCCGCTTCGTCGTCCTGGAACGGATTCCCGGCCGTCCATCGGCACGATTCGCAGGTGAACAGCCATTCTGTGCCGCCGCCAGCGTCGGCGATGGTCCGAACGCCATAGAGGCGAAGCGATTCGCCCTTCCTTCGGTACGCACGGCGCCGGAATCGTTCGAGCGCCTCCGCAAGGGTGCGGGGCGGCGGCTCGGGCGGCCTTGGCGACACGAAGCGGAACCCGCCGACGTCCTCGACGTGGGAGAGCCCCGCCAGGGCGTCGAGCCTTGAAAGCAGGTCGCCGAGCGCGATGTCGTCGGCGCGGAGCGTGACGGCGGGAAGCGCGTTCGTGACGGAACGGTCGAGCCGGAGCATGAACCGGAAGGGATCCTCCGGATTCGCCGCATCCATCTTCGCGCCGATGTCGGCGAGCACGTTCGTGAACGCGGCGTTCTCGTAGGCGACGGAGAGCTTCGTCTCGGACGACGCGTCCGCGGGCGCGGGAAGCGCGAGGGCAAGGAGGGGGAGGAAGACAAGGCGTTTCATTGCGGTTTTCGTTCTTTGAAAGTGGCGGGGTGGCCACCCCGCCACGGCGGGTTGCGACGACAGCGAGAATACAGGAGGGTTCGGACCGTGTCAAGGGGTTGAACCCCCAATTTTGCATTTTCCACGCTTTTCCAGAATTTGCACATTCCCGCCCGCACTCCATCCACCACCCCCACGCGCCGTCCCCCGAGCCCAACAACCGAAAAATCCCCCTCTTTCGCCTTCGATTCCACCGTGCGTGATTTTTCTTGCTTTCGCCGCTCCTGCGGTGTAGAATTGCGCGAAAACGAAACCCGACGCGAAATCGTCGCACCCCATTCTCCTCCCATGCAACGCCCGTCCTCCGAAGCAATCATCATCACGGTCGTTTCTACGATCGTCATCCTGCCCGTTCTCGTCATCTGCACATTGTTCGCCCGCGACAGGTGGTTCCACGGGCGGACCATAAGCGATCCTCCGCTCTACAAGGAAGTCCATGCCATGCTCGCAAATGCGGAAGAGACCGCCGTAGCGAAAGGGGAAACTCCCGTCTGGCCCGTAAAGGGGCAATGGTCGTCGTCGTCCGATTTCTTCCGAGCCGTCCTTCCCCGCCGATTGCGCAAGGAAATCCTCGATCCGAAACGATCCTGCTGCATTCTCGCCGGAGCGAAGGACGAGGACGACTCGATGCCCGTTCTCTGGTCGTCGAACTTCCGCGTCTCGCTCGACGACCTTCTCGCCCCCGTCGATCCAACGAACGAGGTTTCGTGGGCCGGCAAGCTCGTTCCAGGCGAACACTTCTTCGGGACTTTGCAGGTCGTGCTCGTCCGGCGGGGCGGAACCTTTCAAGTCATCAAGAACAAGGACCTGACCGACGCGGCGTTTCTCGCCGGAACCGTCCCGCGCCATCCCGAATCCTTGGAAATCCTGGAGCCCTGAACCATGTCCCGCCGTCCCCGCCGCCGAACCATCTCCGCCGCCGCCCTTCGCCGCGCCGACCGCCGCCGCGAGGAGGCCCGCATCAACGCCGCCCTCCTCTACCACGAAGCCGTTCGCCAATCCTACGAGCGCTATCCCTTCAAGGTCGCTTCGCCGGGCTACAACGACTTGTTCTGGGGCGGTATCGCGCTCTACCTTCTCGTCGCCGCGATTCCGATTGTCGCGGTGGCGTTGTCCGCGAAGCTCGCCGCCTCGGGTTTCCGGGCGCTCCGCGTCCAGGCCTACCGCTCTCGCGCGGGCGTCGACCGCGCCTTCGCCCGCGAGTGCGCCGCGCGTCTGCGCGAGGCGCGGGAATCCTCGCCCCGCGAGTATCTTCGTGTCCTGCGTTCGATCGCCGCAGAGCGCGAGAGACGCGAAGCGGAGCGCGAGCGCGAGGCGCTCGCGCTCTCCTCGCAGCCCGCTGCCGCGAAGCGCCGCGCCGCCGCCCGCGCGAAGCGCGACCTGGCCTGGCAGGCGTGGTTCGGGACGCTGGAGCGCGCCGTGGCGGGGTCCGGCACCCCGCCACGCGAGCCCGGGATGCCGCGGCTGCCGGACCGTCCCCGCCGCAAGGGCGCGCCGATCCGCCGGCTCTGCGTGTTCTCCGCCAAGTCCGCTCCGACGGGCGACGAGGTGCGGGAGCAGTTCGAGAAGGCGCGCGGACGCGGGAATGTGGAGGAGAAGATCCGCCTCGGCTCGATGCTACTCGACGCGGAGTCGACGGTTGACAGCTCGCTCATCCGCGACAGCGACGGCGAGATTGTCGGGCGCAACGGCGGCCTGCGTGGCTGGATCTTCGAGAACTGCCCGGATCTGCTGCCTCACTACGCGGCGCTCACGGGCTACCGCCGGCTCGCGTGGGAGGCTCGCGACGCGGAGGACCTCTTCGACCCGGTGCCTGCGGAGCTGCTGCTTGCGGCCGATCCGGAAATCGAGAAGAAGATCCGGCCGACGTTGCGCGAACGGCTGCCCGGCGCACGGAAGCGATTGCGAGTGCTGCTCGCCGCGCCGGAAAGCGCGACCGTGGCGGGGTTCCTCCGACGATTGCGGGCCGAACGGGAGGAGCGCGAACGGACGCGGTGGAGCGGACGGCGGCTGGCATAGGCAGACAAACGACGCGAAAACGGGTGACGAAAACGGCCGGCAAAAGCTGATGAACAACGGCTTCGGAAGAAGATGAAACGATAAAAATCACGCACGGTGGAATCGAAAGGGAGACGATGGAGAGAAACGAGAGGGCGCAACGATTGCGGGACAAGGCGATCGCGTTGATGGAACGGCGCGGGATGTGGCGGGGCGCGTTCGGGGCGGCGCTGGCGTTCACGCTCTTCTTCTCGCTCTATCCGCACGAGGCGGTCGACGCGACCTTCTCCGAGGAGGTCCAGACGTTCGACTGGCTCTTCCACGCGCTCTGCTACGCCACGCTGTCCGCGACCTGGCTGCTCGGGCGCGTGAAGCGCCCGCAGGGCCTTCCCCCGCGGCTCGACGCCGCCCTCGCCTTCGCCTCGCTCGGCTGCGCGCTCGAGCTGGCGCAGGCGCTGCTTCCGTTCGTCGCGCGCACCTGCACGCTCTCCGACGCCTCCGCGAACGCCCTCGGCGCCCTCCTCGGCGCCCTGCTCGTCCCCCTGCCCGGAGACGACGACAAGCGCGGCGCCGGTTGAAAACCGGGGTTCGTTCTGCTAGACTGCGCGGCGCGTTGCGGCGCACGCCGGAGCGCAACGAAAAATGTCCGAAGAACTCACCCCGATGCTGCGGCAATACCGCGCGATGCGGCAGGAGCTGGACGGCGACGCGCTGCTCCTCTTCCGCCTCGGGGACTTCTACGAGCTGTTCATGGACGACGCCCGCCGCGCCGCCCCCCTCCTCGGCCTCGCCCTCACCCACCGCGCCGGCCAGCCGATGTGCGGCATCCCGCACCACGCGATCGACGCCTACCTCGCCAAGATCGTCCGCGCCGGCCTCAAGGCCGCCATCTGCGACCAGATGGAGGACCCGAGGAGCGTCAAGGGCGGCCGCATGGTCCGCCGCGAGATCACCCGCATCGTCACCCCCGGCACGATCACCGAGGAGACGCTCCTGGCCGACGACGCCGACAACTACCTCGTCGCCGTCGTCCCCGAGCCCGCCAAGGGTGCGCAGGGGTTCGTCGTGGGCGTGCTCGAGCTCTCCACCGGCGAGCTCTTCTGCGAGGCGCCCGCGGACCGCGCCGAGCTCTCCGCCTGCCTCGCACGGCTCGCCCCCGGCGAGGCGATCGTCCCCGACCGCGCCGGCGCCCCGCCCGCCCCGCGCGACGGCGAGGTCCTCGCCGCGCTCGCCGAGGCCGGCGTCACGTGCGTGACGCCCGTCGACGAATGGTACTTCGACCCCGTCTCGGCTCACGACGAGCTGCTGCGCCACTTCGGCGTCGCCTCGCTCGACGGCTTCGGCTGCGAGGGCCGCCCCGCGCTCGACGCCGCCGCCGGCGCGCTCCTGCGCCGCGTGCGCGACGACCTGCACCGCGACGTCGCCCACGTCCGCCGCCTCGCGCTGCGCCCCTCGTCCGGCCACCTCGCGCTCGACGAGACCACGCGCGCGCACCTCAACCTCTTCCCGGACGGCACCGGCCGCAGCCCCGGCGCCTCGCTCTACGAGGTTCTCAACGCGACCTGCACCCCGATGGGCGCGCGCCTCCTGCGCGCCTGGCTCGCTCGCCCGCTCTGCGACAAGCCCGCGATCGACGCGCGCCTCGACGCCGTCGGCGCCCTCGTCGCCGGCCGCTCCGCCCTCACCCCCCTGCGCAGCGCGCTCTCCGCCGTCCGCGACCTGGCGCGCGCCATCGCCCGCGTCTCGCTCGGCCGCGGCGGCGCGCGCGACGTCGCCGCCATCTCCGCCGCGCTCCGCGCCGTCCCGGCCCTCCGCGAGCGCCTCGCCCCCGCGGCCGCCTCCTCCGCCCTCCTCTCCGAAGTCCTCGGCGGCCTCCTCCCGCTCCCCGAGCTCGCCGACGAGATCGACCGCACGCTCGCCGACGAGCCCCCCGCGACGCTCGCCGACGGCGGGGTCGTCCGGCGCGGCTTCTCGCCCGAGCTCGACGCCCTCCGCGACGCGCAGACCGACGGCCGCGAATGGATCGCGCAGTACCAGGCCTCCGAGGCCGCGCGCACCGGCATCAAGAACCTCAAGGTCCGCTTCAACCGCGTCTTCGGCTACTTCATCGAGGTCACCGCCTCCCAGCTCGGCAACGTCCCAGACGACTACCAGCGCAAGCAGACGATCGCCGGCGGCGAGCGCTTCACCACGCCCGCCCTCAAGGAGCGCGAGCAGCTCATCGCCGGCGCCCAGGAGAAGGCCCTCGAGCTCGAGCAGCGCCTCTTCGAGGAGCTCCGCGCGCACGTCGTCGCGCGCACCGGCGAGATCCAGGGCGTCGCGGACGCCGTCGCGCGCCTCGACGTGCTCTGCGCCTTCTCCGACCGCGCCCTCGCCCTCGGCTACGCGCGCCCGGAGATCGACGAAAGCGACGCCATCGACATCCGCGGCGGCCGCCACCCGATCGTCGAGCAGCTGCCCGGCTCCGAGCGCTTCGTCCCGAACGACGCCCGCCTCGACCGCGCCTCGCGCCAGATCCTCGTCATCACCGGCCCGAACATGGCCGGCAAGTCCACCTACCTGCGCCAGGTCGCGCTCATCGTCGTCCTCGCGCAGGCCGGCAGCTTCGTCCCCGCCGACGCCGCCCGCATCGGGCTGGTGGACCGCGTCTTCACGCGCGTCGGCGCGGCCGACGACCTCGCGCGCGGCCGCTCGACGTTCCTCGTCGAGATGCAGGAGACGGCCAACATCCTCCACAACGCCACGCCGCGCTCGCTCATCGTCCTGGACGAGATCGGCCGCGGCACCTCGACCTTCGACGGCATCTCCATCGCGTGGGCCGTGGCGGAGTACCTGCACGACGAGCCCCGCGTCAAGGCGCGGACGCTCTTCGCGACGCACTACCACGAGCTCACGGACCTGGCGCTCTCCAAGCCGGGCGTAGCCAACTGCTCCGTGCTCGTGCGCGAGCGCGGCGACGGCATCGTGTTTCTGCGGCGCATCGTCGAGGGCCCGGCCGACCGCAGCTACGGCATCGCGGTGGCGAAGCTGGCGGGGATGCCGGAGCCGGTGCTCGCCCGCGCGCGGCAGATCCTCTCCAACCTCGAGGCCAACGAGCTCTCCGAGGCGACGGGCCAGCCGGCCCTCGCGGCCTCGACCCCGCGACCCCGCCGCGCCGCCCGCCCCGGCGATGACCGGCAGATGACGCTCTTCTAGCAAGTCCTCCGTGGCGGGGTGCGGGCACGCCCGCACCCCGCCACGGAGGGCGTTGTATCGCCCGCGCGTTGCGCGGGCAAACCCCTACTACGTATCGGATGTTTCCGTCTTAGAGATATTCTTTGCCAGACGAACATCAAGCTCAGAACCCTTGTTGCCCGGGCGGATTGCGAATATCGTCGGGTTCGATTTCAAAACTCGAATAAGGTCAAACCCTTTCGGGATATATGTTGTAGCTCGAAGTCCTCTCCGTACGGCGGAAGCCGGCGTCCAGCTCTTTTGAATCTCAAGGAACCATTTAATCCAGCGAATTGCGTCTTGACTGATTTTCTCCGAAGCCATCGGTGCGTTCTGTTTCGTTTTCCGACATGCCGTGGCGTTTTTCGTCGCGATTTTTGAAAGGATTGTTTGCTTTTGTTTTCTGTTGTTCGGATTCTGCTGTTTTCCTTGAAGTTTCTCAAACGGAAAGAACCCGTCTTTGAATACTTTGCACAGAGCAGGGAGCGTAGATTCCTTCCCGAACCCGTAGACTTTGCGATTTCCTTTGGAGATGAACTCGACGAGGGGACGGAAGTCCGTATCGGAAGAAACAAAGCAAAAGACTTTTATCGCATTGTTTTTCCGAATGCTCACAGCATCGACGACGATTTTGACATCGGCGGAGTTCTTATGAGGGACGAACCGTTCCTGTTCGACGATTTCAATGCCATGTTCCTTGCACTTTGCTTCCCATTTCTTGCTATGGAGAAGAGTCGGGTTTCCGTACACCCGCTTTACGGTGGGCGCACCGAGTTTCTCAACCTTGATCTTGTTGAAGACGAGATCGAGGCATTCTGGGTTCCCGACGTTTTCGGCGTCGATGAAAACGGCGAGACGGGGCAGTTCGTTTGATGTTGTCATGGTTCGGGGGTTGTTTTGAGCTTGAAGGGCATGGCCGACGGTTCATTCCCGCCTCCATGCGGACGCCTCCCGTTCATAACGTTCGGCTGGGGTAGGATGTCGTTGGCTCATATCCCCCGACAACGAGAGAGATGCTAGCACACGGGATGGGCAAAATCAAGCCACTTTTTCCCGATGGGATTTCGATTCCACCGTGCGTGATTTTCATTGAAATTCTGCTTTCAGAGCGGGGAAATACATCAATTTCACGCACGGTGGAATCGAACTCGTGCCGGGTAACGCCGAGCGGCAAAGTCGCGAGCGGACGGACGCTGCCGACGTGGCGGGGGCGCGACGGCGCATCGCGCCGCCACGCCCCCGCCACGTTGCGCAAGGCCGCTTACCTTCCCTCGCCGGCGCGGCGGGCGCGGGAGACGAGGAGGAGCGAGGCGGGGACCGCGACGAGGAGGACGAAGACGAGCGAGCCCGCCGCCCCTTCCGCCAGGACGCGCCACGGCGCCGCGAAGTGGTGCGGGAAGCCCGGCCACATCGAGCCCGTCGAGCGCGAGACCCACCAGCCGCACAGCGCGCCGCCGGGGACGGCCACGACAATGCCCGCGAGCGCGGTCCGCAGCGCGCCGCGCGCGAGGCGCCACGCCAGCTGCGAGCGCGTCGCGCCCACGGCCCGCAGGACCGCGAGCTCGCGCCGGGCGGCGTCGGCGTCCGCGACGAGCATCGCCACGAACCCGATCGAGAGGATCGCCAGGAAGACGAACGGCACGCGCGCGGCCTGTCCGATGAGGTCGCTGCCGTGCGCGAGGGTGCCGTCGGCGATCTCGTCGCGCGCGTGGAGCCGCACGGTCGCCTCGACCGGGTCGCCCAGCGCCGCCGCGATCTCGCGCTCGACCTCGCGCCCCGCCGGGAAGACGCCCTTCTCGGCGAGGAACGCCGGCTCGTACTCGACCCAGAGGTGCGTGAGGTTCACGGAGGCGAGGAACGGCCGCGGGTCGAGCCAGTTGGCGGTCTCGATCGAGACGAACGCCGGGCCGTCGGTCATCACGGGCGAGCCGTTGAGGCCGCGCACGAGACCGCGGCTCGTGACCATGTGCCAGTTGAGGTCGACGACGCCAGCGACCTCGAGCTCGTAGACGCGCTTCGGGCCGCGTCCGCCGCCGGAGGAGACGCGCAGCGTGTCGCCCCTGTGCAGGCCGTGCGCACGGGAGACCATCTCGGCGATGACGCACGCGTGGCGCGCCGGATCGCGCAGCGCGGCGTCGGCCTCCTCCCACGTCCCCTCGAGGAAGCGGAAGCGCGGCAGCCATTCGGCGCCGAGGGCGAGGACGTTGCGCAGCGCCTTGCGTCCGCCCGGCCCGGGACCGCCGCGCCCGCCCGGCATCCTCATCTCGATCTCCGGCTCGAACGCGAGCTGGAGCGGATAGAGCTCGGAGATGCGGCGTACGCCGGGGAGTCCGTCGACCTTCGGGCGTTCCAGCGGATCGACGCCGGCCGGCAGGAGCGAGACGATCGCGTCGGGCCATTCGGGCGACGGGACGAAGCCGCGCATGAGCGACGCGCCCCAGACCTCGACCGCGACGAACGCGCCGAAGCCGAGCGCGAACGCGACGGCCATGCCGTGGCGGCGGCGGCGCGGGCGCTCCGCGAGCGCGTCGAGCGGACGCACCGCGAGCGCGGGCCGCAGCGCGAAGAGCACGGCCGCGAGCGCGACCGCGGCGCCGAGCCCCGCCGTCGCGCCGAGCGAGCGCCATGCGACCGCGGGGCCGGTCGGGAACGCGACCGGGTCGGCGCCGACGTAGAGCGCGAGCGCGGCGAGCGCGGCCGCGCAGCCGAGCGCCCACCCGACGGCGACCGCGAGCAGCGACTCCGCCGCGACGAGCCGCGCCACCCCACCGCGCGAGAGGCCGACGGTCCGCAGCAGCGCGAGCGTGCGGCGGTTCGCCTCGACCGCGAGCAGGAGCGAGTTGACGAGGAGCGAGAGCGCGGTGAGCACCGCCGCGACGAGCAGCAGCGGCCGCGCGTAGTCCATGCGGCGGTTCTCGTCGCCCTTGAACGCGTTCACGACCATTTCGGACGACGGACCGAGGAGGTCCGCGCCGGCGTCCGCCGGCGCCTCCCTCCAGAGTCGGAGCGTGCCGTGGTGCTCGGCTGAGAGGGCGGCGAAGGCGGCGCGGTTCGCGAAGACGGAAGGCCAGCCGGGCGGCAGCTTCGCGTCCTCGAGGTAGCCGACGAGCGTCGCGGTCATCGTACCCTGCATGCCGACGAACTTGAGCCGCTCGCCGAGCGGCGGCGGCTCGCCGCGGCCGAAGCGCTGGAGCGTCCCGCGTGTGCAGACGACCTCGGCGTCCGCCGCGGCGTCGTCCGTCCAGCGGCCCTCCGCGAGGCGCGTACAGCCCCACGGGTTCTCCGCCGGCGCCGCCGCGACGACCGCGCGCATCGGCGGGCCCTGCAGGACGCGCCCGCCGGGACGATAGTCGAGGGACAGGGAGACGAGGGGGAGGGAGAGGTCGGGAGAATGCTGAATGCTGAATGCTGAATGCTGAATGACCCCCTCAGCCTCGCTTCGCTCGGCAGCTCCCCCAGCGGGGGAGCCGGGCACGCGCGGAGCGCGCGCCCGCCTGGTCTCTGCGCTCACTGCGCTCTCTGCGTGAGATTTCTTCTCCATCGGCCGGCCGGAACCAAATCCCAACGGGCCCGCGGGCATGCCCTCGAACCGCCATGCGGCCCAGGGCGTGGCGGCCCTGCGTGCGAGGGAGGGCGCCTGCGCGGCGTTGGACGCCGCGAGCGAGAAGACGAAGACGACGGCGCCCGCGGCGGCGGCGACGCCGAGCGCGGCGCACGCGAAGCGCGCCTTGCCGCGCGCGAGGCCGCGCAGGAGCAGCGTGGACGTGACGGACATCTCGCGGCCCTCCCCTAGCGGGCGTCCCCGCCGGCGGAGCCCCACGTCTCGAGGTAGCGGCGCGAGATCTCCGCGGCGTCGTGGCCGGTGTCGAACGACTCGGCGATTGCGCCGTCCTTGAGGAAGTGGACGCGGTCCGCGGCGGCGGCGACGACGGGGTCGTGCGTGACGAGCAGGATCGCGCTCCTCTCCTCCGCGTGCAGCTCGCGCAGCAGCGCGCAGATGCCGCGCGAGGCCGCGAGGTCGAGGTTTCCGGTGGGCTCGTCGGCGAGGAGGACGTCCGGCTCCGCGAAGAGCGCGCGGGCGATGGCGACGCGCTGGCGCTCGCCGCCGGAGAGCTCCGCGGGGCGGCGCCGCTCCTTGCCGGAGAGGCCGAGGCGGGCGAGCAGGGCCGCGAGGCGGGCCTCGTCCGGGCGGCCGTGGCCGAGGCGGACGGGCAGCGCGACGTTCTCCGCGACGTCGAGCGTGTCGACGAGGTTGAAGCTCTGGAAGACGACGCCGACGTGGCGGCGGCGGAAGCGCGTCGCGGCGCCGTCGGACATCGCGGTGAGGTCCGCGCCGCCGATCTCGACACGGCCGGTATCGGGCGCGAGCAGTCCGGCGAGCAGGTGCAGCAGCGTGGACTTGCCCGAGCCGCTCGCGCCCATCACGGCCTCGAAGGCGCCGGGGGCGAGCTCGAAGGAAAGGCCGCGGAGGACCTCGGCCCGGGCCTCGCCGGAGCCGAAGGACTTGCCGAGCGCGGTCGCGCGGACCGCGGGAGGGGTGGAGGAAGTGGAATCGTTCATGGGTTGCGTCAGGAAAATAAACGTATCCGAAAACCCGTTTGTTCGCAAGTCCCGACTTTAGAACAGGTCCCGAACAAGCACCTGCGCGAACCTCCGTGTTTCAATTCCACCGTGCGTGATTTTCAGCAATTTTCCGCTGCCAGAGATAACAAATACATTAAAATCACGCACGGTGGAATTACACGTGCAGACCATCGGCATCCGGACTCCGACCGAGTTGCGGATTTCAAGTTTTCGGACCTTTGCGGTCGGGGACGGATTGGACGGTGATGGCTCGTTTTGTCCTTCTTTGAATGGAAATGAATCGACTTTTGGGACAGATTGTCCCATGATTGTCGCCGAGAATCGCACCGAGCGGTTGGCACGGGCAATGCAATAAGGGAAGCGTCAACAACCAATGCCCCGCGAGGGGCGGAAAGGAAAAACGAATGAACGAGATTTTCGACATGACGCCGTGGGGACTGCTCCACGACCTGCTCAACATCGACACCGACCAGTTCAACCACGTGTGGAAGAACCTCGAGTGCCGTGCCGCCGGGCGTTTCCCGCCCGTCAACGTCTTCACGGACGATGACGCGATTCGCCTGGAGGTGCTGCTCCCCGGCCGCACGGCCAAGGATGTCGACCTCACGATCGAGGACGACGCAATCGTCCTGGCGGACCATCCCGCCGGGCCGGAGGCGAAGGACGGCAAGCCCGCCGAGAAGCGCGCGCCGGCGTGGGTCCGCAAGGTCCAGCTCCCGTTCCGCGTGGACGAAGCGAAGGCGAACGCCTCCTTCAAGGACGGCATCCTCCGCATCGGCCTTCCGAAGAAGGTCGAGACGCCGGCCCACCGCATCAAGATCGAATGCTGAAGGCTGAATGACCATCCAGACCATTCGACCATCCAGACCATTCGACCATCCAGACCAACCAACCAGAAAGGACTTCACCCATGAACAACACCTGCAACTGCAACGAAAACCTCGCCACGCCCGCCGTCTACATGGCGGAGCGCCCGGAGGGGTACGACATCACCTTCGAGATTCCCGGCGCCGGCAAGAACGACGTCGACCTGCACGTGGACGGCCGCACGCTGCGCCTCCGCACGACGAAGAAGCCCGCCGAGAAGCCGGCCGGCTTCCGGGAGGCGGTGCGCGAGTTCGATCCCGACCGCAACTACGCGGTCACCGTCGACCTGCCCGAGCTGGCCGACGCCGGCACCGTGAAGGCCGCGGTGGAGAACGGCGTGCTGCGCGTCTCCGTGGCCAAGCGCCCGGAGAACCAGCCCCGCCGCATCGAGATCGGCTAGGGCCGAACCCCTATCGCTCGCGATAGGCGACGCCCCGCGCGCCGGCGGGGCGGAACTCGAGGCGGAGGTCGTCGTCTCCGCCCGAAAGCCGGAACAAGGCGCGCTCCGCGCCCGGCGTGAACTCCGGAAGGCCCGCCTCGGCGTGCCGCGGCGGGCCGGGGGTCGGCGGCGAAACGGTCGCGGCGTCGAGGCGGTCGACGAAACAGCGGCGGCGCGCGGCGTCGAGGCGGATCTCGAAATCCGCCCCCGGCGCGCGGGCGAGGAGGAGACGAACGGGCCGGCCCTCCGCGGCGCAGCGCTTCATCGACGCCGCGATGGCGCCCGCGAGAATGCGCGGCGCGGGATCGAGCGGATCGGGCGCGGCGGCGACGTCCGGGACGAATTCCGGCGAGAGCAGGCGCCTGCGCCAGGCGCACAGCGCCTCCGCGACGGAGAAGGGAACCCCGTCGAGCGCCGCGGCGAGGGCCGCCGCCGCGCTCACGGCGCCGGCGCCTCCGGCGGCGCCGCCGGCGGGACGAACGGCGTCGCGAGCGGATCCTCCTTGGCATACCAGGGGAAGCGCTTCGGGTCGTCGCCCGGCTGCCACCGCTTCCAGCGGCGGTAGGTCCAGAGCCACTGCTCCGGCCAGCGCAGGATCATGCCGCCGATGGCGTCCGCGATCGCGCGGGTGAGCGCGTCGGGCTCCATCGCGGCGGTCTCCTCCGCCGTGAATTCGCGGAAGGTGCGGATGACGACGCGATCCGTCTCCCAGTCGCGGACGCCGGCGGCGACAAGGACCGGGACGCGGAGCCGGTGCGCAAGCGTCCCGACGGCGGGCGAGAAGGCCGCCGGCAGGCCGAGGAAGTCGAGATAGACGCCGCCGTCGCGGCCGTCGACGTGCTGGTCGAGGACCATCGCGACGACATCGCGGGCGCGGAGCGCGCGCAGGACGCCGGTCATCGCGCCCTCGCGCGGGATGACGCGCTGCTCGCATCGGCTGCGGAAGCGGCGCATCCGGCGCGTGACGGCGCGGCTGCCGATGGGCTTGAAGACGCTCCAGAGGCGGCGCCCGCGCGAGGCGATGTAGAGTCCGCCCGTCTCCCAGCTGCCGAGGTGCGCGGTCACGAACACGCCGGGGAAGTCGCCCTCGATCCAGCGGCGGATCGTGTCGTCGCCGACCGCGCAGTGCCGTTCGAGGCGCTCCTCCGTCCGGCGCCCGAACCAGAAGTAGTCGGTGACGACGAGCGCCGCGTTCTCGAAGCTCGCGCGCAGGATGCGGCTCTTCTCCTCCGGCGTCTTCGTCCCGCCGTAGACGATGTCGAGGTTGGTCCGCGCGCAGCGGCACCATTGGAAGGGGGGCCGGCAGAGCAGCCACGCGATGAAGCGGGCAAGCCGCCTCTCGCCGCGGCGGGAAAGGAGCGGAACGAAGGCGGACCCGAGCCACAGGAAAAGGTTCTGCGGGATCGCGGCAAGCGTGCGCCGGAGCGCCCGGCGGCGGTTCCGGCGAACCCTGGAGCCCGCCCTTCCGGCGTCTGGGGACCGTTCGTTCATCGACGAGGCGGAGTCTATCACACGGCTCCGCGATTCCGCAAGGTCCGCGAAATCGCGGATCATCGCGGATCGGATCGCGCAAGGGTTGCGCGCGCGAGGGCGGGCGTGGTAGACTCGCCGCCATGAGAACGAACGCCATTCTTCTCGCCGCGGCGCTGGCCGCCGCGACCGTTTCCGCGGCTCGCGCCGCGAAGGTCGTTGTCACCGGCGACCGCGTCAACCTCCGCGCCACCGCGAAGGGCGAATCCGAGGTCGTGACGCAGCTCTCCTACGGCGAGGAGCTCGAACTGCACGGCTCCCCCGCAGACCCGTGGGTCGCCGTCGCGATCCCCGAACGATGCGACGTGTGGATCTCCTCGCCGTTCCTCACGGGCGACGAGGTCAACGTCCGGACCGTCCATCTGCGCGCCGGCGCGGGGCTCAACTACTCCGTCGTCGGCGACCTGCACCGCGGCGACAAGGTGAAGATCCGCGGCAAGTCCGGCGACTGGACGAAGATCGCCCCGCCCCAGATCGCCGGCGTCTCGGCCTACGTCACGAACGCCTACGTGAAGGTCAAGGCGGAGGTTCCGCCGCCCGCGCCGCAGCCGCAGCCGCCCGCGCCCCGCCAGCAGCCCGCCCCGGCGCCCGTCCAGCCGCTCGTCGTCCCGGTCGCGCCCGCGCCCACGGCCGCGCCGGCCCAGCCGGCGCAGCCGATCCGCGACGTCGTCGACGCCCGCTCGCCCGAATCCCCCGTCGCGCCGCGGCCCGCCCCGCCCACGCCGATCGCGTCGGACAAGGGGCGCCCCTCCACGCTTCTCGGCCCCGCCCACGCCGATTCCGGCGCGAAGGTCGGGCCCGCCGGAATCCCCGCCTCGCGGCTCCGGTCGGACATCGCGCAGGCCTCGTCCGGCGCCTTCTCCGGAACGCTCGCCCGGACGCCGCGCTTCGGGAGCCACCCCACCAAGTTCCGGCTCGTCCGCTTCGACGCCAAGGGCGACCCCGAGACCGTCGCCTACGTCCACGGCAACTCCGGCCAGCTCGGCGAGATGAACGGCTCCATGCTCACCATCGTCGGCGCCGTCTACTGGTTCAAGGAGACGGCCCTCCCCACCGTCTTCGCGCAGGAGATCCGCCCTCACGCCCGATAGGGGCGCGCCGTCCGGCCATGGAGATCGTCCGCGCGAAACACGCCGGCTTCTGCTTCGGCGTCCGGCGCGCCATCGAGGCCGCGGAGCGCATCGCGCGCGAGGGCGGCGGCGCGCCCGTCCGCACGGACGGCCCCCTCATCCACAACGCCCGCGAGGTCGCGCGCCTCGCGGCGCTCGGCGTGACCGCCTGCGCGGACCCCGCCACGCTCCCGCGGGACTCGACGCTCCTCGTCCGCGCCCACGGCATCCCGCCCGCTCGCCGCGCGTGGCTCGACGCGCTCGGGCTGCGCGTCGTCGACGCCACCTGCCCCAACGTGACGCGCATCCAGCGCGCCTGCGCCGCGGCGGCCGCGGAGGGCCGCGCCGTCCTCATCCTCGGCGACGCCGGCCACGCCGAGGTCGTCGGCCTGCTCGGCTGCGCCGGGCCGCGCGCCTCGGTGGTGGACGGCCCCGCCGCCGCCCTCGCCCTGCCCGAGCCCGGCGCGCCCGTCGCGCTCGTCTCGCAGAGCACGCAGTCCGAGGCCCTCTTCCGCGAGACGGCGGAGGCCGTCCGGAGCCGATGGCCGGACGCGCGCATCGAGAACACGATCTGCGCCGCGACGCGGGACCGCCAGGGCGACCTCGACGACCTCGCCGCGCGATGCGACGCGATCGTCGTCGTCGGATCCCCCGAGAGCGCCAACACCCAGCGCCTCTTCCGCCTCGCCGCCGAGCGGCGTCCGGCGTTCGTCGTCGACGCCGCGTCCCAGCTCCGCCCCGCGGACTTCGCCCCCTTCCGCACCGTCGGCCTGACCGCGGGGGCGTCCACGCCGGACGGCCTCATCGCCGAGGTCGAGGCCGCCCTCGCCTCCTTCCGGTAGCGCCCGCGGGCCCGGCGCGGGCATCGAACGGACGCGCGGCGGCGACCGATCGGTCGCCGCCGCGCGCGGACGGAATCTTGCGTGCAGGCGCGGCGGGCCGCGCCTGCACGCCGAATCCGCTACTTCGCAGCCGCGAGGGCCGCCTGGATCTCGGCGAGCTTCGCCTTGAGCGCGCGCGGGATGCGCGGCGCGTGGGCGAGCTCCTCCGTCGAGTCCTTGGAGGGCTTCTTCTCGTATTCGGCGTAGGTCGCCGCGACGCCCTCGATCTCCTTCTTCCAGCCCTCGACGTCGACCTTGAGGATCTCCTTGAGGAACTTGGGATTGACGGTGTCCTTGCCGGTGTTGTTCTCGAGCGAGATGTCCTTGGCGAAGGGCAGGTAGCCGATCGGCGTGTCCTGCGCCTTGACCTTGCCCTCGATGCGGTCGCAGATCCACTTGAGGACGCGGCTGTTGTCGCCGAAGCCCGGCCACATGAACTCGCCCTTGTCCGTCTTGCGGAACCAGTTCACGAAGAAGATCTTCGGGAGCTTGGTGGCGTCGGGGCTGAGGCGCTCCATCTCGAGCCAGTGCTGGAAGTAGTCGCAGACGTTGTAGCCGAAGAACGGCAGCATCGCCATCGGGTCGCGGCGGACCTTGCCGATGTCGTTCGAGATGATCGCCGCGGTGACCTCGGAGCCGGCGGCGGAGCCCATGAAGACGCCGTGCGCCCAGTCCTTGGCCTGGTTCACCAGCGGGATCGTCGACGGGCGGCGGCCGCCGAAGAGCATCGCGTCGAGCGGGACGCCGATGTTCCTGCCCTGGAACTTGCCGTTGAAGCCGTCCTTGTCGAGCACGGGGCAGTTCTCGGCGGGGGCGGTGAAGCGGCTGTTCTTGTGGGCGGCGACGTAGCCGGCGGCCTTGATCTCGGCCTTGGTCATGCCGGGCTTCGGGCCCATGCGGTAGGGGTCGTCCGCGCAGACGTAGCAGGGGTTGCCCTTCCAGTCGACGCCCTCCTTGGGGGCCTTGACGCCCATGTCCTCCCACCAGATGTCGCCCTCGGGCGTGAGCACGACGTTCGTGAAGATCGTGCCCTTCTTGCAGGAGTGCAGCGCGTTCGGGTTGGAGTCCATCGACGTGCCGGGGGCGACGCCGAAGAAGCCGTTCTCCGGGTTGATCGCGTAGAGGCGGCCGTCGGCGCCGGGCTTGATCCAGGCGATGTCGTCGCCGATCGTCTCGAGCTTCCAGCCCGGGAGCTTCGGCAGCATCATCGCGAGGTTGGTCTTGCCGCAGGCGGACGGGAAGGCGGCCGTGACGTGGTAGGTCTTCTTCTCGGGCGAGGTGAGCGAGAGGACGAGCATGTGCTCGGCCATCCAGCCCTCGTCGCGGGCGAGCACGGAGGCGATGCGCAGCGCGAAGCACTTCTTGCCGAGCAGCGCGTTCCCGCCGTAGCCGGAGCCGAAGGAGATGATCTTGAAGTCCGGATCCTCGGGGAGCTGGCAGATGTACTTCTTCTCCATCGGGGCGCAGGGCCACGCGACGTCCTTCTGGCCCTTCTTGAGCGGGGCGCCGACGGAGTGCAGGCACGGGACGAACTCCGCGCCCTTCTCGATCGCGTCGAGGACCTTCGTGCCGACGCGCGTCATGATCTCCATGTTGACGACGACGTAGGGCGAGTCGGTGATCTCGATGCCGAGCTTCGTGATCGGGTTGCCGAGCGGGCCCATCGCGAACGGGATGACATACATCGTGCGGCCCTTCATGCAGCCGGCGAAGAGGCCCTTCTTCGGGTCGAGGAGGATCTTCTTGAGCTTGTCGGGGGCGATCCAGTGGTTGGTGGGGCCGGCGTCGATCTCCTTGGCGGTCGAGATGAACGTGCGGCCCTCGACGCGGGCGACGTCGGACTCGTGGGAGCGGGCGAGGTAGCAGTCGGGACGGAGCTTGGAATCCAGCTTCGTGAACTGGCCCTTCTTCACCATCATCTCGCAGATGTCCTTCCACTCCTTCTTCGAGCCGTCGCACCAGACGACCTTGTCGGGGGTGCAGAGCTTCTTGATGCTGTCGACCCAAGCGTGGAGCTTGGCGTTCTTCGGGGCTGCCTTCTTGGTGGCCATGGTTTTCTCCTGAGGTTGGATTGCCGCGCGGCCGGCGCGGAGGTGTTTGCAAAAGTTGCGCGGGAGGATACCGCTTTCCCCCCGCGAAAGCAAGCGATTTCGCGCTTGCGCGCGGGGGCGCGTTCCGGTAGACTCCGGGACCGCCGCCGCGCGCCACGGCGCCGGCGCGCGAGAAAGGCATTCCATGACCCTCATCGACGGAAAGAAGATCGCGGCGGAGATCCGCGCGGAGATCGCGGCCGGCGCCGCGGCGTTCAGGGAGCGGACGGGCCGCGCGCCCGGGCTCGCCGTCGTCCTCGCCGGCGAGAACCCCGCCTCCGTCTCCTACGTGACCGCCAAGGAGCGCGCCTGCGCCGAGGCCGGCATCCGCTCGTTCCCCGTCCGCCTCCCCGCGGACGTCCCGCAGGAGACGCTGCTCGCCGAGGTCGCGCGCCTCGACGCCGACCCGGAGGTCGACGGCATCCTCGTCCAGCTCCCGCTCCCGAAGGGCCTCGACGAGCAGGCCGTGATCCGCGCCATCGCGCCGGAGAAGGACGTCGACGGCTTCCACCCCGTCTCGCTCGGCCGCCTCCTCGTCGGGCTCGACACGTTCGTGCCCTGCACGCCCGCGGGCATCGTCGAGCTGCTGCTGCGCAGCGGCGTCGACCCGGCCGGAAAGCACGCCGTCGTCGTCGGCCGCAGCAACATCGTCGGCAAGCCCCTCGCCGCGCTGCTCTCGCGCAAGGGCCGCGGCGGCAACGCGACCGTGACGCTCTGCCACACCGCCACGCCCGACCTCGGCGCCTTCACGCGCGAGGCGGACATCCTCGTCGTCGCCGCGGGCCGCCCGGGGACCGTCGGCGCCGGCATGGTGAAGCCCGGCGCGGTCGTGATCGACGTCGGCGTGAACCGCGTCCCCGACGCGACGAAGCCCCGCGGCTACCGCCTCGTCGGCGACGTCGACCACGAGGCCGTCGACCCCGTCGCCTCCCTCGTCACCCCCGTCCCCGGCGGCGTCGGCCCGATGACCATCACGATGCTCCTCGCGAACACGCTCAAGGCCGCCCGCGCCCGCGCGTAGGATCGCGTCCATGCCGTCCGATACGCTCTCTTTCGACAAGGTGTCGTTCGCCTTCCCAGGGATGGCCGCGCCGCTGCTGCGCGGGCTCTCCGTCCATCTCGGGAGCGGGTGGACGGGCATCGTCGGCGCGAACGGCTGCGGCAAGACGACGCTGCTGCGCCTCGCCTCCGGCGAGCTCGAGCCCGCGGACGGGACGATCTCCCGCCCCGCCTCCGCGCTCTACGTCGTGCAGCGTACGGACGACCCGCCGGAGGGGATGGCCGAGTTCTTCGCCTCGTCCGACGCCGAGGCGTGGCAGGCCCGCGTCGACCTCGGCGTGGAGGACGACTGGGAGGGGCGCTGGACCACGCTCTCGCACGGCGAGCGCAAGCGCCTCCAGATCGCGATCGCCCTCTGGCGCGCGCCCGGCCTGCTCGCGCTCGACGAGCCCACGAACCACCTCGACGCCGCCGCGCGCGCCGTCCTCCTCGCCGCGCTGCGCCGCTACCGCGGCACGGGCCTCCTGGTGAGCCACGACCGCGAGCTGCTGGACGACCTCTGCGCGCAGTGCCTCTTCCTCGTCCCGCCGGACGCGACGCTGCGCCCGGGCGGCGTCACGCAGGGCATGGAGCAGGACCGCCGCGAGCAGACCTCCGCCCGCGCGCAGGACGACGCCGCGAAGCACGCCGCCGAACGCCTCCGCGCCGCCGCGCAGGAGCGCCGCGAGGAGGGCGAGCGCATGGCCGCGAAGACCAAGGCGAAGACGAAGGACGCGAAGCACAACAAGTGGGACCACGACGGCAAGGCCGAGCGCAACCTCGCCAAGCTCACGGGCAAGGACGCCTGGGCGGGGAAGCAGTCCGCCGCGCTCGTGAAGCGGGCGGCCAAGGCGCAGGCCTCGCGCGCCGCGTTCCACGTCCGCAAGGAGTTCGCCACCGGGTTCTGGCTCGAGGACGCCGACGTCTCGCGCCGCAACTTCGTCCTGCGCGCCCCCGCCGGCGAGCTGTCGCTCGGCCCGGGGCGCACGCTGTCCTACCCGGACCTCGAGATCGCGCCGACGGACCGCATCGCGCTCACCGGCCCGAACGGTCTCGGCAAGTCGACGCTCCTGCGCGCGCTCGCGCCGCGCTTCAACGTCCCGGCCGAGCACCTCGTCCTCGTCCCGCAGGAGATCTCCGCGGAGGAGTCCGCCCGCGTCCTCGCCGAGGCGAAGAAGCTCCCGGACGACCGGCTCGGCGACGTGATGACGCGCTTCTCGCGGCTCGGGTCGCGCCCCGGGCGCCTGCTCGAGTCCGCGCAGCCCTCGCCGGGCGAGGTCCGCAAGCTGCTGCTCGCGCTCGGCATCGCGCGCGGGCCGCACCTCATCGTGATGGACGAACCCACGAACCACCTCGACCTGCCGGGAATCCTCTGCCTGGAGGACGCCCTGGCGGACGCCCCCTGCGCGATGCTGCTCGTGAGCCACGACGAGCGCTTCCTCGCGCGCCTCGCGCGCAAGCGCTGGGCCCTCTCCGAACCGGCCCCCGGCCGCGTCGTCCTGACCGTCCGCCACGAGTGATCGCGGCCTTGCACGGCGAGGCGGGGTCTCCACCCCGCCTCGCCGGCGGCGGCCGGACGCTCGCGGCTGCGCCGCTCGTGCGGGGGATTCGTTTGACTCGGCCGCGCGCGGGGCGTAGAATTCCGCTCCGTCGTAAGACCCCTCCCGCAACCCCGAAAGCACCCCATGCACTACAAGCACTTCGACCTGCGCGCCTGCGCGGAACGTTCGCTCAACTACCTGACCACGATGGTCGACCCCGCGAACGACAACCTGCCCTACTGGCTCATCCTCCCCAACAAGAAGCCGGCCGAGGCCGCCCACTGCCGCGTCGACGACGCGGAGCTCGTCGCCTCCTGGTACGAGGGGCTCGACGCGACGATGCACATCCTCGGCGACGGCCGCGGCGCGGACGTGCTCGCCTCCTTCCGCCGCTACGTCCTCTCCGACTGGGGCCCCAAGGGTCTGCGCTACCACCGCAAGTTCGCCTGGACGCACACGATGCACTCCTCGTTCCACGAGATGGGCTACGTGCTCTCGGCCCTCAACCGCATGGTCCGCAACGACCCGGCCGACAAGGAGGCCGACAAGCGTGCCGCGGGGCTCGTCCGCGGCATGCGCTCGCTCGTCATCGAGCGCAAGGTCCGCACGTTCTGGTCCGGCGACTCCGAGGAGCCCGCGCCGATCTACGAGTTCCCCAACGACGTCTACCTGCTCGAGGGCGGCTTCGACCTCACGCGCCACACCGGCCGCGGCGAGCAGTGCATCCGCAACGGCGTCATGCTCGAGGCGCTCGTCGACCGCTACTTCGTCGCCAAGGACGACGTCGCGCTCGACCTCGCGGTCGGCCTCGCGAACGGCGTCCTCGGCCCCGCGCGCTACTTCAACTACAAGAAGGAGTTCATGGGCCACGTCCACTCGGCGGTGTGGTTCGCGACCGGCCTCGCCAAGCTCGCCCGCGCCACCGGCGACAAGGACTACCTCGCCGCCGCGAAGGGCGTCTACGACTACGCCCGCTCGCTCTCGTCGTCCTTCGGCTGGGTCCCCGAATACGCGCAGTGGCACCCGATGGAGGAGGAGCACTGCGAGACGTGCTGCATCAAGGACATGATCTGCTGCGCCTGGCAGCTCATCCAGTCCGGCCTCCCGCAGTACTGGAACGACATCAACCTCTTCGCGCGCAACCAGCTCGTCGAGAACCAGGTCGACAGCACGACCTACGTCGTGTGCGACAACTCCAAGCCCGACACGCCCGACGGCTCGATCACCTACCACGACATCGACAAGCGCATGATCGGCGGCTTCACCGGCGGCTCGCTTCCGAACAGCATCTCGCTCAGCAAGTTCCGCTCCATCGCCGGTTGCTGCGGCGGCACCGCCCCGCAGTCGATGCAGATCGTCTGGGAGAACGCCGTCACGAAGGAGAAGAGCGCGTGGGTCGTGAACGTCCCGATGGACCGCGAGACCGCCGCCTGGAAGCTCGCCTCGGGCTACCCCGAGAAGGGCTGCATGGCGCTCACCCTGAAGCGCGGCGGCACCGCCGCGTTCCGCCGCTACGCGTGGATGGGCAAGGCCATCCACGGCTTCGTGGACGGCAAGGAGGTGAAGCTCGAGGAGAAGAACGGCCTGCTCGTCTTCCCGAAGCTCAAGCCCGGCCAGACCGCCGAGCTGCGCCACGCGATCCGAACCGTCGTGAAGCCCGAGAAGACCGCGGGCGTCGTCTACAAGGTCTCGTGGCGGGGTCCGGACGTCATCGACGTCCTCCCGCACGGCGAGCACCTGCGCCTCTTCCAGCGCGACCTCGAGAAGAAGCCCTACCTGCCGAAGCCCTCGGACGTCACCTCGGTGACGGCCTCCAACTTCGGCCCCACCCAGCAGAAGAAGTAAACCCCCTCCTGAAACCGCGCTAACCCAGCGAGAGGTCGCCGTGGATCTTGAGGACGGAGCCGTCGCGGTCGACGCGAAGGTCGCGCCCGGGGAAGGCGCGGGCGAGGCCCTCGCGGAGGAGGAAGGCGGCCTCCGCCTCGATCGCCTCCCGTTCGACCGCGGGCACGTCCGCGAGCGTGGACATCTCCACGCGGAAGAGATAGCCGGGGCCCAGCTTCGAGCCGAACCCGGCGCTGAAGGCCGCGGTCACGCGGAAGAGCCCATCGTATTGGGGGTTCGCGGCGGCCCCGCGCGGCGGCCGCGCCGGATGTAGCGGCCACCGCGCGCCCCAGCGCTCCTCCAGCGCCCCGTCAATCTCCGACAGGACGCCGTGGAGCCGGTCCTCGAACGCCTCCAGCGTGGTCATGGGCGGAATCCGAGCGGGGCGCGCCGTTTCCGACGCGCCCCGCGAGGAGAATCAGTCCTTCGTTGCCTTGATCCGGAAGAAGCGGACGCCCTTTCCGGAATTGCCCGGATCGGCGGGGACGCGCACCCGGACGTCCTTCGTCCCGTTCGCCGGAACGTCGTTCGGCTCGTCGAGCCATTCCGTCTGGTTCTTGGTGAACTCGTTCCAGTCGCCAAATCCGGCCCGGAGGTCCCCGCGGTGCTCCACCGTCCAGTTGTATGCGGTATCCTTCGTGTCCAGCGCGACGTCGTTCGTGACGGCGACCTGGAACGTCAGGATCACGTAGCCCGGATCGTCCTCGTCGAACTCGAAGCCCAGGAAGATCGGCTGATCGATCAGGGAGAGCTTCTTCTCCTCCTCCAGATCGTCGAGACTCGGAAGGAAGTCCTCCTGGGCGCGGCTGTTGTAGCCGCCGGCCGTCTCGTAGCCATAGCCGGTACGGGCGATCCAGTCCAGCGCCTCGCCGGTCGAGTCCACGTCGCGGAAGAGAACGGAACCGGCACGGCTTTCGAGGGTGACGCTCGAGATGTATTTCGCATAGCCGAATCCCGTGTCCGTCATCGTCTTGGCCTGGGATGCCGTGCCCCAAGCGATCCGGTCGACGTAGGCGCCCATCCGCCGCCGCAGACGCATCGCCCCGTAGTTGTTGATGAACGGGTGGGAGGGCTCGACGGCCGTCCCCGGGTTCGTCTCGGCCGCCTGCGGGAAGAGCCGTTCGAAGCCGTCGGTTCCGTCGAGCTCCGCGAACGCCGAGCAGCCCAGGATGTAGGTGCCCCAGCCCTTGTTGGTGGTCGCGTTGTTCACACCGACGAACACCGCCGAATCCTTGAGGATGTTGGTGTAGTTGATCCACGAGGGGTCGACCCGGTTGTTGAGCAGGCTCCACCAGTGCTCGAGTCGCCATCCGCCGATCTCCGCGCCCTCGGGGCCCATGATCTCGATGAACTGTTCGTTCTGGTGGTTGACGTTGTTCACGCCCAGGCGGGGACGGAACTCGTTGATCCAGACGACGTTCGTCGAGCAGGACAGGACGAAGACGTGCGCGACGGGATGGCTTTCCGTCCCGAACGCGACGTTGAGGTCGATCGGCTCGTACCAGGACGGATTCTCGAACCAGAAGCCGTTCTTCGTGCGAGCCTGCGTGGCGGAGTTGACGGGCTCGGCGAACTGCCCGCGGTATTCGACGCGAACCGCATACTGCATCACGGTGTCCGGGGAGAAGATGGACGGATCGTCCGTCGGGATGTCCTCCGAAGTGTAATACGTGTAGTGCTCGCCCAGCGTGGCCGAGTTCGTCAGCTCGATCGTTCCGGTCGGGCGCCGGCCCCAGGCCTCGAAGCCCCAGGGCCGCGAGGCCGGGTCGAGCAGCGACGCGGAGACGACGGTCGGGTCGTCGTTCGTCGTCACCGTCGTCTCGACAACCTTGACCGGATACGAGACGCGGGTGTTGACGCCGTCGGTCGGGAAGTTCGTGATGACGGCGTATTCCGTCGTCGTCTTCTCCTCGACGTCGACGTCGACGGTCGTGATCACATGGTCCGTCAGCGATCCGGGGGCCACATACCAGTCCAGATAGACGTGCATGATGTCGGGATTCAGTCGCGGATTCACGAGCGTCACCCTCGCCCCCGTGGGACGCGTCGTCGTCGGGACGCCGGGCAGGAACTCGATCGTTCCCACGTCGATCGACGAGCGGACCGGCTCCGTGATGAGCACGTTGTCGACCATCACGCGGTTGGGTTTGCCGCCGTCCGGAATCGTGCGCCCGTCGCCGGAGACGATGCGCAGAACGTGGTATTCGCCCTTGTAGAACTCGGCGGAGAAATACGTCCAATCGCTCGTGACGATGTTCGTGAGGCCCGCCATCGCCGCACGCTCGGACTCCAGGTTCCTGTTCTCGTAGACCGGAAGCCCCGTCTCGGCGTCCAGCGTCCAGTTCGTGTTCAGGTTCTCGGGCTTGAGCGCGACCCATTCCTCGTCCGGCACGGAAGCCGACTCGGCGACCAGGAGCGTGATCTTCGCGGGTTCCGGATCGTCACCGTTGTCCGGCGAGGCCCGATACCAGAAGGAGATCTCTCCCACGCCGGTCTCGATGGACGGCGTCTGGATGAACGGCGCGTGATCGGGAAGCGGCTGGTCGATCACCGTGTCCGCACCCGGGCCCGGCGCGTCGTTGAGGACGACGCTGCGCATCGTGCTGGCGGCGTCGGACATGCCGTCGAACTTGATCTTGCGATTCTCCGAGAAGTTGGAGACGAGCGCATTGTAGACCTCCCACGAGGAGTCGCCGCTCCGCGGATAGTCGGTCACGCGGATGTTGTCGACGAAGAGCGTTCCCAGCTCGCCCGTCGCGCGGGCGTCGTAGCTCGGGTCGTCGTCGTCCACCTTGTCGAGCGCCACGATGCGGATGCGGCCCGACGTTCCCGGCTCGAGGAAGGACACGTAGAGGGTCGGCTTCTCGCTGGGATCCGTCACGGGCAGCTCCCTCGGATAGCCCGGAGCGCTCTTCCACGTGGATCCGCTGCCCATCTGGACGTCGATCCGCACGGGATAATCGTCGACCCGGTAGTTGAAGAGGATGCCGCCGATGCCGTTCTCCAGATACGGAGAGACGATCGACTGGGGCTGCGACGCCTTTTCGGTGGGATTCGCGCGCGAGCGGTTCAGCTCGTAGCGGCGGCCGTTCTGCGTGGCGGGATCGTCCGCGATCACCGCGTAGTAGGACCGCCAGTCGCCGTCGACCACGGTCTTGCCGCGCCAGCCCGAGCATTCCATTCCGTCCACCACGAGCTTCGCCATGGCATACTGGCCGTCCTTCTCGTCGAGGGTCCGAACCCGGATGAACACATCGTCCCAGAACGCCATCGGGAACGAGACGTCCGTCCAGTCCCAGGACTGGCAGAGCTGGGGGCCGTCGGACGCGTGGCGATGGTAGCCGTCCCACTCGTCGTCCCATGCGGTCATGTGGCCGTCCACCTCGGCCGGAACGGGCGCGAGCGTATCCGCGTTCGCCTCGTCCCCGGTGCGGTAGACCTGCACGTTATACCAGACCTTCGGAGCCAGCCGCCGGATCTGCGCCGGGGTCTTGCTCACGTCCGTCGCGCCATGCTTCCATTCCCACACGTCCAGCTCGGGCTGGTTCGAGTCCAGGAACTCGTTGTGGTCCCATTCGGCGGCGGCTTCGCTCTGCGACATGCGCAGATAGCGCGCCGAGATCGAGGCCCCGGTCGAACCGGTGAACTTCACCGGTTCGGGTTCGTCGTCCGTGTTCCGGAAGAGGTAGACGCCGAGATTGAGGCCGCAGTCGCGCGTGTTCCAGCCCGGCCGGCCTTTGAGCGCCGTCCCGGCGATGCCGCAGTTCGGGTCGTCCGAGCAGTCGTATTTGTAGTAGTTGCCCGCCGTCCGGCTGGCGGTGATGTCGTTGTTTCGATACGCCCACACGATCGGCTTGACGGCGGTGCCGTCCGTCTTGAGGTCGAAGACGAACGTCCATCCGCCCTCGTAGGTGCTCGTGAAGAGCCCGTAGTCGGCCTGGCCGGCGCTATAGCCCCTTTCGTTCGATGCTCCCGTGTTTCCGTTGTTGTTCCAGACCGGCCAGGTCGCCTTCCGCGACTCGTCCGAGAGATAGCTGTAGGGTCTGTTCCACGAGTTCCCGTCGCCGCGGTAGCGGTTGCCGTCGCCGGAGCGGGAGACGCCGCCGTAGACTTCGGTCGCCCTGCCGCGAACCCAGTTGTAGACGTGCACCTCGAACCAATTGCGGACCGGCGTCGTCTCCTGGCCCGTGAATTCGCTCTTCTGGATGATCCGCGCCTCCCAGTAGTTCTGGGCGTTCTTGTAGTAGCCGACGAGCGAGAGGGAGTGCTCTCCGGGCGAGACGTCTTTCGCGGTCGGGGCCATGATGCGCGCCGCGACGCGGTAGTTCTCCCAGTTGTTGGCCTCGTCGTCCTCTCCCAGGTAGGTGATGGTGCGCGCATCGTCCGTAAAGGAGCGCACGCGCATCTTCAGCGTGTCGCGGCCGCCGCCGACGACGACGCCGTCCTCCTCCTCGCGGTTGCTGGAGCTCGACGTCGTCGTCACCGAGCCGCGGTGCTGCGGATAGGCGTCGAGAAGGATCGCCTTGTTCCGGGTCTGGTCCGTCTTCTCGACCGTCCGCCCGTTCGGACGACCGCGGTCCTGGACGACCTTGCCGTTCTTCATGATGAGGCCGGAGACGGACATTCCGTCGTCGTCCGCCCAGTCGTCGCCCACGGGCATGTCCTCGATGGTGAGGGTCGTGAAGTTCTTCGCGAACGGCGTCGTCTTCTGGCCCTCCAGGTCGGTCGTCCACGTCTGCATGTCGTAGAGGCCGAAGGAACGGTCGTAGTAGTCGTTGTCCGCCTGCCATTCGTTGAAGTCCTGCCAGGCCGCGCGCCGGATCTGGTAGGATCCGTTGGTGGTGCAGAAGCGGAACATCAGGAAGCCGTCGTAGTCGATGTCGACGCGCGTGCCGAGCGCCGAGTTCGCGTAGGGGGTCCCCTCCGTCTTCGCCCTGTAGACGAGGTTGGTCACCCAGTTCGTCTCCTTCCAGGTCGTCGTCACGGTGTCGAGGCGGAGGGCGAACGTGACGGGTGCCGAGTTCGTCACCTCGACGCGTTCCGGATGCCCGATCCAGTCGGAGAAGGACCGCTTCCTGAATTCCGTCCAGGTTCCGTCCCCGTTGTCCCAGACGTTCGTGGAGATGTCCTCGACGACGACCGAATTCGTGATGTCGTAGGGGATGCCGTTGGTCTCGAAGGACTCGATGGTCGTCACGACCCGGCCGAACCAGAACTCCACGTCGCCGTCGTCGGGCTGCTCCGTCCACTGCTCGCGCTCGACCACCGTCGGATACCCCCCTTCGTTCACGTAGCACCACGGGGCGTTCGTCACGATGCCGACGAGCGTCCCGGGCTCGAACGTCACGAACGGACCGTTGGTCACCGTCGTTGCGGACTTGTTTTCGATCTTTCGGACGACGACCTCGTCCGCCCGGGTGTCGAACCGGACGAGCTCGTTGTGGTTCGTCGCGCCGGTCTCGCGGTCGACCGACACCTCGCCGCTCATCGGAGGGTTGATGTCCGTCTCCGACTGGTCGACCTGCAGCCAGAAGACCGGCCGGTCCTCCGCCATGCCGGCGGCGGTCGGGCAGGCGCCCGTCACGGAGAAGATCGAGTCGATGCGGTTGGTGATGTGGATGATTGCCTGCCAGGTATAGTCCCCCACATGCTGCATCGGATAGGCCGGGTCGAGAAGCGAGGGCTTCTCCGCGTCGGGATGGTCCTCCGTCGCCGCCGCCAGATCCGTGTAGAGGGACCGGAAGCGACGGACGCCGTCCGACGAAAGGAACCCGAGGAACTTGAACTGCTCCTCGATCTGGACCTGGCCCGGCACCGGGTAGGCCAGCTTTCCGTCGTCGGAAAGGACCATGTTCCACGTCTCCGCGCGCGGGGCGTGCCAGAGGTTGATCGTTCCGCCGTCCGCCGACTCGTAGCCGTTGGTCGAAACGAGACGCCGCGGATCGAAGCGGTGGGCGACGCCCCAGAGCGAATTCGTCGCGTCCGTGTCCGGCGCCACGCAGGTGCCCCAGCCGTAGTCGGCGTATCCGGAAAACGGAACGCCGGGCTCGAAGGGATAGAGGAAGTCCTGCTTGAGCTGCCGTTCGAAGTCCGGATAGATCGCCGGACTGCGGCATTCGGAGATGAGCCCCACGGCGTCGCTGGCGTTGACCGGCCGGTTCGTGACGACGGTCAGGAACGAAAGCGACTCCGTGTCGATCAGATACGGGTATTCGCCCCGTCCGTAGCGGTCGTTCGTGATATGGTTGAGCAATTGACTCGCATCTTCGTAGTCCTTGATGGCGGGAAAAATCGGCGTATATCCCGTAAAGCCGACCTCGTAGAAGTATTCGAACGGGCCGTCCGCCAACTCGTCGGCCTTCGTGAGCGAGTAGGCGTAGGTCCCGGGCTTCCCGTTGAAGACCCGGCCAGCGACATTCGTCATGACCTGCTCGTGCCAGCGCTCCGTGTCCCCTCCCTGGCGCCACACGAGCCGCGGCGTGATGAACTGAGCAGGCACGGAGGGGAAGACATCCTCCACCTCGATGCGGAAGTCGATCGGGTCCAACACCGACGGGAACGACGGAGCATAGTCCACGTTGTCCTTCTTGATGCGAACCTCTGGGATGAGGGGTGTAAGCACAACATCGCTGATGTCGATTTTTGCGTCGGAACGCCCGGTCGATGGAGCCTGTGTGTTATTATAGATGAAATAATTGGCCTGGCCATCGTCCGAAACGGACGTGTTCTTGATATCAGCAACATCTTGCAAGACGATTCTGAATTGCTGCCAACGGTTCTCCTCCTGTTTTGCGGGAACTCGAGCCCGAGCCAGTTCTCGATAGGACCACCGGCGTGTTCGACCCGCCGGGCCTAATGAGAGCATTTTGCCAATGATAATCTCTCCTCCGGTCACGTTTGTCGTCGACATGCGTGCCTTGAACCAAATGCTGCCGACACCGGTTGCAATCTTGTGGGAATAAATGGCACCGCTTTGTGGTGTGCCGTTTAAGGCAATGGGCTCTTTCGTATTGTCCGGAGCGCCCAAAAGACCTACCAACCGCTTATTGCCAGTGCGATCCGTTCCCTGTCCAAACCAATCGGCCGAATCCGGATCCCGTGCGTTTTTGAGTGTTGTCAACGCTTCCCAATTGTAGATGTCCGGATACCTCTGGCTCCCCAGAGCGTCCGCGGAAGTCGTATTCTCGTTGATCGTGTAAGAATACGTGGGATTCCCCTTGCTGTCATAGCCGTAGGGGGTCGGGGTTCCTCCCAAAACGGTGGTGTAGGCGTAATAGGCCTTTCCGGCGTGGTTGATCGGGAGCTTGGCATACCAGCCGGCCCCGGAAAGGTCCCCGAAGACCGAGGACAGGTTCGACGTGTGGGTCAGATAGATCCGGACTTTCGTGGAATCCTGTTGCCAATCGGCCCACACGTCGGTGCAGTCCGCTTCCACGTTCCGAAGAATCAGCCAGACGGGCTCCAGCACGTCGAAAATCTCGCCGGAGCCGCTTTGCTCGCCGATCAGTTCCTTGGTCGGAGCGGCGGATGCGGGAAGCGCGGCGAAAAACGCCGCGAGGAGGAGCGGAAGGATGAGGCGCTTCATGGGGGATGCCTTTCGGTGGCGCCTCCGGCGGAGGGGCATGCGCGCCCCTCTCCGCCGGAAGCGGGGTGCGGGTGTATGGTAGCAAATGCGCGCTCGCGTGGCAAGCGGGAATTTTCACGGACTTGCGCGCTCGTCCGGGCGCGGGCGGGCGCCGCAAGGAGCCGAGCGCACTCCGGCAAGCCGATTCCCTTGGATCGAGGTTGCCTTGTTCAATCGACCTCGGGGCCTTGCGGGGGGGGCCTACGGCACCCCCCGGCTTGCGGCCCCTCGGAAGCCGCCGGCCCCATGCGGGGCCGAGCGGCGGAGACGACCAGATCGACGGCGAAACCCACCGCCCTTCGGGCGGCGGGCCCGCGCGGGGCGGGCGCCGGGCGGGCACGGGGGCGGATGCGCTAGCGAGCGATGGAGCGGGCGAAGGCGTTGAGGGCCTCGCAGAGAGAGGCCTGGAGGGGAACGTGCGCGGAAAGAGGAGAGAGGACGAGAAGACGACCCTCTCGGAGAGCCGAGAGGCGCCGGGAAAGCGGTTTGTAGTAATGGTCCACCGGGCGACACTCGATGTGGATGGCGCTCCCGCCCGCGTGAAGCATGGCGTCGAGCGCGAGCCTCTCGCCCGGTGAGATGGCGGAGATCACCAGCACCGCGCCCTCGCGCGCGAGGGCGCGCATGCGCTCCCCTACCTCTCGCAGCTCCTCCTCGGACGCCCGGCGGGAGACGCTCAGCGGCACGAGGCGCGCCGCATCGAGGAGCGCCACGTTGCCGAACGCCGACCAGGCAGGCGGCGGCTCGCCGGGCGCGGCTCGGGGCCACGCGGCCGGGAGCCGCAGGTGCGAGAGGGGACGCGCCGCGCCCCACCGCGCCTTCGCCGCACGCTTCTCGCGCGCGGCGCCGGGATTGTCCTCCACGTAGAGGCGCGTGCGGGCGACCGCCTCGGGCGTGGTCTTGCGCTCGATGTCGCATCCGTCCTCCCAAAGGGCGGAGCCAGGCGCGAGCCCGAGCTCGCGCCGGGCGCAGGAGGTAGTGGCCGCCTTCCACGCCGCCACGAGCATGGGAAGCGGGCGCGCGGGAATCGCCCTCACGTGCACAAGCGCGTGGGCATGGTCCGGCATGATCTGGAAAGCATGGCATACGAGCGCCTCGGCATGTCGCGCGCAGAGCGCCCTCCACTGCCGCTCGGCGATGCGGCCGAGCGGCGTGGGCGCGAAGCGGCCTCCGCGCATCGAGGCGAAGACCTCGCGACCGCGACACGCGGCCGCGACGGTGATGTGGAACCAGCCGAGCTGCATGCGAGGAGACTACCACGCCCGCACGCGCCGGCGCAAGCGCGGCGCCGGTGTGGGGCAGCCCCCGCGCCTGCACCCGCGGGCCCGGCGCGCAAGCGCCGGGGTGCGGCAGTCGATCTGGTCGTCTCCCCGCCAGCCGCGCGCAGCGCGGTGGCGCCCCAGGGGCCGCAAGCCGCGCGCCCGCAGGGCGGGCGGCAAGGCCCCGGAAAGGAAGGAAGAAGGCAAGGTAGCGCCATCGGCTACGCCTTGCGCGCTCGTCCGGGCGCGGGCGGGCGCCGCCAGGAGCCGAGCGCACTCCGGCAAGCCGATTCCCTTGGATCGAGGTTGCCTTGTTCAATCGACCTCGGGGCCTTGCCGGGGGGCTACGCCCCCTCCCGGCTTGCGGCCCCTCGGAAGCCGCCGGCCCCATGCGGGGCCGAGCGGCGGAGACGACCAGATCGACGGCGAAACCCACCGCCCTCCGGGCGGCGGGCCCGCGCGGGGCGGGCGCTGGGCAAGCGCCGGGTGAGCGCGGGGCAGAAGAGGAGCGGGCGCCGGGCCCGGCGCGCAAGCGCCGGGGTGCGGCAGTCGATCTGGTCGTCTCTCCGCCAGCCGCGCGAAGCGCGGGGGCGCCCCAGGGGCCGCAAGCCGCGCGCCCGCAGGGCGGGCGGCAAGGCCCCGGAAAGGAAGGAAGAAGGCAAGGTAGCGCTATCGGCTACGCCTTGCGCGCTCGTCCGGGCGCGGGCGGGCGCCGAGCGCACCCCGGCAAAAAGAAGGGGGCCGCGCCTCGCGGCGCGGCCCCCTTCTTGGCCGATTTCCGGCTTACCGGGTTGCCTTGATCTTGAAGAACCGGACGTCGGGGACGTTGCTGCCCGACATCGGAACCGCAAGTTCGATGATGCCGTCCTGGTCGGCATTGGCCGTGGTCTTGGCGTCGCCGACCGGCACGGCGTTGCCGCTGTCCGCTTCGCCCTTCCACTGCTCCTCGGTGATGGCGCAGGATTCGGACGCGACCAGCTGGTAGGTCACGCCTTCCTCTCCACGGAAGTGGACCGTGAAGGCGACATCGCCGGTGACCGGATCCACGACCACCGCGACCGGCGGTTTGGCGAGTTTCTCGTCCGGCGTCATCGACTGGCCCGGATCGACCGGGTCTAGCGCCGCCGCCGTCCACTTCGCGCCGAAGGACTGGTCGCCGGTGCTGCCGGCGGCAACGCCGGTCGCGGCCTCGCCGAGCGCGTTCGTCCATCCGTCAAAGGCGTAGCCGTCCTTGACCGGCGTCGGCAGCACGATCGCCGAACTTTCGAACGTGTAGCTGTTGGTCGGCGTGTAGCCGGCCGGCCACTGGCCGCCGTCCAGGTCGTAGGCGATCGCGTATTCGACCGCGTTGCTCGAGAACGTCGCCGCGTAGACCGTGTCGGCCGTCACCGCGCCGAGCGCCGGATCCCAGCCGGCGAACGTGTAGGCGTATTGCGCAGTCGCGGCCTTCGTCGGCGTCTCGTCGACGTATTCGGCCGTCGCGCCGTCCAGGTAGTTCGTCTCGTAGATCGTGTCGTCGCCGTTCTTGAACGTCACCTTCCAGATCGGCGTCTCGGTCCAGACCGCGAGCCACGAGGCCGCGCCGGTCACCGCCGGGAGATCCGCGGTGGCCACGGTCTCGCCGCCGGCGACCGCGTTCGTCCAGCCGGCGAACGTGAAGTTCGTCGTGGTCGTGGCGGCCTTCGTCGGGTCGTTCGTCGGGGCGTAGGCCGCCGCGAGCGTGCCGTAGGGCGCGTTCGTGGAGAACCAGGCTTCGCCGACGTCGACCTCGTTGGTCCAGAACTTCACGGCGTAGCTGCGGAGGATCTCCGTGAACTTCGCCGTGTAGGTGGCGTCGCCGGTCACCGCGACGACCTCCGGATCCCAGCCGGCGAACTCGTAGTCGAATTCGGCCGTCGAGGGCTTCGTGGGAGCGCCGCCTTCTTTGTAGACCGGCTTTTCGCCGTAGGCGACCTTGTTGGTCTCGGGATCGGAGCCCTCGACCACCCAGATCACGTCGAAGATCTTGGCGACCTTGGTCGCGATCACGCCGATGTCGCAGTCCGGCGCCTCGTAGACGAAGGACGCGACGTTCGTGGTCAGGAGGACGGTGTCGTTCGCGGCGTTCGTGATCATGACGGACGGCTCGTAGCCCGTCGCGTCGAAGCCGGAGACGGTGATGACGAAGTTCGTGCCCGGCACGAAACGGTCTCCCGTCTTGACGCCCTCGACCGTCACGTCGGTCGCCGCCACATTGACGACGGTCCGCTTCGGGAGCACCTCGTAGGTCGTCTGATTTACGACGCCGTTGTTTCCGGTGTTCACATTCTGCTGCGAAGACTTCTTCACGTAGTAGTCGGTCGAATCCGTGACGACCTGGCTGTCGTTGATCGTAATCTTGCCATCGTTCCTCGTTTGCAGCAAGAGCTTCGTGGCGGGGCTGGCAAGGGTCACCGTGGAGGTGGGAGCGACGACGATCTCCCCGCCGTGATTCGACCCCGGGGCACCGTATGCGGCGAAGAACGTGACCTGCGAGCCGGCGTCGATTTCGATGTCGCCTTGGAAGGTCGTGATCGCATCGTCGATGGTCTTGACGGTCACGCCGTCGGCGATCGTCGTCTCGCCGGTGACGGTCCACGAGCCGGCGCGGCCGTTGTCGTCTTTGACGCCCTTGAACGTGACGTCGCCCTGGATGTCAAGGTCGGTTCCGATCGTGAGCACGCCGGAGTTGTTTTGGTTGAAGAGGCCGACCGTGTCCAGGACAAGCGTGCCCGTGCCGGACACGGCGCTACCCGCGTTCTTGTAGAAGTTCAGGTCGGCGCCGGTGCCCGGATCGGCACGGCCGATCGTGACGTTGGCGTTGGTGAGAACCATCTCCTTGCATTTGCAGACCGTGGGGGAGATGCCGACCGTGGCGTCGTTCGTGAAGGTCACGACCGTGTCCTTGGTCGGCACGAGGCCGATGTCCCAGTTGGCCGGAACGTTCCAGTCGCCGTTCGCGCCGCCGATCCAGAAGGCGTTCGCGAGGACGACCGTCCACGGGGCGGGATCCGTGTCCGGTTTGGCTTTTTCGGCTCCGTAGCCCGCCGCGAGGAATTCCGCCTCCGGCTCGAGGTTGAACCAGCCGCCCGTGATGACGATCTTGCCGACGGTGTTCGCGGGTTCGAACGCGGTGTCGGGCTTTCCGTCCTCGCCATTCGCGTTGGTCGCGACGAACGTGCCGCCCTCGATCGTGATCCGACCGGTCGCGTTGGAGTTCACCGCCGCGATGTAGCTGCCCGTGTAGGAGCCGCTCTTGACCGTGATCTCGCCTGCGCCGTCGCTGTTCACCGTGAAGACGGACGCGCCGTAGCCGGTATTGGCGTCGCCCACGCCCGTGACGGTCGTGTTGGCGACGGTGCCCGTGGCGTTGAAGACCACGACGGCGTCCTGGTAGTAGCGGGTCGGCGAAGCGGCGTCGGCGTAGCCCGCGAACACGCAGTTCGTGATCAGGAAGGAGCCGCCGCTGAGGTTCACGGCCGTGCGGGCGTAGTTCGTGACCGTCACGCCGTCGAGCACGAGCGTGCCGGCGTATTTCTGGCCGGTCCAGATCGGGTAGGTCCGGTACTGGACGGTCGGGGCCGTGTCGGAGAACTCGGAAAGCGTGAGGTTCTTGATCGTCACGTTTCCGCTGCCGCCGATGTAGATGTCGTGGTCGTTGTGGCCGTCATAGGCGTAGTCCGTCACGCCGTAGAGCGTGTTGGATCCGCCGTCGATCGTGAGGGTCTTCGTGATGCCGATCTCCGTGGCCGTGGCCGAGAACGATACGTGGTCGTCCGCGACAAGGTAGACTGTGTCGCCATCCTGGGCGTATTCTTCGATCGCCTGGCGGAGGCTGGAGCACTCGTTCGTCGTGGTGCCGTCGGCGGAAACGCGGATCGCCACCGGCGGCGTGTAGGGCGTGAAGGTCCACGTGTCGCCGGACTCGGTGTAGCGCAGCTCCTGGCCTTCGGCGAGGGCGCCGGCGGCGTAGGTCGCCGTGGCGAACTTCGTGTCGGCATCGAAATCGCCGTCCGCGATCGAGACCGAGACGGTCGCGATGCCGGTGCCAGCATCGTAGGAGATCGAGGCGCCGTTGAACTTCTGGATCGAGGCGAGGTGGTAGTCGCCTTCGGAAGCCGCGAACGTCCAGTTCGTCGTGAGCGGCATGTTCTCCGGCCTTACGACGATGGGGTTGGTCGAGTAGGCGCCACCCAAGAACTTTTCCGTGTAGGCCTTGTAGACGCCAATCTCCTTGTAGTAGATTCGAACGACGACATTCGTCGGATCCTTGGCCCCGTCCGTAAGCGCCTTGATCGTGAATTCGCCGGTCGTATCGTTGATGGCGATATTCTCGCTCTCCGTTTCCGGCGTTACGTAACCGTTTTCGTACGTGTATCGGAACACTTCAACCGATCCCGTAACGAAATTGGTAACTTCAATTCTTGACAGTCCATACGACGCCTTCATCGTCGATAGGTCGAAATCGTCGATCAAGAAAGGTTCGTCAAAATCGACGGAAGTATCGTAGAATCCGAACGAGACCTCTTTTCCGCTTCCCGGTTCGCCGGCCTCCGTCGGTGCGGAGAAACGGGTGAAGTTCGGATCAAATTCGGAAAGAGGATCCAAGATCTTGTCATCGCCGATGTAGACCTCGGCCGAGAAGACAAGAGACGGCAGGAACTCCTTCCTCGTGTTGCCGATGAAGTTGTCAATCGCACCGGTTCCACGGAAGGAAACGGACTGGATGCAGCCCGCCTCGGAGGCCTTTCCGGTATTCGCCGCGTTAAACCGAGTGTCGCTTCCACCGCGAACATGCAGCTTCACGCCGTCGACATAGACCTCCACCTTCGGCATCGAGGGGTCCTTCTGGTGGTCAACGAGAACCGTCACGTGATACCAGTCGTTGTCCGGAATGTCGTTGGTCGGCGTCTTCGCGCGGCCCTCGAGCTCCCACCAGACGTTGTCCTTCACGCCCGGGCGATCATCGTAGACGTAGACGCAGAGAATCGAGTTGGTCGTTTCGCCGGTTTCCTCGTCGGTCTCGTTCTTGAGGAAGATTGCGGACTGGACATCGTCGTTCCCGTCGAAGTCCGCCGGGTCCGGCGCGGTGTCGGAGCCGACGAGGAAGAGCTGGGCGTCGACGAGCGCAATCGTGTTCTTGATGACCGCGTTTTCGTTCGTAGGCGTCCACGTCAGGTCGTTGCCCTGCGTGTCAAGCTTGATGTAGCAGTCTTCCAGATCGGACTCCTTGTTGGTGACGTAGGATTCGTCGCCATCGAGCGCCGTCCAGACGCCGGAGGCGTAGGGCTGGATGGCAACGCCCTTGGTCGAGTCGTTCGTCAGGTTCCCGAGCTCGCCGACCACGAGTTCGGCCCCTGCGGGGAACGGCCCGTCGAAGTTGACCTTCCACCACTCGTTACTGACCACCTCCGCGCCCGCAAGGGGCGAAAGCAAGGCCAGACCGAGCGCCAGAACGGCCGCTTTTCGGTTGGTTTTCATGTTCTTGTTTCTTTCTTGGTTGGATCTTGTTCCCGGCCAGCGGCACGAAGGGCGCACAGCACCCTCCGGGGGCTGTCCGGTAGGGCGTAGTGTAGAACATCCCCCGCCCCGCGTCAAGGGAAAATCGCAACCTGTCGGGAGCCCCGGGCGGGCGGGTTGCGGCGAGGGCGCGCACGGTGGTAGGATTCGCGTCCCGGAGAACGTGCAATGGAAAAGATCCTCCTCCAGGCCCTCCCCGCGCACGACTGGCGCGAGGCGACGCCCCTCGGCAACGGCCGCCTCGGCGCCCTCGTCCACGGGCGCGCGTCCGACGAGCGCGTCGCGCTCAACCACGAGGCGCTCTACAACTGGGCCCGCCGCGGCGAGATGCCCGACCTCTCGGCGCACCTTCCCGAGCTGCGCCGCCTCCTCGCCGAAGGCCGCTTCGCCGAGGCGGAGCGCCTCTACCCCGACCTTCTGAAGGCGTCCGGCTACAAGGGCTCCTCCGGCAAGTTCTTCCCCGCCTTCGACCTGCGCCTGCGCTGCGCGACCGACGGCGCGTTCCGCGGCTATTCGCGCGAGCTCGACCTGGAGCGCGGCGTCTGCACGGTCCGCTGGACCGACGACGGCGGCGCGTGGGAGCGCACGGCGTTCGTGCACTGCGCCCGCAGGGCGGACGATAATGCCGGCGCAAACGGCCCGCTCGTCCTGCGCGTTCGCCGCGACGGCGCGCCCTTCTCCGTGGCGGCGTCCCTACCCCGCCACGACCTCGTCGACTTCCCCGGCTACGGCGGCTGGGACGACTTCTCAACCGAGGCCCGCGGCCGCGCGGTCCTCTCGACGGTGAAGACGCCCGACGGCCTGCACTTCTGCGGCATGGCGCGCCTTCTCGCCACGGACGGCGCGGTTGGTGGGGCGAGCCCTCCGGGCGAGCCGCCGGACCCGAGTGGCGGCTCGGCGGGGACGCCTCGCCCCACCGTTCCCGCCACGGCGCTGGTCGTGGAGGACGCGACGTTCGTCGACCTCGTCGTCGACGTCGACGACGAACCGCGCTCCTTCGATGCGTTCGAGAAGAAGCTCGCGCGGTTCGACGGCGAGTCGTTCGGGTCTCTCCTCGCCGCGCACGCCGCGGCGTTCTCCGAGCGCTTCGGCGCGACGCGTCTCGCACTCGCGCCGCCGGATGCGCCTCAGGAGAGCAACGAGCGTCTGCTCCTCGACTCCTACTCCGGCGCGGTGGACGCGCGGCTCGTCGAGAAGATGGCGGACTTCGGCCGCTATCTGCTGCTCGCCTCGTCCGGCTTCGGCTGCGCGCGCCCCGCGAACCTGCAGGGCGTCTGGAACGGCGACTACTCGCCCGCGTGGGCGGCCGCCTACTTCTTCAACGAGAACGTGCAGCTCATGTACGCCCAGGCGCTGCGCGGCGGAATGCCCGAAACGCTGCTTCCGCTCTTCGACCTGCTGGACCGCTTCCGCGACGACTTCCGCGCGAACGCCCGCCGCCTCTGGGGCTGCCGCGGCATCCTCCTCCCGGTCTTCATGGGCGACCGATCCGGCCTCAAGGACAACTTCCAGCCGCACTGCGTGCACTGGACCGGCGCCGGCGCGTGGATCGCGTCGTTCCACTGGGACTACTGGCTCTGGACGGGCGACCGCGCGTTCCTTCGCGACCGCGCCTGGCCGTTCCTGCGCGAAGCCGCGCTCTTCTACGAGGACTTCCTCGCGCCCGGCCCCGACGGCCTCCTCCACGCCGCCCCCGCAATCTCGCCGGAGAACAAGCCGACCGTGGACGGCCGCGCCGAGAACGGCGTCAGCGCCGACCCGACGATGGAGATCGCGCTCGTGCGGGAGCTGCTGACGAACGCGCTCGCCGCCGCCGCGGAGCTCGGCGTCGAAGACGCGCAGACCGCGCGCTGGCGCGAGATGCTGGGCCGGCTTCCGTCCTACCGGACGCGGCCAGACGGCGCGCTGTGCGAATGGATCGACCCGCGCTTCGGCGACAACGACCGCCACCGCCACCTCTCGCACCTCTATCCGCTCTTCCCGGGGCGGGAGATCGCGCCGCACCGCGACGCCGCGCTCTTCGAGGCCGCGCGCCGGGCGGCCGAGGCGCGGCTCGCGACGGGCCTCGCCGACCAGACCGGGTGGAGCCTCGCGCACCTCGCGTGCGTGTGGGCGCGGCTGGGCGAAGGCGACCGCGCGCTCGGGTGCCTCGAGCTGCTGCTGCGCTGCTGCACCGGGCCGAACCTCTTCACGAGGCACAACGACTGGCGGGGAATGGGCGTCACGCTCGAGTCGCTGCACGGCACGCAGCCGGCGATCCAGCTCGACGCCGCCTACGGCTTCGCCGCCGCGGTGCAGGAGATGCTCCTCGGCGCGGACGAGACCTCCCTGTGTCTATTGCCCGCGCTCCCGCGCGCGTGGACGCGCGGGAGCGTCGCCGGCCTCCGCGCACCGGGCGGCGTGCGCGTCGACCTCGAATGGGAGACGGCCGTGCCCGCCGGGACGGCGGGCGCGACCGGGACGCAGACGCGGTGGACGGCCACAATCTCCCTCGATCCCGACTTTCCCGCGCGGAGCATCGATGTCTATGCTCCGGGAGAATCGGAACCCCGTCGCGTCGATCTCGTGCCAGGAGGATCCCTGACCCTGTCTGCGCCGGAAGCAACGAAGTAACCACGCAACTTCGGCTCCCCCGCTGGGGGAGCTGGCGAACGAAGCGAGCCGACGGGTTCGCGCAGGAGGGAAACTCCCCCACCCGGCTTCGCCGGGAGCCCCCTCAGGGAGGGGGCCGGACAGACGCGAGAGGGTGTCGGCCAGACGCGAATCGGGTCGGGCTAGAACACCCGGAACGAGCGGATGTACCAGTTGTGATAGAGGATGGGACGACCGCTCTTGTCCACCGGAAGGGAGCCGTCGGGCGCGCGGGCGGGAACCGGATCGCGGAAGAGCTCGACGAGGGCGTGCGTCGTCGCGAGCGTGGCGCCATCCTCCGCCGACTCGTTCTCGCCGTATTTCGGCGAGTAGGCGTCCGCGCGGATGATGGCCAGGAACGTCTGGCCGCGGGTGCAGAAGCCGTCCATTGTCGCGCGGAGGAGCGATTCCCGGTCGGCATCGTTCTCGGGCTTCCTGAAATCCTGCCCGGAACCCTGAAGTGTGGTGGTCACGAAGTCCTGAAGAAGAGGATTGTCATCCTCCATTCCCTCGCCGAGGAAGGAGATGTTCTTTACGAGCGGTCTCCGGACATAGTGCATCGGATAGGCGACGACCCCGTTCGTCGTCGTCCGTCGGGGGAAGGAGAATCTCTTCGAAACCGGATAGGAAAACGCGACGTCGTTCGTCCGGAATTCGTCGGCCTGCTGCAGCATCCGGCAAACGTCGAACGCAAGCTTGAACGCCTCGTCCTCTCCGATCCAACGGGGCTTCGGCGCTCCCTGGACCCGTTTCGAGAAAACGTTCGCCCCGTTGAAGACGGTCGCGATGGGAAAGGGATTTCGGCGGGAGCTCCGCTCCCCCCGCAGGGCATCGCCTCCCTGGGAAACCTGCGTTGCCTTGACGAGTGGCGGCGCGTTGAGATTGACCCGGCCGTTGTGAAGGGCGGAGAAGAGATCGTCGTCGTCCAGCTTCTCCCACTTCATGTCGCCGTTCGTCCGGTCGAAGCCGAAATCGCCGGATCCGACGTCATTCCGGACGAATCTTCTGAGATCGTTCGTCGAGGGATACCGGTCGGATTCCGGAGCGAAGTAGTCGAGGACGGGATGGAAGTCGACGCCGCCCTTGTCCGTCTTGCGCCAGGTCTTGAAGAGGGAAAGCGTCTCGAAGGGGCCGCACATCACGCCGCCCAGATCCGCGGGGTGACGGTAGCCCTTCGCGGGAATTCGGGAGTAAAGTTCGCTAAAGCTGAGCGTCTGGCCGGATTCCTTGTGGAACACTCTACGGCCGCTTCCGGACGAATGGAGGAAGTCGGGCGCGAACTTGAAGGACGCGGTTTCGTTGTTGAGCCACTTCTGGACCGGATCGGCGCCAACGGTGTCGTATTCGGCGAACCAGTCGTAGAGGAGACTGCCCGCGCCTTCGCCGCTCCAGCCCTGGTTTCCACTGGCGAAAAACCCTGCAAAATTGTTGTTGCCGTCCCCCCAGAGCAGCGCCTCGAGCTCCGGATCCGCGTTGGAGCTTCCGGCACCCCACCCACCGCCGCCGCCGCCGCCATCCCGGCTGACCAGGTCGCTGATCCAGAAGTTGACCTCATTCTCCCCGTTCGGCTCGCGAAGACTCGTGGTGTCGAAGGCGAACGCCGGGGCCATGCAGAAGGCCCAGCCACCGGCGTTCCCGCCGCCGCCCGCGGGATCTCCCCACGGGTCGCCCCTGCCACCGAAAGTGGAATCCGGACCATGGTAGACGCAGGGATTGACGCGAATCCACCAAGATCCCGATGCTGCGTCCTCGAGCGCCGGGGCCGGAGCCTGCTGAACGGGCGTCCACACATTCCCCTTCCTATCCTCTACAGTCACCTTGACGCAAATGGGAATGGATACGTCCTGGGGCGGAGATGCCCCCGACGGGTGATTCCCTCCCGGTCCGTATTCCTCGAACTCCGGATCCAGATCGAATTCCGCTCGCGTCGATGGATACCACTTGTAGACGAAGTCTCCCGTGTCCGGATCAACCTTTGCACAGGCGTTGACCCGGACCCCGAACGTCCGCTCGCTTTCAACGACGAACGCCGCCGGGTTGACACGCCCGTCGTCATCAAACTCGTTCCCGGCTTCCGGTTGTTCCGACACGTTCTGGAACTGGTCGAAGAAGTCGGACCAGTCGATCTTGTCCTGAAATTCCAGATTTCCCATGCGAATCTCGTCGTTGTCCGGCGCCGAGGCGGTCCCCGATTGGGGCTCGCCGGGAAGGGCGGACCACTCCAGCGTCACCCTCGGCGTGTGCTTGTTCTCCTCGTCCGTCGTGTTCAGGCACTGCACCTGGGCGCGGACATGGATGGTTCCCGTGTAGGTTTCCTCGTCGGTTTCGTCCGTTGGATCGGCGAAATCGGGCTGATCCCACGTGATCCATGCGCTCACCGAATCCAGGAGGAAGGCCGATTCCGTGCAGGGGAAGTTGAGGTAGTTGTTCCGGACCGCTTCGTCCTTCACTCCGGAAAGAACGGTCTCACTTGGCGTTGTCCCCTTTACCTTGTGGGGCGCGGAGACCTCGTCGGTGGCGAAGAGCTTCCAGCAGTTGACATCCGGCGTCCCGCCGGGCTGGTTGTCACCGTCGACTCCGTCCACAATCGCGACGGCGGCAAGAGCGGAGCGGTTGAGGCCGTATTGAACGGACGTGTTCTGGAAGATTGTCATCCGATCCTTCGCGTAGTCGGTGGGGGACCCGTTCGGATCCGTGGCGCGCGAACGGGCAAAGACGGCGATCATGGCGCCGAAGACGCGCCCGAAGAAGTTCTTCACGGCCGGAACGTCGTAGTCGTCGAACTCCTTCTGGGTCGGAAGGTAGATCTTCGGAAGTCCGGCGGGGTTCAGCTCCTGAAGCGACGGGGAGAATCCGGCGAAGAGGTCCGCCGGGAGAATTTCGTTCTTGTTGAACGGTCCGAAGTCGAACACGGCGCTCTGGTTGGCGGCCCGCGCGTCGGCGAGCGAGGAATAGAACCGTTTGTCGTTGAACGTGTCCAGCTTTTTCACGAACGACTTCACGGACAGGTTGCCCACGTCGTCTCGGACGCCAGAGGCCTTCGCGGCGGAGGAGACCGGAAGAACGAATGTCGTTGGATCGGTGGGGTCGCGGTCGTCGTCGTTGAGTCCGACGACGTTCATGTCCGCGAGTCCCGTCGTGTCGAGGACGATGAAGGCGTAGCGCCCGATCAGGTCGTCGCCCGAGGGACGTCCGACCTGCTCCAGCAGTCCGCCGAAATCGCCATTGCCGGGCGGAATGTTCGTCGTCGCGTTGATCGACCCGCGGAGGGGGGCCCACTTGCACTTGGCGGATCGTGCGAGGGCGAGCTGCGAGGGGGAAAGATGATTCGCGATCTCGTCTGTGAGAATGCGGGCCGTCTTCCGGTCCTCCTTTTTCGCCAGATCGTCCCAAACCTTGTCATTCAAGATTGTCCGTTTTTTGACCGGTTTATTCAAGTCGTCAAAATACTCGTCCAGGTGAGGATCGAGCCAGCCGCGAACCTCGGAGATCAGATTGTCGTCGTCCGGATAGTTGGACGAGGCCAGCCAGGGCTGGGGCCAGACGGCGGCGGGCCAGTATCGTTTGGAAAAGTCGTCCCCGGTGCCGACGGCCGAGGCGTCGAACGAAAGGTCGATCGCCTCGATGACGCGGCCGAGGGCCGAATAGAGGGAGTTGCGGGCGACAACCCCGTTCTTGAGGTTCGTCGTGCCCGAACGCTCGGTCCGCACGAACGTCGAGAACACGACGGCCATGAGCGTGAGGACGGCGAGCATGCCGAGGACCATGATGAGCGCGGATCCGCGGCGGCGGAAGGGGTGGATGCGTTTCATTCCGGAAGTCTCCTAGTTGTAGCCGTCCCAGTCCCACCGGTTCGCGGGCTGCGTGAAGAGCCCCTCCTCGCCGTAGTGCCGCATGTGGTTGGGAAACGAGACCGCGCCCTCGAACGTGTCGCTGATGTTCGGCTTCAGGACCGCATCGGTCTGCACCTGGTAGGGATGCCCCCACGGGTCGAGGAACTTGCCGTCCTCGAGCCGGTTCGCGGGCAGGTCGAGGAACACCCGCCCGCCGCCCCCGTCCTCGGTTCCGAGCAGGGGGGCGAGGTTGTTCTCGTCCAGGTCGGTCCAGGCCTTTCCGGACGCCCAGGCCTTCGGCCACTTCTGGTTGGCCAGATAGTAGGACTTGAACGCGGCGGCGATCTGCTGGGTCTCGGCCGTGGCGGTGGCGGCCCAGGCCCGCTGGCGGGCCGTATAGGCGGCCGCGCCGAGCATGCTCATGAGAATGGCGATGACCACGATGACGAGCATGATCTCGAGCAGCGTGAAGCCGTTCCGGGCGATCCTGTGATTTCGTTCCATGGAAGGTTCCCCCCTACCGGACGAGGATGTCGTCGTCGCTCTTGCTCTTCGCGTCGCCGTTCGGCAGGCCGTCCCTGCCGAGGGATCGGACATAGAGCCCCGAGATCAGGCCCTCGCGCTTCAGCTCGCACCGGACCTTCACGTAGGGGACCGTCCACGCGACGGAGTCGGGAAAGTCGGAATCCTCCTCGAATTCCCGAATGGGCATCTCGGAATCGGATATCTTCCGGCCCGAGAAGGAGAACGATGCGTGGTAAGGCGACTCGTTTTCGCGGAAAAACAGATCCGTGGTGGCCGATTCCTTCGTCCGCAGATTCTTCGCCGTCCTCTTCGCCGAATCCTGGCCCAGCGAGTATTTGACCTCCTCGAAGGATCCGTCCGTGGAGAAACGGACCAGCTCCAGACTTCCGCCGGAGACGACGACCGGGTCGGTGAGGCCAAAGCGTCGGCCGTCGACGGCGGTCGCGAGGTCGCGCGTGAGGGAACCCACGACGGTTCGGACCGCCATGCCGCCCTCGGCGCGGGCGTAGCCGGCGTCCCACGCGGAGGACGACTGCTGGAAGACGGAGCCGACCATGAGCACCATGATGACCATGACGGCGGTGGCGACCATCACCTCGATGAGGGTGAAGCCCGTTCGAAGGTTCGAAGGTTCGAGAGGTTGTCGGTTGGAGGGCATGAAGGGGCCTTTCGCGCTAGGGGCGATGGAAGAACGTGAACTCCTGGGAGTAGACCGGCTCGCGGTAGAACACGTCCGGGAACCCGCGGTCCGAGGAGACGACGGAGATGACGTAGACGTTGGGAAGCCAGGCGTCGTCTCCCCCTTCCTCGTCGGACACGGTTGAACGCCCACCGAACTTGATTTCGTCCCGCAGTTCTTTTGGAATGCGATTGGGATCCTTCCCGTCGTCGCGAAACCCCGTCAGGCGGCGGGCCTTCCGCCGGATCCGCGCCAGCCGGATCAGATACTGGGCGGGTTCGACCAGGACGTCGGCGGCGGGCTGGCTGTCGATCGTCGCGGTTCCCTGCTGCTTTTCCCGGGAGAGATACCAGACGTCCATCTCGCCGGAGGAAACGTTGTCCGGATACCCCTCGGCGACGCGCGTCGTCATCGGCGAGAGCTGCGAATCCGGATTCGTGAACTGGCCGTATTTGCCCTTCTGGTCCGGAACCGCCGATTTATACCAGGATCTGACGTCGCTGCCCTTCTTCAAGGCGGAGGAATTACGGATCCCGGTCCCCTTGCACGCCACGTCCCAGAACGCCATGGGGTCGTTCCACACCCCGATGTCGTCGATCGTGCGGATGTTGCCCGCGAACGTCTGCAGGAGCGTGGAGCCGAATCCCGACCCCGAGAGGTCGGTCCGGGCGAGCTGGCTCTGGCGGAGCGCGCCGGGCATGAGCCCGAAGATCGAGAGGAGCCCGCCCGCCGCGACGACGAGCGCAAGGACGACCTCGACGAGGGAAAAGCCGCTCGACGCCGGACCGGGAGGGGTGCGGCCGGGAGGGACGAGGGCGAAACAGGTAAAACGATCGGTCATGGCTTGGTCTCCTGGTCTCATTCCTGGACGGTCGTCTCCGCCCGGGAGATCTTCCCGGACGATTGGACGGTGAGCTCGACCCCCCGCCCGGTGTCCACCTCGAAGATGGTGATCACCCCCCCGCCGCTCGTTCCGTCCGGCCGGAACAGGATCCTCGGTGCCGTCGCCGCGTTGAACTCCCCGATGTCGTTGTAGGTGTCCTTGATGGCGTATCCGCCCGGCAGGGACTGCTCCGGAAGCGTGACCCAGCCGTATTCGGCGCCCGGCGCGAAGGCGTTGGCGGCGGCGTTCTTGTCCACGCCGAACACCCAGGCGTCCTCTCCGTCGTCGTATTGCGGCGGAACGACGACGTTGGCCAGGACGCCCTCCGACATGTCGAATGCCGCGAGACCGTGGAAGCTCTGGAGCAACGTAGTCGCGTCCGCCAGGGAGAGGTCGGGCATCTGGACCTGGAATTCGGTAAGATCGGCGTAGCGGTCGAAGATCCACTTCGCCCTGCCCCTCCCCGCCCTCTCGATTCTCCGGTCGAGGTTGGGACCGTAGAAATAGTCGCGATCGGAGGTCGCGTCGCTGCTCGCGACGATCCCCCCGCGGCGAACAAGGGCGTAGGTCCTCGTCCCCGTGACCCAGAGATACATGTCCTGCCCGTCGACGCAGGCCTGCTGGCGGGCGAGGTTGACCATGCGGCGAACCGCGTCCTCGCCCCCCTTCACCGACATGCTCTTCAGGATTCCGCTGAATCCTCCGACCACGACGAGGGACACGATGGCGATGATGCCGATCACCGCGACGAGTTCGAGAAGGGTGAAGCCGGAGGAGGCGTTTCGCCGGGAACCGGCGCCCGGCCGCTGGTGGAAATGGATGGTCATGGCAATGGCTCCCGAACGATCCTAGAGACCCTCCTCGACCAGCTTGGCGGCCTCGCCGGGGTCGTCGCGGACGAGAACGACGTTATTGTCGAGGTCCAGCTCGACGATGAACGGCATCGCCCCGGTCGTCCCCGCGCCGATCTCCCGGGGCGAAAAGGGGTGGCCGCATTCGATATCATTCCCCTTCGGGTCCTTCCCGATGACGTGCTTGCATTTAACGGTCGACGATATCGCGACGCTAGACCAACCGCATTCGGGGCATTTGACAATCTTCGTGAAAAAGGCGAGAACGGGATAGGGCTGCTTCGGAACCTTTTTCCCGTCCTCGTCCACGGCCTCCCCCCGGGAGACGTTGAAGGCGTCCGAGACCGACGGACACGGCCATGTCGTCCCGGCGTCGTTCGGCGTCTGGAATCCGTGCAGGTCCAGGAACGACTTCTTCTTCCCGTCCGGAAGCGTGGCGTCGAGAAGAAGCTCCACGACATCGGAGTTCTTCGCGCAATACCACGCCTTGTATTCGAGGCCGTCCTGATTGTTCCGGAAGATGCGGACCTGCGGGTTCTTGAGGGGGAGCCGGCCCATGTCGTGCCAGTATTCGACGATCGCGGCCTGAAGGCGCTCGGCGTTGTTCTTGTTGCGCTTGTCGACGGCGGAGCCCGTGAGCTTCAGGATGGCGGAGGAGAGGATGCCGACGAGGATGCCGATGATCGCGATGACGATCAGCAGCTCGACCAGCGTGAAGCCGGTCCGGCGCCGTCGAAGGGAAAGTAACTTTTTCATGGCGGATGAACGAGCAGAAACCGAGCTACCAGGACGTGATGATGGGCCAGCTTTTCTTGTCGCCGGACTTCTTCGCGGCGGCCCGCTTGTAGACCCAGGCGGCGGCGGAACCCGGAACGCGAGAAACGTCCGACCCGGCGTCCGTCTTGAGAAACTCGTTGCCGGCGACGTCTTCGGGAAGGTCGAGATATCCGTCGCCGTTCATGTCGATGACGACCCGGACGAGGGAGGTCTCGTCCCACCGGAGCCGGAGAGTCGCCAGGTCGGGGGACGGTTCCTTGCCCGCCGCAAGGGCGTCCACGGCCTCCTTGAACTCGCGTTCCGCCCAGGGCGCGTAGATGCCCGCCGCCTTCTGCACGAACGTCCGTTCGAACACCTTGTCCACGGGCCAGGCCTCGATCTCGGAAAGATCGGAGCCGGAAAAATCCGACACGCCCGGAACGTTCTTCCCGTAGGTCCCGTAGATGTCCTGGATCTTCGGATTGAAGTTCGTCACGTCGCCCTTCCGGACGTCGCTCTTGCGCTGCCACCAGTTCAGGATGCAGCCGGCGGCGGGCGTCATGGCGAAGGAGAGGTCCGAGCCGACCGCCTCGGTCTGGGCGCCGACGTGCTTGAACAGGGCCGCCGACGGGAAGCGCTTCTCGTGGATCGCGACGGATTTCCAGGCGTCAGCGACCTGGGAGCAGAGGTTCTGGGCGGAGGTCTCCCACGCGCGGTCCTTGGAACGACCGAGCATGGGGAACAGAAGCCCCGCCAGGATACAGATGATGGCGATGACCGTCAGCAGCTCCAGCAGCGTGAAGCCGGAGCGGCGGACATTGCGGATGGCGTCGTGGAACATGTCTTCAACCCCGTCTAGAACGATCCCCAGACGACGTCGTCGTCCGTTCCCGTCTGGCCGTCGCGCCCCTTCGACCAGAGCTTGTAGGTCTCGTAGGGGGGTGGGGACCAGTAGCAGAGATGCGTCTTTCCGCTCCCGGAGAGCGGGTCGAAAACCGTCGCCATCCAGTTCGTCCGGACTCCCGTCGGCGTGAGACGCTCGCAGCGCGCCTGCCATCCGCCGATCGACAGAATGCAGTCCTTCGGGCTGGTGTCGACCACGAGCTTCGAGGTTTCCGTTTTTTCGTCGTATACGCTCTTGAGGCGGGCTCCCAGGTGGGGAAGAATGCGCCGGACGGCGTCGAGGTCGCGTTGGGAGTCGCCGCCCGCATTGCCGTCATTATAGATGTTCCACTGCGTGCATGCTTTCGAGTTCCGGAAGATGTCCAGGCCAGTGTCGGCCGTTCCGTTTACGCGAGGGACGAAGAACGAGCAAAGACCGAACGTGAAGAAGTTGTAGGGAGCCGCGTTCGGGTCTTCGCCGGGATACTCCGTCGTATGATAGTGCCACCTTTCGTCCTTCGCATAACCGCCTGTGATGAGATTCCTGGCCCGCTCTTCGCCCCCCTCGTCGGGAAACGCCTCGGCGCCAGGATACTCGTAGTAGAACGGACAGTGGACGCCCGTCCCGTCGCCGTATTCGTCCCCGCCCTTCATCCCGACGGGCGGATACTTGCCGTAGATCGCCTTGAACTCCTCGAGCGCGTTGGCGACCATCTCGAGCCTTCTTTTGGTTTCGGCCTCGGCGTTCTTCAGGGAGATCATCGTCGTCATCCGGAAGACGAGACCCGCCAGGATCACGATGATCAGGCACACAACGAGCATTTCGATGAGCGTGAAGCCCTTGTTCGACGTTGTTTTCATTTCAGGTTCGAGGGTTTGAAGGTTCGAAGGTTCTCTCCGCATTCCGCTTTTTGCATTTCGCATTCAGCATTCAGCATTCAGCATTCGGCATTGCCCTAGCCGCCCGACATCTGGCCGATGATCTGGGTGAGCGGCGAGAACATCGCGATGACGATGGTGCCGACGATCACGGCCAGGAACACGATCATGATCGGCTCGATGATCGAGGTCATGGCGTTCACGGCGTCGTCCACCTCGCCGTCGTAGGTGTTGGCGATGCGGTTGAGCATGTCCGGCAGCGCGCCGGTCTCCTCGCCGACGTCCACCATCGAGACCACCATCGGCGGGAACTGCCCCGAGGCCTCCATCGAGGGCGTCATGTTGTCGCCCTCCTTCACGGCGTCGTGGATGTTCTGGTAGGCGCGGGCGATGACCGCGTTGCCCGCCGTGTCGCGCACGATGTCGAGCGCCTGCAGGACCGGGACGCCGCTCTGCATCAGGGTGCCGAGCGTGCGCGTCGTGCGGCCGATCGACGACTTGCGGATCAGGTCGCCGAAGGCCGGGAGCTTGAGCTTGATCCGGTCGAAGAACAGCTGCCCCCACGCCGTCTTGTTGACCATCCGGCAGACGAAGACCAGCACGACGGCGCCGATCACGAGCGGGACCGCGTAGTCGATGAAGTTGTGGGCGACGTTGATGACGAACCGCGTCACGGCCGGCATCTGCGCGTCCTTGCCCAGCATGTCCGTGAAGAGCTTCTCGAACTTCGGGATGACCGCCACCATCATGAAGCCCGTGAGGCCGAGCGCGACGCAGAGCACGACGATCGGGTAGGTCATCGCCGCCTTGACCTTGCTCTTGATCTTCTGCGCCTTCTCGAGGAACTCCGCCAGGCGCGAGAGAGAGACCTCCAGCGAGCCGGCGGCCTCGCCCGCGCGCGTCATGTTGACGTAGAGGTTGTCGAACACCTTCGGGTGCTGCGCCAGCGCGTCCGAGAACGTCGCGCCGCCCTCGACCGCCTCGCTCATGCCCTGAAGGACGCTCTTGAGGCCCGGGACGGCGCTCTGCTTGGTGAGGATGCGCAGGCCGCGCAGCAGCGGCAGGCCCGATTCCACGAGCGTCGCCAGCTGGCGCGTGAGGACCATCAGGTCCTTCGGGCGGATGCGCTTGGAGACGAAGAGCTTCGGGAGCTTGATCTGCAGGTTCAGCGCGCTCTTCTTCTTGCCGCCGCCCTCCGCGACGAGGGACTTGGCCGTGAGGTTGTTCTGGCGCAGGACGAGCTGCGCCTCGGCCATGTTCTGCGCCTCGACGACGCCGCGCTGCTCGTTGCCGGCCGCGTCCTTGGCCACGTAGTTGAACCGTTGCATGGGGGATTTCCCGGGTGGTGGATGGAAAAGGGGGCGGTTTCCCGCCAACGTCGCCCATTGTAGCACGCCCGGCTCGCGCGCGCAATCCCAAAACGCGTTTCGCCGGAACCTCTTGCCCGCGTCCGGGGCTTCTGGTATTCTCCGGGGCCTGCGATGAACGCCTACGCCCTCACCCTCCTCTCCGCCGCGCTCGCCTACCTCGCGGGCTCGATCCCGTTCGGCTACCTGATGGGCCTCACGCGCGGCGTGGACATCCGCACCGTCGGCAGCGGCAACATCGGCGCGACGAACGTCTTCCGCACGCTCGGGAAACGGCTCGGCGCGTTCACCTTCGCGCTCGACGTCGCGAAGGGCGTCGCCGCCGTCGCGGTGGTCCCGCAGGCCGTCTGGGCCTGCGCGGGCGCCGGCGCGCCGCCGCTCGGCGCGCTCGTCGCGTGCGCCGCCGCGGTGATGCTCGGCCACGCGTTCCCGGTCTTCCTCGGCTTCAAGGGCGGCAAGGGCGTCGCGACGGGCCTGGGCCTCGCGATCGGCCTCGCGCCCCACGCGGCGCTGCTCGGCCTCGCCGTGTGGATCGTCGCGTTCGGCGCGACGCGCTACGTCTCGGTGGGGTCGGTCCTCGCCGCGCTCGTCGTGGGCGCCGCGCCGTGGTGGCTGGACCGCCCGGCGGACGGCGGCGCGGGCTGGAACGCGGTCTGCGCGGCGATCTCGATCCTTGCGGCGCTCGTCGTCCTCCGGCACCGCTCGAACCTCGCGCGCCTCGCGCGCGGAACCGAGAACCGCTTCTGCTTCACGGAGAGGCAGCGCGCCGAGCGCGAACGTCGGCGCGCCGAGCGCGAGGCGGCGGAGAGGAAGGGAGTCTAGGATGGAAACCGACCCGAACAGGGCCTGCGTGATCGGCAACGGCGGCTGGGGCACGGCCCTCGCGCTGCTGCTGCTCGCCAAGGGGCGCGACGTGGCGCTCTGGGGCCACTCGAAGGAGGAGCTCGACGACATCCGCGCCCGGGGCGAGAACGTCCCGTATCTGCCGGACGTCACGGTCCCCGGCGAGCTGCGGCTCACGGACGACCCGGCCGAGGCGGCCGCGGGCGCGGGGCTCGTCGTCGTCGCGGCGCCGTCGCAGTTCTACGAGACGGTGTGCGCGCGCTTCCGCGGGCGGCTCGCGCCCGGCGCGGACGCGGTGAGCGTCTCGAAGGGCTTCTGCGCGGGAACGGGCGACCGGCTCTCCGTCGCGGCGGCGCGCGCGCTCGGCGTGGCGGAGGTGGCGGCGCTCTCCGGACCCTCGCACGCGGAGGAGGTCGCGCGCGGCGTCCCGACCGCGGTCGTCGCCGCGGCGAGCGACCCCGCGCTCGCCGCGCGCGTGCAGGCGGCCTTCAACGGGCCGCGCTTCCGCGTCTACACCTCGGACGACCCGGTCGGCGTCGAGCTCGGCGGCGCGGTGAAGAACGTGCTCGCGCTGGCCGTCGGCATGAGCGACGGCCTCGGCTTCGGCGACAACTCGCGCGCGGCGCTCGTGACGCGCGGCGTCGCGGAGATGGCGCGGCTGGGCGTGGCCGTCGGCGGCCGGGCGGAGACGTTCTCGGGCCTGAGCGGCCTGGGCGACCTGGTGGTGACGTGCACGAGCCGCCACAGCCGCAACCGCGGCGTGGGCGAGCGGCTGGGCCGCGGCGAGCCGCTCTCGGCGATCCAGGCGGGGATGAGGCAGGTCGCGGAGGGCGTGTGGAACTGCACGCTCGTGTGCGACATGGCGGCGGAGCTCGGCGTCGAGATGCCGATCTGCGAGACCGTGCGGCTCGTCCTGCAGGGCTCGATCCCGCCCTCGGAGGCCGTCGCGCGCCTCATGGGCCGCGACCCGAGGGACGAACGCGGCTAGCGCGAAAAAAACAGTTGACGCGGGCCGGGGAAAGGAGTAGCATCCCGCCCGTTTTCCGACACCACTTCGCGTGGGAAACGCCGGGGGATTAGCTCAGTTGGTTAGAGCGTTTGCTTGACATGCAAAAGGTCGGTGGTCCGAGTCCACTATCTCCCACCATTCCAGGACGGACCGGGGCGCGAGCCCCGGTCCGTTTTTTTGCTTGCGCGACGCGGGGGGGATTGCTAGACTCCCGCGCCCTCTCCGGCGGACAGTGCGCCGCAATCCGTGGCGCGGCGCCGGAGGGCAGTATGGAAAGTACCATCCAAATGGCAACCAAGAAGCAACCGCAGAAGAAGACCACGGTGCGCCGCGAGACCGCGAAGCGCACGAAGCCCGTCGCCGCCCCGAAGAAGGCCGCGCCCGCCGCCCCCAAAGCCGAGCGCGTCGTCCTCACGGTCCAGGCCGATCCCGGCAGCACGGTCTACCTCGCCGGCTCGTTCAACAGCTGGGACCCGCAGGGCCTCCGCATGACCGACAAGGACGGCAACGGCCTCTACTCCGTCTCCGTCACGCTCGCCCCCGGCATCTACGAATACAAGTTCGTGATCAACGGCGTCTGGACGCTCGACCCCGATCCCGACCGCGACTGGACCCAGAACGGCCTCGGGACGCTCAACAGCGTCCTCCGCGTCGGCTAGGTCCTTCCGTGTGGCCGCCGGGACGGCGGCCGCCGCCGGAAACGAAGGTGGCGGCCGCGCGCCGCGCGGCCACGGGGCGGCCGGTCCGCCCTAGATCTCGTAGAGGGGCGTCGGAAAGGCCGGCGCCCGGACGATCCCCGGATCGAGGCCGGCGCCGCGGAGCGCGTCGCGCGCCGCGGCGACGGCCAGGGCCGGGTCGTTGCACTCGCCGCTGAGGTGCATCGGGACGACGTGGCGGAGTCCGGACCCCGCCACGGCGGCGAGCAGCTCCGCGCCCTGGTCGTTGGAGAGGTGCCCGTTGCGGCCGCGAATGCGCTGGATGAGCGACGGCGGCCGGGCGGAGCTCTCCAGCATCCGCAGGTCGTGGTTGAACTCCAGCGCGAGCGCCGCGCAACCGCGCAGCCGCCGCGCCACGAGCTCCGTCGCGAAGCCGAGGTCCGTCGCGAGGCCGAGGCGCGCGGAGCCGTCGTCGAGGACGAACCCGACCGGGTCGGCCGCGTCGTGCGGCGTGGAGAAGGGCTCCACGCGCAGCCCGCCGATCTCGAACGGCTCGCCCGGCTCGAAGCAGCGGCAGTCCCACCCCTCGCACGCGCCGCCCCCGCCCCGGTCCTGCTCGCAGCCCTCGAACGTGCCGGACGTCGCGTAGAGCGGCGTGCCGCAGCGGCGTTCGAGGACGGCGAGCGCGGAGACGTGGTCGTGGTGCTCGTGCGTGAGCAGGACGGCGTCGAGGTCCGCGAGCGCGGCGCCGAGCGGAGCGAGCGCGGCGCCGAGCGTCCTGCAGTTCGTCCCCGCGTCGACGAGCAGGCGGACGCCGCCGCCCTCGACGAAGGTGGCGTTGCCCGCGCTCGAGCTGGCGAGGACGGCGAACTTCATCGCGTCGCGGCGGAGGGGCCTCGCGCTAGCGCGAGGCGTCCGGCACCGGAACGAGGAGCCGGAAGGGGATGCGGGAGCCGGAGCCCGTCTCGACCTCCGTGCGGTCGGTGGAGAAGCCCTCCGGAACGGACATGCGGCTCCTCGGCTTCACGGTGATTGCGCGGCGGCCGGCGTCCCGCGGGGCCGGAGCCGGCTCCGCGGCGGGCGCGGCCGCCGCGGCCGCGGGGGCCGCGGGCGCGGCGAGCGCGACGGGATCGAGAGTCACGGGGCCGACGGCCGCCGCGGGCGCGGCGCCGGCGGGAAGGACGAAGGGGAGCGGCCCGGCGGGCGCGGCGGCGGGCTCCGGCGCGGGGGCCGGGACAACCGCGGGGGCGGCATCCCCTTCGGCCAGGTCGTCGCGCGAGGCGGCGGCGGCCTGGGCGGGGGAAACGTATCCGTCGGCCAGATCGTCGCGCGGCGCGGGCGCCGGCGCGGGCGCGACGGAATTCTGCGCGGCCTTCGCGGCGGCGGCGCGGGCGCGGCGCTCGGCCTCCTCCCGGGCCTCCTTCTCCCGCTGGGCCTGGCGGTCCGCCACCGAGAGCACGCCGGTGCGCGGCGGCGGCGCGGCGACGAGATCGTCGCGCGCCGGCGAGGAGGGAACGTCGACGGTCGCGGCGATCCGGGACCCGGCCGGGACGACGGCGTCGGGCACGGCGGTCGCCGGGGCGGGAGCGGCCTGCGGCGCGGCCGCGGGAACGGGAGAGAGCCCCGCGGGAAGCGGCTGCGGCGCGGAGGGGGCGGGAGCGGCCGGCTCGCGCGGCGCGGACAGCTGCATCTGCTGCAGCATCTCGAGAATCTCGCGCCGGGAGACGGCGTCGCCCGCCGGGGCGGCATAGCCGGCCTCGTGAACGGCTTCGGGGATGCCGCGCGCGACGAGGTCGAGGAGCCGGTCCTGCTGGCGGTCGTTGCGGACCATCATGCGGGAGAAGAACGTCGCGAAGAGAATGCCGAAGACGAGCAGCAGCACGATCATCGCGCCGGTGAAGCACACCGCCATCGTGACGACGCGGCGGCGGGCCCGCTCGCGCTCCTGGTCGAGGAACGTCTGGAAGGCGTTGAGGACGGGGAACGAGTCGTTGCTGCTCTTCGACAGCGCGACGGCGAAGAGGTTCTCGGGATCGGTCGGCGCCGCGCCGGAGGCGGCCTCGTCGGCGGTGGGAGGGGTGTCTTCGTTCATGTCGTTTCGATGCTCGCGCGGTTCGGGCGCTAGGATAGCACATGCGCCTGCGCGGGTCAAACGACCGCTACGCGATGTCGCCCTTGGTGACGTTCATGAACACGTCCTCCAGGTTCGCGGCCTCGACGCGGCATTCGACGACGGGGACGCCGCGGGAGAAGAGGGAGGAGAGAAGCGCCGAGACGGCCTCCTCGCCGCCCTCGAGCGCGGCGGAGACGAACGGGCCGCGCGGGACGGCGCGGGTGACGCCGGGCGACTCGAGCAGGGCGCGCACGAGGGCGTCCTGCGGCGTGCCCGCGGCGGCGCGCAGCGAGAGGTGCGTGCCGGGGTCGGCCTTGCGGGCGACCTCACCGATGTCGCCGCCGGAGAGCAGGCGGCCCTGCTCGATGATGACGACCGAGGTGCACATCTCCGCGAGCTCCGTGAGGATGTGCGAGGAGACGAGGACGGCCTTGCCCTGCTCGGCGAGGACCTTCACGAGCTCGCGCAGCTCGATGCGGGCGCGCGGGTCGAGGCCGTTGGCGGGCTCGTCCATGATGAGCAGCTCGGGGTCGTGGACGAGCGCGCGGGCGAGCGAGACGCGCTGCTTCATGCCCTTGGAGAGCGCGGAGAGGACCTTGTCGCGGATCGGGGCGACGCCGGTGAAGTCCTCGACGCGCGCGACGGCGTCGGCGAGCGCCTGGCGGCGCAGGCCGAAGGCGCGGCCGTAGAAGTCGACGTATTCGTGCGCGGTGATGTCGGAGCGGGACGGAAGGCCGTCGGGCATGAAGCCGATGCGGCGGCGGGCCTCGTCGGGGTAGTCGAGGATCGAGCGGCCGTCGAGCAGGACGTCACCGGCGGTGGGCTCGTCGAGCGTGGCCATGATGTTCATCGTGGTGGTCTTGCCGGCGCCGTTGGGGCCGACGAAGCCGACGACGTCGCCGGAGGCGAACGAGAAGGACAGGTCGTCGACGGCCTTGGCCTTGCCGAAGATCTTCGTGAGATGTTGGACGGAAATCTTCATTTGGGTTGTTTAAAGTTTAAAGGGTAAAGTGTAAAGTTGGAGGGATGAGGGATAGGTGGTCAACGGGAAGGAGGCGGGGCGGAGAGCTTCGCCTTGTTGGTGAGAATGCTTTTGTTGAGCATGGAGAGAAGTTCGTCGACTTCGTCGTGGAGGAGAGCGTGGTCTGAGCGGACGATGTATCCGGTTTCAAGGAGAAGATCCAACCAATAGCGGGTCTCGTATGCTTCCTTAAGCGCGATCGAGAGCTTGGATACGAAGTCGGACGTGCTTTGCGCGCCTGCCGCTTCATGGAGATTGGCGCCGATGCTCGTTCCGCTTTTGAGCAATTGCCTTGAGAGGACGTATTCCTTTCGCTCTTCCGAAAGAACCCGGACGAGCCGCACGATCTTGACGGCGAACGCCTTGCTCTTCGTTCTCAGAGGTCCTTCTCCGGTTTTGACCGTTCGATTCTTTTCCATTGCACCGTCTTCCATCGTTCCTCCTCCGGTTTCAAGCGATCTCACTTTACCCTTTACCCTTTTCACTTTAAACCCTAATAAACTCCGTACACGACGGTCCTCTCGTTCTTCTTCGACTTGCGCTCGGGGAGCGGATTCGACTCGAACGGGGAGGCGGGGATGACGGCGACGTAGAAGCGGCGGGCGGCGGGGTCGGGACGGGAGAGGACGTCGAGCTTGAGCGGGACGGAGCCGTAGGCGAGCGCGGTGCGGAGGTTGTCGCGGTGCTTCGTCCAGGACTTGCCGTGCTCGTCATCGCCGCGGAGGGGGTCGAGCGGGACCGTCGCGCCGGGGGCGATGCCGGAGGCGGAGAAGAGGAGTCCGTTGTCGTCGAGCAGGTAGAGCTCGTCGATCGGGGCGCCGAAGGCGTTGACGGCCTCGACGGCGCCCGTGGCGGGGTCGGTGCGGACGTCGAGGCGCAGGGGCGTCGCGCGGACGGCGGCGCTCGAGAACGTGCCGGGCGTGCGCGGGGCGATCCAGCCCTCGTAGCGCGCGGTGCGCCCGGCGCGCAGGGTGCCGCCGCCGCGGTTGCCGCCGGGCTCGACGGCGGCGTCGGCCGGGAGGTCGACCGGGCCGAGCGTGAGCGGCGAGTAGAAGGCGTGGCCCGCGAGGACGACGGCGCGGCCGGCGCGCTGGTCGAGCAGGACGCCGCAGCGCATGTCGACGGTCGGCGTGACGCCCTCGCGCAGCAGGAGCGAGAGGAGGATGGCGACGCTGAAGACGGCGGAGACGGCGGGGAGGACCCAGAGGATGTGGATGCGGCGGTTCCTGCGCGCGAGGATCCAGAGCGAGACGGGCCCGGCGAGGACGGCGAAGGCCGTGAGGAGCAGGAGAAAGACGCCGACGGGCGGGCGGCCGAGCTCGCCCGCGGCGGCGCCGGACGCGGCGCCGGCGACGCAGTCGACCACCTCGTTCTGTCCGTCGAGGACGGAGCAGGCGCGCAGGACGTGGCGCAGGAGGAAGGCGCCGAGGTCCTCCGGGAGGTCGTCGGTCGAGCCGGGGCGCGCGACGGATTCCGGGACGGCGGCGAAGAGGCCGAGTCCGCAGCGCACGGCGGCGCCCGCGGGGATCGAATCGGCGGAGACGAGCGTCGAGCCCGCGGCCGCGGGGGTCGAGAGGGCGGCCAGGGCGGCGTCGGCGAACTCGGCGGGGACGCGCTCGGCGCCGACGAGGAAGACCGCGCCGCCGGCGGCGGCGTAGTCGCGCAGGGCGGCCTTGGCGGGGGCGGGGAGTTCCGGCAGGTCGCGCTCCGCGACGAAGACGGCCGAGAAGACCGAGTAGGCGCGCCAGTCGCCGGGCCAGGGTTCGGCGAAGTCGCCGGCGCGGGCGGCGGTCGGGTCGAAGGACGAGCCGCCGTAGGAGGAGCCGCCCCCGAAGCCGCCCTTGGCCTTGAGCGACTCGGCGGTTTTGGAGAGCTGGTCGCGGAGGCGTTCGGCGGAGAGGGAGCGCGAGACGTAGAGCGCGGGGGCGTAGTCCCGGACCCAGTCGCGGAAGTCGGAGGCGCGCTCGGTCACGACGGTCTCGCGGCCGGAGCCGTCGATCGCGACGAGCCGCGGCGTGCCGCTGTGCCGGACGTGCGGCAGGGCGAACTCGCAGAGCGAGCGTCCGCCGGCGGGGACGACGAGGTCGGAGGACGCCTCGGTCAGGCCGTAGGAATAGGAGCCCTTCGCGTCGCCGTAGCGGATGCGGACGCGCTGGTCCGACGCGGTGGGGTTGCGGACCTCGGCGCGGACGAGGAGCGCGCCCTGGCGCCACTGGCCGCCGGGCGAGAGCGTGAGGTCGTCGACGACGAGCCCGCGCGGCGTGGTCGCGGCGAGGCCGGGGCGGAGCCCGGCCATCAGGACTGCCAGAAGGAGGAGGGGGCGTTTCATGGGGAGGGAGGGGGGCGGGCGGCTAGCCGACTTGGACGGAGTCGGGCAGGTCGAGGCCGGATTCGGAGACGGAGGAGAGGAGCGACTCGGCGAGGGACGCCGGCGTGCGATGGTCGAGGCGCGCCTGGTAGGAGGGGATGAGGCGGTGGTTGAGGACCGGGACCGCGACGGAGCGGACGTCGTCGAAGCCCACGGACGGGCGGCCGTCGAGGAGCGCGACGGCGCGCGCGGCCTCGGCCATCGCGATCGCGGCGCGCGGCGAGGCGCCGTAGCGGACGTATTTGCGGATGTCCTCGGGCGCGGTCGGGGCGTCGGGGTGCGAGGCGGCGACGAGGCGCGCGATCCAGGCGGCGACGGGGCGCGGCAGGACGATGCGCGAGACGGCGTCGAAGCAGAGCCGCAGCGTCTCGGCGGGCATCCGCCACTCGGCGCGCGGCGGCTCGCCGTGGCGGCGCGTGGCGAGGATGTCGGTCATCGTCTCGGTGTCGAGGTCGCCGACGAGCACGCGGAAGAGGAAGCGGTCCAGCTGCGCCTCGGGGAGCGGGTAGGTGCCCTCGAGCTCGATCGGGTTCTGGCTCGCGAGGACGAAGAACGGGTCGGGCAACGGGCGCGTCGCGCCGAGGAGCGTGACGGAGCGCTCCTGCATCGTCTCGAGCATCGCGGACTGCGTCTTCGGGGAGGCGCGGTTGATCTCGTCGGCGAGGAGGATGTTGCAAAAGACGGGCCCCGGCTGGAAGACCATCTCGCGGCGGCCGTCCGCGGCGGTCTGGAGGATGTGCGCGCCGAGGATGTCGCCGGGCATGAGGTCGGGCGTGAACTGCACGCGCTTGAAGTCGAGCTGCAGGACGTCGCCCACGGCCTTCACGAGCGCGGTCTTGCCGAGGCCGGGCAGGCCTTCGAGAAGGATGTGGCCGCGGGCGAGGATGCCGGCGAGGACGAGCCGGTGCAGTTCGTGGCGGCCGAGCAGGATGCGGTCCAGTTCCGCGAGCGTGCGCGCGAGGGCGTCGCGGACGGGGGCAATCTCCTCCGGAGCCGGCAGCGCCGGCTCGGGGGTGTTTGCAGGGGTGTCGTGCGGGTTCATGGGAGGAGTGGGGGTTGAAGGGGTTTACAGTTGAAAGGGTAAAGGCGGCGGGGGGGACGTGTCAGCCGCGCAGAAGGAAGATCGCCAGCAGGATTCCAAGGATGGCGCCGAGGATGCATCGGACGATTTCCGTCCGGCCGAGACCGGCCTTGCGCGGACGGAGTCCCGCGCGCTCCAACACGGCTGCCAGCGTTTCCTTGCCCGCAGCCTCGACAATCTCGTTTCCGAGTTCAGCCGAGAAGAGTCCGTCCGTCAGGATCAGGAGCCCGTGCGGAACGAACGCGAATTCGTTTCCGAACGCGCGCCACGGTTTCTTCACACGCAGAGAATCCCCCTGGACGATCTCCATCGTTTCGTCGGTCGCCCGGACCGTCGTCGGCTCCGAGAAGGCGCCGTTATTCTCCATCGCGTCGAGGATCCGGCGGATCGTTGTGTTCCGATAGAACGGAAGCCAGACCGCGAAGACGAGGCAGAGCGCGCCGAGCGCCGCGAGCAGGCGTCCGTTCGACGAGGTTGTCGTTGCGTAGACGACGAACGCAAAGACGGCGACGACGGCGTAGCACCATTCGGGGCGCACGCCGTGCGAGCGCAGCCGCTGCCAATTCCGGAGGATGGCGGCCGTTTCTTCGCGCGTGTTCGTTTCGGTGTGGGTGATGTCCATTTTTGGTGAGTCCTTTCAGGTCGTCAAGGGGGAAGGCGGGAACGAAGGGATTGTCCACAAATCTCAATTGTTCAAAATCGTCCACAAAACCAAATCAAACAATCCTCCGCGCCCTCCGCGGACTCCGCGTGAGAATCATCCGCGGCGGTTCTCCGCGTGGAGAAGACGACGCAACGGATCGGGGATTCGCCGGGGACGGTTTCATGGTTCGTCACCGAAGTAGGATTCGACGGCCTTCTGGTGGCGGGGGAGGACGGGGGCGGCGCGGGTGGCGCCGGCGTCGGCGGCGGAGGCGTCGGCGGGGTCGAGCGCGCCGGCGGAGACGGAAGCGGCCCCGGCGGAGACCTCGGGGTCGCCGGCGGAGACGCCGACGAGGACGCCGGACGAGGGGTCGGGCGGGCCGTCGGCGCTTTGCAGGCGGGTGTCGCGGAAGGACTCCGGGCCGGCGGGCGGGGTGGCGCCGGTGAAGCCGAGGGGCGCGGGCGGGCCGCCGTCGCCGTCGGGTCCTGTGCCGGGGCAGAGCCCGAGGCAGGCGGCGGCCGCGGCGGCCGCGGCGGAGCTGCCGGACTGCGCCTGCTGGAGGAGGGCGTCGAGCGCGGCGCCGGCACCGGGCAGGAGCGCGCGCTTGCACTGCGAGCAGCCGGGGCCGCCGCAGTTCAGCAGGCGCTCGAGCTCGTTGGAGGAGAGCTTCCATGCCTCGTGGAGCGCGGCGAGAAACTGCCGGAACTCCTCCGGCGTCATGAGCTCCGCGGGGCCGCCGGAGGCGCCGCCGCCGCCGCCGAGGAACTTCTGGAGCGACTCGGGCGAGAGCTTGGAGAGAAGCGAGGCGAGGTCGTAGAGTGCCTCGGGGGTGAGGTCCTCGAGCATCTCCTGGAGCGCGAGCAGGGCGCGGAGAGAGAGCTCGGGGGCGTCCTCGGCGGACGGCGCGCCGCCGCCGCCGGCCTGCGAGAGCTTTTGGGCGATCGTCGCGAGCGTTTCGGGCGAGACCTGCGAGAGTATCTCCGCGAGGCGTTGCATCATCTCGGGCGGTAGCTGCTGGCCGGCGCCGCCGGGGCACGAGCCGGACGCGCGGGCGGCGAGGCGGGCGAGGGCCTCGGGCGGGAGGTCCTTGAGCATCTTTCCGAGCTGGGCGCGGGCGGAGGCGTCGAGGGGCGAGAGGAGGTTGTCGAGGTCGAGCTGCTCGCGGAGCGAGAGGCCGTCGAGCGCGCCGGGGTCGGGGAGTTCGCCCTTGCAGAGGGCGTCGGCGAGAGCGGAGAGGGATTCGGGCGGGAGCTTGGCGAGGAGGGAGAGAAGCTCGGGGAGGAGCGACGAGTGAGGAGTGACGAGTGACGAGTCGGGAGAGGCAGGGAGGGCGGAGGAGACGGAAGCGAGCGTGTCGGGCGAAAGGGGCATCGCCTGGAGCATGTCGGAAAGGGCGGCGGGCGCGGCGGCGGCGCCTTCGGGCGCGAGCGAGCCGGCCGCGGCGGCGTCGGCGAGGGCGGAGGCGACGCCCTCGGCGGCGAGGAGGGCGTTCTGCTCGGCGACGGCGGCGGAGGCGGCGGCGAGCGCGGCGTCGTCGAGCTTGCGGGCGACGTGGTCGAGCGCCTCGAGGAGGGCGGCCTGGGAGGCGTCGCCCTTCTCGGCGCCCTCGCGGACCTGCTCGAGCCACTCGCGCAGCTCGGCGGCCTTCGCCTCGTCGAGCGCGCCGGCGTCGAGCAGGTCCTCGACGCGCTCCTCCTCGCGGGCGGCGAGCGCGCGGATGCCGGTGGGGTCGGGCGGGGCGGGAAGGACCCTCTCGAAGAGCGAGGACGGGAGCGCGAGCGAGAGCGCGCAGAAGACGGCGGCGAGCGGGAGCGCGGCGGCGAGGCCGCGGGACGGACGGAACCGGACCGCGGGCTCGATCGTCTCGGGGACCGCCCAGGCCGCGGCGCCGGGCATCCCGGAGCAGAGCGCGAGGCCGCCGGCGCGCGAGGAGGACTCGACCGCGGCGAGGCAGCGCTCCTCGGAGGGAAGGCGGCGCAGCGCGGGGATCGCGACGGCGGCGAAGAGCGCGCCGACCGGGAGCGCGACCCAGGGCAGGAGCGCGAGCGGGGCGAGCGACGGCGCGGCGACGCGGAGCGCGAAGAACGCACCTCCGGCGAGGAGGAGCCCGAAGACCAGCGCGCCCCACGCCGCGCGCTGCAGCAGGGCGGCGCGGATCGCGCGGCGCAGTCGGCGCGCGGCGGCGGCGGGAGCATCCGCGGCGGACGTGGACGGTTTCATGGCGCGCATCGTAGCATACACGCGCGAGCGCCCGCAAGCCCGGCCGGGCGTCGCGCATCCTTGCAACGCGCGGCGGGCCGTGGTATTCTCGGCGGCCATGAAGATCCTCTGCATCGGAGACGTCGTCGGCGAGCCCGGGCGGCGCGCGTTCCGGGAGATCGTCCCGGGGCTGCGCGCGCGGGGCGAGGTCCAGGCCGTCGTCGTGAACGCCGAGAACGCCGCGGGCGGGCGCGGGATCACCGGCCCGATCGCGGACGAGCTCTTCCGGGCCGGCGCCGACGCCATCACGCTCGGCGACCACACCTGGGACCAGAGGGAGACGGGCGCCTGGCTCGCGCGCGAGAAGCGCGCGGTGCGCCCCGCCAACTTCGCCGACGCCTGCCCCGGCCGCGGCTGGGCGCGGATCGAGACGCCCGTCGGCGCGTTCGTCGTCGCGAACCTGCTCGGACGCGTCTTCATGAACCCGGTCGACAACCCGTTCCTCGCGATCGACCGCCTGCTCGCCGGACCCGTTCCGCGCGACGTCCCGGTGCTCGTCGACTTCCACGCCGAGGCGACGAGCGAGAAGATCGCGATGGGATGGCACCTCGACGGGCGCGTCGCGGCCGTCTTCGGGACGCACACGCACGTGCAGACCTCCGACGCGAAGGTGCTGCCGAAGGGCACGGGCTACCTCACCGACCTCGGCATGACGGGGCCCGTCGGCTCCGTGATCGGCCGCCAGACCGCGCCCGTCCTGCACAAGTTCCTCACGGACATGCCCGCGAAGTTCGAGGTGGCGGGAGGCCCCTGCGAGCTGTGCGGGTGCGTCTTCGACGTCGACCCCGCCGCGCGGCTCTGCCGTGCGGCGACGCCGGTGCGCCTCGCCGCGCCCTAGAGCGGTTCTAGAAAAAGCGTAGCCACGATCCGTCCTGCCCCGCCCGTGCTCCGGACTCCCAAAGCGCGGTGTTCCCGAATGCGTGGCCGCGCGGCGGGGCGCTCGCGCGGCGGCCTCGCGGGTCCCGGTCGCTCGGCGGGTTCACTCCCGCCTTCGCTCCCGTGGCCTCGCGACTCCGCTCGCGGGAGCGCCCCGCCTCGCTCTTCTCCACGCATTCG
>Ga0256407_10000497_pt1 | contig 93988 bp, 72 predicted proteins | sample RumenRJG_04DNA_FD_193489 | JGI IMG/M metagenome (GOLD analysis project Ga0256407, IMG submission 193489) | Bovine rumen microbial communities from Lethbridge, Alberta, Canada - RJG_04 | ecosystem: Host-associated > Mammals > Digestive system > Stomach > Rumen | place: Canada: Alberta... | reverse complement strand
TTAATGATTTCGTCCCAAAAAGTTTACCTTTCCCCTGTCTCAGGTATTCAATGATAGACAATCAATAATAATCAATTGAATATGAAGAAGTATTTGTTGGCAATCGTTTTGGTGTTCGTGGGTGTCTATCTTCTTGATGGTCATTGCAACACGTCGCGCAAACCCAGAAAGGTGAGCTCTTATTGGGGAATGGGCTTCTTCAAGAAATATATCAAAAAGAGAAAAATTGATATGGATGAGTTGGTTATCAGTCCAAAAGACATTTACGACGCTTAAAGCGATGAAGTATTAACCCTCTTTCTTCTCCTTCATCAGTTTCTTCAGGCGGCGCTTGGGCTCCCGGGCTTCGGGATAGAGCTCAAGCGCCTTCTTGTAGTTGGCTATCGCAGCGTCGGGCATGTGCTCTTCCTCACACTCCTTGCCCATCAGCGTGTACTCGGCGGCCAACTTCTTCAGGAAGGCTTCGCGCTTGCGCATCTCGTGCTTCAAATCCTCAATCTCATTCTCCAGGCGGTTTATCACACCGAGCTTGCGCCGTATCAGCCGCTTCACCTCTGGGCGCTCTATGTCGTAACGCAGATGGATGGCCTTGAAAAAAGCATCGAGTGTGCGCTGAAAGTCGCGCTGCTCAAAGGCGTCAAGCGTTTCGCGGTAGGCGGCGTCGGCCTGCGTGCCGGCAAGGGCACCGTCGATGGCTCGGCGGTCGTTGTACTGCTGCGCAAAACGTACCACCTCGGCCCTGACATAGATGTCGCGCTGCTGGATAGGGGCCTTCAGCGTGATGCCGTCCAGCGAGGTGCAGCGTGACAGGGCCACGTAGGCCTGACCGCCGGCAAAGGTGCCGCCGGCAAAGTCGATGTTCACCTGGTTGAACGTCAGACCCTGGCTCTTGTGGATGGTGATGGCCCACGCCAGACGAATGGGAAACTGCTCGAAACGACCTATCTCTTCTTCCTCCATCTTCTGCTCCTTCTCGTTGTAGGTGTAGCGCATGTTGCTCCACAGCTCGCGACCCACATCATATTCTCCTCCGTCCTCGGTCTGGATGGTCAGGTATTCCTCGTCGGGCTTCGTGGTGTCTATCGAGGTGATTACACCGAGCGTGCCGTTCACCCAGCGGTGCTCGCTGTCGTTCTTCACGAATATCACCTGGGCGCCCACTTTCAGCTCCAGCTCCATCAGTGTGGGCAGACTGCTCGAGGGGAAGTCGCCGTCTATGCGGCCTTGAAACACCTCCACATCGCCGGCCAGGGCCGAGAGGTGCTGCTCGTTGATGTGGTCCACGGTGTCGCGGCGGGTGGAGAGGGTGATGGTGAGTTGCCCGCCTGTCTCCTTCGGGGGCTCGCCCACACGGCTGTTCAACTGCCGCAGGTCGATGCTGCTGGCGCGGTTGGTGCGTATGCGGTCCAGTATCTGAACAAAGGCTTGGTCGTGCTGGCGGTACACTTTCTGCAACTCGATGCTCACCAGCTGGAACGTCTTGAACACGTGGGCGTCGAAGAAGTAGGCCGACTGGTAGAAGGGACGCAGCAGTTGTCGCTCGTCTTCTTTCACCACGGGCTCAAGCTGGAAAATGTCGCCCACCAGCAGCAACTGCTTGCCGCCGAAGGGCTCGCGCATGTTGCGCGAGTATACACGGAGCACACGGTCCAGAAAGTCGATGATGTCGGCACGCACCATGCTGATCTCGTCGATGATTACCAGCTCCAGCTCGCGGATTATCTTGCGCTTCTCGCTGTTGTATTTCAGCGTCTCGCGTATCTTACGGGGAGAGAACTGGATGTCGTTGGGAAGGATGGGGTGGAAGGGTATCTTGAAAAAACTGTGAAGCGTCACACCACCGGCGTTGATGGCGGCTATGCCCGTCGGAGCCAGCACCACATGCTTCTTCTTCGTCGTCTCGCAGATGTGACGGAGAAAGGTCGACTTGCCCGTGCCGGCCTTGCCCGTAAGAAAAAGCGAACGGTGGGTATACTGGATGAGCTGCAGCGCTTGCTGAAACTCTGCATTGTCGGTGTCGATAGGGGTAATAGGCTGGGAGGGCATCTTAAAGGTCTTCTTCGAATATCACTGCGTCATTGGGAAATTCGTATTCCTCGGGCTTGGGATTCTCCGGACGCGGGGGGATGGGATTGCCGAACTCGTCGTATTGCTGACCGTCTTGGTCTAGAGAGTCGGTTACGGTGCTGCTCTTCGTATTTTGATACTGGTCTACGCAGTTGTACAGGTTCACGTCTATCTCCTCGCCGCCGGGCATGATGAAACGGCCGTGGTACTGCGGGAAGCGCCGGTCGTGGAACAGCAGCTGCAGGAAGTGGCCGCACACCGGTAGGGCAGCGGCGGCACCCTGGCCCAGACGCCCGCTGCGGAAGTGGATGTTGCGGTATTCGCCGCCTACCCACACACCGCACACTATGTGGGGAGTGATGCCCATGAACCAGGCGTCGGCGTTGTTGTTCGAGGTGCCGGTCTTGCCGCCGAAGTCGGTGTCGCGCACGTCGCCGATGTAGTTCAGCAGGCGCCGTGAGGTGCCCATGCCCTCCTTCACACCGCCCATCAGCATCTGTTGCATCAGAAAGGCCGACTTGTAGTTGAGCGTGCGCACACTCTCCGTCGGACCTACATAGACTTCGTGGCCGTCTTGGTCTTCTATGCGGGTCACGAGCACCGGCTCGTGATACTTGCCGTCGTTGGCCACCGTGCTGTAGGCGTTCACCATCTCCAGCAGATTCACGTCCGACGCACCCAGCACCGTCGAGGGGTGGGTGTCGAGCTCGCTCTTGATGCCCATGTCGTGGGCCGTGCGGATGATGTTCTTCACGCCTAACTCGATGCCCAGTCGTACAGCCACAGAGTTCAGACTGCGCGCGAAGGCCTGCTTCAGGGGGATGGAGTCGCCGGAGAAACGCTTGCTGGCATTCTCGGGGCACCAGATGGCTTCCGTGTGGTTCTTCGTGTCGTAGACGGGGATGCTCACGCGCTCGTCGCGCCGCTTGTCGCAGGGACCGAGACCTTGGTTCATGGCTTCGGTGTAGACAAAGAGCTTGAAGGTGGAGCCGGGCTGGTGCATGGCCGATACCTTGTCGTATTGCCAGGTGTTGTAGTCCACATCGCCCACCCAGGCCAGAACACCGCCGCTCTGGGGGTCCATCGCTATGAAACCGCAGTGCATGAACTGTACCATGTAGCGCAGACTGTCAAGCGTGCTCATCTCGCGCTCTATGGGCTGACGGTAATCGAAAAGCTTCACCTTGTGGGGCTGGTTCAGGTAGTAGTCGATGGAGTCGGTGTTGCCGGCGTACCGCTTCTCAAGATATTTGTATACGGGCAACTTCTTGACCAGCTTTTCAATGAAATGGGGAGTCACACGGCCGTCTTCCTCGCGCCAGGGGGCGTCGGTGCCCCAATCGTGGTCGAAACTGTTCTGCACCTGCTCCATCTCCTGGCGAACGGCTATCTCGGCAAGTTGCTGGATGCGGGTGTCGAGCGTGGTGTATATCTTCAGACCGGAGGTGTAGAGGTCGTAGCCGTTGGCCTTGCTCCACTCCTGCAGATTGGCTTCCACCGCATCCTGAAAGTAGGTCCACTGGTTGTTGCTTTGTATGTCTGAGTGGAAGTGCAGGTCCATGGGCTGGGTGTGGAGCGTGGCGTATTCCTGCTCGCTCAGGTGCTGGTGGCTCACCATGTTCTGAAGCACGGTGTTGCGGCGCTGCAGGCTCTTGTCGGGGTGCAGGATGGGGTTGTACACGGTGGTGCCCTTCAGCATGCCTACAAGGGTGGCGGCCTGATTGGTGGTCATCTCTTTAGGGGTGGTGCTGAAATAGGTGCTGCAGGCGGTCTTGATGCCGAACGAATTGGAACCGAAGTCTACCGTGTTGGCATACATCGTCAGGATCTCCTGCTTCGTGTAAACTATCTCCAACTTGGTGGCTATCACCCATTCCTTGCTCTTCTTCACTACAATGCTGATGCCGGGTATCTTGCCCAGCAGACCGGTGGAGTACTGGGTGCGCACGCGGAACATGTTCTTGGCCAACTGCTGCGTTATCGTAGAGGCTCCGCGGGGCTGGCGGTGTACAATGGCGTCTTTCAAGGCGCCTGCCAGACCGTAGGGGTCTATGCCGTAGTGGCTGAAGAAACGCTCGTCCTCGGTGTCAACAAGGGCGGTCCAGAACACGGGATTCACATCCTCGTATTTCACCGGACTGCGGTTCTCGTTGTAGAATTTGCCTATCCTTACACCGTCGGCACTGTATATCTCGGAGGCAATGCTCGAGGGGGGGTGGAGGATGCTGTAGAAACCGGGCGACTTGCCGAAAAGCCACAGAAAGTTGAGGTCTACCATGCCGAGGTAGACGATGATGAGAAGTATGAACGAAACGAGGCCCAGCAACAGCTTCACATACCAGCGGCGGCCTTTGTACAGTCCCTTGTACCAAGACCACGGCTTGCGCCAAAGCAGTGATATGTAGTGAAGTATTCGCATGGGTCAGTGGGGTAGATGGTGGTCTATATGGGCGATGATGCGGTCCACGTCGTCGGGATGAAACCAGGTGATCGAGGGGTCGCGCTTGAACCAGGTGAGCTGCTTGCGGCAGTAGCGGCGGGTGTTGCCCTGTATGCGGGTCACGGCGTTCTCAAGCGTGCACAGACCGTCTACGTATTCAAACAGTTCCTTGTAGCCCACGGTGTTGAGCGAGTTCATGTGACGGTAGGGATACACACTGAGCACCTCGTCTATAAAACCGGCCGCTATCATCTCCTCCACACGGTGGTTGATGCGGCGGTACAGTTCCTCGCGCTCGCGGGTCAGTCCTATCTTGATAATCTCAAAGGGCCGCTCTTTTTTCGTCTCGGTGCGGTAGCTGGTGTACGTTCGGCCCGTCTGGTAGCATATCTCCAGGGCGTGCACCACACGGCGGGTGTTATGCCGGTCCACAATGCGGTAGTAGTCGGGGTCCAGCACCCGGAGCTCTTCCAACAGACGGTCCAGACCTTCTTCGGCCAACTTGCGCTTCAGCAGGGCGCGGGTCTCGGCCTCAACGGTGGGTATGTCGTCTATGCCGTCGCACACGGCGTCGATGTACATCATGCTGCCGCCTGTCAGCACACTCACCGGGCTGTCTTTCAACTCGCCCTCGGTGAGCAAATGGGTGACCGACTGCTCGAAGAGCGATGCGCTGTAGTAGTCGTCCAGTTCCAAGGTGCCGGCGAAATAGTGGCGCACACGCCGCTTCTCGGCTTCGGTGGGGGCAGCGGTGCCGATGGGAAGCGCACGGTAGAGCTGACGCGAGTCGGCATTGATGATGCTGCAGCCGTAGTGCTCGGCTATCAACAGACTCGTGGCGGTCTTGCCCACACCGGTGGGACCCACTATCACGATGAGGCTGTTCTTCATAGGGCTGGTTAGACAGTGGCCGCAAGCCGGTACAGGGCTCGCAGGCCGCGCTGCAAGTGAAACGCTTCCTTAGCGGATGATGCCGCGCTTGGAGTTTTTCACAAAGTCGAGTATGTAATTGATTTCGGGCGTCTCGGGAAGAGTTCGACGCACTTCCTCTATGCCCTCTGCCATAAGGCCCTTGGAGTAAAGTATGCGGTAGGTGTTGTGTATCAGGTCTATCGTCTCATTGCTGAAACCTCGCCGGCGAAGGCCTATAAGATTGATGCCGGCATAGCGGATGGGCTCCTTGCCTGCAATCACGTAGGGGGGGATGTCCTGGCTGGTGCGGCTGCCGCCCTGGATCATCACATAGCCGCCGATGTGGCAGAACTGGTGTATCAGAACGGTGGCGCTGATGATGGCATTGTCGTCGACCACCACCTCACCCGCAAACTTCGTCGAGTTGCCGATAATCAGGTTGTTGCCCAGCACACAGTCGTGGGCCACATGCATGTTCTCCATCAAAAGGCAGTTGTTGCCCACTATCGTGGTGCCCTTCGAAGCCGTACCGCGGGAGATGGTCACATTCTCACGGATGCTGTTCGAGTTGCCTATCTCGCAGAGACTGTCCTCACCCTTGAACTTCAGGTCCTGGGGCTTGGTCGATATGCTCGCGCCGGGGAAAAACTCGTTGCCGTTGCCGATACGGGCACCGTAGTGTATCGTCACACCGTTGTAAAGATGGTTGTTGTCGCCTATAACCGTGTTGCGGTCGATATAGCAGAACGGGCCTATCACATTGTTGTCGCCCAACTGGGCTTCAGGATGCACAAAGGCCATGGGGCTTATGGTATTCATCGCTTATCCGATTTTGGTTGGTATTCTTCATGACGGGCTCAGAGCCCGCCGCTCTTATTTGTTCTTCACTATCTGGGCTGTAAAGGTGGCCTCGGCCACTACCTGGTCGCCCACAAACATGTAGCCGCGCATCGAACTGATGCCGTGGCGAAGCGGGTGCAGTAACTCTACACGGAACAAAAGGGTGTCGCCGGGCACTACCTTCTGACGGAACTTCACATCGTCTATCTTCAGGAAGTAGGTCGACCAGCGCTCGGGCTCTTCAACCGTGTTCAGCACCAGCAAACCGCCGCACTGCGCCATCGCCTCTATCATCAGCACACCCGGCATCACCGGCTCCTGCGGGAAGTGACCCTGGAAGAAGGGCTCGTTGCTCGTCACGTTCTTTACACCCACAATGCTGTTCGGACCTAAGGCTATCACCTTGTCTACCAACTGCATGGGGTAGCGGTGGGGCAACAGCTCGCGGATGCGGATGTTGTCCATCACAGGGGCATCATTGGGGTCGTAGATGGGAGCCTGAATCTCGTGCTTACGGATTTCCTTGCGCACCAGACGGGCAAACTTGTTGTTGATGGTGTGGCCGGGACGGGTGGCTACGATGCGGCCCTTGATGGGCTTGCCTATCAGGGCCATGTCGCCGATGATGTCGAGCAGCTTGTGGCGTGTGCACTCGTTCTCCCAAACCAGGGGCTTGGGCTGGATGTAGCCCAGACGGGTGGCGTCCATGTGGGGCACCTTCAGAAGGTCGGCCAACTGGTCCAGACGTTCCTGGGTGGTCTGGCGCTCGTAGATTACAATGGCGTTCTCCATGTCGCCGCCCTTGATAAGATTGGCCTTCAAGAGGGGCTCTATGTCGCGCACGAAAACAAAGGTGCGGGCGGGGGCTACCTCCTTGGGATAGTCACAAGGGTTGTCGAGTGTGGCAAACTGGCTGTTGATGAACTTCGACTCAAAGGAGCACATGCAGGTGATGCTGAACTCCTCGTCGGGCAGAATCGTGATGCACGAACCCGACTCCTCGTCTTTCACCTCAAGCTTGTGACGGATGATATAGTAGTCTTTTGGGGCGTTCTGCTCCTCTATGCCTACCTGATTGATCTTCTCCACATATTGTATGGCACTGCCGTCGAGAATTGGAAATTCCGGACCATTCACCTGGATCAGACAGTTGTCTATACCGAGGGCGTAAAGGGCCGACAGACCATGCTCCACCGTCGAGACGCGCATCTCGCTGTTGCCCAGAACAGTGCCGCGCTGAGTGTCTATCACTTTCTCGGCCACTGCATCGATAATGGGCTGACCGTCAAGGTCTATGCGCTGTATCTTGTAACCATGGTTCTCGGGAGCCGGATTGAATGTCACGGTAAGGCTCAGACCGGTGTGAAGTCCCTTGCCGAACAGGGAAAAGCTTCCCTTGAGTGTTTTTTGCTTTAACATGCGTGTCAACGGGTTTTCTTAAGTTCTTCTATCTCTGCTTGCAATTGGCTCAACTGCTTGTACATCTCGGGCAAACGGCGGAAAATGGCCTGCGACTTGAAGAAGGGCGTCATCTCCATCGGAGGAGTGCCTATCAGCTTCTGGTCGCTCTTCAACGAGCTCGGAACGCCCGACTGGGCACCCAGCATCACACGGTCGCCGATGGTGATATGGCCGGAAATGCCTACCTGACCGCCGAACATGCACCATTCGCCTACCTTCGTACTGCCGGCTACGCCTACCTGCGACGACATCACCGTGTTGGCGCCTATCTCGGTGTTGTGGGCTATCTGAACAAGATTGTCCAACTTCACGCCTTTATGCACCACTGTCGCCTCCATCGTCGAACGGTCCACGCAGGTGTTGGCGCCTATCTCCACATCGTCTTCTATCTTCACGATGCCCAACTGAGGTATCTTCTTGTAGCCGTCCTGGTCGGGAGCAAAGCCGAAACCGTCGGCGCCTATCACGCTGCCGGAGTGTATCGTCACGCGGTTGCCCAACTGGCAGCCGTGGTAGATGCTCACATTGGGGCAGATGATGCAGTCGTCGCCCAGCTTCACACCGTCGCCGATGTAGGCGTGGGGATAGATGAGGCAGCGGCTGCCTATCTCGACATTCTCACCGATATAGGCGAAAGCGCCGATATAGCAGTCATCACCGGTCTTAGCCGTACCGGAAATAAACGACAGCGGGTCGATGCCCTTCTTCTTCGGCTTCATCGAGTCATACAGCCGCAGAAGCTCCGACACACTCGAGTAGGCGTTCGCCACACGCACCAAAGTGGCGCTCACGGCGTGCTCCAACTCAAGGTCTTCGTTCACAAGTACCACACTGGCCTTGGTGTCGTATAAATAATGGGAATATTTGGGATTGGCCAAGAAGGTGAGGGCGCCGGGCTGACCGTTCTCTATCTTACAGAACGTATGAACAGTAGCCTGTTCGTCGCCTTCTACACGGCCTCCGAGATACTCGGCAATTTGCTTCGCAGTAAATTCCATATTTTGATTTTAAGTCAATAATTTTGCAAATATAATACTTTTTGCTCAGAATCGGTGATAACAGAGGTAATATTTACATTTTTTGTGGGATAATAGACCAGCATCAAGTATTTCCGACGCCTCCGTGATGTTCTTTTGGGTACCATCGTTGTAGAGAATGGATATCTGCTCGTCGTCGATGTCGTACAGGTCCTTCTGTATCGCGTTTACCTTGTACAGATAACGGGCTTCTTCGGCACTCACACCGAAAGCGCTGCAGAGACCGGACGTAATCTCCTCGATGCGCTCCGCACTGAAAGGCTCGTCGGAAATCTCCACCTTGAATGGCTGCCGGTTGATGATGTCGCGGGAGAGAAGTGAGAGCAACTTGTCGTCGCTGTCCATCCATACCTTGATGGCGCTGATGATGTCGTTGTCGTCCAACAGCTCAAACTGACGCAGCGAGTCGCTCTGGCGCTCGAAGAAGGCGCGGTCCACATCGTTGTACAAAAAGTAATGCAGACTGGGTGAGGCAAACAGCGACACGCCCGAGCGGGCCAAATGCTTCGCACGCAATAGCGTGTTCACCAGCACACTCTCACAGGCCACCGTCGTCTTGTGAAGGTATACTTGCCAGTACATCAACCGGCGCGCTATCAGGTAGTTCTCTATCGAGTAGATGCCTTTCTGCTCTATCACCAGGTTGTCGTCCACCACGTCAAGCATCTTGATGATGCGGGCACTGCCTATGTTGCCTTCGCTCACACCGGTGAAGAAACTGTCACGGCGTAGGTAGTCAAGACGGTCCACATCGAGCTGACTGCTGATGAGCTGGTGCAGAAACTGCTTGGGATACTGGTTCTGGAAAATGCGGATGGCAAGCGTCAGACCGCCGTTCATCTCCTCGTTCAGACGCTCCATAATCAGCAGCGAGATGTCTTCGTGAGAGATGCCGCGTATCAGCGTGTTCTCCAAGACGTGAGAGAAGGGACCGTGACCGATGTCGTGCATCAGAATGGCGGCGCTGATGGCCTCGGCCTCCATGTCGAAGATGTAGACGCCTTTCTGCGTCAGCGACAGAATGGCCTCGCGCATCAGATGAAAAGCGCCCAGCGAATGCTGAAAACGGGTGTGCTGCGCTCCGGGATAAACCATCGAGGCCAGACCCAACTGCTTGATGCGGCGCAGACGCTGCATGCTGGGGTGCTTCACAAGGTTCAATAGCAGACCTTTCGGCACCTTGATGAAACCGAATACGGGGTCGTTGATGATCTTGCTGTCTGTCATGTCTTCCCCTGCCTGTTAGAACAGACCGGCCAACTCCTCGGCCATCGAGGCCTGAAGCTCATGGGCTTTCTCGGCCGAACGCTCGGCGAAGTCCTCGCCCTGGCTGGCGTAGATGATGCCGCGAGAGGAGTTCACCAGCAGACCGCAGTCGCGGTTCATACCATACTGGCATACCTCATGAAGACTGCCGCCCTGTGCTCCCACACCGGGAACCAGCAGGAAGTGGTCGGGCACAATCTTGCGCACGTCTTCAAGCATGCGGCCGCGGGTGGCGCCCACCACATACATCATCTTGTCGGGACCGGCCCACTGCTGCGACTGACGAAGCACGCGCTCAAACAACCGCTCGCCGGCCTGGTCTTCCATGAGTTGGAAGTCAAGAGAACCTTTGTTGCTGGTCAGGGCAAGCAGTATCACCCATTTGCCTTCATAACCTAAGAAGGGGGTCACACTGTCCTCGCCCATGTAGGGTGCCACCGTCAGCGAGTCGATGTCGTACTCCTCGAAGAAGGTGCGGGCATACATCGCAGAGGTGTTGCCGATGTCACCGCGCTTGGCGTCGGCGATGACGAAAACCTCTGGATAGTGCTCGTTCAGATAGTGGATGGTCTTCTCAAAAGCGGCCATGCCCTTCAGACCGGCGGCCTCATAGAAGGCCAGATTGGGCTTGAAGGCCACCGCATACGGGGCCGTGGCATCGATAATGGCCTTGTTAAAGGCAAATATGGGGTCGGCCTCTTCCAGCAGGAAGGGGGGTATCTTGCGCAGGTCGGTATCAAGACCTACACAAAGAAAACTCTTCTTCGCCTTAATCTGGCTTATCAGTTCTTCTCTGTTCATAGCTCTTTATTTTTGTTTTTCTTCACTTCCTCCGATTCCTCCGATATCTTTAGATTATTCAGATTCCTCCGATTATTTAGGCCTTTCTCAGGTCTTCCTCCTATAATTCCGATTCTTTCATACGCTCGGCGTTCTCAGCCACGGTCAGGGCATCTATCATGTCCTGGATGTTGCCGCCGAGAAAACCTTGCAGGTCGTGCGTGGTGTAGCCGATGCGGTGGTCGGTCACACGGCCCTGAGGGAAGTTGTAGGTGCGTATCTTGGCCGAACGGTCGCCGGTGGATACCAGCGTCTTGCGGCGGTTGGCTATGTCGTCCATATATTTCTGATGCTCGCGGTCATAAATAAAGGTACGCAAGCGCGAGAGGGCGCGCTCCTTGTTCTTGGGCTGGTCGCGCGTCTCAGTACACTCTATCAGAATCTCTTCCACCACGCCGGTGTTGGGGTTGCGCCAGGGGTAGCGCAGGCGCACACCCGACTCCACCTTGTTCACATTCTGACCGCCGGCGCCCGAACTGCGGAAGGTGTCCCATTTGATGTCGCCTTCGTTGATGTTCACCTCGAATTTCTCGGCCTCCGGCAGCACGGCCACCGTGGCGGCAGAGGTGTGCATGCGGCCCTGGGTCTCTGTGGCGGGCACTCGCTGAACACGGTGCACCCCTGACTCGTATTTCAAAATTCCGTAAACACCGTCGCCGCTCACAGCGAAGTCTATCTCCTTGAAACCGCCCACGGCGCCCTCGCTCACACTCGTCACCGATACCGTCCAGCCTTTAGAGTCGCAGAACTTCTTGTACATCTGATACAGGTCGCCGGCAAAGAGGCAGGCTTCGTCGCCACCGGTGCCGGCGCGGATCTCCATCTGCACATTCTTGGCGTCTTCGGGGTCCTTGGGTACCAAAGCCAGCTTGATCTCTTCTTCCAGCTGGGGCTGAAGACGCTCGTTCTCGCTCAGCTCCTCGCGCGCCATCTCGCGCATGTCGGGGTCGCTCTCGTTGGCTATGATGTCTTTCGCCTCGCGTATCGTCGTCAGGCAGGCGATGTAGCGCTTACGGGCGTCCATAATGTCGCTCAGCTCTTTATACTCTCGGGTGAGTTTCACAAATCGTTCCTGGTCGGCTATCACTGAGGGGTCGGTGATGAGGGTCGATATCTCCTCAAAACGGGCCTCAAGACCGTCAAGCTTCTCAAGAATGCTGTTGGTTTCTGCCATAGTGGTGTCTTCTTTTTCTTATTGGTTTGTTCGTTTTCCTCGCTCTGTATTAATACTCAAACTCGCCGTACTCCGAACGGATGGTGAGATGCTTGTGGTCGCTCGGCTCTATATGGCCCACTATCTGGGCGGCGATGTTGAAACGGCGGCTTATCTCTATCACACGGTCGGCTGTGCTGGGATCTACGTAAATTTCCATACGGTGACCCATGTTGAACACACGGTACATTTCGCTCCAATCGGTATGGCTCTGCTCCTGAATCAGACGGAACAGCGGCGGAAGGGGGAAGAGATGGTCTTTCACCACATGGCAGTCGTCGCCCACAAAGTGCAGCACCTTGGTCTGGGCACCGCCCGTGCAGTGTACCATGCCGTGTATCTCGGGACGCAGCTCGTCAAGCAGCACCTTGATCACAGGGGCGTAGGTGCGGGTGGGGGAGAGCACCAGCTCGCCGGCAGTCAGACCGGTGCCAGCCACCTCGTCCTCCAGACGGCACTGGCCGCTGTACACCAGCTCTTCCGGCACCGCGGCGTCGTAGCTCTCGGGATACTTGCCGGCCAGGTATTTGGCGAACACGTCGTGGCGGGCGCTGGTCAGACCGTTGCTGCCCATGCCGCCGTTGTAACGGCTCTCATAAGTCGCCTGGCCGCACGACGAAAGACCTACTATCACGTCGCCGGGACGGATATTGGCGTTGTCTATCACATCGCTGCGCTTCATGCGGCAGGTCACCGTAGAGTCTACGATGATGGTACGGACCAGGTCGCCCACATCGGCGGTCTCGCCGCCCGTGGAGTAGATGCCGATGCCCATGTCGCGCATCTGCTGCAGCAACTCGTCGGTGCCGTTGATGATGGCGCTGATTACCTCGCCCGGCACCAACATCTTGTTCCTGCCTATCGTGCTCGATACCAATATGTTGTCTACAGCACCCACGCACAGCAGGTCGTCGGTGTTCATCACAAGGGCATCCTGTGCGATGCCTTTCCACACACGCAGGTCGCCGGTCTCTTTCCAATAGAGGTAGGCCAGCGACGACTTCGTGCCGGCGCCGTCGGCGTGCATGATGTTGCAGTAGGCGGGGTCGCCGCCTAAAATGTCGGGAATAATCTTGCAGAATGCACGGGGGTAAAGACCCTTGTCGATATTCTTGATGGCGTTGTGCACATCTTCCTTCGCTGCCGAAACGCCGCGAAGCATATAGCGGTTCTTCTCGTTCATATTCTTTCTTTGGGGCTTGGTGTGGATTATTGATGCCAGAAATCCCAACTGGCAAAGGCTTGCAGAAGCAGCATCTCAAGGCCGTTCTTCACCGTGGCGCCATGAGCGGCGCCCTGCAGCATGAATTGGGTCTCGTCGGGATTGTATATCAGGTCGTAGAGCAGATTGTGACTGTCCATCGCCTCGTAGGGCAGGTCGGGACACTCGTTCGAGTGCGGATACATGCCGCAGGGGGTGCAGTTCACAATCACGTTGTACTCGTGGATGTCATCGGCCGTTATCTTGCCGTACTGAATGGTGTGCGGACGCTCGTAGCGGCTCACGAAAACGGTCTCCAGACCCAGCGAGCGGAGACCGAAGTCTATGGCTTTCGACGAACCGCCCGTGCCCAGTATCAGGGCTTTCTTGTGGAACGGCTCCAAAAGGGGCTCTATGCTCTTAGTGAAGCCTATCACGTCGCTGTTGTAACCGTAAAGCAGGGTCTTGCTGCCCTTGCGAACCAAACGTATCACGTTCACAGCACCGATGGCACGGGCCTCCGGACTCACAAAGTCGAGAAAACTCATCACCTTCTGCTTGTAGGGGATGGTCACGTTCAGACCTACCAGCTCGGGGTTGGAGGCCAACACCTCAGGCAGGCGGTCTATGCACGGTATCTCAAAGTTGTAGTAGTGGGCGTAGATGCCTTCGTTGGCAAACTTCTCATTGAAGTAGTTGCTCGAGAAGGAGTGACCCAGCGGATAGCCTATAAGTCCGTATTTGTCCATTTTGTGTTTTTATTTGATTGCCAAGTACATGGTGCAGATGCCGAAAGTCAGACGCTTGAACGTGGCGTCGCTGAAACCGGCGCGCTTGAATACGTCTACCATCGTCTCGCCCTGAGGAAAGGCTTCTATCGTGGCGGTGAGATAACTGTAGGCGCGGGAGTCGTGAGAAATCAGACGGCCGTAAAGTGGCAGAAAGGTGTGGCTGTAGATGCTGAACAGCTGCTTCATCGGAAACGTCACCGGATGGCTCAGCTCCAGTATGCTGGCCTGCCCGCCGGGGCGCAGCACACGGCACATCTCTCGCAGTCCTTGCTCAAGGTCGGAGAAATTGCGGATGCCGAAAGCGGAGGTCACGGCGTCGAACGTGTTGTCGCCAAACGACAGGTGAAGACAGTCCTCACGCTGGAAACGGATGGTGGAGGAAAGACCATCGGCGCTTACCTTACGCCGGCCCACCTCCATCATGCCTTCCGATATGTCTGCACCGGTCACTGAGCGGGGGTGGAGCATCCTGGCGGTCAGAATGGCAAAGTCACCGGTGCCGGTGGCTATGTCGAGCACCGTCTCGGGATGAAGGGATTCCAACTGTCGCACGGCACGCTTGCGCCAACCCTTGTCGATGTTCCACGACAGACGGTGGTTCAGCTTGTCGTACGAAGGGGCGATGTGGTCGAACATGCTCTCCACCTGCTCCGACTTCTCACCCGATGCGCTGTAGGGATTGATCTTCTCCTGCTCGTACATCTTGGGTCAACGGCTCGCTAAGTAGGCCTTCACGTTCTTCTCAATACGGGAGGAGAGATCCTCGCCCTCGGCCTTCACAAAGGTCTCGCCGGTGATGTGCTCGTAGAGCTCTATGTAACGCTCGCTCACACTCTCGGCATAGGAGTCGGTTATCTCGGGAAGCACCTGCCCGGGCTCGTTCATGAAACCGTGGTTGATGAGCCACTGGCGCACAAACTCCTTCGAGAGCTGGCGCTGGGGCTTGCCGGCCTTCAGATTCTCCTCATAACCGTCGGCGTAGAAGTAGCGGCTGCTGTCGGGGGTGTGTATCTCGTCTATCAGGTATACCTTGCCGTCACGAAGACCAAACTCGTATTTCGTGTCTACCAGTATCAGACCGCGGCGGGCGGCTATCTCCTGACCGCGGGCAAAAAGGGCGCGGGTGTAGCGTTCCATCGTCTCATAGTGCTCGGCGCTCACAATGCCCTGGGCGATAATCTCTTCTTTCGAGATGTTCAGGTCGTGACCCTCGTCGGCTTTCGTCGTCGGGGTGATGATGGGCTCGGGGAAACGCTCGTTCTCTTTCATGCCCTCGGGCAGACGCACTCCGCACAGCTCACGGCAGCCTTCCTTGTAGGCGCGCCAGGCCGAACCGGTCAGTATAGAGCGGATAATCATCTCCACCCTGAAACCCTCGCACTTCAAACCTACCGTCACCATGGGGTCGGGGCAGGCCAGCTTCCAGTTGGGGCAGATGTCGCTCGTGTCGTCCAGAAACTTCGAGGCTATCTGGTTCAGTACCTGGCCTTTGAAGGGAATGCCCTTGGGCAACACTACATCGAAGGCGGAGATACGGTCGGTGGCCACCATCACTATCAGGTCGTCGCCGATATTGTAAACGTCTCTTACTTTGCCGTGGTATACACTGGCTTGTCCGGGAAAATGAAAATCAGTTTGCGTTAATGCTTTCATCGTTGTTCTATGGTGTTTGTTGTGTTTCCTCGTAAGGCTTCCTCACGCTCCCTGTCACCGCGCTCGTAGGCTTTCACTATGCGCGTCACCAACTTGTGGCGCACGATGTCGCTCTCGTCCATCTCCACAAAGCCGATGCCCTCGATGCCTTTCAGCAGGCGGAGGGCGTCGCGCAGACCGCTCTGGTTGCCGCGGGGCAGGTCTATCTGGGTCAGGTCGCCCGTGATAATCATCTTTGTGTTCCAGCCCATGCGGGTCAGAAACATGCGTATCTGAGCCGTCGTCGTGTTCTGGGCCTCGTCCAGTATCACAATGGCGTCGTTAAGCGTACGGCCGCGCATAAAGGCCAGCGGGGCTATCTGTATCACGTTCTTCTCCATCATGTCCTGAAGCTTAACCGCAGGGAGCATGTCTTCAAGTGCATCGTAAAGGGGCTGAAGATAGGGGTCTATCTTGTCACGCATGTCGCCGGGCAGGAAACCTAACTTCTCGCCGGCTTCAACGGCCGGACGGCAAAGGATAATCTTGCGGGCGGTCTTCTCCTTCAGGGCTTTCACGGCAAGGGCGATGCCGAGATAGGTCTTGCCGGTGCCGGCAGGACCGGTGGCGAATACCATGTCGTTCTGACTGAACGAGTTGATCAGCTCCTGCTGATGACTGCTGCGGGCGCGGATGGCACGACCCGACGTGCTGTACACCAGCACGTCTTTCGAGGCCTCGGCCTGGGGCTTGCGGCCCTGGACAATGTTCACAATGTCTTCTTCTGACAGCCGGTTGTACGTCGAGATATGGCGGCATAGGGCGTCAACGCTCTCGGCGAATCGCTGGAGCTCTTCGTCATCGCCCAATACCTTGACCACATTGTCGCGGGCTAATATGCGCAACTTGGGGTAAAGAGATTTTACCAACTGGAGGTGAGAATTATTCACCCCGTAAAACATTACGGGGTCTATGTCCTCCAGAACAATATGTCTTTCTGTCAATTCGCGAAGTGTTATTTTTGTGCAAAATTACAAAAACCTTTCGATATTACGGCACTTTTTAATATCTTTGTGTCCGAAAATCTTTTTTTAGGATGAAAATTACAAAGAATGGTTACCTGCAGGGCTTCGGTGTCACCGTATTGATACTGGCGCTCGTCAGATGCATTTTCCCGTCCGTGTCGCGCTCGCAACTCAGTGATGCGGATGATAAGATACAGCAAAGTGTAAATATTTCTGATTCCGTCGGGGCGGATACTGCCGCCTCTCTTCCTCCTTCCGGCGATAATAATGCCGCCGCCGCGGCGGTCGTACAGCCTGTGGCGCAGGAGGGACCGGGACACTCGGTCGTGGGGGTGCTCAGCTACAAGGAGGCGTTCCCCGACTCCAATTATGTGCACATGGAGTTCGCAGAGAAATTCGGCATACAGCCCATCACCGGAAGGGAGGCGCTCGAGAGGGAGAAAGACCGCCTGGTCTATATTGGCGGATGCCCCTTCTTCACCATCGACCCGCTCCGGCAGAGCGTGCCGTATCTGGTGCCAAGGGCTTCGCTGCTCCTCTACGATATCGGGCGCAACTTCATGGACAGCCGGCAGGTCAAGCACCTGCCGCTGCACAAGATTATCGTCACCAGTGTGCTGAGAAGCCGCGACGACCTGCAGTCGCTCAGCCAGCGCAATGTGAACGCCTCGGAAAACAGCTGCCATCTCTACGGCACCACCTTCGATATCAGCTACAACCGCTATAAGGTGGTGGCCGACCCCGACGGACCACCGGTGGCCGAGACCAGAAGCGATACGCTGAAGTATGTGCTCTGCGAGGTGCTGCGCGACCTCCGACAGGCGGAGCGATGCGCGGTGAAGTACGAGGTGAAGCAGGGGTGCTTCCACATCACCACACGTTAACGTCCAACCTCTTTCTTGCCATGTTCAACACACTTCTTTCCTCGTTCCGTAGATGGAACAGTATGCCATGCATTCCTGGGCGGAACCGCATGGTCTGCCTTCTGGCGGCAGCGGCACTCTATGTGCTGCCGGCTGCGGCGGCCGATTTCAATATCCGTGACTTTGGCGCAAGGCCCGATACGGCTGTGCTCTCCACGCAGGCCTTGCAAAAGGCTATTGATGCTTGCGCGGCGGCAGGAGGGGGTAGGGTGATTGTGCCGGCGGGACAGTATAAAATAGGCACGGTGGTGCTCCGCTCGCATGTCAACCTGCATTTGGAGCTGGGGGCCACCCTCTATGGCAGCACACGGCTGGCCGACTATACGCCGCAGCGCTCTTCCTATGTGTCGCTGCGCACACAGCGCGAAATGGTGCAGCTCATCTATGCCGACAGCGTATTCGATGTGGTGATTGACGGATTCGGCACCATCGACGGCAGGGGGAGGGCGTTCCCCAAACTTTCATGGAATGATGAGGGCATCACACGACCGCACCTGCTGAGGTTCATACAGTGCTCGGATATCGTGGTCAAGGATGTCACTCTGCGCAACTCGGGCTGCTGGATGCAGCACTACCTGGCGTGCGACCGCCTGCGTATCGACGGGATAAAGGTCTTCAACCGCAACAACTACAACAACGATGCGCTTGATATCGACGGATGCCACGATGTGGTGGTCAAAGGAATGATGGCCGACAGCGACGACGATGCCATCACGCTCAAAAGCACGTCGCCGCGACTTTGCGAGAATGTAACCATCACCGGTTGTGTCGTGTCGAGCCACTGCAACGCCATAAAACTGGGCACGGAGACCAATGGCGGCTTCCGAAACATCAATATTTCGGGCATCGTGGTGAAACCGAGTCCCGCCCAGGAGGAGAAATTCTTCGGACAGTGGATAGGGTCGTCGGCCATCTCGCTCGAAATCGTCGACGGTGGGGTGCTGGAGAATGTGTCGGTGTCGGATATCACCGTCACAGGCACCGAGGCGCCGGTCTTCGTCCGTCTGGGCAACAGGGCGCGGGGTTATTTCGAGGGACAGACCGTCTCACAGGTGGGCTGCATACGGGGTGTGACCATACGCAATGTGCTCATACAGGGAGCGGGGGCCATGGGCTGCTCCGTTACCGGACTGCCGGGACATCCGGTGCGCGACGTGCTCATCTCCGACGTGCGCATAGTACACAAGGGTGGGGTGGCGGAAAGCGAATTGGAGACCATCTCTCAAAATGTGGCCGATGAGAAGGAAAAGGAGTATCCAGAGGCTACTATGTGGGGCAACCTGCCGGCCAAGGGCTTCTTTGTGCGACATGCCCGCAACGTGAAACTGCAAAATGTCGCAGTGGTCACCGAACTGCCCGACGCACGCCCCGATTTCGTCTATGTCGACACTGAATAGCACCCGTCAAATCTCTACTGATTCGGAAAGAAAAAGAGTCATGAGGAACACAAATGTCCCTTTAACTTCCCTTTAACTTCCTTTTAACTTCCCTTTAACTTCCCTTTTATTCCCTTCTCATATGAAAAAACTGCTTCTTTCCTTGTTCCTGGCCGTGGCCGGGGTCGCTCTGGCGCAAAATGCTCCGCTCCAGTGGGGCGACCAGGGCAACGGCACGTATATCAATCCCATTCTCAATGCCGACTTCTCCGACCCCGATGTCATCAGGGTCGACAGCATGTATTATATGGTGGCGTCTGATTTCCATTTCATGGGCATGCAGGTGCTTGAGTCCCAAGATATGGTCAACTGGCGCTATGTGGCGCAGATTTATGACCGTTTCGACGAACCGGGATGGGATGAAAACGCTCATTATGCGGGCGGCTCCTGGGCGCCGGCCATCCGCTATCATGAGGGGCACTTCTATGTGTTTTTCTGTACACCTGATGAGGGACTCTTCATGAGCTCGGCTCCAAAACCGGAGGGACCATGGCAGCCGCTCCACCTGGTGAAGAGGGTGCCCAAATGGGAGGATCCGTGCCCGCTCTGGGACGACGACGGACAGGCTTATCTGGGACGGAGCCGGCATGGCGCGGGGCCTATCATCGTGCATAAGATGTCGCCCGACGGCAGGCAGCTCCTCGACGAGGGAGTCACCGTCTATACCGGACCGGTGGCCGAGGGTACCAAGTGGCTCAAACGGGATGGCTATTACTATCTCATCATACCCGAAGGGAGTGTGGGACAGGGATGGCAGACGGTGCTGCGCTCCAAAAATGTGTATGGGCCGTATGAGAAAAAGGTGGTGCTCGAGCAGGGATCTACCGATATTAACGGACCGCACCAGGGGGCGCTCGTCGATACACCGCAGGGGCAGTGGTGGTTCTACCACTTCCAGGAAACACCGGTGCTGGGCAGGGTGGTCCATCTGCAGCCGGCACGATGGGCCGACGGATGGCCGCTCATGGGGGTGGATATCGACGGCAACGGCATCGGCGAACCGGTCAGGGTGTGGACATCGCCCTACAGAGACTCGAAACCGACGCTCCTGCCTACCGACGACGACTTCTCCGCTGCACGCCTGGGCTTGCAGTGGCAGTGGAACCATAACCCTGACAATAGCCGCTGGAGCCTCACCGAGAACAGGGGCTTTCTTACCCTGACGGCGGCTCCTGCCGAGAGCTTGTATAAGTGCAGGAATATGCTCACACAGAAGATGATGGGATATGTGAGTGAAAGCGTTACTTTAGTGTCGCTCAAGGGCAATGCCAAGGTAGGCCTGTGCTGCATAGGCCGACAGTTCCGTGCCGTGGGATTGTGCCCGGAGGGGGTCTTCGTAGAGACTGACGGCAAGACGCAGATAGTGAGAAAAGGTCGGTTCGGAAAACTCTATCTCAAGGTGGAAAACAACTGTGCCGACAATCTGCACCGCTTCTTCTACAGCACCGACGGAAAGCATTTCCATCCCGCCGGAGAGGCGTTCGCCATGAGGGCGGGATTCTGGAAGGGCATCCGCACAGGGCTCTTCTGCTATGGAGACGGCGGAAAAGCGCTGTTCGATTTCTATACGCAGCATCCGCTCAGATAGAGCAAGAAAAAAAACTGCTATTCGCCGGGCAAAGGCCAGTTGGGCGAGGGCACGCGCGAGGCTTTCATCGCGCGGTCGAATTCTTCCACCATCTCAGGATATTGGTCGGCCAGATTGTGGCTCTCCGTGGGGTCTTCCTTCAGATTGTACAGCTCAAGGGGGGCATCACGCTTTATCGTCACGCACTTCCAGTCGCCTCGCCGGGCGGCACGCTGCACACCGGGAAACTCCCAGTACAGCAGCCGGTGGTCGGTGTCCATCTTCTTGCCGTAGAAAAGGGGCAGGATGCTGATGCCGTCGGTGTGCTGGGGCAGATGGGCGGTGGCCTGGGCCAGGGCGGCGAAGGTGGGCATCATGTCGGGGAAGTAGATGATGTCGTCGAGCGTCTGAACGGGCACACGGTTGGGCTGGTTCACAATCAGGGGCACGCGGATGCCGCCTTCATAGAGCTGACCCTTCCGGCCGCGGAATCCGGCGTTGCAGTTGAAGAGCTTCAGTGGGGCCTGGACGGCGGCACCGTTGTCCGAGGCGAATATCACCAGGGTGTTCTCGCGCAGGTGCAGACGGTCCAGCTCGGCCAGCAACCGGCCTATGGCGGCGTCCATGTGGGTGATGAGGGCGGCGTAGCGCTTGGTGTTCATGTCCCAGTCTTCATCGTCATACCACACGGTGTTGTCTATGATGTAGGGCTCGTGGGGGGCATCGAAGGCGAGGTAGAGGAAGAAGGGGTTCTTCTTGTTGCGGTTGATGAACTTGATGGCGTCTTCAGTAGAGAGGTCGGTGTTGTGCTTCACATGCTGGTCGTGGGCGTTCTCCTCAATATGGATCAGACGGTCGTTGTCGAAACGGTAGTAGGGATAGTAGTAGGGCGAGTTGGAGTGAACCGTAGAGATGGTCCAACCGTAGAACTCGTCGAAACCGCGGTGGTTGGGCGACGAACCGGGGTCGTAGCCGTCCAGATGCCACTTGTTCACCAGGCAGGTGCGGTAGCCGGCGGCACTCAGCACCGTGGCTATCGTGGTGTCTTCGGCCAAAAGGTTCACACGGCGTATGTAGGTGGTGTCGCCGCGGGGATTCACTTTGATGCCTTGAATACCGCCGGCCTTGCACTGGTTGTCGCGGATGCGGGTGTGGCCGGTGTTCTTGCCCGTCATCAGCGAACAGCGAGAGGGCGAACTGATGCCGCTCCCGGCGTAGCACTGGGTGAAGCGGGTGCCGGTGGCGGCCAACTGGTCGATGTTGGGGGTCTTCACATACTCACTGCCGTAGCAGCTCAGGTCACCGTAGCCCATGTCGTCGGCCAGAATGAAAATGATGTTGGGGCGGTCGGGGGTGGCCTTCGGCTTCTCACCGCCGGCTTCGGCGGCATGGGGCACCAGCACCCCGGCGGCCATCAGACCGCTGTATCGTATCAGTTTTTTCATCTTTGTCTGCTTTTGGCTGCAAATATACGAAAATACAGTCATTCCGCAAAATCTATTCATCCTTATGACCGATTTGGGTTCTGTCACGCTCTTTCAGTGAAATTGGTATTTATTCCGTTTGTTTGTCTATATGGGAGTCGAATCCTTTTGCCTACCTTTGCAGCAGTATTTTTACAACTATTTTATGATGGGTTATCTAAGATTTTTCTTCCTGGCCTTGACGGCCATGTTTTTCGGGGCCAGCTCGGCCGATTCCGACCCCGTGGCCGAAGTGCCGGCGGTCGAAAATGGTGATTATTCCGCTGCCGAGGGCAACACCCTCGTGGTCTATTACAGCTATACGGGCAACTGCCGCGATATCGTTCAGTCGCTCAATGCTGTTCTCTCTGCCGATGTGCTCGAAATCACACCTGCTGAGAAGGGACTGAAGTATGAGGCCAACAACTATGCGCTGGGCACCCAACTGCTCAATGCCATAAAGGCCGACCCCGACAATGCCGACAGCTATCCGGGCATCGATCCAGTTGATGTCGACATGAACCGCTACGACAACATAATCATCGTCACACCGCTCTGGTGGAGCCAGATGGCGGCCATCATGCAGACATTCCTCTTCCATTATGGACCGCAGATGGCGGGCAAGCAGGTGGCGCTCATCGTGTCGAGTGCTTCCAGTGGCATTAGCGGTGTGGTGGCCGATGCCAAACGGCTCGTGCCTGAGGCATCGTGGATGGCCGACGCACTATGGATAAACAACAGCAACAGAAGCAAGACGGCCTCGCTGCTCAGCGAATGGATGGCCACACTCAACTTAAAAATGGAATCTATGAAAATGAATATCACTATCGACGGACAGACTCGCAGCGTGACACTTGTCGACAATGCTGCCACACAAACGCTCGTTCAGGCGCTTAAAGAGGCGCCCATCACCTTCGAGGTCGACGACTACGGCGGATTTGAGAAGGTGGGCGACCTGGGACGCTCACTGCCCACTGCCAATGAACAGATTACCACCGAGCCGGGTGATGTCATACTTTACAGCGGCGACCAGATTGTGCTCTTCTACGGCAGCAACTCATGGAGCTACACGCGCTTGGGACATATTGATAATGCCACGGTAGAACAGCTCAAGTCGTTTCTCAAAGCGGGCAAGGGGACTGTCAGTGTCACCCTCTCCGTAGGCGATGCCTCGGCAGTCAGCGCTGTGCAAAAAAGCGATGATAGCGTAGCCGGAACCGACTATTCCGTCACGGGCGCACGGGTCTCTCCTTCACACAAAGGGGTCTACATCCGAAACGGCAAAAAGTTCATCAAATAGGAGTCCTGTCCTTGGTTCTATGCTTTAGCAGGCTCTAAGTGGGCCGGTCCCTCTGTGATGGGTTCTTCCGTCGCAAGAGGACCGGTCGTTGGCTTTACTGCATACTTTCGCATCAGACGGAACTGGTGGCGATAGACAAGACATGCCATACCAAGAAAAATAAATGACGACTAATCGTGTATTGTCTCTTTCTTGGCAGTGCGTTTGCTGATGAAAAAGGCGACGGCTACCGTGAGTAAACCTATGGAGGTGAAGAATGGTAGGATATTAAGCAATTCTGACAATCCGATGGTCTCCTCGTAATACATCAAAATAACAATTATGAGAGATAATAAGGCGGCGGTGGCTATTATGCAAACAGCGAAGCGCCATATCGTTCCCCACCAATGATAGCCGAAGAGCTGCTTATAGGTAATGATATAGTAGATAGGTATAAAAAAGATATCGGCATCGTTGCTGTACCATCCCAATGAAAGACTCAGAATAGAAGAGAGCAGGAGAATCTGTACACTCATAAACACCTGGATATAGAACTCCTCAGGCAGTGAATGCCTGGCATGTCGGGCGCATAGCGGAAGACCAACCAAGTTGGAAGCAGAATAAAACCGGTGATTACAAGCATCAGCCACGCTGGGTTCTTATCCCCCCATTTCGTAAACGTGTCAATGGCAACGATGGCATGGTGGGAATCATCTGGCTCAACGGCCCATGGGTAAATGATTTCAACGAGTTTTTCTACAAGTATATATGCGATGGCAACAAGGAAAAGCATCTTGACCGGTGGAAACGACACCTGCCGGCGCCCGCTGATGTAGTCGCTGATAAAGTATCCCGGACGAAGCAGTAGCTGAATCAGCGAATAGCCCAGTGACCGAGAGTCCATGCCCCATACCATCATAACGCCCTGCTGTACGGTTTTCCATCCTATCCGGCCCACACCCGTTTTCTGACCGCAGCGCGGACAGAAATTATCTTCGAACACCGTGCCGCAGTTCTGGCAGGTCGTGGGCCCCACACTTTTGTTGGTATATCGTATCGGTTGACGCTGCCACTCACGGAAACGCTGTAAAAAAGCTTTCAGTTCCATGTTATTTGAAGCAATTCATGTTATTTGAACCTGATAGTCGGTGAATAATAGTTCGTTGAATCTTCCGGATCTGGCACAGCTCATAATGCCATCAACGCAATTCAGATTACAAAAGTAAGAAAAAAAAACAAAAAAGTAAAGTCGTTTAATAAAAACTGATATTATCCGCCCAAATCCCCCAAATCGCCCAAATCCCCCATCCTGCCCATACCGCCCATCAAGCCCATTCTGCCCATTCCGCCCATCCACCCATACCACCCCATCATGCCCATCCTGCCCATTCAGATCACCCCCCTAATTCCTCCTTGTGCTTACATTTTTATCTCCATTGGCTCATAATTACAGTTTTTTATCTATATTTGCAGTCAATAAGTTTTGTCACGAACACGATACTATGGAAAAACTGATAGACAATTGCATGAAACTGGGCTTCGGACTGATGCGTCTGCCCAAAGTGGAGGGAACGCAAGATATCGATGTGGAACACACCAAACGCATGGTCGATGCCTTTATCCAAGCGGGTGGAAAATATTTCGACACGGCGTATGTGTACCAGGGCTCCGAAGAGGCTACCAAAGCGGCTCTCTGCGACAGATATCCCAGAGAGAGCTATTACCTGGCCAGCAAACTCAATGCAGCCGAGTTCGCCTGCAAAAGTGAGGAGGAGGCGAAAAATGAAATACATGTCAGCCTGCAGCGCTCCGGAGCGGGCTACTTCGACTTCTATCTGCTCCATGCGCTGGGCGAGGGCAACAAAGCCAAGTATGACGAGTATGGACTGTGGGACTATGTGAGAAAACTCAAAGACGAGGGACTCATTCGCCACTACGGCTTCTCCTTTCATGATTCTCCCGAACTGCTCGACGAATTGCTCACCGCGCACCCGGATGTGGAGTTCGTGCAGCTGCAAATCAACTATTCCGACTGGGACGACCATCTCATCGCTTCGCAGCGATGCTACGAGGTGGCCACAAAGCATGGCAAACCGGTTGTGGTGATGGAACCCGTGAAGGGGGGCACACTGGCCAACCCGCCGCAGAAGGTGAAGGACATCTTGCTCGGGGCAAGGCCCGATGCGTCGTTCGCTTCGTGGGCCATCCGTTTCGTGGCTTCACTGCCCAATGTGATGATGGTGCTCAGCGGCATGTCCAATCTGGAGCAGATGAACGACAACCTGTCGTACATGACCCGTTTCCAGCCGCTAAGCGACGAGGAACAACAGGTGGTGGAGCGGGCGCGCGAGGCGCTGCACCAGAGCAATGACATCCCCTGCACGGCCTGCCATTATTGCACACCGGGATGCCCCATGGAGATTCATATACCGGAAGTGTTCTCCGTGATGAATGTCTACAAAAGGTATGGCGACCTCAAGGCGGCACGCAACGACTATGGATGGCGCCCGGGGGGAAACAAGGCTTCCGAGTGCCTCAAGTGCGGACAGTGTGAGGAGGCTTGCCCGCAGCATCTGCCCATCATCAGCCTGCTCGAGGAGGTGGCGCAGACGCTGGAGTAGGGGAGACCAGAAATTCTTTAATATAGACGGGGGCACGGCATCACGCCGTGCTCCCGCTGCTGACAATAACAATTACTTCTAATAATATCTAATTCAAACGATGCTTTGCGCTATTGGCAAACCGTAGGCAGCTTCTTCATACCTTTCAGCTCTTCTTTCGTGGCTTCCTTGATGCTGATGGCATAGCCGCCGCCGGGGGCGGCCGTCAGGCGGAGCATGCTCTTGGCGGTCACCACGCCTTGCTTGATGACATAGGCTTGCGGGCGGGTCTTGTAGTGGGCGTCTGCGGCATCGGCATAGACCGTGGCGATGTATTTCTTGCCGGGGGCGAGGAAGTCGAGACGCAGGGCAGAGGTGTGGCCGTGCTCACTCGCCGTGCAGCCTACATACCAGTCGCCGGTGCCTTTCGCCTTGCGGGCGGCCACAATGTAGCGGCCGGGCTCTGCCTCAAGGTAGCGGCTGTCGTCCCAGTCCACAGCCACGTCTTTGATAAACTGGAAGGCATCCATGTGCTGCTCGTAGTTCTCTATCAGGTCGGCGGCCATCTGAAGCGGACTGTACATCGTGACGTAGAGGGCCAACTGCCGGGCGAGCGTCGAGTTCACATGGTTGGGGTTGTTGGGGTTCATCTTGTTCATGTCCATTTCAAAGATGCCGGGGGTGTAGTCCATCGGACCGCCCTGCAGACGGGTGAACGGCAGTATAGTGGTGTGGAAGGGCTTGTTGCCGTTGGTGGCCTCATACTCGGTGCCGCGGGCGGCCTCGTTGCCTATCAGGTTGGGCCATGTGCGGCACAGACCGGTGGGGCGCACTGCCTCGTGGGCATTCACCATGATGTGGTGCTTGGCGGCTTCCTTGATGCAGTAGAGGTAGTGGTTGTTCATCCACTGACCGTAGTGGTGCTCGCCGCGGGGTATGATGTCGCCCACATAGCCGCTCTTCACCGAGTTGTAGCCGTAGCGGTTCATCAGCGTGTAGGCGGCTTCCAGATGGCGCTCGTAGTTGCGCGTCGAGGCGGAGGTCTCGTGGTGCATCAGCAGGCGAACGCCTTTCTGGTGGGCGTAGTCGTTCAACCCCTGCAGGTCGAAGTCGGGGTAGGGGGTCTGGAAGTCGAACACGTAGTCCTTCGACTTGCCGAACCAGTCTTCCCAACCGATGTTCCAGCCTTCCACCAGCACTTGGTCGAAACCGTGCTCGGCGGCAAAGTCGATGTAGCGGTGCACATTGGCATTGTTGGCACCGTGATGGCCGTGGGGCTTGGTCTTCGAGTAGTCCAAATGGTCGAGCTGCACGGAGGGCAGTTCGTTGGTGTACGACCACTGGCTCATGCCGTTGATCATCTCCCACCATACGCCTACATACTTCACGGGCTTTATCCAACTGGTGTCCTCCAGCTTGCAGGGCTCGTTCAGATTCAGTATCAGGTTCGAGGAGAGCAAGTCGCGGGCATCGTCGCTCACCATGATGGTGCGCCAGGGCGAGGTGCAGGGGGCCTGCAGATAGCCTTTGTCGCCCTTGGCGTCGGGGGTCAGCCACGACTCAAACACCAGGTTCTTGTCGTCCAGGTTCAGGTGCATGCACGAGTAGTCCACAAGAGCGGCCTCATGGATATTGATATAGAGGCCATCGGCGGTCTTCATCTGCAGAGAGGTCTGCACACCGGTCTCGGAGAAGGGGGTCTGAGAGGCGTTCGGACTGATGGCGCCGCGCATGTGCTGGCGGATCTCCGAAAGGCGGGTCTCCGTGTAGTCGTACTCCTGGGTGTCATAGTCGCCGGGTATCCACCAGGCGGTGTGGTCGCCGGTCATGGCAAACTGGGTGTGCTCTTCCTTGATGACGAAATAGTTCAGATTCTGGCTCAGGGGAAATTCGTAGCGCAGACCGAGACCTTCGTCGTAGAGACGGAACCGTATTTTCATATCCCGTTGCTGGGCGGCCTGGTGTAGGGTCACGAGCAGCTCGTTGTAGTGGTTGCGGATGGTCTTGGTCTCGCCCCATACGGGCTCCCATGTCTCGTCGAAGGTGCTGGTCTCGCTGCCGGCCAGGGTGAAGTGGCTCTGAAGGTTGGTCTGGCTGTTGCCTGTGGCACGGGTGCCGCCTTCGGTGGAGTAGTCTTCATAGGTGGTGGCTTTGAGCTCTAGTCCTAATTTAGAGGGCTTTATCACGGGCTTGCCCTTGTAGCTGAGGGCATAGGTGGGCTCGCCTTGGGCTGTCAGGGTGAAGCGCATCGTGAGCTGGCCGTTGGGAGAGCTCAGCTGGAGCTCGTCGGCGTGGATGGCTGTGGCGGCCAGAAGGGCGGCCGCACACAGCAGAAGGGTTTTCAGGGTCTTCATGTTAATCTTTTTTTATTGTTCTACCACAATCATGGTCCAGTATTTCAGCGTGGGCAGGGTGAAGTTGATGTAGCTGCCGTCTTGCGTGAAGTTGAGCTCCTGGGGAGCGCCGCCCAATGCATCGGGAGTGGCTACCCATACTTTCTTCACACCCGAGGCTTTCATACGGAGGGGTAGGTTGGCCACGGCCTGGGCCTCGGGCATCGTGCCGTTCTCGTCACGCCAACTCAGACTGTTGGCCTGGAGGAAGTTGAGCAGGTGCACCACTTGCTTGGTGCCCACTTTCTTCGTGTAGGTGGTCACGGTCTGAAGCTTCGGAGGCCAGCAGCTCAGGCTCACCTGACTGTTCCCGGAACCGAGGGTGGCGGCGCATTCCTCACCGCCGTCGCGCAGCAGATTCTCGTAGGCCACGAGGAAGTCGTAGTAGCTCACAAGGCTCTTCTGAAGCTCGGCGCTCATCGTGAGGTTGCTGTTCGGGAAGTACTCGTGGCAGAGCATGTGGCCGTCGCCAAGCTCTAGGTGGGCACCGCCGAGGGCGAATATCACGGCGTCGGTGAGCAGCACACCGGGGGTGTTGAACTGGCCGGGCTGCGACGACATGCCGTAGTTCATGTAGGCGGCGATGATGCTGTTCTTGCCGCCGCTGTACGAGCGGTTGGCGCTGATCACGGAGTGGATGTCGCTGAACTGCGACTCGCTGCCCCACATCTCGGTATACATGAAGTCGGTCTGGCCGGTCTGTCCTATCTTGCCGGCGCCAAAGCCGGAAACGGCATTCATCACAAGGCGCTTGTCGCTGTGGCGGCTCTTCATGGCGTTGATAAACGAGGCGTAGCCGTTGGTGAGGTTGAGCTGGCTGCCGTAGTAGTCGTACACGGTGCCGCGGTCGCCCACTTGGTCGATGTGGAAACCGTCGAAGTCGAAACTGGCGTACACATCGTCATTGCGGTCGGCCATATAGGCTTGCCACGACTTGTTCGAGGGGTCGGCCAGATAGATGTCGCCCTTCCAGCCGGAGGGCATCGAGAGCTTGTCTCTGCTGTGCGTGGCATTGGTGAACAGACCCCAGCGCTCGTCCACACCGTCCTGTGCGGCGTCTTCCAGCATGCCGTAGCACAGGTTGTAGAACATGGCTTTCATGCCGCGGGAGTGATGCTGGGCTATGTACGACTTCACCACGCTGGTGAGCACTTCGCGGTTGGCGATGTCGGTGTAGCTCTCCATAAGGTTGCCACGGGTGCCGCCAAGCGGCCACTGGTGCTTGTAGTGCCAGTCGTAGTACTGCACGCCGTTGATGTGGCAACGGTTCAGAAAGGCCGTCTCTTGGGCTATCGTGGCCTCGGTCTTGCTGCCGTCGTAGCTCGAAACGAAACCGTAGCGGGGAAACTTCGACCAGTCGCTCGACACGTCGATGCCTACCGTACCGTGGATGGTCTCGACGTTGCCGCTCACCGTGTAGATGTCGGCCAGATAGCCGGTATAGTCGGCCGAAGGGGCCGTCCAGGTCCAACTGGTGCCGCTCAGCGCTTCTTCGGCCACCACATCGAGACCGTGGCGGTAGCGCACACGGGCACCGCTGGGCAGGGTGCCCTGGGCGGTGAAGTGGATGGCCTCACCGGGCTGGTAGAGGGCCTTGTCGGTGGTGATGTCCAGGCTCAGCTGCTGCGTCATGCTCACGGCCGGGGCTATCACTGCGGTGGGCACGGTGCCCATCGTGTCGTCGTCAGAACTGCAGCCCAGCAGCAGGGGGGCGGCAAGTGTCAGGATTATAGCGTGCATTTTCATCGTTGTTCGTTTTTTACTGTTTTGTGATGGATATAGTCTCTTCAAGTTGGTTCACCGTGATGGTGTAGGTGCCGGCCGACATGATGCGCCATTTGTTGTCGATGTCGCCGATGTTGATGTCAAGATACTGACTCTTCAGATACTCGTCGCTCTTGTTGATGAAAAGGGCTTGCTCCACATTGCCCGTGGGCTCCACACCGTTGCCGTAGGCGTTCATCAGCCAGGCGCCGTTCCAGTCCGACTGCTTGTCGCACGAGAATTTCAGCTCGCCGGTGTTCAGCTGGCCGGTCCAGGTGAAGATGTAGGGACTCTCCGTGGCCGTCATCGCAGTGGCATTGCCAAGGTCCCAGCCGCAGGGGGCGGCGTCGCCTACTAGGTATATCATCTCGTAGGGCTTAAACTCGCGCATCAGCATGCGCTCCTTGTCGGAACGGATGTCAACGCATATCTTGTAGGCCTTGCCGGTCTCGCTCTCCTGAAGGAACCATTTATTGTCGGGGTCGTAGCCGGCGATGAACTCCATGCGGGTGTCGGTGTAGGGGGCATTGGGCTGGGCGGCTTTCAGCATGTTCTCCCAGGCGCCTTCCGAGGTGCCGAACTTGAACTCGCCGCCGTTGCCGTTCTCGAAATGGCGGCCGTAGCGGAAGAGGAACGGATCGAGCGGGTCTTTCTGCATCTTCACAAAACCCCAGCCGGTGGGCTGGCCTACAAAGTAGAGGTTGTCGAAACGGGGGGCCTCGCCGTCGGTCTGAACATAAGTCATCTCAAGGGTCAGCAGGTTGACAGTCACCCGGTAGAAGTGGTCTTCGGTCACCTCCCACTGCTCGTCGGGCTCGTCGAAACTGCTGCGGAGCACCATCTTGCCATCGGCGCCTTTGTTGTAGGAGGGCACAAACTGGCCCAGCGTGGTGATGAACTTGAAGGTGCCCTTGCGCAGATTGCCCTCCCAGGTGAACTGGCCGTTGTCGGTGCGTTTCATGGCGGTGGCGTTGTCGGCACTCCAGCCGTTGGGGGTGGCGTCGCCTATCAGGTAGAGCGTGGGCGTCACAGGGGTGTAGGGAATGGCGGAGAAACTGACGGAGGAGGTCTGTACACCGTCCTCACCGCTCACCAGGGCGGTGACGCGGGCGTCGAGGCTCACAGACTGGCCTTCCACACCGCCGAACTTGTCGAGAAGAAGGGCGTTGAGATTCTCCTGGTTGATGCTCCAGGAGTATACTTGCTGCGCGTGGTCCACGGCAATATAGGGGTCGGCGAAGTCGCTGCCAGAGGGGGCCAGCTCCAGGGTGTAGCTGATGCGGTGGCCGCTGCCGTGGTTGGTGCCGGTGGTCCAGCTTAGGGTGAGGGCCTCGCTGCCGTGGGTGGCCTCATTGAGTTCCTCTGTGGTTTGGCTGGCGGTCAGCAGGAGAGTGTCGTGACCTTTGTCCAGCTCCATGTAGTCGTTGTCGGAGCAGCCGGTGAAAAGGAGGCCGGTGAGCAGTACTATCAGACTGCTGTATAGATTTCTTTTCATAGTGTCTTTCTTTTGGGGGTGATTAATAACCGGGGTTCTGGGTCATCAGGCTGTTGGCGTCCATCTCGGTCTGCGGAATGGGGAACAGCAGACGCTCTTTCGTGGCGCGGTTCTTGCCGATGGAGTGAAGGAAACTGATGGCGTAGTCGCCGTTCTGGATGCGGATCATGTCGAACCAGCGGTGCCCTTCGAAGGCAAGCTCCATGCGGCGCTCGTGGATAATCTTTTCGCGCATGGCGCTCTGGGTCAGGTTGGCCACGTTGGCCAGACCGGCACGGCGGCGAACGGTGTTCAGCGGCTCGGCGGCCTGAGAGGTCTGGCCTTGCTCGTTCAGGGCCTCGGCCTTCATCAGCAGCACGTCGGCGTAGCGGTACACCACAAAGTTCTGGGGATTGGTGTTGTACTCGGGGGAGACGGATTTCGTGACAAGGAATTTACGCACGTTGTAGCCGGTGTTGGAGTAGCTGCTCTTGTACTGCTTGCCGTCGAAGTCGGGGCAGCCTTCATAGAGTACCGTAAGGTCCTTGCGGAGGTCGCCTTCTTCATACTGGTCCATGAACTCTTGCGTGGGCTGGTTCCAACCGTAGCTGCCGGCAACAAAGTCGCTGTTGCGCGGACCCATGAAGGTGCTCAGCCAACTCGACTGGGGGTTGTTGCCCCAGAAATCGTATTCGGTGTTGCCGGAGAACTGAACCTCGAAAATCGACTCGGGACCGTTGTTCACCGTGGCGTCGAAGTTGCCTTCATAGGTGCAGTTGTCCAGATTGTAGCCAAGGGCGGTCACCTGGTCGCAGAGAGTCACCACGCGACCGTAATAGTCGGGATGGCTCGGGGCAAGGGTGAGCAGGATGTCGGCCATCATGGTGAGGGCGGCGTCCTTGCTGGCACGGCCTACATTGTCGTTGTCGTAGTCGCGCTTGGCGGGCAGCAGGTCGATGGCGCGCTGGCAGTCGACCATGATCTGGGCGTAGGTCTCATCGGCGCTGGCACGGGCTATATCGGTGCTCTCACCGGGCTGGTAGGGCTCAAGACGGAGGGGCACACCACCGTAGAGGCGCACCAGGACAAAGTAGTAGTGGGCACGGAGGAAATAGGCTTCGCCAAGGGCGCGCTCTTTCACACTCCCGGCCTCGAGATCCTGCCCTTCAAGGGCGTGGATGAGAATGTTGCACTGGCCGATGCCCACCCAGGGCGAACGCCACATGTAGAGGGCCATGCCGTTGTCGCTCTGCGTGATGAAGTTGGAGGCTTGTATCGTCTCCAGACCGTCGGTGCCGCCGCCGGCGCCCACTTCGCTGTTGCCGGCCACAATGTCGAGGGTCCAGATGCGCTGGTTGTACATGTTCGACGACTGAAGGGTGCGGTAGCAGGCATTGGCCATGGCCACGGCCACGTCGTCGGTCACACTGGTCTCGGGGTCCACGGTGTTCTTGGGCTCCTTGTCCAGAAAATCGTCGCTGCAGGAGGTAAGCATCAAACCTGACAGCAGTATCATATATAGTTTCTTCATGATGTCGGGGGTATTAGAAGTTGAAGTTCATGCCTATGTTGAAGGTGCGCGAAATGGGGTAGGTTGACAGGTCGATGCCGTTGATGCCTACCTCGGGGTCAAAACCGGAATAGCCGGTCAGCGTGGCCACATTCTCGCAGGAGAGGGTCAGACGGGCGTTCTCGATGGTGAGGGCTTTCAGCCATGTCTTCGGGAAGTTGTAGGCCAGGGAGATGGTCTTCAGGCGAAGGTAGGAGCCATTCTCCACATAACGGTCGCTGATGCGGTTGTTCTGGTTGGGGTCGCCGAATACGGCACGGGGCATCGAGTAGCTGCTGCCCTCGCCGGTCCAGCGGTCCAAAACGTCGGTGGTCTGGTTGTAGGCGGCCGACATGCCGGTCAGGTCGATGTTGTTGGCGTTGAATATCTTGTTGCCGGCCACACCCTGCAGATAGATGCCCAGCTCGAAACCTTTGTAGGTGAGGTTGTTGCCCAACGAGAAGAGGTGGGTGGGGTTGGGGTTGCCGATGATGGTACGGTCATCGTCGTTCACCACACCGTCGTTGCTCAGGTCCTTGAAGCGGATGTCGCCAGGAGCGGCACCGGGTTGGATGGCGTGCTGCTCCACTTCCTGCAGATTCTGGAACACACCGTCGGTCACGTAGCCGTAGAACACGTTGATGGGGTAGTCGCGCTGAAGCATCGTCACGTACGAGTTGTTGATCTGGTTGATGTAGTAGGGCACGTCGCTGTTCAGGTCCTTTATCTTGTTCTTGTTGTAGGTGTAGGAGAAATCGCTCTCCCAACCGAGTTCTCCGTCCAGATTCACAGTGTGAAGGGTTATCTCGACACCGGTGTTGCGCACCTTGCCGGCATTGGTGTAGGTGGTGCTGGTGTCTTCGAAACCGGAGGTGATGGGGATACTGGCTTTCACCAGCATGTCGTTGGTGTTCTTGATGTAGGCATCGACCGAAAGCATGGCATGCGAGTTGAACAGCACGGCGTCGAAACCGATGTTGCTCTGGGCCACTTCCTCCCAGTGGATGTTGGGATTGGCAAGCGACGAGGAGACAAGGGCCGACTGCTCGGTGCCGGCGTAGCCGAAGGGATAGACGCTGGTGTTGTAGGAGGCCAGGTAGCCGTAGTTGCTCACACTGGCCTGGCTGCCGGTAACACCGTAGCCCAAACGGATCTTAAGGTCGCTCAGCAGCTTGCTCTTCTTGAACCAGGGCTCCTCCGACACACGCCAGGCGGCGGATACGGAGGGGAACATACCCCAGCGCTTGCTGCGGCCAAAACGGCTGCTGCCGTCGCGGCGAAGGGTGGCAGTGAGCAGATATTTGTTCTCATAGTCGTAGGTGGCGCGGGCCATGTAGGAGAATAGGGCCCATTCGGTCTCGTTGCCGCCAATGGCGTACATCTCCTGGCCGTTGTCCATCTCATGCACGTTTTCAAAGGCGAAGATGTTCTTCTGGGCGTTCAGATAGTCGAAGGTGTTCCATTGGGCTGAGGTACCGGCCATCAGACCTACATGATGCTTCTGACCGAAGGTGTGGTCGAAGAGGAAGTAGTTGTCCCACAGATAGGTGAACGACTTGTTGTCGCTCTTGTAGCGCGAGCTCTCCTCGGTGGCTATAGGCTTCCAGCCATAGCGGGGCGTGTAGTTGTCGGCATACCAGAACTTGGCGTCAACACCGAAGGTGCTCTTGAATTTCAGCCACTTCGTAAAGGTTATCTCGGCGGTCAGATTGCCCAGCAGGTTGTAGCCGTTGGTCTTCTGCTTGTCGGTCTGCGTGGGGCCGATGGGGTTCTTCGTGCTGCCGTACCACAGGGAGTTGCCCTCGGGACCGCTCCACTCGCCGTCGGCGTCTTTCACCGGGTAGATGGGAAGGGCGCGGTAGGTGTTGCCGAAGTCGTAGCTGCCCTGACGCTTCTTGTCGGCGCTCACGGTGATGTTGTTCGAGAATTTCAGCCAGTCCAGAACCTGGGCGTCGCTGTTGGCCTGGAAGGTGAAGCGCCGGTAGCCTACGCTCTTCACAATGCCGGTCTGGTCCAGAAAACCGCCCGACATGTAGTAGTGCGACTTCTCGCTGCCGCCTGAGTAGCTAACCGTGTAGTTCTGAAGATAACCGGTGCGCAGCAGCTCGTCTACCCAGTCGGTGCCGGCACCGAGCGTAGCGGGGGCCGACCACTCGGGATTCATCGCATAGCCGGCGTTCGACATCATGTCGTTGCTAAGCTGGGCATATTCGGCGGCGTTCAGCAGGTCGGGGGTCTTCGTGGCGTGCTGAATGGCCAGATTGGCCGAGAAGGAGAGGGTGCCCTTGCCAGTCTTGCCTTTCTTCGTGGTGATCATCACCACACCGTTGGCACCGCGCGAACCGTAGATGGCGGTGGCAGAGGCGTCTTTAAGTACGTCAAGGCGCTCCACGTCGGCCATGTTAAGATTGTTCAGACCCAGGTCGGTGGGCACACCGTCTATCACCACAAGGGGGTCGCAGTTGTTGATGGAGCCCAAACCGCGTATCTTAATCGATACGTTGTCGCCGGGTTTGCCGGCATCCACAACCTGCAGACCGGCTATCTTGCCTTGTATGGCCTGGCCGATGTTGGCCACAGGACTGTTCTCCATGTCTTTCGCTGCCAGTGAGCCGATGGCACCCGTAAGGTCGCTCTTGCGCATCGTGCCGTAACCCACAACCACTACTTCGCTGAGTAGCTGACTGTCGTCTTTCATCACAATTGTCAACTGGTTTTGTCCACTTACAGCTATTTCCTGGGTGGCAAAGCCAATATACGAAATGGTGAGGGTGGCGTCATGGGGCACCGTAAGCGTGAAGTTGCCGTCTATGTCGGTAACGGTGCCGTTGCTGGTGCCTTTCTGCATCACGGTGGCGCCAATGACAGTCTCGCCTGCCTGGTCGGTCACTATGCCGTGCACCTCTATGTCTTGCGCAGAAAGGCGCAGCGACACCAGCACGCTCAGCATAATGAGCATCATGAGCTTTTTAAAGGGTTCGTTCATAAGGTTTTGTTTTTTAAGTTAGGTTTTTTGCATTTGATTGTTAATCTGCCGCAAAGTTATACTCATTTGTCGTCTTTTGGTTTGCTTAGTAAGGGGATAGTAAATTCTGAGACAATTTTGATTCCTTTTATTATTCTGATAATCAGTATGTTATTGAATTTTTAAAATAATGACATAGTAAATTCTTATAATTCATTTATTTTTGCTATATTTGCTCCCGTAAACCTTTTGTCTCTATTTTATGACTCGATTCTGCCTCCTTTCACTCCTCTTTTGCTGGGCGGTGCTTGCCCATGCCGATAACCGGCAATTGCTCAGACTCCTCGACGAGACCATCGATAAGAGAGAACAATTCCTCAAGGCTAAACAGGATAAAATTGACTTCCTGAAGCAAAAATTGAAAAAGGAAAAAGAAAAAACGGCCGTGCTCAGCGTCATAGACGACCTCTACAACGAGTATCATGTGTTTCAGTTCGACTCCGCCAGAACCTATGCCAGCAAAGGGCTCGCCATGGCGCAACTGCAGCATAACGCCTACTTTGAGGCGTTGTTCAATATACACATGGCGGAGATTCTCGCAGCCGGTGGACTATACAGCGAGGCTGTGGAGCACCTCAATGCGGTCGACGAACAGCATGTAGACCACAACTTGCTCTTCGGATTCTATTACGCCTCTTTCTCTGTCTACTCTTATTGGAGTGATTACTGCAACGACCAAGTCTACACGCCACAGTATAGGAAAAAAGCCAGTGAATGCCTTAAAAAGGCAATGGGGTATGCCGATGTGTCCGACCCGCTCTATAAATTCTACCTCGGCGAACAGAAAGTGTATGTGGAACCTGACCGAAACAAGGCACGGGCGTTCTATCTCAATACGCTCAAAACCACACAGGAGGAGTCGCGTATCTATGCCATGGCTTCCTATGCGCTGGCGGGCAACTATCGAATGGACGGCAACGACCGCCTCTATGAGGAATATCTCATCAGGGCGGCACTGAGCGACCTTAAATCATGCACCATGGAAAACCTGGCGCTCCAAAACCTCGCTATGCACCTCTTCCAGCAGAACCCTGACCACCTGGAAAGGGCTGAAAGATACATCAATATCTCCATGAAGGACGCAAAATTCTACAACAACCGCCTCAGAATGATCGAAATCTCGCAAATCATGCCGCAAATCATGGAAAGCTATCAGACCATGGTGAAAAAGCAGAACTCAAACCTCAGATTCTCGGTCGTTTTCATTTCGCTCCTCGTGCTGGGACTCGTCCTCACGTCTTTCCTCGTCTTCAAACAAAACAGAAAACTCACAGCAAGAAGAATAGAACTGGCCAACAACAACCTGCAACTCAAACAACTCAACCTGCAGCTGGCCAACAGCAACCTGCAGCAGGCCGACCTTAATGAAAAACTTCAAGGATTGAACCGTAAACTGTTGGATACCAACAAACATCGTGAGGCACTGGCTTCTATCTATATTGACCTCTGCGCCAAATATATCGACAAGCTGGAGAAATTTCAAACGCTCGTGAAAAGAAAAATAAAAGCCAACCAGGCACAGGACCTCCTGCAGACGGTGTCTTCTACAAGGGTTTCAGAAGAGGATGCGGCCACTTTCCTAAACAGGTTCGACAAGGCTTTCCTCGAACTGTATCCTTCCTTCGTGGAGGAGTTCAACTCGTTGCTCCGGACTGAGGGACAAATCGTGCAGAAATCGCCTCTCTCGCTCACCACCGAACTGCGTACTTTCGCACTCATCCGACTCGGCGTGAAAAACACCGCCGATATTGCCGGACTGCTCTTCCTCTCACCTCAGACCATCTACAATTGCAGGTCGGTGACCAAGGGTAAAGCTATCTGCAAGGATTCCTTCGACCAAGACGTCATGAGCCTCTGCACGGTCATACACAATGAGGCCGCTGAACAGTAGCTGCTTCTCGTACCGGAAGGTTGACCAATAACATTATTAAATAAAATAGTGCGCCTTTTATTTTGATAACAAAATGTTTTGTCTTACCTTTGTACCAATAATTCAATTCGTAGTTGACCAAATCGAACCTGATGAGAAAACTTGCCATTTCTTTTGTCATTGCCATCCTGGCTGCCATGACCGTGAATGCTCAGAATAAACTCACTATCGAGAGTATCACCAAAGGTGAATTCTCCCTACGCTATCCGGCTTCTGTCACACCTCTCACAGGGGGCGACAGCTATGCACGGCTCAATCCTGACCGTAACCGTATTGAGGAATACTCTTACAAAAACGGACAACTCCTGCGCTGCCTCTTCGACGCCGGCGAGGTGGCCGGTGCGGAAATAGAGGAAATCGACGGCTTCCAACTGAGTCCCGACGGTACAAAAATCCTCCTGTTTACGAACTCCAACTACATCTACCGGCGTTCCTTCACCGCCAATTACTATGTCTATGACATCAAGACCAAACAACTGCACGAAATCGACAATATCGGCGGACAGCAGTCGTGCATCTGGGCCAAGGATTCCAGACATGTGGCTTTCGTCAGAGAAAACAATGTCTTTGTGGCCGATGTCGTGGAGAGAAAACAGACACAGGTCTCTACCGATGGAAAAAGAAACGAAATCATCAACGGTATCCCCGACTGGGTAAATGAGGAGGAGTTCGGATTCAATACGGCTATGGCTTTCAACGACAAGGCCAACTGCATCTGCTGGATTCGGTACGACGAGAGCCGGGTGAAAACCTATGAACTCGAACTCTTCAAGGGACTGAAACCTGAAATACAGGCTTTTGCCGACTATCCCGGCAAGTATTCCTACAAATATCCCAAGGCCGGACAAGACAACGCTGTGGTCTCGGCTTGGTGCTATGACCTCAATAAGGGCACAACGCTACAAATCAACCTCCCGCTTCCCCACGAGGGATACATCCCCCGAGTCATCACACTGCCGGGCAGCGGCGATGTGGTGTTTTATACCATGAACCGTCACCAGGACTCGCTCATGATATACAGGGCCAACACGGTGACAGGCGAATGCAGACTGATGCTCAACGAGACTGTCAAGTCGTATGTCAAGGAGGAGGCCATGGAGGAGGTCGCCTTCACCGACAAATATATGATGCTGCCCAGCGACCGCGACGGATTCATGCAGGTCTATCTCTATAACCTCGACGGAAAACTGCTGAAAAAAATCACTTCGGCTCAATACGGCATCTCCCACATCTACGGCTACGATGCAAAAGCGGAGAAACTTTTCTACCAGGCTGCTGGCAGGTCGCCTATGGAGCGCGAGGTTTATGTCTCCGACCTGAAGGGACACACCCGGTGCCTTACGCCTGAAGTGGGCTGGAACAGTGCCGTCTTCTCCGATGGATTCAAGTTCTTTGTCCATTCCTGGAGCGACCGTAACCATCCTACTGTCTATACGCTGAAAAACCAGAAGGGTAAAGTCATCAATGTGATGGAGGACAATCAGAAGGTGGCCGAAAAAATCAAAGAGTACGGACTGCCCGACAAGGAACTCTTCTCTTTCACTACCTCCGAGGGGGTACAGCTCAACGGATGGATTGTTAAGCCGGCCGACTTCGATGAGAACCGTAAATATCCCGTTATCCTCCATCAGTACAGCGGACCGGGTAGCCAGCAGGTAGTCAACGCCTGGCACATCGGCTCAATGGGGCAGGGGGCTCTCTTCGACCAGTATCTCACACAGCAGGGATTCATCGTGGCTTGTGTCGACGGTAGGGGAACCGGCGGCAGAGGGGCGGATTTCGAAAAATGCACCTACCTCATGCTGGGTAAACTGGAGGCGAAAGACCAAGTGGAAACGGCGCTCTACCTCGCATCACTGCCTTATGTCGACAAGGATAATATCGGTATATGGGGGTGGAGCTATGGCGGATTCTGCACGCTCATGAGTCTCAGCGAGGGTAGACCGGCCTTCAAGGCGGGCGTGGCAGTGGCACCACCTACCAACTGGAAATTCTACGACTCGGTCTATACCGAACGCTTCATGCGCACACCGCAGGAGAACCCCGACGGTTATGGCGACAATCCTATCGCAAGGGCCGACAAACTGCATGGGGCACTGCTCCTCTGCCATGGTGTGGCCGATGACAACGTGCACCCGCAAAACACGTATGAGTATGCCGAGGCGCTCGTACAGGCGGATAAGGATTTCCATGAGGTGCTCTATACCAACCGCAATCATGGCATCAGAGGGGGAAACTCCAGAAACCATCTGCTCAGACAAATTACGCAATTCTTTATCGATAAACTGAAATAATCAAAAAAATATGAAGACTAAATTCTATCTTGCTGCTATAGCTATCATGGCTTCTCTTATGCCCAGCGCAATGAGGGCGGCCGAAACCAAAGTGGTGGTCAACAATACCGACCGCTCCCAAAGACAGGAAATCGTAGAGGCCGACCTGGCACAGGTCTGCCGGAAGGCGGGGATAAAAATGGGCGACCCCTTCATCGTGAAAAACAGCCTCGGACAGGAGGTGGCCTACCAAATCACCTATGATGGCAAACTGCTCATCGATGCCAGCGTAAGACCGGCAGGTAAAGCGGTGTTCTCTGTCGCACCGGGAAAACCCATGAACATGAAAACAGTGGTCACCGGAAAACAGTATCCCGAACGGGTGGATGATATCGCATGGGAAAACGACAGAACGGCATACAGACTCTATGGACCGGCGCTGCAGAAGTCGGGCGAAAGGGCTTTCGGCATTGATGTGTGGTTGAAGAATACGCCTGAATTGGAGGTGGAACAGCGATACAATACCGAACTGTCCAACCACAAACGCATCCAGGAGCTCAAAAGCAAAGGCAAAAACGACGAGGCTTTCCAACTGGAAATCGCTACTACCTACCACTTCGACCATGGGAATGGACTCGACTGCTACAAAGTGGGACCTACTCTGGGATGTGGTGCGCCCGCTCTTATGGAGAACGGCAGACTGGTCATGCCGTATTGCTATAAAAAGTATAAAATACTCGACAATGGACCGCTCCGCTTCACCGTCGAACTGGTCTACAACCCGGCTGTGGTCAACGGCGACCACAATGTGGTGGAACATAGAATCATCAGCCTCGACAAAGGGTCGAACTTCAATAAGATGACCGTCTGGTACGAGGGACTTACAAGACCGACCGACCTGGCCGCTGGCGTGGTCGTTCACCAGGAGGATACGCAGAGCATGGTCATCGGACGCGATTTCGTGGCTTATGCCGACCCGACCGACAACCCCGACGCGCAAAACTTCCAAATCTATGTGGCGGCGCTCTTCCCCAACGGGGCCGATGTGACCACATTCCTGCCCTTCGAGGAGAAAGTGCCGGGGGCTGCCGGACATGTGCTGGGTATCGTGAAAAACTACCAAAAACCGGTCAAGTATACGTATTATGCGGGATCGGCTTGGAGCAAAAATGATGTCCGCACCATGGACGAGTGGGTGCTCAGGGTCAATACGTTCCTCAATGCGCTGCACAATCCGCTCAAGGTTACCATCGAATAGTTAATACACTTTATTTATACACTTTTCAACCAAATAATTAAAACTATGAAAAAACTGTTGTTAGGCGATGAGGCTATCGCACAGGGGGCACTCGATGCCGGACTGAGCGGCGTCTATGCGTATCCCGGTACTCCCTCCACCGAAATCACGGAGTATATTCAGGAATCGCCTATCGCCAAAGAAAGAAATGTGCACCGTAAATGGTGTACCAATGAGAAAACCGCTATGGAAACGGCACTCGGTATGTCGTACATGGGAAAAAGAGCGCTCGTCTGCATGAAACATGTGGGCATGAACGTCTGTGCCGACCCGTTTGTCAACTCGGGTATGACGGGTACCAACGGCGGCGTCGTGGTGCTTGCGGCCGACGACCCTTCCATGCACTCCTCACAGGATGAGCAGGACAGCAGGTTCTATGGCAAGTTCGCCATGATTCCTACCTTCGAACCGAGCTCGCAGCAGGAAGCCTACGACATGATGGCGCTCGCTTTCGACTATTCAGAGAAGGTGAAACTGCCCGTACTCATGAGGGTCACCACACGCATGGCGCACTCAAGAGCTGTTGTCGAAATAGCCGACCAGCCCAGAGAGGAAAACAAATTGAACTATGATTCAGTGGCTGCCAACTGGGTGCTGCTGCCTGCCAACGCCAGAAGACGGAATGATATCGTTACGGCCATGCAGGGCGAACTCGAGGAGGATGCGGCTACTTCTGAGTACAACCGGCTCGAAATGGGCGAGAACAAGGAAATGGCCATCATCGCCAGTGGTATCGCTTACAACTATCTCATGGAGTGCTTCCCGGAGAAGTGCCCCTACAGCGTACTGAAAGTCTCGAGATACCCGCTGCCGAAACGACTCGTACGCCAACTCACCGACAACTATCCCAAAGTGATGGTCATCGAGGAGGGACAGCCGTTCATCGAGGAGATGCTCGCCGGAATCATGCCGGGCTCGGCCGAAATAGTAGGACGTCTTACCGGACATCTGCCCAGAACGGGTGAACTCTCACCCGATGTGGTGAAAAAGGCGCTGGGCATGCCCGTCGAACAGACTTATGAGAAATGTGACGATGTGGTGGGAAGACCGCCGGCTCTCTGCCAGGGATGTGGACACCGTGATGTCTACACCGCTATCAATGAGGTCCTGGCCGACTATCCCAATGCCCGCGTGTTCGGTGATATCGGTTGCTATACGCTCGGTTTCCTGCCGCCTTACAAGGCCATCCACTCTTGCGTGGATATGGGTGCCAGCATCACCATGGCCAAGGGTGCTGCCGATGCCGGACAGTGGCCGGCACTCGCCATCATCGGCGACTCTACTTTCACCCACTCGGGTATGACGGGTCTGCTCGATGCGGTCAATGAAAACGCCAACATCACCGTCATCATCAGCGATAACCTCACCACGGCCATGACGGGCGGACAGGACTCGGCCGGAACCAACAAGTTCGAGGCTATCTGCCGCGGACTCGGCGTGAGCGAGGAACATCTCAAGGTGGTCGTGCCGCTGCCCAAAAATATGCCGGAGATTACACGCATCATCAGAGAGGAAATCGAATACAGAGGTCTCAGTGTCATCATTCCAAGACGTGAGTGCTTGCAGACGCTGCAGCGACATCTTAAACAAAACAGAAAAAAGGAGGAACAAAAATGAAAACGGATATCATATTGTGTGGAGTAGGCGGACAGGGTATCCTCTCCATCGCTACCATCATCGGCGAGGCCGCCATGAAAGAGAACCTTTATATCAAGCAGGCCGAAGTGCACGGTATGTCGCAAAGAGGCGGCGACGTGCAGAGCAACCTCCGAATCTCTTCCAATCCTATCCATAGCGACCTCATCGCAAAGGGCGCTGCCGATGTCATCATCTCCATGGAGCCCATGGAGGCGCTCAGATACCTGCCCTTCCTCAGCAAGGACGGATGGATTATCACCTCGGCCACGCCGTTCGTCAATATCCCGAACTATCCCGATATGGACACCATTCTTGCCGACTTGCACAAAGTGGGCAACGTCATCGTGGTGGACATCGAGAAAATGGCCAAGGATAATGGCGTGCCGCGCTCGGCTAATGTCATCCTGCTCGGCGCCGCACAGAAAGCGCTCGGCATCGATTACGACAAACTCGAGGCTGCCATTGCAAGGGTGTTCCAGAGAAAAGGGGAGAAAATCGTCGAGGCTAATATCAAGGCGCTCGCCTTGGGAAGGGAGATGCAGAAATGATTCCTACACCCATCGATAGAAATCTCATCGACAATGCCATCCGCGACTTCGGCATTCAGGACTTCGCCAAAGCTACCATACGCGAGGTGAAGGCTATCGCGGCTTTCGCCGAAAAAGAGGCGGGAGTGGAGTTCATTAAAATGGAAATGGGCATTCCCGGACTGCCCGCCGCACAGGTGGGGGTCGATGCGCAAATCGATGCGCTCAAAGGGGGAATTGCTCGTATCTATCCTGATATCCAGGGCAATCCGGAACTAAAAAAGCAGGCCAGCAGGTTCGTAAAGGCGTTCATCAATGTCGACATCATCCCGGAGGGTTGCATACCCGTCTGCGGTAGCATGCAGGGCACTTTCGCTTCATTCGTCACTTGCTCGCAGGCTGATAAAAAGAAGAACACCGTGCTCTTCATAGACCCGGGATTCCCCGTACAGAAAATGCAGCTCCAGGTGCAAGGCGTGCCCTACGAAACCTTCGATGTGTACCACTTCAGAGGCGAAAAACTGCGCGAAAAACTGGAGTCGTATCTCTCTAAAGGCAATATCTGTGCCATCGTTTACAGCAATCCCAACAATCCGGCTTGGATATGCCTCAGAGAGGAGGAACTGGCTATCATCGGCGAAATGGCCAATAAGTATGATGTCATCGTCATGGAAGACCTCGCTTATTTCGCCATGGACTTCCGGCAGGACCTCAGCAAGCCGTTCATGCCGCCCTATCAGGCTACCGTGGCAAGATATACCGACAATTATATCCTGCTCATCAGCGGGTCGAAGGCTTTCAGCTATGCGGGCGAACGAATCGGTGTGACTTGCATCAGCAACAAACTCTTCCATCGGAAATATCCTGACCTCGCCGAGAGATATGAGGGACTGCCTTTCGGCTTCGTCTTCTCTACCAGAATCCTTTATGCGCTCTCGTCGGGCACCAGCCACAGCGCACAGATGGCCATGGCGGCCATGCTCAAGGCGGCTTGCGACGGCTCGTTCAATTTCCGCGAAGAGGTCATGGAGTATGGCAGAAGGGCACACCGGCTGAAGGAAATCTTCTGCCGCCACGGATTCCATATCGTCTATGATACGGACCTCGACCAGCCTATCGCCGATGGCTTCTATTTCACAATCGGTTACAAGAACATGACGAGCGGGCAGCTGGCGCATGAACTGATGTATTATGGCGTGAGCGCCATCTGCCTCATCACTACCGGAAGCGAGCAGGAGGGACTCAGGGTTTGCACCTCGTTCATCGAACCGCATCAGTATGACCTGCTCGATGAAAGAATGAAAATCTTCCAGCAGAACAATCCCTGAAAGATACTTGAAATGATAATAAAAAGACCCGGAGATTTCTTTCTCCGGGCCTTTTTATAGAAATCGGCGATAGCCTCTCTTAGTCTTTCAGCACGATGCCGGCTTCAATCCAGCTGTCCAGAAGAGTGGCGGCATCCTTGCGGGCCTGCTCCATGCTCAGAGGAGTGTTCTCGTCTATCTGATAGTTGTTGACCAAGAGTTCGGCCATCATCTCTACATCGAAATCCTTGTCCTCAAGCTCTTTCCACAAAAATGCGGAGGGCTCGTTCATACTCACGATGTTGGTGAAGTCAATGTTCTCTTTTCCTTCTGCTACAAGTATCTGCTCTCCGCAAACCTCGCGCATTGTTAGTCCTTTTCTTGCTTTCATATTTATTCTTATATCGGTTTGAATTTCTTTAACCAGATGCGGCGATAAAAGGCCAGCATATACATGCGGAGCCTCACGGGGATATGCGTCCATACCCATGAATAGGTGCGCCACTTCCAACCGTCCACAGGATCCATCTTCTTGCGGCCCTTGCGGTAAAAACCCAATACACCGGCACGGATGTCGCTCACCTTGCACTGCTCACAGTGTTCATTGCCGTCGCCGCGAAGCAACAAGTCTTCACCCTTGATGGCAACGATACGGTGCAGAACGTAACGGCCGGGTTGTACTTCTGCCAATACGGGTTGACCCACCTTGGGCTCGGAGGGCTTCGTCAGAACACCCACATCGCGGTCGTGCTCCAAAAATGGACGCATACTCCAACCTCGAAGAGTCAGCTTGATGTTGTGGCCGGCTTCTATCTCGCTGATAAGAATCGGAAACAGCTTGCTGTTCTCATAAAACTTCCTCTGGATATTTGGCTTCTTCTCCTCGCGCTTACCTTTTACAGAGTGCCTGCGGTATAACACCACAGCCACAAGAAGAACCGCTATCCCCAATATCGCTGCCAAAACTGGCGCTGAGAAAAATGTATTGAGTAGGCTGTGCATCCCCCTCGTTTTCTTTATTTAACTATGGCTATGCGGTCGTGGCACACAATGGCTGAGTCGCGGTCGGGCAGACAATGAAGTATGTATATGCCTGTCGTCTCTACCAGCTTCGTCACCGTGCTGCACACATTGTTGAATATCTCATGGTCCCAACGCATGGTCGTACACGACGGTATCGTCGAGGTAAAGGCTTCTATCGGATTCAATTTCTCCACCTCGTTCTTCTTGGCCTGGTCTATGCGGGTCAGACCGCCAAGGGGGGCTTTCACATTGCGGTAGCAGGGGGTCTTGCCGCTCCAGGGACTGCCGTATACATAGGGCTTGCCGTCGATAACACGTATCACGGGGTTGTCGTCGTTCATCAAGTCGCAGTCGGGTATATACCGCAGCCAATTGCTCACCTGAGTCGACTTTCCCGTGCCGCTCGGGGCACAGAATGCATAGCCATAGCCTTTGTGGCGAACCAGCGATGCATGGATCATCACCGTGTTGTAATAGGATGAGGCATAGGCAAACGTCATCATCAGGGCATTCGTGATGCCGAACTTACGCATGTCGTAGTTGCCGTTCAAGGCTAAGTCGCATCTCGAGAAGTCTTTGTTCGTTTGGAACATGCAGCACTGATTCTTGCGGAGGTCGCTCACAATGAACTGGTAACCGTTGTCACCGTCTATACGGTCTATAATCGTATTGCCGTTGCCCGTTTCAAAATCACGGATACGGTCGCGGCGCGACTTGGCTATCACAGGAAGCGTGTCGTCTACAGTCATCTCAAAAAGCAACTTCTCCGTGGGAGCGCTAATCGCAAAGGGCTCCATCGAGGGCAATAGGTTGCTGCTGTTCAGGGTGGTGTCTCTAAATTCTATCTTGAATTGCAAGTCTGCAAGCTGATAGTATCGGGTCTCTACATTCATCTTGTTGGTGGTCTTTCTTGTTTCTCTATGTGCGGGGAGGAAGGGTGGGCAGGTTCTCACCGTCTTCGGTCTCTATGCCCTCTTTCGGCTTCTCACCTTCTTTGGCGGCCTTCTTGGCTTGCTTCTCGCGCACCTTGGCGGCTTTCTTGGCGGCTTTTTCATCCACTACCACGGTCTCTTCCTGCAGGTCGGGGCGAACGGTCGCAAACTGGAATTCATCGCTCCCCAAATCCTTCACATCGTAACTGCTGCGCTGTTTTTTCTTCTTGTAGAGAAACTTACGGCGTATACGGTCGTATTTCTTCTGAATCTTCTTCTCTGAGGTGGCAAAACTGATAATACAGGTGCGGGTGCCCTCACCGCGACCCTGCAGATAACTGCGCAACTGGTTCGAGTAGCTGCTGCGGTTCAGTAAAAAATGGGTCTTGTCGTCTACCCACGCGCTGTCTATAATCTGTATGTGGGTCATGTATACCACACTGTCGGTGAAGGAGGCCGACACGCCAAAAGCATAGATGGGAAGACAACGCACCTTCGCCGATACACTCAATGTAAGTGTCAGCACGAGGGCCAATGATAACAGTCTATGGATTCTCATTCAATTCTTTTTTGCTTTTCCTTGCTTGCTGGATAGTTCGCTTACAAAAAAATCCTTTCGCTATTGACCTAAATAGGTCTTCAGCAATTTGTTCTTTGTGTTGTGACGCAGACGACGGATGGCCTTCTCCTTAATCTGACGAACACGCTCGCGCGTCAAACCGAATTTGTCGCCTATCTCCTCAAGCGTCATCTCGGGCTGGTTGATGCCGAAAAAGGCCTCTATGATGTTGCGCTCGCGCTCATTCAGCGTCTGAAGAGCACGGCTTATCTCGTTCCGAAGCGATTCGGCCACCAAAGCCTTGTCGGCCATCGGTGAGTCCTGGTTCGGAAGGATGTCGAGCAGACTCGTCTCATCACCCTCGGTGAAGGGGGCGTCAACCGATATGTGGCGGGTGTTCACCTTCAGAGCGTCTTCTATCTTGTCTTCGGGCAGGTCTACCTTGGCGGCTATCTCATCGATGCTCGGACGGCGCTCGTGCTCCTGCTCAAAACGGTTCACCTCGCGGTTTATCTTGTTCACCGAACCTACCTGGTTCAACGGCAACCGAACGATGCGGCTCTGCTCGGCTATCGCCTGAAGTATGCTCTGACGTATCCACCAAACGGCATAGGAAATGAATTTGAAACCGCGGGTTTCGTCGAATTTCTCCGCAGCTTTGATCAAGCCAAGGTTGCCCTCGTTGATCAGGTCGGGCAAACTCAAACCTTGATTCTGGTATTGCTTGGCCACCGAAACCACAAACCGCAGATTGGCTTTCGTCAACTTCTCCAGTGCCTGACGGTCACCCTTGCGGATGCGCTGAGCCAATTCCACTTCCTCTTCTACAGAGATGAGCTCTTCATGACCTATCTCCTGCAAATACTTGTCCAGAGAGGCACTCTCCCTGTTCGTAATCGATTTGGTGATTTTAAGCTGTCTCATGCCGAGTTTGGTTAATATCTCTGCAAAATTACTACTTTTATTACAAAACAACAAACAAATCCGAAAAAAATCCGAATTTGTTTGTTGCTTATGTCAGGTGCGCGGCTTTTTAATCCTTATCCGATGGAGGAGCCGGGCACAGAGGGCGCGGAAAATGTTATTCCTCACTCAGACTCACGGCGAAGTATTTCTTCTTGCCGGTGGGATACAAACCTTGGATGTAAACCACAGGCTCCTTGCTCGTTGAGGCTTCCTTCACTATCTTCTCAAGGTCGTCGACAGTCTTCACGGCCTGTTCGTTGGCGCGCTGGATGATGAAGCCCTTGGCAATGCCGGCTTCCTTGAAGGCACCGTTGTTCACCTTCATCACCTCAAGACCGTAGTTGATGTTCAGGTCTTTCTTCTGCGTCTCGGTCACTTCCTTGAAGGTGGCACCCAGTACGTCGAGGTCGGCGTTCTTCACCACCGAGGTGTTGCCCTGGGCATTCTTCAGCGTCACGGTCTTCTCGTGCTTCGACTTCTTGCGCAGATAGGTCACCTTCACTTTGTCACCCGGACGCTTGCTGGCCAAAAACTCCTGAAGCTCAGCCATCTTCGTCACCTTGCGGTTGTCGATGTTCGTTATCACATCGCCTTCCTGCAGACCGGCTTCCTCACCGGCACCGCCTTCCTCTACCTTGGCAATGTAGACACCGTCGTTCGTGCCGAGGTCTACCTCATTGCCCTTGGCCTTCTGGGCGTCGATGTAGTTGTGTACATCCTGTCCCTGGATAGCAAGCACTGCACGCTGCACGGTGCCGTACTCTTTCAGGTCTTTCACCACTTTGTTCATAATCGTAGTAGGAATGGCGAAACCGTAACCGCTGTAACTGCCGGTCTGAGAATAGAGCATGGCGTTGATACCTACCAGCTCGCCCTGGGTGTTCACAAGGGCACCGCCTGAGTTGCCGGCGTTGATGGCGGCATCTGTCTGGATAAACGACTCCACACCATTGGCATAAAGCGAACGGGCCTTGGCACTCACAATGCCGGCGGTCACCGTAGAATTCAGATTGAACGGGTTGCCCACGGCTATCACCCATTCACCTACCTTCAGCTTCTCCGAGTCGCCGATAGGAAGGGTGGGGAGGTCCTTGCCGTTTATCTTAATCAGGGCAAGGTCGGTGTTCTTGTCCAAACCGATGATGCGGGCGGAGAACTCACGGTTGTCGTTCAAGGTCACCGTCAGCTCGTCGGCGCCTTCCACCACGTGGTTGTTCGTCACGATATAGCCGTCGGAGGATATGATAACACCCGAACCGGCTCCCTCACGCTTCGGAGTCTGTACTTGGCGTTGGCGGTTGCCGCCACCGGGATTGCCGAAGAAACCGAACGGGTCGAAGAAATCACCGAATGGATCGTTCTGCACGTCTACCGTCGTCACTTTCGAATTCTGCACAAACCTGATGTGAACCACAGCGGGAAGGGCCTTCTCGGCTGCATAGGTCAGGTCTACCTGGCCGACAGGAACTGCTGCGGCCGACTGGGCTTCTGCCGTCTCGGGCTGATGAGCCATCACTGTATAGAACGAACCGGCCGAAAGACCAATAGCAAGAACACACATCGATGTTCTGATCGCATTAGAGTTGATTTTCATTTTCTACTATTTTTTTTATTGTTAGTATTTCTTGTTCGTGAGGGTCGCGGACCTTCTGCCCGCTCCGTCCTCTTGCATTGCAAAGATAATCCCAAAAATCGAGTTGGAATTAATTGCCCCAAAAGTTTTCTTCTCTTTTAACAAACAAATTCCATGCCTTAACGTGTCTTAGCGCACAAAACGGTTTTTTTTACTTTTATTTATCTTTGTCATGTGGCATTTTGGCAACGCAGCACCGCCCATTCTGTCAGTTTGTCCACTCTTGCATGCCTTTGAAACCTTTTTTTCGCTATTTCAAAAAAATACATTACCTTTGCAGTCTGATTCAACGTATTCAAACCGCTGATTGGACACCATGACTGCCCAAACAGCAGCAATAGGTGAAATAAGAGGCAGAGCTCCGGCTTGTCGCTGGCGCACCACTAAGGGGCGAAAGAGGAAAGTCCGGGCAGCATAGGGCACTCCACTTCTGAAAGTAGAAGCTATTGGCGACAGTAGGCAAGAGCAGAAGAAAACAACCGCCTGCATCGTGCAGGTAAGGGTGAGAAGGCGGTGTAAGAGACCACCAGGCGTCGGGCGATCGGCGCGCTGTGCTCACTGGGGGCTGCAAGTTCGTGTATACCACCGTCTGAGGGCGGCCCGTCCAAGTCGGACACGACACGGTGGAGGGTAGAACGCTGGAGCCGGCGGGTGACCGCCGGAGTAGATAAATGACAGGCTGTCGGGAGCGCCGTGAGGCACCCCGACCACAGAACCCGGCTTATAGGGGCTCTGTCTCTTTTCTTTTTTTTGAGAATGGGAAAAATTGCACGCTTCTTCAACAAGGCCGTACATTTCTGCCGACACGGCGTCTGGATTGTACGAAGGGATGATACGTCACCCCTCAAGTTCTTCCTGTGCAAAATCTTAAAGGTGCTCATTCTTACAGCGCAGGCATTCACCACCAAACGTCTCATGGCGCAGGCGTCGGCCCTCACTTACTCCACGCTGCTGGCCATCGTGCCCATCGTGGCGGTCGTCTTCGCCATAGCAAGGGGGTTCGGGGTCTCAAAAAATATCGAGACGTGGTTCAGAGAGTCGCTGGCCAGCCAGCCGCAGGTGGCCGAAACCATCATCGGATTCGTCAACTCGTATCTTGTGCATGCGAAAGGGGGCGTCATCCTTGGATTCGGACTCCTCATCATGGTGTGGACCGTCGTCATGCTGACCAACAATATCGAGACTACTTTCAATGGCATCTGGCACACCAAGTCGTCACGGTCGCCCGTCAGAATGCTCTTCGATTACATCGCATTCATCTTCCTTATACCTATATTTATTGTCGTCACATCGGGTGTCTCTATCTTTTTGGCGACAACTTCGAAGGAACTCGGCGAGTATGTCGCACCGGTGGTCAGCACCGTCATCACGCTCATGCCTTATGTCATCATGTCGGTCGCGTTCATCTGCCTCTATGTCTTCATGCCCAACACCAGGGTGCGACTCAAAAATGCGGTGGCGCCGGGAATCCTCGCCGGTGTGTCCATGCAGGTGCTGCAGTTCGTCTACATCCATTCGCAAATTTGGGTGTCAAGCTACAATGCCATCTATGGGTCGTTCGCTGCCCTGCCGCTCTTCATGCTCTGGCTGCAAATCTCATGGACCATCATCCTCGTGGGGGCGCTCCTCTGCTATACCAACCAAAATCATGAGGACCTGGCTTTCCTCATGCACACCGTCAAAATAAGCCACCGACACCGACTCATGCTCTCAGTGCTCATCCTCAGCATCATCTGCAAACGCTTCAAAGAGGGCAAAAAACCGCTCTCGTCTATGCATCTCAAAGATAGGCTCGACTTGCCAAACCGAATCGTTACCGACTTGCTCCGCGATATGCAGCAGGCGGGATTGCTCGAGATGGTGCAGGCCGAACAGGATAGGGAAGACCCGGCATTCCTGCCGGCATGCGATGTCAACAGAATCTCACTCGGATGGGTGGTAGACCGACTGGAGTCGCTCGGACCGTGGCGAATGGACACACCTGTGGAGAAATTCTTCAGCCAGCACTGGAAAAAGGCCATCCAGCTACGTAACGACTACCTCAAGAATCTTGACTCGATTCTTCTGCACGAGCTTTAAAGGCCATCACGTCTGCAAGATAACGCTCTATGGCTTCGTTGTGAAGACGGCGCATACGGATGGCCTTCGCGGCCTTCGTCAGCAACCAGTAGATGCCGCAGAATACAAAACCGCCCGCCAAACCAATCATCTGATTCTTGAACGTCTGCTCAAAAAAGGCCATAATCACCGTGGGGATGATAAATATAATGCCCCAAGTGGTGTATTTCTTCCGCAAGTCATCTACGGTGTCTATCACAGCTTGCTTGTCGAATAGATAGTCGTCAAGCTCGTCTTCCGTCACACCATACGACTCCAACTGGGGAAATCCCGGCGCATCTTTGTAGCGGGCTATCGCTTCACGCACATGGTGCTCCATGTCGTCGAGTAGGTCGGCAGGGGCTGATGTGTACTGATGGTTGATGCGCGACTGAAATCGGCCGTCGCCAATTGGCTCGGTGCGGCGCTCATGGTGGAATGATTCCATATTTATTTCCTTTCTGTTGAGGTGCTCTTAGCACGGTTGGTTTCAATGGTAATGCAAATTTATAGCAAATATCTTAATTCTCCAAATTATTATGATTGTTCATTTTTGCTAAAAATAATAAATATTTTTTGTGCAAAGACGGAATATTCGTAACTTTGGCCTTGATTTTCAACAAACTTTACCAATATGGAACTTCCCGATTTCATGTCTTATGCCGACAGGTTCAGCAATAAGGGCTTTGTAGATAAAATATCACGGGTCGCTAAAAGAGCCGGATCCAAACTGGTCTATGCCGCATTGGTGCTCTTCTATACCTTGCAGAGCAAGGAGGTCTCCGTCAAGGACAAGGCGATCATTGTAGGGGCGCTGGGATACCTCATCAGTCCGCTCGATGCCATTCCCGACGCCATTCCAATCGTGGGGTTGGGCGACGACCTCAGTGTGCTGCTCTTTGTCATCAATAAAATTTGGGTCGATGTGCCTGAAGAGGTGAAAAATAAAGCGCTCGTAAAACTTTCCGACTGGTTCGATGAGGACGAGATGAAGGATGTCGACGATTTCCTCTCCGAGAAAAAGAATGTCGATAAAGACAACGCCGATAAGGAAGTGTAGAGAAAAGTAAAAGAATCGCTTCCTCGGTTTTTTTGATTGATATTATAATGGCGGCGCCCATTTCCCAATAAGGGAGAATGGGCGCCGCACCGTATAGTAATGGAACATTGGATTCTTACACAATGCCTTGGGCCATCATGGCCTTGGCCACCTTCAGGAAACCGGCCACATTGGCTCCTTTTACATAGTTGATGTAGCCGTCGGCCTCGGTGCCGTATTTCACGCAGTTGGCGTGAATGTCGTTCATGATGTCGTGAAGTTTGGCATCTACTTCCTCGCGGCTCCAACGCAGACGCTCGGAATTCTGAGTCATCTCCAAACCGGATACGGCCACACCGCCGGCATTGGCTGCCTTGCCCGGTGAGTAGAGTATCTTGGCATCCTGGAACACCTTGATGGCACCCGGCGTGGAGGGCATGTTGGCGCCCTCGCTCACGGCTATCACACCATTGCTCACCAGCGTCTTGGCGGCTTCCTCGTCTATCTCGTTCTGAGTGGCGGAGGGAAGGGCTATGTCGGCTTTCTCGCCCCAGGGCTTGGCACCGGCCACATACTTCACGCCATACTCCTCGGCGTATTCGCGGATACGGCCGCGCTCCACATTCTTCAGCTCCATGATGAAGTCGAGCTTCTCACGGTCTATGCCGTCGGGATCGTAGATGTAGCCGTCGGAGTCGCTCATCGTCACAACCTTGCCGCCCAGCTGGATGCACTTCTCTACGGTATACTGGGCCACATTGCCGGAACCGGATACCAGTATGGTCTTGCCCTTGATGTCCAGACCGCGGGTGCTCAGCATGTTCTGAAGGAAATATACATTGCCGTAACCGGTGGCCTCAGGACGAATCAGCGAACCGCCAAACTCAAGACCCTTGCCGGTGAGCACACCGCTCCACTGGTGGGTGAGCTTCTTGTACATGCCGAACATGTAGCCTACCTCGCGGCCGCCTACACCAATGTCGCCGGCGGGAACATCCTCATCGGGACCAATGTGGCGGTACAGCTCGGTCATGAAGGCCTGACAGAAACGCATCACCTCGCCATTGCTCTTGCCGCGGGGGGAGAAATCGCTGCCGCCCTTGGCACCGCCCATCGGAAGCGTCGTAAGCGAGTTCTTGAAGGTCTGCTCAAAAGCAAGGAACTTCAAAATCGACAGGTTCACAGAAGCGTGAAAACGGATGCCGCCCTTGTACGGACCTATCACATTGTTGTGCTGGATACGGTAACCCATGTTGGTCTGAACATTGCCCTTGTCGTCGGTCCAGGTAACACGGAATTGTACCAGACGGTCAGGAATGCACAGACGCTCTATCAGATTGGCGCGCTCAAATTCGGGGTGCTTGTTGTACTCCTCTTCTATCGTGCCCAACACCTGACTTACCGCCTGGATGTATTCTGGCTCGTTCGGAAAACGCTGTTGCAGATTCTCAACTACTTGTGATGCTTTCATAAATCTTTTTCCTTAATTATTAATGATAATACGCTATTGGCTGTTTGCGTGCACAAAGGTAATGCATTATTTTTAACCACCAAAACAAATTGGCAGAAATTTTAATAAAAATATGGAAAAATGTTATAAAATGACAAGATTTAGTTGAAAATAGTAATTTTAACCCTCTGTTTTTGGTGTTTTTGTTTCAGACGCATTGCCGCCACGGCGCTTGCGGGGCCTGCGGCGGCGCTTGGACTCTGAGCCGGTGTTTGTCGGCTCTTTTGCCTCTCCTGCCTGCACGGCTTTGTTTTCTGCTTTTTCTTGCGGCTCCTTGCTCGAGGATTTCTGCTTCGGGGCTTTGCCTTCGGCCTTCTGCCGCGTGTCTTTACCCTTGCCCTTGCGGCGGCGGTCATTGCCGCCCTTGCGGCTTCCGCGGCCGCCTTTGGCGCTACGGCTCATGGGCTTGTATTCCGGACCTTCACCCACTTCCTCGGGCAGGGCGGTCTTCTCTACTGCATAACCCAGAAACTTCTCTATCTGCATGAAGTCGCTGATCTCACGCCCGCGCACCAGCGTGATGGCCACACCGTCACGGTCGGCACGGGCCGTGCGGCCTATGCGGTGAACGTAGTCTTCCGAATCGTGGGGCACATCATAGTTGATCACGCAGGCTATGTCGTCGATGTCGATGCCGCGGGCCACAATGTCGGTGGCCACCAGCACATCCAGCTGGCCGCTCTTGAAACGGTGCATCACGTCGTCGCGCTCGGCCTGGTCCAGGTCGGAGTGCATCTCGCCGCAGTTCACCTTCATCTGGCGAAGCGAGCGGTTTATCTCTTTCACCTTCAGCTTCGAGCCTACAAAGATAATTACGCGCTGAAGCATGTTCTGCTTGAACAGATGGCGGATGATGCCCAATTTCTGGTTCTCATGACACACATAGGCACTCTGACGTATCTTGTCGGCCGGACGGCTCACGGCCAGCTTCACCAGCACGGGGTCCTTGAGTAGTGTCTTGGCAAGCTGCTCTATCTTCGGGGGCATCGTGGCCGAGAACAGCAGCGTCTGGCAGTTCTCGGGCAGCGCACTGGCTATCTTCAGGATGTCGTCGCTGAAACCCATGTCGAGCATGCGGTCGGCTTCGTCCAGTACGAAGAAGGATACACGGCTCAGGTCGGCATTGCCCATCGTGATGTGGCTGATCAGACGGCCGGGGGTGGCGATAATCACATTGGCGCCCAGACGCAAGCCTTTCGACTCCTGGTCGTAGCGGTTGCCGTCGTTGCCGCCGTATACTGCCACACTGCTCACGCCGTCAAGATAGTAGCTGATGCCTTCCATGGCCTGGTCTATCTGCTGGGCCAACTCGCGGGTGGGGCTCATAATCACACAGTTGATGGCGTCCTCTGGGTAGTAGCCGTCTTCTATCATGCTCAGTATGGGCAGCAGATAGGCGGCGGTCTTGCCGGTGCCTGTCTGGGCCACGCCTATCAGGTCGTGACCGTCCAGGATGGCGGGTATGCACGCCTCTTGGATGGGCGTGCAGGTCTCGAAGCGCATGTCGTCGAGCGCATCGAGAAGATAGTCATTCAAATGTAGTTCGTCAAATCTCATTCTTTTTCTTCTTTGGTCTTAGTTGGGGGCCTGCCGGTAGCATAAATAGGCCACCACACTGAAGATGATGTTGGGGGTCCAGGCCGCTAACGGCGGCGGGAAACCGGCTTTCAGCGCAAAGGTCGAGGATACTGTCTGCAGCATGATGTAGGTGAAACTCAAGGCGAGTCCTATGCCGAGATACATGCCCATGCCGCCCTTGCGCTTGCGCGATGAGAGCGAGACGCCGATTGTCGTCAGGATAAACGAGGCAAACGACGAGGCGATGCGCTTGTGGTATTCCACTTCATATTGCACCACATTGCTCGAGCCGCGGCTCTGCTGCTTGCTGATGTAGTCGAGCAGCTGCGGACTCGTAAACGTCTCCTGCTGCCCCTTGGAGTAGACCAGGTCGGTGGGCTCCATCATCACCACCGTGTCCATTGTCGAGCCGCGCTTGATGTCTTCCGTCAGACCGTGAAACTTGCGCTCCTTCCAGTTGGTCAGACGCCAGTGAAACTTGCTGTCGGCTATCGTGTCATACTGGAGCTCGGTGGCGGTCAGACGGCTCACCATCTTCTTGTTCTCAAATTTGTACAGACAGAAACCGTAGCCGCGCTTCATGCGGTTGTCGTAGTGCTGAATGTAGGCTATCACACCATCGCCCACCTGCAGCTGCACATTGTCGGCGGCCGTGTTCTTCTTCTTGTTCTTGTACAGGGTCTCGAAGTTCTGCCTCACTATCGTGCCGTGGGGTATCACATAGGCACCCAGATAGTAGGTCACCGCAGATATCAGCACGCAGGATATCATGTAGGGGCGCATCAATCGCTTGAAAGAGACGCCAGCGGCCAGCATCGAGATAATCTCGGAGTTGCCGGCCAACTTCGACGTGAAGAAGATGACGGCGATGAAGACAAACAGCGGACTGAACAGATTGGCGAAGTAGGGGACGAAATTGGCGTAGTAGTCGAAAACAATGGCGTTCAGCGGGGCATTGTACTGCGTGAACTTGTGAAGATTCTCGTTCACGTCAAACACAATCGATATCGAGATGATAAGGATGATGGCGTAGATGTAGGTGCCGATAAACTTTTTGATGATATACCAGTCAAGTCGCTTTATCCACCGCAGATGGGGCAGATGGCTCCCTATGCGGCTCAGCAGCGCGCGCAGACGGGCCATACCGTTGCGCCATGCCGATGCCGTCCCTGCCAGTTTGCTCTTCTCTTCGTTCATCGCTCTTGTCGTTTTCGTTTTAGAGCCTGCGGCCCAGATTCTCCGTCACACTGCGCTTCCACGCCACAAAGTCGCCGGCCAGGATGTGCTTCCGGGCGTCGCCCACCAACCGCAGGTAGAAGTGCAGGTTGTGAATGCTGGCTATCTGAAGGGCCAGCAGCTCCTGGGCCTTGAACAGGTGGTGCAGGTAGGCCTTGCTGTGCCGACGGTCCACATAGCAGCCATCGGGGTCTATCGGACTGAAATCGTCCTCCCATTTCTTGTTGCGCATGTTCATCGTCCCCTCATAGGTGAAGAGCATGCCGTTGCGCCCGTTGCGGGTGGGCATCACACAGTCGAACATGTCCACACCGCGCTCTATCGCCTCCAGTAGGTTCTGGGGAGTGCCTACTCCCATCAGATAGCGGGGCTTGTCCTTGGGCAGTATCTCGTTCACCACTTCTATCATCTCATACATCACTTCCGTGGGCTCGCCTACGGCCAGACCGCCGATGGCGTTGCCGTCGGCACCCTTGTCGCTCACGTATTTCGCGGCTTCACGGCGAAGGTCTTTGTAGGTGCAGCCCTGCACAATGGGGAAGAGCGACTGGTGATGGCCGTAGAGGGGCACCGTCTCCGCCACACGCTTCACACAGCGGTCCAGCCAGCGCTGCGTCAGCGCAAGGCTGTCCTTGGCATAGCGGTAGTCGCTCTGGCCGGGAGGACACTCGTCGAAGGCCATCATGATGTCGGCGCCTATCACGCGCTGCGTGTCTATCACGTTCTCGGGAGTAAAAATGTGTTTCGAACCGTCTATGTGGGAACGAAACTCGCAGCCTTCCTCACGGAGCTTGCGGATGCCGGTAAGAGAAAAAACCTGAAAACCGCCCGAGTCGGTCAGAATGGGCTTGTCCCAGGTGTTGAACTTGTGCAGACCACCGGCCTTGCGCAGGATGTCCAGACCGGGCCGCAGATACAGGTGATAGGTGTTGCCCAGGATAATCTGGGCATTCACCTCCTGCTCCAACTCGCTGAAGTGTACTCCCTTCACACTGCCGCAGGTGCCCACGGGCATGAAGATGGGGGTCTGTATCTCGCCGTGGTCGGTGCTCAGCACACCGGCACGGGCCTCGCTCTGCGGGTCGGTCTGCTCTAAACGGAATGTCATTGGCCGTCCTCCTTCGTCTTAGCCTGCTCGTCGTCTACCGTGAGGGCGATGGGGTGGTCCACCAACTCGTCGGTCAGGGCGATAGCCCATACGTCTTGCACATTCTCCACATAGTGGAAATTTACGCCTTTTAGATAGATGGCGGGTATCTCTTCGATGTCTTTCTTGTTGTCGCGGCACATGATGATGTCGGTGATGCCGGCGCGCTTGGCGGCCAGTATCTTCTCCTTGATGCCGCCCACGGGGAGCACCTTGCCGCGAAGCGTTATCTCGCCCGTCATGGCAGTGTTCTTGCGTACCTTGCGCTGTGTCAGCGCCGAGGCGATGGAGGTGGCTATCGTGATGCCGGCCGAAGGTCCGTCTTTCGGGGTGGCTCCCTCGGGCACGTGGATGTGGATGTTCCACGACTCAAACACGCGGTAGTCTACACCCAGCGTGTCGATGTGGGCCTTCACGTATTCCAGCGCTATCACGGCCGACTCTTTCATCACGTCGCCCAGATTGCCGGTCAGCGTGAGCTTGGAGCCCTTGCCTTTGCTCAGTGAGGTCTCTATGAACAGTATCTCGCCGCCCACACTGGTCCAGGCCAGACCGGTCACCACACCGGCGTAGTCGTTGCCCTGGTAGATGTCGCGGTAGTAGGGGGGCTTGCCCAATAGGGCGGGTATGCTGTCGGCATTGATCTTGTAGTCGCTCAACTCACCTTCGCGGGCCACCGTAAAGGCCATCTTGCGCAGGGCCTTGTTGATCTGCTTCTCCAACTGGCGTACGCCGCTCTCACGGGTGTACTGCTCTATGATGCGTTCCAGGGCGGCCTTGTTGAAGGTGGGCTTCTGGGGCAGAAGGGCCATGCCGGTGTTCTCCAGCTCGCGAGGCACCAGGTGGCGCTTCGCTATCTCTATCTTCTCCTCGGTGATGTAGCCGCTCACCTCTATCACCTCCATACGGTCGAGAAGGGGACGGGGAATGGTGTTCAGGTCGTTCGCCGTGGCGATGAACAGCACTTTCGAGAGGTCGTAGTCCACATCGAGGTAGTTGTCGTGGAAGGCGTTGTTCTGCTCAGGGTCGAGCACCTCAAGCAGGGCCGAGGCGGGGTCGCCGTTGATGGTGTGCTGCGTCACCTTGTCTATCTCGTCGAGAATGAACACGGGGTTCGACGAACCGGCACGCTGAATGCTCTTGATGATGCGGCCGGGCATGGCACCGATGTAGGTGCGGCGGTGACCGCGGATCTCCGACTCGTCGTGAAGACCGCCCAGCGACATGCGCACGTATTTGCGCTTCATGGCTGAGGCGATGCTCTTGCCCAGACTGGTCTTGCCCACACCCGGAGGACCGTACAGGCACAGAATGGGCGACTTCAGATCACCGCGCAGCGACAGCACGGCCATGTATTCCAAAATGCGCTCCTTCACCTTCTCCATGCCGTAGTGGTCCTGGTTCAGTATACGCTCGGCGCGCTTCAGGTTCAGGTCGTCTTTCGTATATTCGTTCCAGGGCAGCGATACCATCGTCTGCAGGTAGTTCATCTGGATGCTGTAGTCGGGACTCTGCGGGTTCAGCATGTCCAGCTTGTCGAGCTCTTTCATGAAGGTGCGCTTCACCTCGTCGCTCCACAGCTTCTTGCTGGCTTGCTCCATCAGTTCCAGGCGCTCCGGCGAACCTTCGCCGCCGCCCAGCTCTTCTTTCAGGTTCTTTATCTGCTGCTGAAGGAAGTACTCGCGCTGCTGCTCGTCGATGTCCTCGCGCGTGCGGATGCGGATGTTCTGCTTCAGCTCGGTGAGCTGCATCTCGCGGTCCACGGCCTTCAGCGTCTCCATCACCCGGTCCAGCATACTGCCGCAGGCGAGCAGGTGTATCTTCTGCTCCACGCTGAAGGGCATGTTCGAACAGATGAAGTTCAGGGCTATCACATCGCTGGTGATGTTCTTCAGCGCAAACTGGGCCTCGTCGGGGATGTCTTCGTTCTTCTTCACAAACTCCGCGCAACTCTCACGAAGGGCTTCCATCGCGGTCTTGAACTCGCGGTCGTTCTCATCGGGCACTACCTCGCGGATGGGGGTTATCATGCCTTGCAGATGGGGACGGGTGCTCACGATCGATTCCAAATGGCATTTCGACAGACCCTGAAGGATCACGGTCACGTTCTCGTTGTTGGGCATGTCGAGCACACGCAGTATCTTGGCGCATACGCCGTATTCGTACAGGTCTTCCTGACGGGGATTCTCTACCGAGGGATCCTTCTGGCAGAATACTGCCAATACTTGGTTCTTATTGTTCTTCAGATGGTTCTTCACCAGACGGAGACTCGACGGGCGACCTATGAGAACGGGCGACACCACGCCGGGAAACAAGACCATGTTGCGGGTGGCAAGAACGGGTACGATTCCTGCTTCACCATCGTCAAACAATGATTGGATGTCTCCTTCGTAGTCGGCTATCATCTGAAAGGGATTGTTGTTGTTTCTGTCCATTTTTTAAGTTTCCTATTCGCTTCGTTACGGCCATGCTGGGCCATAACTGCCGTGCATGCCTCTCTCGCTTACCGCAAAAACAATGCCAAAATCGGCTCTAAATAACCTTTATTGTGGGCACTACACGGATTTCAGGGTGCAAAGTTACGAATTTTACCGCATATAAAGGGGCGGCAAGCCGCTTTATTTGATTTTTTAGGTTTTATTTCGAATTATTGGTGTCCGATAAACGAAAAATGCTGAAGTCATAAAAAAGGGGACAAATCCAAAAGTCGAGATGCTTCCATTGGTGGAACAATACGTGAAGGAAAACCACAAGACAAACTATGCCATGAAATGGTCGGAATGGAAGAAGCGCTTCAAATAGAAGAAGACACATCAATACAGACATTTCATAGAGCAAGCCAAGAGGAAGAAGACCCGTCACAGGCGGGTCTTCTCTTCGTTTCCAGCACCAGTGCCACGATACTTCGACCTCGTGGCGTTGAAGTTGTAGGAAAGGGTTAGCCCCACACACTGCGTATAGTTGTAGTAGGTTTGGTCTGTCTTGCCTATGGCGTAGTACGTAACAACCCTGTTCTCAAACGTGCGGAAGATGTCGTTGGCGTATAGAGTACACATCAGCCGTCCATTCAAGAAAGACTTCTGCAGCCTGGCATCCACCGTGAAGTTGTCACCGCGATACATGAATCCCCAATGGTTGCTACCCGTATAACTGGCTTGTATAAGCGCCTTGGTGGTGGGATTGATAACAAACCAACTCTTAATGTCGAAACTGAATTCGGGCTTGTTCAGTTTTTTTTGTGCTCCATACTTTTCTGCATCAAACATCTGCTGGTAGTAATGCATGGTGGCTGTAGGTTGCCAGAATCCAAACTTAGGCGATGCAACGAGGGTGGCATAGACACGGTTCTGGTGATCGAAATTGGCAGGCTGGAATATGGCAATTTCCTTTTCCTCGTCGTACACCCTGCCAATATGGGTGAAAATGTCACTCTCATGGATATAACCAGCCATGAAATTAAGCCAAGAATAAGTCAAGTTGAAATCTATGCTCTGACGCACAGAAGGGCGCAACAATGGGTTTCCACCCTCATAGAACATACGGCTGTCGTAAACAATCATAGAAGTCAGCATATTGTATGGCGGTCGGGTTATTCGCTTGCCGTAACTCAGTTGTGCGCTCCACCTACCCTTCTGCCATGTAGCCGAAAGGTTTGGGAACCAGTCGTTGTAGATTCGACTTGGTTCAGCCTGCCAGATGCCAAACGAATGGTAGTCCGTAGAAACATGCTCATATCGCAGTCCAGCATTCAGGCGCCATTGTCCCAACTGCATTTCGTATTCGGCAAAGCCGGCAACATTCTTTTCTCTCATCTCATTATCGGCTTCGGGTATGATGCTCTCTTCGTTGAAATTGTGGCCATAACTTTTCGTGCTCGTAGCCTCTGAACCACCACTCAGCACCCCCTTCCATATAGGATAAGTCAGCACCAACTTGCCTGCCGCCATCCTACGGTCTTCATTATTAAGTGTGGTGATGGTGCGATCGCCTAATTCATTGCTCAGTTCCTTTTGGCTGATTTGATTCTCCGATTCACGTTTCAGCAATGTGGCATTAAAGTCTACACCTAATTTCCCAACCTTTCCCACATAATATGTATTTAGTTCCCATGCAGGTTTGTCAGGCTCGTCGATATCCGTTTTCAGAATTATATTGCCGTAATATGCACCATTCTTCTGATAGTTCTGCTTCATGTCAGTCTTGAAATTGTTATAAAAAGACTTCTGCGATGAGAAACTCAGTCCAACAGAATGGTCGGTGTTGAAGTCGTAACTCAGACCAGCCCGATACTGTAATGCCGTCCAACTGCTCCTTACTGGCAAATCGGCATTTACAAAGAACTCATCTCTTTTTATTTGCAAAGTCTGCACTACATCTTGGTCATTGCTGTAGTGGCTGTTGTCGAGTGCCACGTTGGCAAAAGCCTCGAGACCGCCTATGCGATATTTCAATGTCAGGTCATCGTAGTTGTTCCATTTGTTGTTTTTCCATGTCTGACTGGTGGCCATCAGGCTCAGTCCGTCGCCCTGAGTCTTCAATGTTTTTATGCGAATTACTGCATTCACTTCGGCATTATATTGTGCTCCAGGGGCGGTGATGATGTCCACGCTCTTGATGTCAACCGACTTCAACTGTTTTAGTTCGCTGGCATTCCTCACCTTCTTGTTGTTGATGTATATCTCCGGTTCTCCCTTTGCCATCACCTCGAACTTGCCATCGCGCCCTTGCACCATTGGCATCATCGAGAGCAAGTCGTCGGCGGTGCCAACATCATGTAGGATGGAATGAAGCACATCTACAGTCATGCCCCCCGGAGTCATCTTGTATTGTGGTATCTCACCCTTCACAGTGACCCCATGCACCATGTAAGTTTCAGGTTGCATGGCAATAATACCCAACCTGCCAACGGGTGCGTTGCGTGTCAGCGTCTTGTATCCTATGCACGTCACCTTGACTATTATGCGTTGTGGTTGGCATGGGATGACGAAGTCACCATTCTCGTTGCTCACGCCGCCTGTGATCAAAACAGAGTCCTTGGGTGTGAGAAGCGATATCGTGGCAAAGGGAAGGGGTCGACCTTTCTCGTCGACAACATGTCCCAAGACCTTCGAGTCGGCCTTCTGCACACATTCCACATAAATGTCCATGCCATCGTAGCTCACACGCATCGGATAGAATCCCACCACTTGTTGAACAGCCTCCTTCACAGAGGCGTTTCTCAATGATGTAGTAACGGTAAAATCCTCCAATTCATCGAAGATGAAATTGATTTTATAACTCTTTTGAGAGTTGTCAATCCAGATGAGGGCATCAGAGAGCGAGATGTTCTTGAAGTCACGTGTAAGATGTTGTGCCTTTGCCATGGTAGCGAATAGGCACATTATAAAAACATATAAATATCTCATGATGGTGTACTAATTGATGGTGATGGTTTCGCCAGAGAGTGTGAGGTGTACCTTCTCGAAATGATTGATACGATTGACGATGTTTGAAAGAGTCTCCTCAGCTTCCCAGCTTAAATAAAAACGAATATTGCGTGCGGCTTCATTTATGAAAACCACTTCAACACCATAATCTTTGGATATCTGCTGCATGATTTGTTGCAGAGGGACGTTGTTGAACTGTTGGTTTTTCTTGGTGGAGTCGGTTTTCTCCATGGTAGAGTCAATACTTTGCGACTCCTTTTTCCACACCACTTCCCTTGCCAATGGTTTCTGCTGCGGCAAGGCAATGGTTTCCTGTTTATTTTCCCTTGTCTTTTGGAAATGATGAATAGCAGCATATGATATGCCGGAAAGTGCAGCCGCAGTGATGAGAATGGCAGCCCATCGCATGGGTTGGCGATGCTGTCGGTGTCCCTCCTTGAATTGGTGCCACTCCTCGTCTATGTCAGGTTCAACGATAGGAGCATCATCGAGCATCCGTTCTATTTGTTCGTCGGTGTATCGTTCCGGATGGAGCAGCATACGTATTTTCTCTTCTTTCTTCATACTTCTTTTCGGTTAAAAGTGTGACGCAGTTTTCTCAAACCTTGCACGATGTGCTTGTTTACAGCGGAGAGGCTGATACCGAGGGATTTGGAAATTTCCTTATACGACTGCTGGCCGTCATAGTGCATGTGTATGATGCGACTGGTCTGCGGAGTGAGTCGCTCATCTACGTAATTCAGCACCATTTCTGTCAGTTCGTCGTCAGTCTTTCCATCCCATGGTTCATGGGTTTCCGCAATGTCGAGTGTTTGCAACGAAGGCTCAACAATATGCCTGCGTTGTGAAATGATGTTCAGACAACGATTGCGAACGCAAGTAAGGAGGAATGTCCGCAGCGACCCCTCACGCAGTTCGATGCTACCGTCCCACAGATGTGCAAAGACATCCTGTACGGCATCTTTTGCCTCTTCGTCATCGCCCAGCAGGATATGGGCGGCCCGGTACATCCTGCCGTACTCGGAGCGGAAAAGTCGTTCAAACTGTTGTTCTCTTATTTGCATCTCTCGTTGGATTTCATTCTACCTTTCTCAATTTGACTTAGTTCAAACAAGCTTGGTTCTTTGATCATTACATTTTGAAAAGCTCGCTGTTTTGACTTATATACAACGAAGCATGAAGAATCATCACCCTAAAATGCCATTTTTTTGCAAAAATAACAATAAAGACGAATATCGCCATATGGCTATGAACGCTTTAATTATATAAAAGTCAATAATAAAATATCCAGTTCAGGTCGTCATAGGGACACCATTTACGCCCTCCTCTGACGAACATTGATTCACTATGCCAAAAATATTGTCATTTTCATAACTTGTGTTGAACTATACAATAAATGCCTAAAATCAATGTTATAAAAATATTGAATTTCAAATGAGCAGAGATAATAGATTAGATTCAATAAAAGGTGTTTTAATAATTTTTATTTCGAATATCCCGGGCGGTTTTCCATTCCTTTTTGCGCTCTTTAGGCGCCTTTGGCGGCCCTTCCTGCGCTTTTGTGCCTACTTTTTGTTATCTTTGCACGGCCGCAGCCTTGATAGAGGGGCTCGCTACGTTATTTTTCTACAGGCAGGTATGGCGAATAATTTCTTCCGATTCAAACAGTTCACCGTCTTTCAGGACAGATGTGCCATGAAAGTGGGCACCGACGGAGCGCTCCTGGGGGCATGGGCACAGGGTGGGGCACGCATCCTCGATGTGGGCACCGGAACCGGCGTCGTGGCGCTGATGATGGCGCAACGGTTCCCCATGGCCACGGTCCATGCGGTCGAGGTCGACCCGCTGGCGGCCGGGCAGGCGAACGAGAATGTGGTGGCTTCGCCTTTCGCCGATAGGGTGACGGTGCGGCTGGCTTCCCTCCAGCAGTTTGCTGCCGATGATGACCACAGTGCTGCTTATGATGCCGTAGTGGCCAATCCGCCGTATTTCCAGCAGGCGCTGCGCTGCCCCGACGGGTCGCGCTCCATGGCGCGGCATGATGTGTCGCTTTCTTACGACGATCTCTTCGCTTGCACCGCCCGCCTGCTCACTCCCACAGGCGTCTTCACTGTGGTCATCCCGTTCGACTGCCTCGAGGCGCTCCTCAAGGCGTCGCGCGAGCATGGCTTCCATCTCTTCCGCCGCTGCGATGTGCGCACCACACCGCGCAAGGCACCGCGCCGCCACCTGCTTTCCTTCTCCTTACAGCCGCCTTCCTCTCCCTGCCTCATCGAGCAGGGCGTCATCGAGGACGCCCCCGGACACCGCTCCCCCTGGTACGCCTCCCTCCTCCGCGATTTCTATCTGTAGAATCAAATAATGATAAAATGACATATAGTAGATGCCTATGTCTACACTCCTAAAATAAAAACCTAAGAGGGGAGCCTTCAAAAGGCCCCCCTCTTAGGTTAAATGGCATCCGCGGGATTACCGCCGCCCGGTATCACCGGCATCACGCCTGTCTGGTCTGAATTGAAGTTGAAGTTGTCGGAGGCTGCAATAATGCTCTCCGTCATCACGTTCACCATCGTCTTGATGGCAGGTACTTGATATCTTTTCATATTGCAAAACAGTTTTTTGAGGTTTTATTTCACATACTTCTTTCCGTTCTTGATGTACACGCCGTGCTGCGGCACGCTGTTCAACTTGCGGCCCTGCAGGTCGTAGAGGGCATCGTCAGCAGCGCTCGGGGTGCTCACATACTCTATGCCGTCGGTGTCAGTGAATACCACGGTCATGTTCGAGAGGTCGGCGGCCTCGATGTCCGAAAGCATCAGGTAACCGCGCATTCCCTTCATCGTGCCGGGCTCGGACACATAGGCAAACTGGTTGCCGGGCAGCAGGAAGAAGATATCGGAGGCAGCTGAGTCGAAGGTGTAAGGATTCACCACGCCAGTCATCATGGCGTTGCCGTCGCCGGTCGAACACATGATGTCCCCCCTGTTAATAATGGTCACGTTGTTGAACTCCGGATTCACAATGTCGGCCTCGGGCTTGATGAGATATGGGAAACCGGCCATCATGCCGAGGGCTTCTTCGAATACCAGCTGCTCAAAGTTGGCGCCGGCGTCATAACTGCCTTCCTTCAGCGCAAGCAGGGTGGCGTTGTGCAGCGGGTGGCTCTCCTCGGCACGCGCATCGACGGTCACGTCAAACGGCAGGCACAGCGTGTTCCACATGCCGCCACGGAGGGTGCGCACGGTCTTCACTTTGCTCACCTTTGTGCCGCTCTCAGGCAGTTCGTTCACCACGTTCTCGTCGAGCAGTAGCTCCGAATTATCCAAAGTCACCTCGGTGGCCTCACCGAAACCGCCCATCTCGTTGGCGCTGCGGATGCTCAGCACGTCGGTAGCCTCGAGGGCTATCTCGTAGCTGCTGGTGTTGGCGTCCACGATGGCCTCAAACACGTCGTTCTTGAAGATAGCGTAGGCGGTGGCCTCGGCCACGGGCGTCCACGTCAGCACACCGTTGGCATAGGTGGCCTTCGGACCGGCCACCTGCTTGGTCAGCGAGGCGGGATCCCATGCCTTGGCGTTCTCAGAGAACATGTTCTCATAGCTGTACTTGGCGGCCTGCTCGGCGGTAAGCACCGTCTCGAAACTGCCGTTGTAACCGGTCACCACATTGCTCTCGGGGGTGATGTTCTCACCGGCCTCGTTCATCGTGTTGTACTCGCCGAAGATGTTGATCTCCGTGTTGTTCATGCCCTTAGGCGTCCAGCGGGTGGCAATGATGGTCTGGGCGGCATTGTCGTCCAGGGTGGTGTTCTTGAACACCACAATCGGGGTGTTCTGCCAGGTGCGGCTGAAGTTCCAGCTGCCCTTGCCCTCGGCCAGGTCCACAATCTTGCAACCGTCGAACACATAGCCGTAGTCGGTCGTCGTCGTGGCGGCTGTCAGTGTGCGCTCGCCGGTGCCGTTGGCATTGCGGGGCTCCAGACTCAGCATGGTGTTCTTGAAGAGCACGTCACCGCCGCCGCAGATGAAGTCCACGGTGCCGTGTATGTCGCAGTCTTCCCAGTAGGCCTGCATGTTGTTGTTGTTCGAGTAGTAGGTGTCTTGATACGACAGCATGCGCATGTTCTTGGCGATGGTCCGGTTGCCCTTGTCCTGCAGACATACGGCACGGCCGGCAGCGCCCGAGCTGTAGTAGTCGAGGGCGTTCTGCAGCGTCAGGTCTTGGAAGTAGGTGTTCTCCGTGCCGCCGTTTATAAGCAGGGTGGCGGTGGTGCCGATGCCCTCGTTCTTCACCTTCGGGGCGTTCACAATGAGGGTCTTCTCCATGCTTTGGCCTATCAGCGAGATGTTGCTCGCGGGTATCGGCGTAAGGGCGGTCTCGCCCATGTCGTAGATGCCGTCGGGCAGGAATATCTTCACCCGCTCGCCGTTCACGGCATTCACAGTCACCATGTCGAGGATGTTGCGCAGACTGCTCACATCGCCGGCCTTGGCGATGTAGTAGCCGTTCACAGGCTCTATGGGCTCTATGCCGCCCAGGTTGATCACCGTCACATAGTGCAGATAGCTCTGAGCGGTCATCTCAAGCGTTATCCAACCGGCCTCGCCGTCATAGCTCACGGCGCTGAGGGCACCGTCGCTCGAGGGCACGCTGATGGTGCCTATCTGCTCGCCGGCAGGATTCAGCACGTTGATGTCGCCACGGCCATACTGGCAGTTGCTCACCACGATGGTGGCCTTGCCTGTCACATATAATTTCACGCGTGAGTCGGGCTTCAGGTCGTAGCCGTGCTGTGAGCCGTTGTAGCTGCACGGGCCTTCTATGAGCAGACCCTCATGGTCCTCGGGATAGAACCAGCGCTTGCGGAAGTCGTAGGTGTTGCGCTCGGTGTTGTCGTCGCCCTCTATGTCGGTCACAAGGGCGGTCAGCGTCAGGTCGCCGGTCACCACTGTGGCCTCCGTGGCCTTCTGGCCGTCACCGTCGGCAAAGCACCAGCCGCGGAATTTCATGCCCTCTGCCACGTTCACGTCGTCGGCACCGAAGGCCATCTCTCCGATGGCGGCGTCTTTCTCCACCGTCTGGGTGCCTACGGCCTCTTCACCGTCCATATACGTCACGGTGAAGTCGGGCTTCCACACGCAGTTCACAATATAGGTCGCTGTCTCGCCGTTGTATTCCACCGGGATGGTCACTACAGTGGCGGTGGGGTCTGCCTCGGAGGCGGCATAGGTCACCGTGCCCACCTCGCCGGTCTCGGGCGTGATGTCGGTCAGCGGGTTGCTCTCGCCTATCATCTCGGCGGCCTTCGAGATCTCAATCGTGGCTTCCATGTTGCCGTCGGCGTTCTCCTTGAACACGTCGGCTGCCTGGTAGGTCTCGCCGTTGGCACTGAAACTGGCCAGCGAGGGGGCCTGACTCAGGTCTACCTTGCCGTAGATCTTCAGGTCCATCATGTAGGAGTTCTGCGCCTGGTTGAAGTTGTAGAACTTCAGCTGGGCGTTCTTGCGGTTGATGTCGAGGGTGTGGGTCTCGCCGCCCGCGGTGGCGATGCTCTTGTTGAATACGGGCACCCAGTCCTCGTCGCCGTCACCCTTCACGGCAATCACCCAACCGCGGTTGCCGCCGGTGGCGCACTGCGTGAACGCTATCTTCGTAATAGAGGCCAGCGGGCTCGTGATGGCGTAGGGCTCCTCATCGGCAAACTCACCGGGATACTTGGCCGAAATCATGTAGCCGGTGTAGTCGGCAAACTTGGCATTCGTGCCGGCGGGGTCGGAACCTACACCGGTCAGCGTAAACGTGAGGGTCTCGTGGCTGTAGTTGGTCGTCACCGTCACTTCCTCACCCTTGGCTTCCTTGCGGTTTATCGTGGGCCAGTCGGTGAAGTCGGTCTCATAGAGGGCTTTCTCCTGAAGGGGCGACACGAAGGTCACCTTCACACAGTACAGATAGCTCTCCTGGATGCCTTTCACCTCTACATAGCCTTGTTTCACCTCGGCAGTGGTGGCCTTGTGGGTGGTCACATCGCCGGTGGCTTCCTCACCGCCCACCATCAGGCGGCCGGCACCGTAACCGGGATAGCTGGTCACCTCTACGATGTCTTTGGCCGATTTCACCGGTATCTGAAGAATGGTGTTGGCATTGAACTGGGCATCGCTGGCGCGGCCCTTCAGCTTGCCGTTGGTGGCATCCACAAACATGCTCACACCGGCCACCGTCGATTCTACCGTGCCTGTGGCGCGCTCAATGTGCACGTCGGGCAGCGTAGCGGGATTGGCGTGCTGGAAGTCCCACATCGCGGTCAGGTCTTCCTCCAGCACGGGCTCGGGCTGGTGCTGCGTCACGGCCACACTCTTGATGTAGCTGTTGTTGTTCGTCGAGGCTATCAGCACATAACCGGCTTTCACTTCGGCTGCGGTGGCCTTGTGGCTGCCGTCGGCCTGGCCGTCAAAGTCCTCGCCGCCCACCGTGAAGTGTGAGTAGTTGGCGGCATAGGCCACAAAACTCACCTCGTCGCCGGTCGACACTACTGGCACCTGAAGCAAGGTGCCTTCGTTCATCTGAGCACTGTTGCCGTTGGCCCTGAACTTGCCGTTCGTGGCGTCAACGGTCAGTACCACACCATTGTTGGTGAACGTGCCGGTGGTTCCCTGGATGGTCTCGAAACTCGCAAACTCATCCGAGAAGTCCCATACGGCATTCACCGTGGCTGCCCGGCCGGTCAATACAGCGAGCAGCAGTAGGCACAAGGTGCCCATCATGCGTAATGGTCTGTTCATCGTCCTTTTTGATTTGGTCTTAAATTATTAGTAGATAAAAAACTCTATAGGTCAGTGTCTGTAAGCCTGTCTTCAGGGCAGGTGGGGCATGCGGTGGCTCCTATGCCCTGTTGGATAGCAGCGGTTAAAATAACTTGCTGCGAAAATAATCATTTTTTACTGATTCTGCAACTTTTTCCCTTATTTTTTGTTGCTTTTTTTTGCGGTCTCTACTGCTACGGCGCAGTGAAGTCCACCAGGGCGTCCTCACCGGCTTCCAGCCATATCCGCTGCCGCCCGTCGGCAGCCGCTTCCAAGGGGTGGGTGCTGCCTGCCACAGCCCGGTCTTGGGGCAGGTACACGTATCCGTGCCCCTCGTCGGCATGTACCTTGAGCTGGCTTGCGCTCATGCTCACACTGATCAGACCGTGGGGGGTGGGTACAGTGCCTTCCATCCATGCCAGACCGCCCAGCACGGGCTTTACCTCAAACTCCTCGTAGCCGGCTTTCAGCGGGCGCACCCCGAGGTAATGCTTGCCCAGCAGATAGATGGGCGAGGCACCCCAGGCGTGGCAGAGGCTCTTGCCGTAGGGACGGCCGTACATGGCCAGGTGTTGCGCGCCGTGCTCCTCGGGCACGTATTTCTCCCAGAAGCTGGTGGCGCCTTCGCGCAGCATGCCGCCCCAGTACGATTTGATTTCTTCCAGCACCCTGGCGTGCTCACCGGTCGTGCATAGGGCGTCGAGTTCATAAAACCGCATGTAGGGGGTCGTAATTTTGTCTACGGTGTCGTTCAGCAGCACATGTCGCTTGATGGCTGCTTGCTCGGCGGCGTCGGCATAGCCGTACAGGATGGCGAAGATGTTGGGAAATTTTGTCACCATGTCGTTCAGCATTCCGTCTTCCAGGGCATGGAGGTAGGCGTGGCGCTCTTCGCTCCAGAACTGCGTTTTCAAATCGGTTTCTACGCGGTGGGCCATGACCGAATAGCGCAGGGCGTCGGAATGGTATACGGTGGCGGGCAGGCTGCCCTGCGGGGCGTCTGCCAGGGGATGGTCGGACAGGATGTCGGCGCAGTGGGCCATGGCTTCGAGCGATTTGCAGAAGAGCATCTGCTCAAAGCAGAGGGTGCCGCGCTTGTGCATGGCAAAGTCTGTCCAGTCTACGAATATCCAGTCGTCGGCCTTGCCTTCCATGTGCAGCCCGCTGTCGGCACGCTCCAGGCAGTAGGCCATCAGGGTGCGCATACGGGGGTAGATTTCCCGCACAAAAGCCACATCACCGGTGTAGTCGTAGTAGTCGACGATGGACTTGAACCAGTAGAAGGTGTAGTCCATGATGGTGTTGATGTGCGAGGTCACGGGGTCTTTGCCGCGCAGCTGACGGATGGTGCGCTTCACGCAGTCGGTGTCGAAACGCAGATAGTAGTTCATCAGGTAGCTCTGTATGGCGTCGCCGCTCCATATCCAGCGGTCGCGCTTGATGCCGTCGAGGAAGAATTCACGGGTCGTGAGGTCCATCGTGCGGGCGGCCACTTCCCAGATGTGGTTCACCTCGGGGTCGGAACAACGGAAACAGCCGCTGTGGGCTGCGATGTAGGGGGCGTATTCGTAGTCGAGACCGATGGCTCCTACACTGACCTTGCCTTCCGTCACCAGGTAGATATAGCGGAAGGCTTTGCTGTTGGCCAGTGTGTAGTCGCTTGTGCGGGGTGTGCTGCGACGGGTCGACAGGTCGGTCACCGAATGGGTGCTTACTTCGAGCTTGTCAAGGGTCTCGCAATGGGCGGTGTCGGTGGCTTCCTCGCGGCTCTCACCGTAGTAGAGGTGAAGCCGGCCTTCTTGCCGTATGTCTTTCAGCACAGGATAGCCCATCGTCTCCTGACCGAAGTCGATGAGCAGGCCGCCGGGAAGGGCCTCACTCCCTGAGGCGGCCGTATACTGTCGGGGCAGACGGTACTGCGAGGGTTTGGCTTCGACGCTGTCGAAGTGCCAGCTACCGGCATAGGTGTACACACCGCTGCCGTGGGCCTCGCCGTTCTCGTCTATCCATATCTTGTCTTCATAGGTCACCAGCCAGTGACTGCCGCTCCGGATGGTCTTGCCACTGGCGTACAGGCTGGGCACACCGCCTTCATGGTGTACCTTGATGTCCAAATGGTGGGTGCCGGGGGATAGCTCAATGCTGGCGGGCATGCCAAACTGCAACCGTCCGTCTATCATCACGTTGTAGTCGCCTTCGGCGGCTATCTCTATGGTCTCGGCCTCCGACAGCTCGACCGTGAGGCTGAACACCACCGTGCTCCACGGACTGTCTTGCTTCCAAAACGGGGGAAACATCGCACCGCGCTCCGTGCGGCGGTTGTTGAAACGGTTGCCCAGCCATATCTCAAAATCGCCGGGATACCATATCCAGGTGGCACGCTCCTTATTCGCCATACCGCTCGCGCGTGATTTGGTCCAGACTCTTGCCGCGGGTGTCGGGGGCACCGGCCGTGCCGATGATGAGCGAGATGAGCAGCAGGGTCAGCATGATGTAGGCGGCGCGGTTGAATCCTTCGCCGTGCTCGCCGTAGATGTAGACGAAACCAAGACTCCAGGCGGCCGACAGACCGCGCACGATGAAGAACATCACGCCTTGGGCGGCGGCACGGTATTTGGCGGGGAAGAGCTCCGAGGCCCAGAGGGCGTAGAACGATTGCACGGAGATACCGCCCTGAAGGCCCCACAGCAGGGTGAAGATAATCAGACCGGTGATACTGTTGATGCCTACGGTGAGGATGAGCAGCCAGGCGAGCACCGCAAAACTCACACCGACGAAGTAGAGCCAGCGCTGGTTCACCTTGTCCACTATCAGCGAGAAGACGAAGGTGGTGGCGATGATGATAATCCATTGGCCCACACTGAGCATGTTGGCGTATTCGTTCGACAAACCGCCGGCGGTCTCATAGATGTGCTGCTGGAAGAATCCCATCACCGAACTCACCAGATTCCAGGTGAGATACATGCCGGCCAGAAACAGAATAGTGCGCACGTTCATACGGTTGGTGAACAGCGAGCCGAAAGAGGAGAAGGTGGAACGTGAACCACCCGTGGCCTGCGTGTTCGTACGCATGTTCTGCCATTCTTTCGACTCTTCAAGACGGCGCTGCAGCAGCCAGGCTATGAAGGCTACAATAAAGAGGGAGGCAAACACGATGCGGCTGCTGAACACGTTCAGACTGGCGCCCTCGCCGCTCACACCGAACAGGGCGGCCAGCGACTGTACCACACCGAAGAGCATGCCCTCGCTGCCGGCACCGCTCGTGGGAGGGGCCAGCAGGGTGCCGAGAATGAGAATGATGGTGGGACCGATGCCCCAGGCCATCTGAGAGATGCCGATGTTGCGGCCGCGGTTGGAGGTCTCAGAACTCTCTGATATGTAGGTCCACGAGGCGGGCACACCCACACCCACCGAGATGCCGGTGATGAGGAAGCCCATGAGGAGCATGCCGAAGTTCACGGAGCACATAATCAGGGCCACACCGGTCATGTATACCAGCATGTTGTAGGTGTAGATGGCCTTGCGACCGTAGCGGTCGGCCAGAAAACCGCCTATGATGGCGCCGATGGCGGCACCAAGGCAGTTGGCGCTGATGGCGTTGAGCCAGCCCAGATGGCCTTCTGTCAGACCGAGGTAGTTCTTCCAAAGGGTCAGACCGCTCGCACCGGCCACAATGGCGCCGGCGTCGAGATAGTTGGTGAGCGACACGGCTATCGTGCTCTTCAAACTGCTTTTCTCTTTTTCCATTATCTTGTGTTTTTTTATTGTCTGTTGGGGGGGATTATGGCCGGATGCCGGCCCGCTGCCGGATGCTGTCATCCACCATGGGGCCGTTGTGCTCCCACAGGTTGCCGGGGCCGTTGGCGTTCTGAAGGTATTTCTCCTCGGGGGTCCAGTTGTTGCGCAATGTGATGTTCGACGACCCTTCATCGGTGTAGAGATAGAACCAGTGATGGGGATCGTGGGCATAGCCGGGGGTGTAGATGTCGCGCACCACATTGCCTTCTATCAGGGTGCCGGGCTGGTTGCCCAGGGTGTAGATGCCGGCCACATCGTACATGTGCTTGGCATAGTGGTGTATCAGATTGCCTTCCACACGGTTGTCGTGCATGCACACAAGGTCGCGGTTCCAGCCCCAGCCCAGACTGATGCCGGTGTACGACACTTCGCGTATCTCATTGTGGGCTATCGTGGTCTCGGCCACATAGCCGGCGGCGATGCCCACACAGCCCCAGTCATCGTTGGTCACATCGTCTATCAGACAGTCGCTGATGGTGAGGCCGCTGCATACCTCGCGCAGGTCGGAGGGCCGGTAGGGCTTGTGGGTCTCGTGAGGGGCGGGGGAGAAACTGCCGGCCACAATGCCGTTCATGCCGATGTCTTGCAGGGTGCAGCGAGTGGCGCCGCTGTGGTGCACGCCTTCTTCAAAGTCGAGACCGCTGCCGCCAAGATGGCGCAGGTCGCAACCCTCGAAAAACACGTTCTCGCACCAGCTGCAGGCTATGGCGGCTGCGGCGCGGCCCAGCCATCCTTGGTTGTCGAGCTTGTGGTTGTCGCGGCGCACCATCTGCGGACGAAGCTTGTAGGCGTCGGTCAGATACATGCCGGCCTGAAGGGGCACATGACCCTCAAACGAGGGGCGGCGCCAGGTGGTGTGCGAGAAGGTGACGCCCTCAAAACGAATGCCGCTCACGGGGGTGTCGGCTGTGCCTGCTATCCTGACAAGGGTCTCCAGCATGGGGGCGGTCACTTCGGCGGTGCGCAGGTCCTCGCCGGCAAGGGGGTAGTAGTAGACTTTATGGGTCGCCAGGTCTAAATACCACTCGCCGGGCTCGTCGAGCAACTCCTTGGCGTTGGTCAGGTAGAAGGCGGAGTTGCGGCCGTCGGTGGTCACCATGGGCGTGGGCCAGGGATGCTCAAACTGGATGCGCCGCTCGGGCTCATGGAAGATTACGGCGGCTGAGTCGCCTTCTATACGCAGCGAGGCGATGCGGAGCACGGATACGCACCACATCTCGTGAAGCACCATCTCGGCATGGGGGGCCTTGCGTATCTTCTTCACGGCTTCGGAGGGTACCCACAACTCGCGCCGCTGCTTGTCGACGGAGCGGATGCGGTGCATCTGCTCAAAGTCAGCCACGTCGCGGGCGCGAACGGCCTTGCGGCCGTTCACCCACAGTTGTCTGAATTCGAGCGCACGGCCGTTGAAGTCGGGCACCTGGGCCACCCACAGCTTGCCCTCGCGCTTCCAGCCCGTTATGGCGATGCCGCCGCTCACCACGGCGCCGTCACGGCCGCGCACCACAATGTCGCGGTCTTCGGGGCGTATCACCAGGGGCTCTTTCAGGCGGTGGATGCCGCGCTCTAGCTGGATGGTCAGGGTGCCGAGCGTGCCGAGGCTGTCGGCACGCCGCATCTCGCGCGCGGCACGGAAGGCTTCGGCCAGCGTGGGCCCGCCGTCGGCGCGTACATGGAGGTCCTGGGCACTGATACCGGTCGGCCGGCACAGGCAAATCAAGGCGATGGCTGATAGGATGAGTAGGTAGCTCTTCTTCATGTTGAAGCTATTTTGATACGGGCAGCCATACGGTCATGTCCGTCTCGCCGCGGTTGCCCCAGGCATAGTAGGGTATGAGCCGTATCTTCACGTCCTCACGTGATGTGCCGAGCTCACGGTAGAGTTGATGGCTCCAGGGGGCGGAGGTGGACAGACGGGCGCGGCCTTCCAGCGCGGTGTAGGCGTGGCCGTTCAGGGTGGCGGGGCAGGGGGTGAGTTCTATGTCGCTGGGTATCACGATGTCCCAGAGCTTGCCGCCGCCTTCTATGTCGGCTCCTTCAAGGCAGTAGACGATGGGACCGCGCTGCACGGCGGTCTGGTTGCGGCTCTCTTCCACCAGCGGGTTGGCTTCCAGCAGTTTTACGTGCATGTCCATGCTCAGGGCTATCTTGTCGCCCTTTTTCCACTTGCGGGTCACGGCCACATAGCTGTTGGGCTGGATGTCGGCGTTCCAGGGCTCTCCGTTCACCAATATCGTGGCGTGGGTGCACCAGCTGGGTATGCGCAGCTTCACGGTCTGAAGGCCCTTCACCTTGTGGAGGGTCAGCACCACGTTGCCGTCATAGGGGTAGCCGCTTTGCTGCGTCACCTGCAGGGCCTTCGTCTTCAGCTCGTTCTCGCCGTAGAGATTGCACCATAGGGTGCCGGCGCTCAGACTGTAGGCGTATTCCTGGGCCTGGCAGAGGGTGCGCAGGGTGTTGGGAGGACAGCAGAAACAGCTGATGTAGCGCTGGCGGCTCTTCGGCCAACGCATCTTGTAGGGGAATTCGGCGGTCTTGCGGAGGGCGTTGGTGTAGAAGTAGTCCTCGCCGTCGAGACTGATACCGCTCAGAATGCCGTTGTAGAGCTCGTGCTCCACCATGTCGGCGTAGCGGGCCTCGCCGGTGGCGGTGAAGAGGCGCCACGAGAAGAGAAGCAGACCGATGTCGGCGCAGGTCTCGTTGTGGGAGGTCTCGTTGGGCAACTGATACTGGCGGCCGTAGGCTTGGTGTATCTGCTGGATGCTGGGCTGGTTGTAGGTGGTGCCGTCGGGCGACACGCCGTCGTAGAGGGCGCCGCAGCCGCCGGTGATGAAGAGCTTGTGCTCCACGATGTCGTTCCAGATGCTGGTCAGGTTCTTGAGCAGCTGCTCCTCGCCGGTCTCATTGTACAGGTCGGCCACACCGGCATACAGATAGTTGGCCCTCACGGCATGGCCCATGGCTTCATATTGCTTGCGGAAGGGTATGCGGTCCTGGTTGTGGTCCTCGCCGTTCTCCACAAGGTCGCGGATGTTGATTAGTCCCTCGGCCAGCTCCAGGTATTTTTGATCGCCGGTGCAGCGGTATATCTCGGCGGCACCCATGTAGTGGGAGGGGCAGATGGCATTGCGGGCCAGGTCACCCGGGGCTTCCTTCCAGAAGCGGTACAGAAAGTCGGCGGCTTTGATGCCGCAGTCAAGAAGGGTGCGCTTGCCCGTGGCGCGGTAGTGTACCACACCGGCCGTCATCAGATGCCCTAAGTTGTAGGTCTCAAAGTGCATGCGGCTGGCAAACGAACCGGTCTTCTCGCTGTCGGTCTTGATGCCTACCACCGTGTTGTCCTTCCCGCTCTGGCCGAAACGCTCTTTTATCACCACGGGGGTGTGGATGTAGCCGTCGGCCATCTGGGCCTTGGCCACTTGCTCAATGAATTTGTCCATTAGGGCGTCGAGCTGAGGGGAATGGGTCACGGCATACACCGTGGCCACGCCTTCCAGCCATTTGTACATGTCGCCGTCGTGGAAGGGGGGACCGTGATGCACGCCTGCCACAGTGCCGGCGGCTACCTCAAAATTGCGGAAACCGTGCGATACTTCTGGGTCGTCCCACGTCTTCCACATGCTCTGAAGCGAGGTCTCGCTCAGCACTCCGAAACGGTCGCCCCAGAAACCGCCCGTCCAGTGGGTGGCACCAAGGGGCACACTGTTCATGATGGCATAATGGGAGCGGCCGGTGTCTACCAGTCCGCCTTGCGCACCTGCGGTCAGGCACATGGCTGTAAGTAGCGACAGCAAAAGGGCACGGTATCTTCTCATGGTCCTTATATTTAATAATGTGATTGTCTTGTTATAAATGACGGAAACAGCACCTCTTTTGTCCTCAAAAAAAGAGGGCATGCCAATTTTGACATACCCTCTTGCTTATAGTATTAATGGTTGCTTCCGATTCCTTACTTGACCACTATCTTCTTGCCGTTATGAATATAGATGCCACGCACGGGGTGGCTCACTTCCATACCCTGAAGATTGTAGAACTTGCCGTCGCCGCTGTTCACCGTGGCGCTCTCTATGCCGGCGGCATCAAGCTCCAGACCGTAAACAGGCTTGTTGTTGCCGCCTATCACCAGATAGCCTTTGCCGGCAGGCACTTCATTGCCTGCAGCGGTTCGGTAGAAGCCCAGTACACCGTCGTAAAGTTTCAAGCCGTAGTAATTGCCGTTCGAAACGACATCCTCGGCCGATACCTTCAGCAGATTGCCGGTCACAGGGGTGGCATTGGGGTCGATGTTCACTTTATAAACACCTTCCAGACCGGCTACAATCACGATGTCGCCGGCTACACCGCTAGTCACAAGCGACAGCTCTACGGTCGACTCCTTCACTGTCGTCACCTTGTAGGCGGTAATGTCGCTGTTGCTCGTAAAGTCTACGCCGTCGGTCAGCCAATAGGTGGCCCAGTTGGCATCGGTTATCTCTACATTTACTGTGCCTTGTGCCTTCACGGCCTGAAGGGCCAGTAGAGTCAAAATGATGGTAAAAAACTGTTTCATCCTCTCTATTTATTTGATATTCTTGCTCTTTTGGGATATGCTTATGCATTTTCCGCGGCAAAATTATTAAAAAAGAGGCATATTTAAACGTTTTTCAATCGAAAAATGTGTTTTTTATTCCTTTTTTAGACGTTCTGACGCTAAAAAACGCAATTCATGCTCCAACATCGCCGGTTTCGGTATCCTGTAGTGCCTTCCTTATTTCGTCAACTTGCGGATGAGCTTCTTGTTCATCGCTATCATGTTGCGGCGCTGGTGGTTGATGCTCGAACGCCACGTGCTCACCTCGTTGAACAGCTCGCTGATGGTGCTCTGAAGCAGGTTGGGCGTCACCTCGGCATTGTCGTCGGAGTCGGGATTCACCACCATGCGGATGCCATGCTCCACAACGGCCACTTCTATGTCGGTGCCCATCATCATGGGGTCGCCGTCGAAGTGGACGGGACCTTCTTGCTTGCGGTGTATGTGCACTTTCTTGGCGGTGAAGGTCTTCACCTTCACACTCTTGTTCAGCGTCTTGTTCATCAGGTCGAAACTGATCTGGGGGGCATCAAGCAGGTCGAAGGGCTCTATCACTATCACGTCGAGCAAACCGTCGCTCATCGAGGCCTGCGGGGCTATGTAGGCGTTGTTGCCGTATTGGGAGGCATTGGCACAGGCCACCAGATAGGCTTGATAGCGGTAGCGGCCGCTCTCGTCTTCTATCGTGTAGGTCTCGGGCTGATACCGCAGACCCTCGCGCAGCACATTCTCCACGTAGGTGGCGGGACCGCGGCGCTTGCTCTCGGAGAACTTCTGACTGATGAAAGCGTCGAACCCCATGCCGCAGGTGCAGAAAAAGGGATGGCCGTTGATGGTGCAGTAGTCGAGCGTCTTGATGCAGTTGCGGTTCAGTATGTCGAGGGAGCCTTTTATGCTGACGGGGATGTTGAGATGGCGGGCAAGACCGTTGCCTGAACCGCAGGGCAGTATGCCAAGGGCTGTCGTGGTGCCTGCCAGACCGCAGCCTACCTCGTTCACCGTACCGTCTCCGCCCACGGCCACGACGATGTCTATACCCTGCTGGGCGGCTTCTTCGGCTATCTCACGGGCATGACCGGCATATTCGGTGTAGCGGATGGTGTAGTCATAGAGGGATTTGTCAAGATGCTCCTCTATCAGCTGGGGAATCTCCGACTTCTCTTTCGTGCCTGATATGGGGTTCAGGATAAACTGCACTTGCATCATCGTCGTTCGTTTGGCGTGATTTCACAATTCTTTTACCTTCTCGACTGCAAATTTACATTATTTTCTCTAAAATCCTTCTTGTCGGTGCCTAAAAAGAGAAAAATGCTGGTCCTTTTCTGGTTCAGGGCACTTCCTGGCTGCATAGGACCATAGAAATGTTTTTTTTCAATTATTTTGTCATTCTCGATTATTTTCTATATATTTGCAACATATCTCCCCTTCAGGTGATTCGATTCCTTTTTTCGTAACTATAATTTCTTGAAATATGTTAGATAGAGAAAGAGGGCTGTACATCGCCCATTGCGCCGACGGAGCGCTTTCCATCGAAGGTAAAATGGCCAATAGGCATGGACTTATAGCCGGGGCCACCGGTACGGGAAAAACCGTCACACTGCAGGTGCTGGCCGAAACATTCTGCCAGGCGGGGGTGCCTTGCTTCATGGCCGATATGAAAGGCGACCTCTCCGGTATATCTCAGGCGGGCAGATTGAGTGGATTCATCGAGAAACGACTGCCAGAATTCGGTATCGATAATCCGCAGTTCCAACCTTGCCCCGTCAGGTTCTTCGATGTCTTCGGCGAGCAGGGTCATCCCATGAGGGCAACCATCTCGCAGATGGGACCGCAACTGCTGTCGCGCCTCATGCAGCTCAATGAGACGCAGGACGGGGTGCTCAACATCGTGTTCAAAATAGCCGATGAGCGCGGCCTGCTCCTCCTCGACCTGAAGGACCTCCGCTCCATGCTCGACTGGGTGGGAAAGCACGCCAAGGAGTATACTACCAAATATGGCTTCTTTACCTCGGTCACTATCGGCTCCATTCAGCGGGCGCTCCTCCAAATGGAGAGCCAGGGGGCCGACAAGTTCTTCGGGGAGCCTTCGTTCGATATCTACGACCTCATGCAGTGCGAGGGGGGAAAGGGTGTGATGAATGTGCTGGCAGCCGACAAACTCATGCTGCAGCCCAAACTGTATTCCACCTTCCTGCTCTGGCTCATGAGCGAGCTTTACTCCACACTGCCCGAGGTGGGCGATATGGACCTGCCCAAACTGGTCTTCTTCTTCGACGAGGCGCACATGCTCTTCGACGGTACGTCAAAGGCCATGCTCGACAAGATTGAACAGGTAATCCGCCTCATCCGCTCCAAGGGGGTGGGCATCTATTTCATCACACAGAGCCCTTCGGACATTCCGGTGGTTATTCTCGGACAGTTGGGCAACAGGGTGCAGCATGCGCTCAGGGCCTACACACCGAAAGACCAGAAGGCGGTGAAAGCGGCGGCCGATACATTCCGACCCAATCCGAGCTTCAAGACGGATGAGGCGATTATGAATCTTGAGACGGGCGAGGCGCTGGTCTCCTTCCTCGACGAGAAGGGCGCTCCCGCCATGGTGCAGAGGGCCAAAATCCTCTTCCCGCTCTCGCAAATCGGAGCCATCAGCGAGGCGCAGCGCGAGGAAATAATCCGCAAGAGCCGCATCTACGGCAAGTACGACAAGGCGGTAGACCGTGAGAGTGCCTTCGAGGTGCTCATGGAAGAGTCGGAAAAGGAACTGGCGGCGCTCGAGGAGGAAAAACAGCTGAAGGAAAAGGAGAAAGAGGAGGCCAAAGAGGCGAAGGAAAAGTCGAAACCGGGCTTCTTCAGCAAGGTGGCCAAGGCAGTCCTCACGGCCATCACTTCCACACTGGCGGCGGTGCTGGGCACAATAGTGAGCGACAAGATTTCGGGCAAGAAAACCAAGTCGAGAACCACCGCCGGACAGAAGGTGGTGAAGAATGCCACCAATGCGGCCACACGCACCATCACCAAGGAACTGACACGCGATATCTTGGGAAATCTCAAGAAGTAAATGCCTTCCTTGACCAAAAGGTCATTCAATTGGTTAATATAAGTTGCGCCTGCAAGGGGTCTTCTTGCAGGCGCAATTCTTTTGCCGGCTGTACGCGGCGGCTATTCTTTCACCACTATCTTCCTGACTTCGCCGTTCTCGCAGCGCACGATATGTACGCGCCCCATACGGTAGAGGGTCTCCACGGGCCGGCTTTCGCGCAGCAGGATGTTGCCTACCGACGACTCACCCGTTTGGAGGAAGTCGAAGGAGGCCTCGCCGTTTTCCACCTTTATATGGTAGAGGGGTTTCGACAGCAGATACTCACCGTTGGCGTTGGCATGGAGCAGCTTCGACGGGGGAGTGGAGGCGTCGGTCAGCGAGTCGTTGTCCTGATAGGGATAGGGCCACCCTTCGCTCATATAGGTGCTGTTCCGGCCGTTGGCGGGAAAGATGGTGTAGCGCTGGGTGTCGTAGGTGTTCACATAGTCGGTGACGCTGCCCCACAGCGAGGGGTCGTAGTCGATATGAAACACCACCACACCGCTGCTGGGAAGGTAGCGGTCCCAACCTTTCTGCTGGCGGTTCTCCACGATGTAGTATTCGTCGGCATAACCGTCGTTGCGTATCAGGTAGGCCTGACCCTCGTCGCTCAGGGGGAGCATCCCGCTGATGGTGGTGGGGGCGGTCAGCTCGGTGGGGGTGAGCCAGCCCATCAGCATGCGCTCGTGGGCGGAGTAGCCGGCCGGGCAGTAACCGCCTTGGTTGTAGTTGCCGTAGTCCATCAGGTCCCAGTCGCCCACAATGCTGTAACTGCCGTAGTAAAAGTCGGGAAAACCGAAACAGTGGCTATACTCATGGCAGATGGTGCCGAAACTGCCGTAACCACCTTTCTGGTCGAGTTCGGGCACTGCGCAGTAGCAGTCTATAAGATACACGGTGCCGTTGTAGACCACCGGCACGGGAGGCAGCTTCTCGCCGGTCTCCTTGTCTTTGTGCTCGGTCATCCACCACTGGTGGGCCCAGATGGTGTTGCGGTCGCCGCCGGCGTTCTGACCCTTGCCGGCATAGAGAATGAGCAGCTGGTCCACGTAGCCGTCGCCGTCCCAGTCGTAGACGGGCCATTCCACCTCTTCTTGCTTCAGCACTTCCATGATGTCGCTCACCAGATACTGCGAGTTCTCATCGTCGGAGCTTGTGCTCCTGTATTTGGAGCGGGGCTGGTCGAGCGAGACGTGATACAGGTCGAAGGAAGGACGGAACTGACCGTAGCTCTGGTCGGTGAAGTAGTCGCGCACAGAACCGAAAAACGGCTCTTCCACCAACCCCTCGGTGTTGAATATTTTCTCCCATTGTGCCAGCGGCTCTTCGGCCGTAAAGGCCTGGTCGTTGAAGTTCACCAGCACGGTCAACTGCCGCCGGTCGCCTATGTAGTGGTCGTCCGGTGTCGTGCGCCGCACCTTCAGACCGCCGCCGCTCGCCGCGCCTTCACGCAGCATGGGACGGCACCCGCGAACCCGTATCGGGCCGTCATCGGCTTTTGCCGACAGGTGTCCAAGCGGCAATAGCAGTACCGTAGCCAGAATAGTCCATAATCTTCTCATATCCGTTTTCAAATATTAGTCCTATCTCTACAAATGCCCCTTTAACTTCTCTTTAACTCCCCTTTAATCACCCACAAATGTCCCTTTAACATCCCTTTAACTTCCTTTTAACTTCCTTTTAACTCCCCTTTTACTCCCCTTCAGAAAGCCTATTTCTTCCTGTCGCTCTGCGTCAGGAGTCCGTGGCGGTAGCCGTAGAGCAGACGCTGAAGGTCGGCTATCTGCCGCTTGATGTCCTTGCCTATATCGGTGTCGGCCACCAGCATGCGGTGCGACGACATCTCCACTATCTGGCGGGTGCTCTTGATGTCGGTGCAACGCGTGATGGCATCCTCGGCACTCGTGAACGGCTCGTGCTGCACCAGCTCGAAACCGCGGCTGTGGTACACAAGGGTGTAGCCGGCTATGCCGGTCTCGGCATGATAGGCCTGGGAGAAACCACCGTCTATCACCATCAGACGCCCGTTGGCCTTGATGGGGTTCTCGCCGGTCTTCACATGCACGGGCACATGGCCGTTGATGATGTGGCGGTTCTCGCCTTCCACGCCGAAGGCGTCGAGTATCTTGTCGCATATCTCGGCGTTGTCGCGCAGTTTGTAGTAGTAGCCTTTCTCTTCCTTGTGGGTTTCCTTCTCGTTCAGGAAGTAACGTTCGAAAGTGGCCATCTTCGACTTGTCGAAAAGGGGTGAGTCAGGACCGCACCACAGATAGAGGAAGTAGTCGATGTAGTTGCGCTTGTCGTCGGGATTGGTGTCGGTCTGGAAGGCGCTGCGTATCATCATACCCACGGTGTGCATCAGCTCCTTGCCCTTGTAGCGCTGGCCGTTGCCTACCTCCACCTCACGCAGACTGCCGTCGGCCTCCAGGGGCACAGAGGCGTGGAAGAGCAGGTTGTCGTTGTATACGGCATACATGCAGCCGTGGGTGCGGATAAGGTGCATGTGGCGCTGAAGCTTCTCGCATACCACAAACGAGCGGTGGAGCTTCTTCAGCAGGTCGACCTCGCCCTCGGTCAGACGGGTGGGGGCCTTGGGGTCGATGGTGGGGAAGTCGCAGCTCTTCATCACATATTCCTTGTCGCCAAGGGTCACGGTGCCGCGCTCGTAGTCCACCTTGTCGAGCAGCAGACGGTCGGCCATCTTCCATTCGGGATGACGGGAGATAATCTGCGACTCTACCTTGAACTGGATAATGGCTATGGCCTTGTGCATCTTGGCGGTCAACTGCACGGTCTTCTCGTCCATGTTCTTGTTCTCGCCGTTCAACTTGGGCTGAAACTCCAGGCAGGGGTCGTCGCCGTACTGCTCCATGGCAAAGGTGGCCAGGGGCACCAGGTTGATGCCGTAGCCCTCCTCGATGGTGGTGAGGTTGGCGTAGCGGAGCGACAGGCGGAGCACATTGCAGATGCAGGCGTCGTTGCCGGCGCAGGCACCCATCCACAGTATGTCGTGGTTGCCCCACTGGATGTCCCAGTTCTTGTAGTCCTTCATCGTGTCCATGATGAGGTGGGCGCCGGGACCGCGGTCATAGATGTCGCCCAGAATATGGAGCTGGTCTATCACAAGGTGATGGATCACATTGGCAATGGCGATGATGAAGGCGTCGGCACGGCCTATCGACACGATGGTGTCGATGATGGCGCGCACGTAGGCGTGCTTGTCGGTGTCGTCGGTGCGCTCGTGAAGCAGCTCCTGGATGATATAGCTGAAGTCGGAGGGGAGGGCCTTGCGTACCTTCGAACGGGTGTACTTGCTCGATACGTCGCGCAGCACACGCACCAGCTGGTACAGGGTGATGTGATACCAGTCGGTCAGTTCGCTCTCGCGCTCCTTCACAATGGTCAACTTCTGTTCGGGATAGTAGATGAGCGAGCATAGCTCCTTAATCTCCGACTCGCGGAGCTCATTGCCGAATATCTCGCGCACCTTGCGCTTGATGCTGCCCGAGGCATTGCGCAGCACATGCTTAAAGGCTTCGTACTCGCCGTGTATGTCGGCCAGAAAGTGCTCGGTGCCCTTCGGCAGGTTCAGGATGGCTTGCAGGTTGATAATCTCCGTGCTCGCATCGGCCACGGTGGGGAAGGTGTGCGAGAGGAGCTCCAGGTACCTCAGGTCATTGACGGTTTCTTGGTGTCGTTGGTTCATAATTTAGATTCTGGTTAGGTTTTGTTATGTATTGTTTAGTAGGCTATCATGTATTGGCGCATACGCTCCGTGCCTGGGTCGTCAAGACGGTATACGGGCATGAATCCTTCTTCCAGATACACCGTCTCGTAAAGCAACTGGCAGAGACGGCGAAGCAGGGTATGGATGCCCAACCGCTCGGCGGTTTCGCTCACGCGCTCCTCATCGTAGTCTTCATGGCGGAGCACATCGTAGAGGTCGCACAGGTGGCGCAGGCTGAGGGTCTTCCCTTCATAGTGGTGCTTGATGTTGAGCACCATCACCAGCACTTTGCGCTCGGTCTCTTCATCACGGTCCAGAAGCTCGTTCAGACGCTTGCGCATCTTGCGGTCTTCGGAGAGCAGCAGGTCGCTGGGCAAGGGTGACTTGTCACGGCGCAGACGGGAGGGGAAACGGTCCACTTGCTCGGCCTGAAGGTCGGGCAGACGGAGCTGCATGCGGTTCACACCCTCCTGAAGTATGTCGCTCACACCTTGGTCGTAGGAGTAGAGGTCGATGTAGCGCCAGGCAGTGGGCTTGATGCTGCGCAGGTTGAGTATCGATTCGGGGGGCAGTATCTGCTGGGGCATCTCGCGCGCCATGCCCACATGCAGCAGAGAGCTCAGTGCCTCGTCGCTGTTCACGTCCATCTGCCCAACGGCATCGCTGTCGAGTACCTTGCGGTACAGCAGCATGAGCTCATTGGCCAGCCGGTCGTAGTCTGATTCATTCTGGGCGTCAAAGTCTTCCATGAGCAGGGTGCGGGCGTTGAGCTTCTTCTCCATGATGGCGCGGTACGAACTGCCGTCGGTCAGGTGAATGGCGCTGGCATGGCGGAGCATGGATTTCTGATAGGAGATCATCTTCCACATCTTCATGCCGTAGTCGGTCTGCTCCTCGTTCACCTCAAGCGAGTAGAAAGGAGAGAGAATCACTTTGAAACCGCGCTTGCGCGACCAAAGGGCTATGCGCGAGCAGAGAAAATTCCAACTGCCGTGTATGTGCACCACATCGGGTTTGATGGAGTAGAGCGTCTGGAGATAACGGCGCTGAAGGGCCAGAAGGGTGCTGCATTTCTTATAGAAGGGACGCCGCTCGCTGTCGTCAATCGAGTAGGTCGGTATGTTGGTCGACGGACCGGATGAGAGCGGGGCGTGGGTCACCAGATAGGTGTCGGCACGCTGACTCATCTTATAGAGCAGCATATCGATGTATTGGGCGAAAGGTGATCCTGCTTCTACCTCAGGGGTGAAATGGAGTATCTTGAGTGCCATTCTGTTTCTTCTTTTCTTGGTTTCTTACCGGATGATTATACCTTCTGACTGATAAAGTCGCTCTTGTCGGCATACTCATAACGTATCATCGTGGCCAGACGGTGCCATAAGAGGGACAGCTCAAAGGGCACTATCTGATACCAACCGCAGTGGGCGCCCATCGCACGGCTGGCCCTACGGCCGATGACAGTGCGCAGCACCAGGGTGAGCACTAAGGATAAGATGCCCGCACCCAGCAGCAGCCACTCGTGGGTGAGGGCGCCGTAAGCAATGCCGCACAGCTCCAGCAGATAGGTCAGGTGCATGGACAACTGGTCTACAAGGTACAGCGTTTGGTAGCGGTGGCCTTTTTCCAAATGCCGGCGCACTTCCTGGTAGTATACCTTGCGGTTCTGCCATGTGCGTTTCGAGGGGGTGTCTTCCAGCAGCCAGGAGTCGGGCTCCATAGCGGTGACCGTACTGCCGCTGCGGCCGAATTTGTTCACCAGAAAGTCGTACTCGCCGATGGAGTATTTCAGATTGCCCTGAAAGCCGTAGCCCTCTAGAAACTCTTGCTTCCTGAAGGCCAACACGCTGCAGTTGGTGCGGTAGGGATAGCCTTGCTCCACAGAGCGCAGCAGGTAACAGGCGTTGTGCAGATGCTCAAAGCCCATCATGCGGGGGGCCTCGTCGTTGAAGTGGGTGTAGCCCAGCACCATGTTGGTGTGGCTGCCGCAGTGGCGCGACAACGACTCCAGCCAGTGCGAGCTCTCGGGCTTGCAGGCGGGGTCTACCATCACTACCCAGTCGTTCTTGGCGGCTTTCACACCTAAGGTGGCGCCAAGCTTGTTCTTGCTCATATAGCGCGAACTGGCGGGTATGAAGGTGCTGTACAACTTCTCCTGGTTGGCGTAGCGCTTCAGCACATTGCCGGTCTCATCGTCGGTCTTGTCGGCCACGACAATCACTTCGTACCCGGGTGCATACTCCTGGGTCAGAAAAATGGGGAGGTGCTCGTCGAGCGCCACGGGATTGCCGCGCGAAACCAGCAGTATGCTGATGCCGGGACCGTCGGCCGAAGGGCCTTCTTCACGCGGCGGGGTAGAGGGACGGCGGAACAGGGGGTTGATGAAAGGGGTGGCGACACCAACCAACACCAGTACGGCCGATAGAATCAGTATAAGGGGACTAAAGGTCATAAGTCTTCTGTCAGATAACTGGGGGGAAGCTTGCGGCAGTTGTAGCACGACGCCATCGACTCGCCGTAGGCGCCTGCACTGCGGATGGCAAGCAGGTCGCCGCGCTTCACATGACGCAGGTCTACTGCTTTCGCAAATACGTCGCTCGACTCACATACCGGACCCACCACATCGTAGGTCTCCATGGCGCCTTCGTCCTGGAGATTCTCTATCTGATGGTAGGCTTGGTACAGGGCGGGACGGATTAGCTCGGTCATGCTTCCGTCTACAATGGCAAACTGCTTGGCCACACCTTGCTTCACATACAGCACACGGGTGATGAGAGAACCGCACTGACCCACAATCGAACGGCCCAGCTCGAAGTGGAGGGTCTGACCCTCACGAAGCTCCAAATGGCGGGCATAGGTGGCGAAGTAGGACTTGAAATCGGGGATGGGCAACTTGTCGGGATAGTTGTAGTCTATGCCCAGACCGCCGCCCACGTTGATATGCTCTATCTTCACCTTGTTCTGCTCCAGATGGCGCTGAAGGTCGTTCACGCGGTTGCAGAGGGCTGCAAAATCGTCCATGCGGAGTATCTGCGAGCCGATATGGAAATGAAGACCCACCAGGTCGATGTGCTCCATGGCCATGGCGGCACGCACGGCCTCGTCCATGTCGCAAAGGGCTATGCCGAACTTGTTCTCGGCCAGACCTGTGGTGATCTTGGCGTGTGTGTGGGCCTTCACATCGGGATTGATGCGGAGCGCCACACGGGCAGTCTTCTCTTTGTGCGCGGCCAACTCGTTCAGTACTTCCAACTCGGCTATGCTCTCTACATTGAAGCAGAAGATGTTCTTGTCCAAACCTAAGTTGATCTCCCAATCGCTCTTGCCCACACCGGCATATACAATGCGGTGCTTGGGTATGCCGGCGCCAAGGGCGGCCAGAATCTCGCCGCCGCTCACACAGTCGGCGCCAAGACCTGACTGACCGATGATGTTCAGCAGGCGGGGGTTGGCGTTGGCCTTTACGGCATAGTGTACGCAGAAACCTGCATGCTTCGACACTTCCTCCTGTATAGTGCGGATGGTGGCACGAAGCAGGTCGGTGTCGTAGTAGTAGAAGGGCGTGGTCAACTGGCGGAAGGCGTCTGTCGGAAATACGGTTCTCATAAATGGGAAATGGGGGTTAGTGACCGAAAATCTCTTTGCTCAGATTCTGAAGGGCGCGCTTTTTGTCCTGCTCTTTCACCAGGAACGAGATGTTGTAGTTGGACCCTCCGTATGATATCATGCGCACAGGGATGTCTTTCATCGCCTCGGTGGCCAGCGTCTCAAAGCCCAGATTGCTCCAGTCAAGGTCGCCCACAATGCAGATGATGCACATGTCGTTGTCCACAGTCACCGTGCCGTATTTCTTCAGCTCATCCACTATCTCCTGCAGATGGCTGCCGTTGTCTATCGTCACCGATACGCCGACCTCCGAGGTGCATACCATGTCAATCGGGGTCTGGTAACTCTCAAAAATCTCAAACACCTTGCGGAGGAAACCGGTGGCCAAAAGCATGCGCGAACTCTTTATCTTGATGGCGATGATGTCGTCCTTCGCGGCGATGGCCTTGATGGTGCCGCGCATCGTCACATTGTCTATGATGGTGCCGTCGGCGTCGGGGTCCAACGTGCTGAGCAGGCGAACGGGAATGCCGGCAAACTTGGCGGGCTGAATGCAGGTGGGATGGAGAATCTTGGCACCGAAATAGGCCAGCTCGGCGGCCTCCTCGAAGTTCAGACGCTTCACCGACTCGGTCTTCTCCACTACGCGTGGGTCGTTGTTGTGCATGCCGTCGATGTCGGTCCATATCTGTATCTCCTCGGCATCGATGGCGGCGCCTATCAGCGACGCGGTGTAGTCGCTGCCGCCACGAAGCAGATTGTCTACCTCGCCGTAGGTGTTGCGGCAGATGAATCCTTGCGTGATGTATACCTGGTGGCCGTCGTTGGCGTCCATCAGGGCATTGAGCTTCTTGCGGATATACTGGGAGTCGGGCTCGGCGTTCTTGTCCGTACGCATGAAGTCAAGAGCCGACAGCAGCACACAGTCGATGCCTTGCTCCTGCATGTAGTTGTACATCATGTGGGTGCTCAAAATCTCGCCCTGTGCCACAATGCTCTTCTGCTCAAAACTCGTGAACAGGTCTTTGGTGAAACTGCGCAGATAGTCAAACTCCTCATGCATGAATTGTATGGTCTCTTTCTTGTAGTCCTCGTTGGTGTACAGCTCCTCTGCGTGCGACAGATATTTGCGCTCCAACTGGTTGATGGTCTCGTTGGCACCGTCGGGGTTCTTCTTGAACAGATAGTCGCTTATCTCAAGAAGGGTGTTGGTAGTGCCCGACATGGCTGAAAGCACCAGAAAAGTGGGCTCGCCGGAACGGGTAACCAAACCGGCCACTTTCTTTATTCTCTCGGGAGAACCGACGGAGGTGCCGCCGAATTTCATTACTTTCATATCTTCGTCTTTTTTTCGTTGGTTTATTCTGCTTTGCTGTCTTCGGTCAGGTCCATCTGACGGTACTCGTGGGTCACCTCGGTCATCTTGCCGTCCTTGCAGCGGAACACGGTGCCGGGAAACTCGTCGAGCAGCTGGATGTTGTGCGTCGTCATCACAACCGAGGTGCCGCGCTTGCTGATGTCCTGGAGAAGACTTACGATGTGGCGCGCCGTCTCAAGGTCCAGGTTGCCCGTGGGCTCGTCGGCAATGATAATCTTGGGCTCGTTCAGCAGCGCGCGGGCTATCGCTATGTGCTGCTGCTCGCCGCCAGAAAGCTCATGGGGCATCTTGTCGAGCTTGTCGAGCATGCCTACCTTTTCCAGTACGGCCTCTATACGCTCCGTACGCTCCTTGCGGCTCCTCCAACCGGTGGCCTTCAGCACAAATTCCAGATTGCGGCGCACGGTGCGGTCGTGAAGCAACTGGAAGTCCTGGAAGATAATGCCCATCTGCCGGCGTAGAGCGGGCACCTCCTTGCGCTTGATGTGGCTGATATCCACTCCCAGCACTTCGGCTTTCTCGGGGTGGTCGTGGTCCAACTCGCAGTAGATGGTTTTCAGAAGCGAGCTCTTGCCGGCTCCTACCTTGCCTATGATATACACGAAGTCGCCTTCCTTCACCTGAAAGGTGACATCCTTCAGAACGGCTTGGTTCTCTTGGTTCACATTGACATTCTTGTAGTCTATCAGCATGTCTTGTATCGTTTTTATGATTTATGTTCTAATGGGTAGGGCGATTTGACTTGAGGGGCCTTCGCTCAGTGCTTCTGCCAGTTGGGGTCGTGGCGTACCACCAGCTCGCGGGCCAGGTCTTCTATACGGAGCCCTTTGCTCGTGAGCAGCACAATCAGATGGTACAGCAGGTCGCTGCCCTCGTAGACCAGACGCTCGTTGGTGCCGTTGGTGGCTTCTATCACGGCCTCAAGGGCTTCTTCGCCCACTTTCTGGGCCATGCGGTTCACACCCGACTCAAACAGCTCGGTGGTGTAGCTGCCGGAGGGACGCTCAGCATAGCGCTTCTCCACAAAGTCCTGCAGCTCGGTCAGGAAAAGAAGCGGATTGCGCTCCGGCATCTCGTTCTTCTCGCCCCAGCAGGTGTCGGTGCCGGTATGGCACACCGGACCGTCGGGCGTGGCTTTTACCAAAAGGGTGTCCTGGTCGCAGTCCAGCTGCATCTCGGTCAGATGGAGATAGTTGCCGGAGGTCTCGCCTTTGGTCCACAACTGCTGGCGGCTCCGGCTGAAGAAGGTCACCAGCTGGGTCGAGAGGGTCTTTTCTACGGCCTCGGCATTCATGTAGCCCAGCATCAGCACGCGCTGGGTGCGGGCATCCTGCACTATGGCGGGGACAAGGCCGCCGCCTTTCTCAAAGTCTATGTCACTCGTCTTTATCATTTCGCTTTTTGGTTTTATCAATGGGCCGGATGGACCGGCACCGTGGGCGGATTCAGAGCCTTACGGCTATGCCGCAGCTTTTCAAATATTGTTTCAACTCGGATATGCCTATCTCACCGAAGTGGAACACGCTCGCAGCAAGGGCGGCGTCGGCCTTGCCTTCGGTGAACACGTCGCGAAAATGCTCTTTCCGGCCGGCTCCGCCGCTCGCAATCACGGGAATGGGGAGTAGGTCGCTCAAGCGGGCCAGCATCTCGTTGGCATAGCCTTCTTTCGCTCCGTCGTGGTTCATACTCGTGAAGAGTATCTCGCCGGCACCACGGTCGGCCACCTCAAGAGCCCATTCAGTCAACTCGCGGCCGGCGGGTATCCGGCCGCCGTGGATGTAGCACTCCCAACGGCCGTCTTCCTCATGGGCGTCGATGGCGCACACGCACACCTGCGAACCGAAACGCGAGGCAATCTTGTCTATCAGCGAGGGGTCTTTCAGGGCGGCGCTGTTCACACTCACCTTGTCGGCGCCGGCCAGCAGCAGACGCTCCACGTCGTCAAGGGCGTTGATGCCGCCGCCCACGGTGAAGGGGATGCTGATCTCACGGGCCAGACGGGTCACGAGGTCGGTGAATGTCTTGCGGCCCTCATGGCTGGCGGTGATGTCCAGAAACACCAGTTCGTCGGCGCCCAACTCGCTGTAGGCCTTGGCCAGGGTCACTGGGTCGCCGGCCGTGCGGAGGTTCACAAAGTGGGTCCCCTTTACAGTGAGGCCGTCTTTCACGTCCAGGCAGGGTATGATTCTCTTGGCTAAACTCATCGTTTCAGTATCTTCTCCGGGTCTATGCGGCCTTCATAATAGGCCTTGCCGAAAACGACAGCAGGGATGCCGGCCGATTCCAGCGTCAGTATGTCTTCTGTGCAGGATATGCCGCCGCTCGCTATCAGGTGGATTGACGGATACTTGCGCATGATTTCTTCGTACAATGGGGTGGCAGGACCTTGGAGCATGCCGTCGCGGCTGATGTCGGTGCACAAAAAGTGGCGGATGCCGCGCTGGGTGTAGTAGGTCAGCAGCTCGTCGAGCGTGGTGGCACTGTCTTCCTGCCATCCGTGGATGGATATGTGGCCGTCGCGCACGTCGGCACCGATAATCAGACGGTCGGCACCGTAGTGGGCGGCCCAACCGGTCACAAGCTCGGGCTCATTCACGGCCAGCGAACCGATGGTCACCTGGCGGGCACCGGCTTCTAATATGGCCTCCACATCGCTCTCGCTCTTCACACCGCCGCCGAAATCCACTTTCAGACGCGTCGACGTGGTGATGCGGCGA
>Ga0256407_10000491_pt1 | contig 94254 bp, 69 predicted proteins | sample RumenRJG_04DNA_FD_193489 | JGI IMG/M metagenome (GOLD analysis project Ga0256407, IMG submission 193489) | Bovine rumen microbial communities from Lethbridge, Alberta, Canada - RJG_04 | ecosystem: Host-associated > Mammals > Digestive system > Stomach > Rumen | place: Canada: Alberta... | reverse complement strand
AGGAATTATTGTGAACTTCCTCATTGAAATTACTGATGAGGGGTTGCATGGTAGAGACGTGTTCGATGATGTGGAGGTTACCACATTGATAACCGTTTAATGTTCCACGTGAAACATAGAGCATGACGAAAGAAGAAAACGAGGCACGTTTAGAGAAGCTAAAAGCCATTGTGAGAGCCCTGCCAGAGAAGCCTGGTAGCTATCAGTATTATGATGCTGATGGAACCATTATCTATGTGGGTAAGGCCAAGAATCTAAAAGCGCGTGTCTCGTCCTACTTCCACACCGAAGTTGACCGTTTCAAAACGAAGGTTCTAGTATCGAAAATCCACGATATTAGCTATACTGTTGTCAACACCGAAGAGGACGCTTTATTGCTGGAAAATGCACTCATCAAGAAGTATAATCCTCGCTATAATGTGTTGCTGAAAGACGGCAAAACCTACCCCAGTATCTGCATTACAAAAGAGTACCTACCAAGGATATTTCCCACCCGTACCATCAATAAGAAATGGGGCACATATTATGGTCCTTATTCGCATGTTGGTTCGATGCATGCAGTACTTGATTTAATCAAGAAACTCTATCATCCTCGCACTTGTAAACAGCCACTTTTGGAGGAAGGCGTCAATGGCGGAAAACATCAGGTTTGTCTAGAATACCATATCAAGAATTGTGCTGGTCCATGCATTAAAAAACAATCATGGGAGGACTACCAAAAGAACATTAATCAGGCACGTGAAATACTAAAAGGAAACACCCGTCAGTTACTTCGAGACTTGCGAGAGGAGATGATGAAACTGGCAGAAGAATTGCGTTTCGAGGAAGCAGAAGAGGTTAAACGACGGTACATCTTGCTAGAGCAATTTGTAGCCAAAAGTGAGGTTGTCAGCCAGACCATCAACAACGTCGATGTGCTGTCGATTACGAACGATGAAAAGGTGGCATTCGTCAACTATATCCACGTCTCAAACGGTCAGATTAACCAGAGTTTTACCTTCGAATACAAGAAGAAACTCGAAGAAACCGACGAAGAATTATTGCAGTTGGCTATCGTGGAGATGCGCGACCGTTTTAAGAGCAATGCAAAGGAAATTATCCTGCCACAGGAGGTTAATATCGACCTTGAAGGAGTGACGATTACGGTACCTCAGCGAGGCGATAAAAAGACCCTGTTGGACCTCTCGCTGATGAATGGAAAGCAGTATAAATTCGACCGTCTGAAACAGGCAGAAAAGCTGAATCCAGAACAAAAGCAGGTGCGATTGATGAAGGAATTGCAGGACCTTTTGCACCTGCCAAAGATGCCGTATCAGATAGAGTGTTTTGACAACTCGAACATCTCAGGATCGGACGCCGTTGCGGCTTGCGTGGTGTTCAAAAAGATGAAGCCCTCGAAGGCAGATTATCGTAAATACAACATAAAAACGGTAGTGGGTCCTGACGATTACGCATCGATGAAAGAGGTTGTCTATCGACGCTATAAACGCCTTTTAGACGAAGAACAACCCCTGCCCGACCTCATTGTCGCTGATGGCGGTAAAGGACAAATGGAGGTCATACGTCAGGCCGTTCAGGACGAGTTAGGACTGGATATCCCGATTGCAGGATTAGCTAAAAATGACAAACACAGAACCAATGAACTGCTATATGGTTTTCCGCCAAGAGTGGTGGGTATGAAGGATACGTCAGAGCTATTCAGAGTGCTCACACAACTACAAGACGAGGTACACCGCTTCGCCATAGAATTCCATCGAAACAAGCGTTCTAAGCGCGCCTTACACTCCGAGCTTGATGACATCAAGGGTATCGGCCCAAAAACGCGTGACGAGCTTCTAAATGGCCTGAAATCCGTCAAGCAAATCAAAGAGGCGACCCTGGAAACAATAGCGGAGATTATAGGCCCCGCAAAAGCCAAAATCATCTATAATTATTTCCACACGTAAAAGTTTGGAAATATCAAATTTATTGCTTAACTTTGCAGCATGAGAGCCGTCATACAACGAGTCACCAACGCCAGCGTTACCATCGAGGGCAGCGTCAAGAGCCGAATTGGACAAGGATTCTTGATACTTCTTGGCGTGTGCGATGAAGACACGATGGAGGACGTAGAATGGCTGGTAAAGAAGATAGCTAATTTGAGGGTATTTGGCGACGAGAACGACGTGATGAACCGCAGTATTCTCGACGTACAGGGAGAGGCGCTGGTTGTGAGCCAGTTCACGCTATTTGCAAGCTATAAGAAAGGTAATAGGCCTAGTTGGTTCAGGGCTGGCTCACATGAGCATTCTATACCGCTCTACGAAGCCTTCTGCGACCAGCTTACGGAGGCAATAGGGAAACCTGTAGGCACTGGCGAATTCGGCGCTGATATGAAGGTGGAATTACTCAACGACGGTCCTGTGACAATCTGTATGGACACAAAGAATAAAGAATAATAATGGTTGCGACTCGGTCGCAACAAACGATAAAGAACGATGAAGAAATATCTTAGGGAAATAGAAATATCAGGATTGATACTGGTTATTATCGGTATCGTGTGCTCTTGGATTTGGGGCGCTAATTTCGGCATGTGGCCCTGTTGTGTGGGTCTCCTGTTGTGGCTCGTATCCTTCCTCTACAAGGCATTCCATTGGAACGAATATGCACGAGAGAATAGGCAAAACATCATCATTTTGTTGATTGCCATCGCTTTTCTTTTCCTACAAATGATTATGAGACGATGACGATACTGGAAGCACAACAGGCTGTAGATCAGTGGATTAAGACGTACGGAGTGCGTTATTTCTCTGAGTTGACCAATATGGCTGTTCTGACAGAGGAAGTAGGCGAACTGGCTCGCGTGATGGCTCGCAAATACGGTGACCAGTCGTGGAAAGCCTCAGACCCGCGAAAGGAAGACAACGGTCAGGCAGCACTCGGCGAAGAAATGGCTGATGTACTTTGGGTATTGCTCTGCCTGGCTAATCAAACGGGTGTTGACTTGACGGAAGAATTGAAAAAATCGATTGAAAAGAAGACAAAACGCGACGCTGAACGTCATAAGAATAATAGTAAACTAACAAAATAAACATCTATTTATTAACAAAAACCAATTAAAACTATGGGAGAACATTGTCATTGTGGTTGTAACCACGAGCATCATCACGACGATGCACAACATTTGGAGAGCATGTACGATCAGGCTTTGGCTCTGTACGACTTCAACATCAAAGACGAAGATGTGAAAGAAGCCGTCAAGAAAATCATCGCTGAAAAGGTGCCTGAAAACGACACGCCTGAGGTCAAAAAGTTCATGTTCGGATCTATTGAGCTGACGACGCTGACGACGCAGGACTCAGCTGAAAGTGTACTGAAACTGGTGGAGAAAGTGAACGATTTTGCTCACGAATATCCTGATATGCCACACGTGGCCACCATCGTTACTTACCCTCGTTTCGCAAAACTTGTTGCAGAATCATGTGAGGTTGAAGGCGTCATTCCAACTGTTGTCAGTGGTGCGTTCCCATCCTCTCAGGCACTATTGGAAATCAAAGTTGCCGAGACGGCTCTGGCTATCAAGGACGGTGCTAAGAACGTAGATATCGTGATGCACGTTGGTGAGTTCCTGGCAGGCGACTATGAGACCGTTTGCGATGAGATTCGCGAACAGAAGGCAACCTGTCGCGACGTGCCTATGAAGGTCATTTTGGAGACTGGCGACCTGGGGTCTTGCGCAAACATCAAGAAGGCTTCTATTCTGTCTATGTATGCTGGTGCTGACTATATCAAGACCTCTACTGGTAAGGAGAAAGTCAGTGCTACCCCTGAGGCTGCCTACGTCATGTGTCAGGCCATCAAAGAGTACTTCCAGAAGACAGGTATCCGCGTTGGTTTCAAGCCTGCTGGTGGTATCAATACCATCATGGATGCGCTCACCTACTACACCATCGTAAAGGAAGTGTTAGGTGAAGATTGGCTCAACAACTACTATTTCCGCCTGGGAACCAGTCGTCTGGCTAACCTCGTGCTGAGCGAGTTGGAAGGCAAGGAAGTGAAATTCTTCTAAACAAAAAGGCGACCTCAATGGGTCGCTTTTCTTATTTAATAATTGCGCTGAACAACGTAATCCACATAGGCCGTCAAGGATTCCTTGATGGCCTTTTCTTTAACGCTTTCATCGATATACTGCATACAAACCTTACTAAAATCTGCCATTTTTTGCTCAGCATAATCGATACCTCCATGTTGTTTGGTAAACTCCACCAAAACTGCAATTTCATCAGGATTAATCGTACCAGCTTTTACCTTCCTGGCCAATGTGTGCATTGATTCGAAATCAACATTGTTCAAGGCATAAATAACTGGCAACGTCAGCTTACCTTCAGTCATATCATTACCAGTGGGTTTGCCTATCTCCTTCGAATCGAAATAATCGAAGATATCATCACGAATCTGGAACATAATACCCAAGTTCTGACCAAACTGTTTAGCTTTCAGCATCTCTGCCTGCGTAGCACCACCAGACATAGCACCAATAGCGGCACAAGCCTCAAACAAAGCCGCCGTCTTCTGCTTGATAACATCGTAATACACATCTTCAGAGATAGCCTGATTCTGAATGTTTGACAACTGCAGAATCTCACCAGCAGCCAGCGTACGGCCCAGTTCAGCGAGATATTCAATAATACGCTGATGACCAGTGAACGACACATGAAGCAAAGCGGTAGAAAGGATGTAATCGCCTACCAAGACTGCCACCTTATTATTATAGGAAGCATTAACGGACGCCTGACCTCTACGCTCGTCACTTTCGTCTACCACATCGTCATGAACGAGTGAAGCCGTATGCAACAATTCAAGACCAACGGCAGAATGCTGAGTGACGTCACTAATATCACCAAAATTGCGTGCCATCAGCATCATCAAAATGGGGCGCATACGTTTTCCTCCACGCTGACGAATATGAGTCAAAGCAGAACCTAACATACCATCGTCGTAAGTCAAAGCACTATTGAAAAGTGCGATAAAATCGTCCAAATCTTTCTGAATTGGTTGTTTAATGATGCTTAAATAATCCATATCTAACGCTATTTTGATGCAAAATTAATGAAAATAATTGGATATTCGACAATTTATTAGTAATTTTACGCACAAATTCACAAATGGTTATGGAAAAACTATTCCTTTTAGACGCTTATGCGCTCATTTATCGCTCGTATTACGCGTTCATCAAGAACCCACGTATCAACTCAAAAGGCCTGAATACATCAGCTATTATGGGCTTTCTGAATACGTTGCAGGAAGTACTCACCAAAGAGCAACCCACGCATCTGGGTGTAGCCTTCGATCCTCATGGACCTACATTCCGCAGTGAGGCCTATCCTGCCTATAAGGCCCAACGTGAGGCGACACCTGAGGATATCAAGCAGAGTGTGCCTATCATAAAAAACATCCTCAAGGCTTGGAATATTCCTATCCTTGAAGCCGAAGGCTATGAAGCAGACGATGTTATTGGCACCTTGGCCACAAAGGCTGGTGAACAAGGTATCGATACCTATATGCTGACACCCGATAAGGATTATGGACAGTTAGTGCGAGAGAATGTGAAGATTTATCGTCCTCGTCACGGAGGTGGTTATGAGGTGATGGGTCCTGAGGAAGTAAAAACAAAATATGCCATTCCATCGACAGAAGCCGTCATTGACCTCTTGGCATTGATGGGTGATTCGGCTGATAATTTCCCTGGGTGTCCTGGTGTTGGTGAGAAGACGGCTGTGAAACTCATCAATGAATTTGGAACTGTTGAAAGTCTCATTGCTCGCTCGTCAGAAATCAAAGGCGCGCTTCAGAAAAAAGTTGAGGAACACATCGACGATATCAAACTCTCGAAATTCTTGGCGACCATCAAAACGGATGTGCCCATCGAACTCAAGATGGATGAGTTGAAGGTTTCGCAACCCAACGAGACTGAACTTGCCAAACTCTTCGAAGAATTGGAGTTGAAGAGCCTCGCAAGTAAAATCCTTAAAAAATCTGAAACAAAGCCAAAACCTGTTAATCAACAACTCGATCTCTTTGCAGAATTTGCGCCCGAAGGGTCGAACGGGCCGGAATTCTCGAGTTTTGAGACGTTAAAAAAGGTACCTCACGAATACAAACTCGTTGAAAAAGAGGAAGATATGAGAAATCTATATGATTTTTTTAGGACAAAAGACTTTCTCGTTCTAGATACGGAAACCACTTCAACCTCCGCCATCGATGCAGAATTGGTCGGTTTGAGCTTCTCCGTTGAGGAACACAAGGCCTTTTATGTGCCCATTCCATCCAATCGTGAAGAAGCGTTGCAAATTGTTAATATATTTAAACCGCTCTACGAAGACCCCAAAATACTCAAGGTGGGTCAGAACCTGAAGTACGACCTCGAGGTTTTACGGAATTATGATATCCATCTGGATGGTCCGATGTGGGACACGATGATTGCCCACTATCTCATCCAACCAGAACTTCGTCATAACATGGACTATATGGCTGAGGTGTATCTGCACTATCAAACCATCCATATCGATGAACTCATTGGTCCCAAGGGAAAGAACCAGCGTTCTATGCGCGACCTCTCCCCTACCCTCGTTTATGAATATGCCTGTGAGGATGCTGACATTACCCTTCAGCTGAAGAACAAGTTGGAGCCTGAACTGAAAAAGTACGAATGCGAAGACCTCTTTTATAATATAGAGATGCCCCTGATGCCTGTCTTGGCAGAGATGGAGATGAATGGCGTCTGTCTCGATACCCAGTCGTTGGCTGAGACTAGCAAACAGTTTACGGCTCGAATGAATGAAATAGAGGCTCGCATCTATGAACTCGCTGGCGTGCAATTCAATATTGCATCACCCAAACAGGTGGGTGAAATCCTGTTCGATAAACTGAAGATTGTCGAGAAGGCCAAGAAAACCAAAACGGGTCAATATGTCACTAGCGAAGAAGTGTTGCAACAGCTGAAGAACAAGCACGAAATCGTTGCTGACATCCTGGAACACAGGGGGTTAAAGAAACTCATCGGCACCTATATCGATGCTCTTCCAAAGCTGATTAACCCACGTACTGGTCATATCCACACCTCATTCAACCAGACCATTACAGCCACAGGACGCTTGTCGTCTTCTGACCCCAATCTGCAGAATATTCCTATTCGTGGCGAGGATGGCAAGGAGATTCGCAAAGCCTTCATTCCTGAACCTGGTTGTCTGTTCTTCTCTGCAGACTACAGTCAGATTGAGCTTCGCGTGATGGCTCATCTCTCACAAGATCCTAATATGATAGAGGTGTTCCGCGAGGGCAAAGACCTACATGCTGCTACTGCGGCCAACATCTATAAGAAGCCTATCGAAGAAGTTACGCGCGATGAACGAACCAAGTCAAAACGAGCCAATTTTGGTATCATCTATGGTATTACCGTCTTTGGTCTCGCAGAGCGCTTGGATATCCCTCGCGATGAAGCTAAGATGCTGATAGACGGTTACTTCCAGACCTTCCCAGAGGTTCACGACTACATGGAGAAATCCAAGGAAATAGCCAGAAAACAAGGCTACGTCACTACCCTATTCGGACGCCGTCGCTACCTGCCGGATATCAATAGTGCCAACTCTGTAGTTCGTGGTTTTGCAGAGCGTAATGCCATCAATGCCCCTATTCAGGGTACTGCTGCCGACATCATCAAAGTGGCGATGATTCACATCTTCCAGCGTTTCAAGGCCGAAAATATCCGTTCTAAAATGATTCTCCAGGTACACGACGAACTCAACTTCTCCGTCTATCCTGATGAGAAAGAAAAGGTAGAGCGTATCGTCATCGAAGAGATGCAGAATGCCTTCCAAATGGCTGTACCCCTCGTTGCCGACTCCGGCTTTGGCGAGAACTGGCTCGAGGCCCATTAGTCACGTAAACTGCGCTATTAGCGCAGTACACTAAACAAAAAAGGATATGGAAACAAAGAACGACAAAACTCCAGCAAAGAAATGGGAGAAATACGCTGGAGCCAAGAAACCTTCCATGAAACGCCGTATGGAAGGGCACGACTACTTTGATAGGGGAATATATATGATAACTATGGCCATAGAAGGACGAAAACCATTGCTGGGAACACTGCATGGAGAACCTACAGTAACAGAAGGGGACAGAATACCACAGGTCACACTATCTGCTATGGGTGAAAAAGTCAAGGAATGTTGGATGTTAATACCTTCTTTCCATCCAAAGGTAAAAATACTGAAGCTGTGCATCATGCCAGACCATATCCACGGCATTTTGTTCGTTCAGGAAAAGATGGAGAAACCGCTTGGTAAAGTAATCGAAGGCTTCAAGATAGGTACCCGCAAAGCAGCCAGAGAACTGGGTATTATGCAGACCCTGTATCCTGCTTTATCTGAACAGGAAAAGAAATCCAGGCACACTGCTGCTGGCCGGACTCACGGAAAATTATGGGAACCTAATTACAACGACCGCATCTTGATGCACAAAGGCCAATTAGAGCGTATGTTTGCCTATCTTGAAGATAACCCACGTCGTTTGCTCTTGAAACGCCAGCACCCAGAATACTTCACACGTCTTGGTACCATTAATGTAGCAGGCGTCCAAATGCAAGCCATAGGAAACCGTTTCCTTCTCGACAACCCTGTGAAGCTACAGATCCAATGCTCTCGCCGCCTTACACTAGAAGAAATCGAACACCAAAAAGACATCATGCTATATCAAGCACACGACCAAGGAGCTATTCTCGTTTCACCCTGCATCAGTCCTGGCGAACAGCAAATTGCAACAGCTGCCCTTACTGAACGCATTCCCCTTATCGTCCTGCTATTAAAAGGTTTTTCTCCGTTTTTCAAGCCTCAACCCAAATACCTCGAAGCCTGTACAGAAGGGCGTCTGCTCATGCTTTCTCCCTACCCATATCAGAATGAAAAGATAGACAACATGCGCCAACGATGCATCCAACTGAACAACATTGCTGTTACTATTTGCTCTTAATTAGTAAATCCTTATCCAAGTATAACGGTTACTAAAATATTAATCATTGTCACTGTTTTATTAAACAATGCCTTTGTTTTATCAAACGATGGCGTTGTTTTAACAAACATCGACACAGTTTTATCTTTACCTTGAGCTTAACGACCCTTTAGTGCCGTACAAAAGACCTTTTTACACGGCAGTAAAGCATTTTCTTCTCGGAGCTCTCTTGTCAATACCAAGTCGCTCTCATTAGAAGAACACTGATTACCACTCTTTTTAAGTAGATTTCAACAAATAAATAGGGTTTTATTTGGTTTTATCCTCATTTATAACTACCTTTGCAGCCCGAAAAAGAATAAACACATTTAGAAGAACATGAAGAAACAATTATTTTTATTGGTATTTATGCTGCTGCCATTGGTTGCGAGTGCTGCAACAGGCATAGAGATTGATGGTATCTTTTACCACTTTAAAAGTGCTACAAAGACAGCTGAAGTAGCACGTTGGGCCCACGGCCAGAAATATACTGGAGATGTTGTGATACCATCAACGGTAACTCGGAATGAAGTAGAATATAGCGTAACGAGTATTGAAGCAAATGCTTTCGCAAACTGTTCTGAACTGACATCTGTAACTATTCCCAATAGTGTGACATCATTAGGAAAAGAACTTTTCAATGGTTGTCCAAACCTGGCCTCAATCGTTGTAGAGGAAGGTAATCCCGTTTATGACTCTCGTGAAAACTGCAATACGCTCATTGAGACGGCCAGCAACAAGGTTATTTATGGATGTTCGGCCTCAACTATTCCCGATGGTATCACAACTATTGGAAATAGTGCATTCCTGAATTGCATAGGGCTAACCTCTATTGTTATACCAAGTAGTGTTACAACCATAGAAAAATCAGCGTTTGAGGGATGTACTGGTTTAACCTCCTTCGTGATTCCTGATGCTGTAACCACTATAGAGCGTGGTATTATAAGCAGTTGCACTGGACTAACCTATCTGTATATTGGTAAAGGTATAACAAACTTAGAAGAATGGATGTTTAATTCTTGCACCAATCTGAAAAAAGTAGAAATAAACAGTAATGCTATAGCATCAAATAACAACTATAATAGCCAAAATGGTTTTTCCATCGGATCGTTCTTCAACAGCTCTGTTGAAGAATATATTTTGGGAGAGGATGTGACAAGGATTAGCGATTATGCCTTTTATCGATGTGGCATGACCTCTATCAAAATGTCCAATAACGTAACAACTATTGGAAACCTTGCATTTAGCGGTTGTCGTTACCTTGCTTCTGTCACATTATCTGGGAATTTGACATCCATTGGAGACTGGGCGTTCACTTTTTGTGAAAAACTGACAGACATGTATTGCTATGCAGAGCAAGTACCAAAATTAGCTGACGCAGTTTTCATGTCTTCCAATTTCAGAAATGCCACTCTTCATGTGCCTGCAGTTTCTGTTGATGCATATAGCAATGCTGAAGTATGGAAGGGCTTTGGAAATATCGTTGCTCTGACTGATCCATCTGGAATCGAATCGACAACAGCCACACAACAGCCTACGATTATTGAGTGCTATACCATTGATGGCAAGTGTATCAATCAGCCTCAGCGTGGCTTTAACATCATAAAGATGAGTGATGGTACTACCAAGAAAATTGTTGTGAAGTAACAACATTTCCGTAAACATAAGGTACAATTATAACTTTCGCTCTGATATCCACTAAGAAGGATGTCAGGGCGAATGTTTTTATAAGAAAAACAGGGCATTGCTTGCTCGTTTAAGAAATTATTAGTAATTTTGTGGCAAAATCATAAAACCTAATTGAATGAATAATACTAAAGATATGAAGAAAGTTGTGTTTTGTCTGGCAGCACTTGCTTGGATGAGTGCTGCGAATGCCCAGACGGGCGAAGAGTGGGATAACCCCAGTATATCACATGTAAACAGGGAGAAGTCCCATACGGGAGCCTTGCCTATGACCAGCGAGGCCGATGTGGTAAAGAATGATTTGACGCTCTCGCCCTACTATCAGTCGCTTGATGGTAAGTGGAAATTCAATTGGGTAAAAAATCCGTCGTTGGCCAAAACGAATATGTGTGAGAAGGACTATAATGACGCCTCTTGGACAGATATCGACGTACCCTCCAGCTGGCAGGTTTGGGGTCTGAAACATAATAAGTCTTGGGACAAGCCGCTCTATTGCAACGTGGCTTATCCGTTCTCGTTTAACGAGTCGAACTATAGCGTGATGGCCGAGCGCCCGAGCTGGTTTGAGTACAACAGTAGCATGCCCAATCCTGTAGGCACTTATCGTAAGCATTTCAATATAACAAGCGACTGTCTGACAGGACATAACGTGTATGTGCGCTTCAATGGTGTGGGTCACGGCTTCTATCTGTGGGTCAATGGTCAGCGCGTAGGCTATAGTGAGGACTCATACGTGCCTGCTGAATTTGACATCACGAAATATCTGATTGAGGGCGACAATGTGATGGCCCTGCAGGTATATCGTTTCACCAGCGGATCGTTCCTAGAGTGTCAGGACTATTGGCGCCTGACAGGTATTCAGCGCCACTGCTTTATCTGGGCGGCTCCAAAGACACAGATACGTGACTATTTCTTTACCACTGACCTGGATAATCAATACGTAAATGCAAAAGCCAATGTGAAGGTCAGCATTGCTGGTGCAGAAACTGATGGTACAGTAGAGGCAAAAATAATGGATGGCTCAACCGTCATAGCCTCGAAAACAGCCTCTTTCAACGCTCAGACATCAGAACTCAGTCTCAACATGAATGTGACGGCTCCACGTTTATGGAGTGCAGAAACACCCAACCTCTATGATTTGATATTGACGCTGAAGGATGGTAGTGGTAAGACTATCGATATACGTGGCAGCAAAGTAGGTTTCCGCGAGGTTGGTATCCGTAACGATGGTGCACTAATTATCAATGGTAAACGTATGGTGTTTCATGGTGTAAACCGCCACGATTTCTCGCCAGTAAATGGGCGTGCCATTACTGACGAGGAGATAGAAGAAGACATCAAAACGATGAAGCGGTTGAATATCAATGCCGTGCGTACTTCACACTATCCCAATGATCCTATTTTCTACGACCTCTGCGACAAATACGGACTCTATGTGTTGGCTGAGGCTGATGTGGAGTGTCACGCCCATCAGAAACTCTCGTCATTGTCACTGTTCCGTCCTGCTATGGTGGAACGTTCTGAGAATCACGTACTAACTCATCGCAATCATCCTTGTATCTTTATCTGGTCGTTTGGTAATGAGAGCGGAAACGGCAACAATTTCCAGTATGTGGCCAATGCTATCAAGGCACTCGACAAGACACGTCTGACGCACTACGAAGGTAATAGCGATTATGCTGATGTCTCCTCAACGATGTATGCCAGCTATGAAACCATCAACTATATTGGTTCATCACAGCATAACCGTCCGCATATCCAGTGCGAGAATTCACATTCGATGGGTAACTCAATGGGTAATGTTCGTGATATGTTCGACCTCTACGAGAACTATCCGTGTCTGACGGGTGAATTCATCTGGGACTTCAAGGACCAAGGATTGCTCACCAAGAGCAGTAGTGGTCAGGAATACTGGGCATATGGTGGTGACTTTGGCGATAATCCCAACGACGGAAATTTCTGCATTAATGGTTTGGTGCATCCAGACTGGAGCTATACCGCAAAGACATATAATACGAAGAAGATTTACCAGCCTTTGGAGTTTTCTGCAGTAAGTGGTAAAACTAATGTTTTCCGTATGAAAAACAAGTTGGCATTCTTGTCCAGTAGCATTTACGACGTTAGCTACAGCATTGTTGATGAAGAAGGTCATGACTATATGAGCGGAACTATTAGCGACGACATTGCTGCTGGTGAAACTAAGAATATCACTATCGATTATCTTACTTCTTCTTACTTCTCTATTATTCCCCTTGAAAAAGAAGTTTTCATAAATTTCACCGCTAAACAGCGCGAAAATACTGCCTGGGCTGATGCCGGCTATGTGGTAGCTGAAGAGAAACTGCCTGTGAAGACAGCGACAAAGCCAATGAAAGACCTTACCTTTGCCAATAATAATGCGCTGACAGTAGAAGAGACTGACGCTGTTGTTGACGTCAGTGGTGCCAATTTTAAGGCTACCTTTACCAAGAATAAAGGTACACTCACGGGTTACTCTCTTGACGGTGTTCAGATGATGAGCAAGGCTCTGCAACTCAATGCCTTCCGTCTGCCTACTGACAACGATGGCAGCAAGAAAGCAACTTGGGACAGTATGGGACTGCGTAGTCTCAGTACAACGGGTAAAGGTACTGATACGAAGGTGACAAAGGCTGATGATGGCAAGACCGTCATCGTGAGTATGAAGAGTACTTATGGTAATAGCTCAAACACTTTCGATGTCAGCCTTGACTTTATCGTTTGTGCTGATGGTACACTGATGGTCAACTCCTTTATCCGTCCGCAGAATTCTGGTGCCATCCTGCCTAAGCTTGGCTTTAAGTTAGAGATGCCAAAGGAAATGGAACAACTTATGTGGTTCGGACGCGGACCTTGGGACAACTATCGCGACCGCAAGGAAGCCTGTCTGCCCGGCATCTATCAGAGTACTGTTACCAATCAATATGAAGAATACATCCTGCCACAGGAACATGGTACTAAACAAGAGGTACGTTGGATGTCAGTGACCAATAACGAAGGCCAAGGTCTGCTATTCGTTGCACCAGATCAGATGGCAGCTTCTGCCGTTCATTTCCGTCCTGAGGATAATTATACTAATAAGGATACACGCAAAAAACATACTTATGAGTTTGTCAGTTGCGATAATACCGTTGTCAATCTCGATGCTGCTACTCGTGGTTTGGGTAATAACTCTTGTGGTCCAGACGTGATGGATAAATACGAACTGAAAGCTGCCAATACTGCTTTCCGATTCTTCATCATTCCGTTGAAAGCTGGAAACGATGTTGCCGCAATCGCTCGAGTGGATATGCCTGTATGCCAGCCTGTCAGTTGTGAACGTCAGAGCAATGGGCGTATCAAAATGAGCACCCCAACGAAGAATGCCACTATCTATTATAGCATCAATGGAGGCGACTATCAGAAATATACTGATCCTTTAATCCAAAATGATGCCTGCACAATCAATACCTATTGTACTGGTGAAAATTTAATGGATAGTCCAGTAATGACATACGATTTTGATCTTTATATAAACAAGTCAGCCTGGAAACTGGTCAGTGCTGATAGTCAGCATAGTGGCAATGAAGCTCGTTTAGCTTTTGATGGTAGAAACGATACTTTCTGGCATACGGAATGGGGAAGCGTAGAACCACCTTGTCCACATACGATAGTCATTGATATGGCCAGTGAATACAAGGTAACAGCAATCACCTACCTTAGTCGCCAAGATGGAAATCAAAATGGTATGGTGAAAAACTTCGAGGTTTATCTAAGTAACGATGGTTCGACTTGGGGATCGCCTGTAGTTTCAGGTCAATTCAAAAACACGACGTCACAACAAGTTACCAAATTAACAACACCCACTACGGGTCGTTACCTGAAGTTTGTGGCAAAGTCAGAGATTAATGGTAATGCTTGGACATCAGCTGCAGAGATTGGTATTCAGGTAGAATCCGACCATACTGCTATTGGACAAGTTAAAACAGACTATCAACAAAATACTGCTGTCGTTTACGATTTAAATGGTCGTAGAATGAATGGTCATTTAGCACAACAACCCAAGGGTATTTATATCAGTAATGGTCGGAAAATCGTCAAATAGTCAGGCAACTAACCAATAATAAGTGCTTCTGCAAACTTATAGATAACAATACCTGTTGTTACAGAGACATTCATAGAGTGTTTGGTACCAAGCTGAGGTATCTCTAAACAGCCGTCTGAGGCGTCTACCACTTCCTGGTGGACGCCTTTTACTTCATTTCCCATCACTACGGCGTATTTTAAGCCACGCTGAGGCACGAACGTATGCAATTTAGTACTGTGCTCCACCTGCTCGACAGAAAACACGCTGTAACCCTGTTTTTTGAGTTCTTCTACTGCTTCTAATGCTGTCTTGAAATATTTCCAAGCCACACTCTCCTCTGCACCAAGCGCTGTTTTATGAATTTCAGTCGATGGTGGCGTTTGGCAAATACCGCAAAGATAGACTGCTTCTACACGAAAAGCATCACATGTACGAAATACGCTACCAATGTTATACATTGAGCGCACGTCATCCAATACTACTATTAATGGTAGTTTCTCTGCCTCACGATACTCTTCAATTGTAAGGCGTTTCATTTCAACAGTACGAATCTTTCTCATAATCGCGTACAAAGGTACGAAAAAGTGTGGATAACTATGTGCATAACCATGTTAATAATTCATTCATAATTTCACAAATATACAATACTCCCCTACTCGACTGTGCATTTTAAGCATAAATTATAGCCTTTCAACTCATTTTTCCACCAAAAAATGCAAGAAAAAGATATAAACTTATTAATTTTGCACCAAAATAGAGAATTGTGGATAAACTATCTAACGAACTAAGTATCAATTAGTAAGTATCCACAAAGGATGTGAACAACGTTAAATTACAGGTGAATAAACATTCTGGCAAGTAAAAGCAGAAAAAGTTTTGCACTTATCAACCGCATATCATCCTTTTCATTCTCTTTTTAAAAAGAAAAAAAGAAAGAAAATAAAATATTAATGTGATGTTGAAAAAGGAGTGGAAACAAAAAGGATTCATTGACGAAGCTGTCAATGTTCCTGAAGGAATGAACGAGACGGAATACTTGAAACAAGAGATTCGTCGTATGTGTCAGGAAAAAGGAGCTATTATTTTAGCTCACTATTATACCATTGGCGATATTCAGGATATTGCTGATTTTGTAGGTGACTCATTGGCTTTAGCTCGCAAGGCTGCAGAGACAGATGCAAAGATGATGGTCATGTGTGGCGTACATTTTATGGCAGAAACCTGTAAGTTGCTTTCTCCAGATAAGATAGTACTCTGTCCAGATCTCAATGCTGGTTGTTCATTAGCTGACTCGTGTAAGGCTGAAGATCTGAAGAAATTCAAGGACGAGCATCCTGGCTATCAGGTTATTTCATATGTCAATACCACTGCTGCTGTGAAAGCTTTGACAGATGTTGTTGTTACCAGTGGTAATGCCAAAAAAGTTGTCGATCAGTTGCCAAAAGATGCGAAGCTGATTTTTGGTCCTGACTATAACTTAGGTAATTATATCAACGAAGTGACAGGCAGAAATATGTTGCTTTGGAATGGTGGTTGTCATGTACACGAACGCTTTTCAGTAGCGAAGATATTGGAACTCAAGAAGCAGTATCCTCATGCTATTGTGATGGCTCATTTGGAGTGTAAAGGTCCTGTATTGGCACTTGCTGATGTTAAGGGAAGTACGGCAACGATGCTTAATTATGCTCAGCAACATGACGAAAAGCAATATATTGTCGCCACAGAGGCCGGTATTTTGCACGAGATGCAGCGTTCTTGTCCAGACAAGGAATTTATACCTGTACCTCCTGAAATCAGCGAGAGCGGCCTAGAATGCAGTTGTAACGAGTGTCAGTATATGAAGATGAACACGCTTTTGAAGATATACAACTGCTTGAAATACGAATGGCCATCAGTAGAAGTCGATCCAAAAATAGCGAAATATGCCGTAAAGCCTATTGAAAAAATGCTGGCATTGAGCTAATTCACTTTACGTTGTAACATTGGCTTTTCAATGATATACCAAGAAATTATCGCTAATAAGATGGTGATAATAAGAGCAAATATGAAAGTTATGTAAATATTGTGTTGGTGCAGTTTATATTGCACCAATACTTGTATTACAGGGAAGTGATAGAGATATAGTCCATAGGAAATGTTGTCATAGCGTTGTAGAAAGTTAAGAGGTTTGCAATAATAGGCTATGGCAACAATAGTAGCTGAAAAAATGAGTGGTTCAATATAATAAAGAAACGAATAGTCAAAAAAGAAAATAATAATCATATAGACCAGACAAAACGGAAATATCCATTTGATATGTTGACAAAACCAGTCGAAATACAACAGAATGGCCGTACCACTGAAAAAATAGATGAAAGTATTCACGCTATTATCAAAGAATTGATTGTAGATAGTCAGTAAAATATACACAATAGCTAATACGATAGTCTTATTCACTTTTTGCATTTGAAAGACTATCAAGGGAACTAATATATAGAATATTACTTCCAATTTCATAGACCATAATGAACCATTGACGAAAGGTCCATATGTATTATCTGTAAACAAGCCTGGTAAACAAGGTTCTATAAAGTTCATGAATGACAGGTTGGCTACGAGGTATTTCAGTGATTGTGAGGAAAAATAATAGTCGGTAGCTGACGCAGTAGAGAAGAAATAACCTACTAAATAGCACAATAAAATAGTTGTGATATAGGCAGGCATAATGCGTACGATTCGTTTCCAGCAGTAAACTTTTAGACTTTTACGTCTGAGGAAACTGTAAACGACTAGAAAACCAGTGATAGTAAAGAATGCTTTTACACGCATTTGTCCACTGATAAACCAAAACTGTTCGGTATCAGTGAGTGTACAGAAATGTACTAGAATGAGTGAAAAAGCAAAGAGATAACGCAGAAAATCAAAACAATTGTCTCGCTTGACACGTTCTATTGTTTTATTACTGATTAAATCACCCATAAAACTTTATCTGACGATAGCTATCTTGCAGACAGTGCCTTTCTCTCCTTTATTCGTTGCGGTAGTAACCATATAGACACCAGAGGCCACTCTCCTACCCTTCTTGTCACATCCGTCCCAGATATATGTACCACCATTACTGCGTCCTTCGTTGACAACAGTACCATTAGCAGAGAGAATCTTTATGTCGGCATTCAGCGTGAGACCAGTAATAGTGATAGGACCAGTATAGCTAGGCTCTACAGGATTAGGATAAGCCCAAACGTTATCTGATGTCATTTCTGTATTTGTTTCAGTAGCATCACTGATATATGAACACAAGCCCTTGTCTGTACCAAAGAAAACTTCACCCGTAGTCTGGTTAATAGCAATAGACATAACACTATTTGAAAGCAGTTTACTATTCTCAGTAGTAAAATGCTGCAATTGGGTCATATTATCAGCACTAATCAAATAAACACCATTGCCATTGGTGGCAAACCACTTACGTCCACCGCCATCAATAGCAATATTTGTAATATTTATGCCAGACAAAAGGTAGTCAGCAAAATTGGTACCATCGTTACGAGGTACTTTTACCTGAATAAGTGGCGCTTCTCCATTTAAAATACTGGCTTTTTCTATCATAAAAGGCCCTTGATCGGTACCTATCCATAAATTGTTTTCTAAGTCTTCCGTAACACACTTTACACCATAGACATTCTGAACGACAGAACCATCCTGATTGACAAAATTCTCGTAGGCATAGGCTTTATCAATGTCTATATCATAACGATAATAGGCAGGTTTCATCCAGTTGTCATTGACAAACCACATCAGTCCGCGACTATCAATAAGTATTTGGCATAAATTACCATTACTCTTTTTATTAAATCCACCATCATTGAGTTTCATCCATTCCTGGTGATTGAACTTATTGAATTGTCCATCTTTTAGTCTTATCAATGAAGCTGTAGGAGCCTGACTATTCAGTAACCATAAATTGTTATTGCCATCAAATTTAACGCTTGTCACCAATTGGTATTCAGATGATTTACCGTCAAAACGTTCTATAGGACTGTTTTTATATTCATAGTATTTAACAAACTTACCATTTACGTATTCGTAGAGTCCATTACGTGCACCTACAAAAACATTATCACCTTGAGGGGTTTGTTGGACATCCAGACAAATGGCTCCTTCAAATGATACTCCTGTTTGATTACTGATATCATAGTCTTGATAGATGTTCCAGTTGTTACCGTTCCAAATTTGTACAGTACCAGGAGCGTAAAAACTGCCTCCACAAGAATAAAGATTACCATTTAGAAAACGCATAAAACCAAAAGTATTATGCTTAGGCCCGTCAGGCTGTAGTTTACTGACAATTTCTATATATTTCTCGTAGTCGCTGTTGTCTTCGGCAGGCAATGAAGTAGGATATTCTGGATTGTTTGGTGTATAGCTTTCAGCAATCTCAGCACGCTGGACATTGACTTTCACGATACCAAAACCACAGATTAAATAAGCGTAAACACCATCAATACGAATACTTGTGACCGTCTTATCGCCAGTCATTACCTTGGTGTATAGGTCACTGATATTGATAATGTTACCGTTTGGTTCAACAAGGTCAATATTCGAGTTTTGGTAGACAGCCACCAGGCGCTTAGCTTTAGGACACCAACGGATATGGGTAATATAGGTATCACTGAGACCATTCACCCTGTCATAAGTGACAATAGACTGGTCGTTTTTGTTGTATTGATAGAGGCCATTGGAAGCCAATACGAAGATATCATCACCTGCTGATTGAATCTCCTGGACATCATGATATGCCAGATAATTACGCCAGGTACCGATTTGACAAATTGACAATTGACAATTGACAATTAACAATAACAGGACAATGATTATTTTCTTCATATATCTTACAGCGTCTTTAAGTATTCTGCCAACTTCTGGGTAGCTCGAGCACGATGGCTGATCTGGTTCTTGATGTCAGCCCCCAGCTCAGCAAACGTCTTATCGTAGCCATCAGGACGGAAAATGGGGTCATAGCCAAACCCCTCTGCCCCACTCTTCTCTCGTGTAATCTCGCCATTGACGATACCCTCGAACTTATGAACTAGTTTGACACTGGTACAACCACAGGGACAGACGTCCTTCTTCTCTATTAACGCAATAACAGTACGAAATCTTGCCTTGCGATTGTTATTATTTGCTAACTCGCGCAATAATCGAGCCATATTGGCCTCTGAGTCGTGGCTGAGTGTTTGTTGCGAATCACTCGCAACAGACTCCAAAGAAGCATAGCGGGCTGAATAGACGCCAGGAGCGCCATCAAGTGCTTCCACCTCAAGACCAGTATCATCCGCAAAGCACGAGAGGTGGTATTTGTTATAGATGTATTCTGCCTTCATGAGGGCATTTTCCTCAAGAGTAGTACCTGTCTCTGGAATATCCTCGTGACAACCAATATCAGCCAAAGAAACCACTTCGAACGACGATCCAAGAATAGCACGAATCTCAGAGAGTTTGTGCTCGTTATTTGTTGCGAAAACTATTTTCATGTTTCTATCTTCTTCTAACTCTCTTTAATTTCCTCTATCTTCTTCTTTTCTTCCTTAATTTTCACTCTCATCTCATCGAAACCTTCACCATAGACACCAATGACAGCACTTTGTGATACAAAGGCGTTAGGGTCAATCATCTTGATGAGACGGAACATATAGACGCTTTCGTTTTTCTTAGCCAGAATACAAAGCACCTTACTCTTCTTGCCAGTATACCAGCCATGTCCGTCGAGAATGGTTACACCATGATTCATCTCTGTACCAATGGCGTTGGCTATCTCCTGCCATTTCTGACTGAAAATCATAAATTGCACAGATTGTCGACGGGCATTCATGACATAGTCTAACGTATAGTTCTCCATTGCCATCACACAAAAGCCGAACATCACCTTATGGGCTCGCTCGAGATAGGTACCAAACTGTGGGAAGAACATACACGAACCAATGATACAGAAGTCAGCAGCTATCAGCACGTTGCCCAATGAAACATTGGGGTGGAACTTGTTGACAGAGGCAGCAATGACATCAGTACCACCTGTTGAACCATTGTTCATAAACACCGTAGCCAGCGCAACACCTGTCAGCACACAGCCAATAATCATCGACATAAAATCCTGTCCTTCGCCCATCAGTTTGAAGGGCAGACCATTCTCCTGCTTTGGTATCAGGTCCTGTGCTATCATCAGCATAAAATAGAGTGTAAAGATGGCGAAGATGGTTTTCATCAGAAACTTCACACCCAGAATCTTCAGGGCTACCACGAGCAGAATACCGTTAATGATGATATAGGTATTCTCCAAGTGGAATCCTGTGGCATAGTAGATGATAGCCGAGAGACCCGTCACACCACCTGCCACAATCTGATAAGGCATCAGGAAAACGGTAAAGGCGATGGTATAGATGAAGAGGCCAAGGGCTATAAACAAATAGTCCTTGGCTTCACTCAATATCATTTTGTGCTGAATGGTCATATTACTTTCCTAATACGATATTTACCATACGCTTTGGTACGATGATGACCTTCACGATGGGCTTACCGTCAATATATTTTGCGGCACGCTCGTCAGCAAGAACAGCTTTCTGGATGGTATCGTTGTCGGCATCAGCAGCAAACTCCATATCGAAGCGAGTCTTACCATTGAAGGCAACACCAAGCTTGACGCTATTCTCAACGAGATATTCCTCATTCCAGGCAGGCCACTTGGAGTCGCAGACACTACCCTGCTCGCCCAATGCTTCCCACAATTCTTCAGCAATATGTGGTGCAAATGGAGCAATCAGGATCACCAATGTCTTCAGCGCTTCCTTGCTCTTGCACTTCTGCTGAGCCAACTCGTTGACGCAGATCATGAAGGCGGAGATAGAGGTATTGTACGAGAACACCTCAATGTCCTGCGACACCTTCTTGATGAGCTTATGAACGCTCTTCAGCGCCTCCTTTGTGGGCTCACTGTCGTCAACCAAGAGCTTACCATCAGGATTCTCACGCGTGTTGCCATAGAACAGTGCCCAGAACTTCTTCAGGAAGCGGTGACAACCGTCAATACCATTCGTATCCCAAGGTTTGCTTTGCTCAACAGGACCTAAGAACATCTCGTAAAGACGCAGGGTGTCGGCACCATACTTCTCGACAATCATATCCGGATTGACGACATTGAACATCGACTTAGACATCTTTTCGATAGCCCAGCCACAAACGTATTTGCCATTTTCCAGGATAAATTCGGCATTCTCGTATTCAGGACGCCAAGCCTTGAAGGCATCAATGTCCAAAACATCAGCAGAAACGATATTCACGTCCACATGGATAGGCGTTGTGGTGTACTTGTCCTTCAATCCGAAGCTAACGAACTTACCCTTGTCGGCACCCTCATCCTCAATACGATAAACGAAGTTGGAGCGACCCTGAATCATACCCTGATTGACGAGCTTCTTGAAGGGCTCGTCCTCGCAAGAATAACCAGAATCATACAGGAACTTGTTCCAGAAACGAGAGTAAATCAAGTGACCTGTTGCGTGCTCAGTACCACCAACATAGAGGTCCACATTGCGCCAGTATTCATCAGCATCACGACTGACAAGAGCCTTTTCGTTCTTGGGGTCCATATAGCGCAGATAGTAAGCCGAACTGCCAGCAAAGCCAGGCATTGTGTTCAGCTCCAAGGGGAAGACAGACTTATTGTCGATAAGCGACTTATCGACCACACTATCCGTCTTCGTATCCCAAGCCCACTTCTTGGCGCGTCCCAATGGGGGTTCACCCGTTTCTGTGGGCTTGTACTCATCGATTTCAGGCAACTCCAAAGGCAGACATTCCTTTGGAATCATATAGGGCATATCGTCCTTGTAGTAAACAGGGAACGGCTCGCCCCAATAGCGCTGGCGAGAGAAGATGGCATCGCGAAGACGATAGTTCACCTTTACCCTACCCAATCCTTGTTCAGTCACGAATTTCTTTGTAGCCGCAATAGCTTCCTTCACGGTCAGTCCGTTGAGGCTGAACTTGGCGCTTGCTGAGTTACACATGATACCTTCTTTGGCGTCATAGCTCTCCTCAGAGACATCAGCTCCCTCAATCAGAGGAATGATGGGCAAATTGAAATGCTTGGCGAAGGCATAGTCACGAGAGTCGTGAGCAGGAACAGCCATAATGGCACCAGTACCATAACCAGCCAACACATATTCTGCAATCCAGATGGGAATCTTCTCGTCCGTAAACGGATTGATGGCGTAACTACCTGAGAATACGCCAGTTACCTTGTGATCCATCTGACGATCACGCTCTGTACGCTTCTTCACATAGTCCAGATACTTATCTACTTCTGCCTTCTGCTCAGGCGTAGTCAGTTCAGCTACGAGATCACTCTCAGGCGCCAGCACCATAAACGTCACACCAAACATCGTATCGGCACGAGTGGTAAAGATAGTGAAGTGCTTATCGCTGTCAGCTACCTTGAATTCTACCTCAGTACCCTCAGAGCGTCCAATCCAGTTGCGCTGGGTTTCCTTCAGCGATTCAGTCCAGTCAATCTCTTCGAGACCATCGAGCAATCTCTGAGCATAAGCCGAAACGCGCAGACACCACTGACGCATCTTCTTCTGCACCACAGGATAGCCGCCACGAACGCTGACGCCATCAACGACTTCGTCGTTGGCAAGCACGGTACCCAACTTCGGACACCAGTTCACCATCGTATCAGCCAGATAGGCAATGCGGTAGTTCATCAGCACCTCCTGCTTCTTCTTCTCAGAGAAGCCGGCCCAGTCTGAAGCCGTAAAATGCAACTCTTCAGTACCCAGGGCGTTGCAGTTCTCAGTACCCATCAGTTCGAAGTGCTCAATCAGCTTAATCGTTGGCTGAGCCTTGTGCGACGACAGGCTAAAATATGACTTGAACATGCGCTGGAAAGCCCACTGCGTCCACTTGTAATAGATGGGGTCGCAAGTGCGCACTTCACGTTCCCAGTCGAACGAGAAACCAATCTTGTCTAACTGCGAACGATAGCGGTTGATGTTCTCGAAGGTAGTCTTTTCAGGATGCTGACCTGTCTGAATGGCATACTGCTCTGCAGGCAGTCCGTAAGCGTCGTAACCCATGGGGTTCAACACGTTAAAGCCCTGCTGACGCTTGTAGCGGGCATAAATGTCGCTGGCAATATATCCAAGCGGATGACCTACGTGAAGTCCCGCACCGCTAGGGTAGGGGAACATGTTCAGTACGTAGAATTTCTTCTTTTTCTCGTCCTCCACTACGCGATAAGTGCCATTCTCCACCCATCGCTTCTGCCATTTTTGTTCAATGTCTCTAAAGTTGTATTCCATATCTTCTTGTCTTGTTTTTTCAAATTGCCTGCAAAGTTACGATTAAGTGAGCAAAAATCCAAATAAATTACCTATTAATTATCTTTTTCGTCCTTCTGCTCTTAGTTTTCATGATATTCACCCCTCGTTGAGGCTTCTGAAGGCGTTTTCCGTCAACAGAATAATAGCCCTCAATCTCATCTTTTCCCTCTATGTTCTGAATGCCCGACGAGTAGTTGTCGTAACTGAAAGCCTCATCCTTCTTGTCGCCCCAAATGTACTCCTCAAGGCCAGGATAGTCGATAAACGGATTGCGATTGTTCTGAATGCCCCAAACAGCATTGTTTCTGTTGATTTCCTTCTCGCTCACAGGGTCGTTCTTCGCCCATTTCATCAACATTTCCAGTTGCCACGGACTAAGACCAGGATAGGTTTTTCCGTCGAGAGTGGGTTTCGACTCAGAATAGTTCGAATACCAATCAGGCAACTTCTCTTCGTAGCAAGTCACCATGTAGAAATAAGTACGGGCAAAATCACCTTTGTATTCGTCGTTGGGCTCAAAGACGACGCCATCATAACCGGGATAGGTACATTTGCCTAACTTACTGAAGTCGTTAGCCGATTTCCAACTCGGATTTGCTGTCTCGCCAAAAGGATAGTTAGCGCGTTTGTTGTTGACATAACCATCGGTGGGGTAGAGGTGGTGGAGATCAGTATACATTGGCATTACCTTACCACCAAACCAACTGTTAGGCATGGAGTGTTCACGATTATACACATCGCCTTCTTTGCTGTAATTTCCTGCCTGATCAGTACCAAATTCCATTTCGCGCTTATTGGAATACATATCCCAAACCTTTCCATTCGGCTTCGCATCCGTCGTCTTGAAGTGAGTCCACAACGCTTTGTAGGCAGTATTGAGGTCGCCTCCCTCATTGCGATCATAAATAACTCCACACAGGGCTGTTTTCAATGCGGCTCCTTTCTTGCCGTCTGCGGGCTTGTAGTATTCACCAGAATCGTTGGGCCCTTGAGCAAAAGCAAGGGTTGTCGAAAGCACCAAAAGTGCTGCAATCATCATGAATGGTCGATACCGTTTCATAAGCTTTGTTGTTTTAAGTTTGTTCTTTGACTGCAAAGTTAAGCATTTTTTTTGAAACACACAAAAAGTTAGCCAATTATCTTATTAACAAAAAAGAAATAACTTTACAAACCGACTCGTGAGAATCGCGTAAAATCCACCAACTCCTACTTCGGACTCGTATGGCTGAAATATGGCCCGTTTTCTAATTGCTTGTTATTCAACGGCTTACAGAAAAAGCACTTTTCAGATGCCCTGAAAAGCCTCGTCTCCTTCCCTGCTGAACGGCGTTTTGCTCCCTGCTGAAGGCCAGTTTACCCGTAGTAAACGGCTGGTTATCCGGTAGCAAACTGCCAGTTTACCGGTAGCAAACCTCGAGCAAGCTAGAAGTAAACGAAAAACAAGCCGGAAACAAGCCACTTTTCTTCCTTTTCTTCACTCTTTCGTTTCTAGAAGCTCTCGCAAGGAAGTGTTAAATTTCAGCAAGTTTTATTGACAAATGTAATGCATACACTCAAAAATAATTCATCATTTCTATTGCTGTTTTCCTTTTTTTTCTTACCTTTGCGCCACAAAACAAAGAAACAACATATTATTAACTTTTTAAATAAAAACGCTTATGAACAAAATTTTACGCTATTCGTTTATAGCCTTATTGGCTATGGTCGGTTTAAACATCAGTGCCCAGGAAGTGACACTTGACTTTACCTATGCTGAACAAGATCTTTCAGCTAATCCTTGGGGTCTTCCTACTTCTTATGTGACAACTGCCGCTTCCTATACTAATGGTGGTTATACTATTAGTTTTGGTAATGCAAATATTGGTCACAAGATGAATCCTGGTTATCTGATTTTTGGTAAGGAAGGTGCAACTTTGAGTCTCCCTGCTTTTAGTTTTGATGTAGAGCGCATTGACGTTATTGGTCGTGAAGGTGCTTCTGCTAATACAAAGCAGAATATCTTTGTTGGAGATGAGGCAGTAAGTTCTGAAACAACAGGTGCAACAGGTACAAATCAGTATTCTATTGCAGAAGGTAAGCAGGCTGCTGGTACTATTTATACATTGAAAGTTACGAGTAATCACAACACTCAGATTACTAAGATTCTGATTTGGAAGAAGGGCACCTCTGGTGATACTCCTCAGCCCAAAACTACAAATGTGGCTACTGTTGCTGAACTGAATGCTTTGGAGAATGGTACTGCATTTACTTACACAAGTGATGCACTGGTTGTTTATTTAAATGGAGCTTACGCTTATATTAAGGATGATACTGGTTCAAGCCTTATCTATGATAGCAGTAAAACAAAGTTTGCAAATCTGGGTACCGGTTCGAGAATTACAGCTAATTGGACTGGTAAGGTAAGTGTCTATAATAACTTGTTCGAGGCTGTTCCTGATGACGTCCTGCCTACAGCAGGTACTTCAGCTGTACTGGTTACCTATCCTGATGCAGCAATCACGGATGTTGTGGCTGCAAACATGAATCAGGTTGTTGTTCTGAAGGGTGTAACTTATACTGCTCCTGAGGGTAAGAATTTCACTATCTCACAGGGTGGTGTAGAGGTTAAAGGCTATAACACGTTTAATCTTGAAATTGCTGCTCCTGAAGAGGGTAAGACCTATAACATCACTGGTGTAATCAGCGTTTATAAGGAGAATGCCCAGTTCCTGCCTATCGCTATTGAAGAGGTTGCTGGTGAAGATCCTGGCATTGATCCAAGTGCTACTATTTATGAGGTTCCTGTCAGCAAGTTCACTCCTTGGGACAATTGCACCATCGAAGGCAATGTGATTACAATGGGTGAAGGCTGGAAGGGCGGTGCCATCTACATTGGCAAAGACATGACCCAGTTTGACTATGTATGGATTAAGTTCAAGAATGCATCGGCAACTCCTAATTTCGGCATCACTTATGATGAATGGACAAAGAATGAGTCATGGGGTCCTGTATTCGCTGCTACTACAACTGCAATGGACGGCACAGGAATGGTTGGAATCAAGCTTGATAAGAAGAGCGTAATGATTCATGGTAATGCTGAGACTGGTGGCGTTGGTATTGGCGACGTTTATGCACAGCACGTTCAGCAGGTTACAATCCAGGGTGGAAATTCAGCTGCTTCTGTTGAGGTAGAAGGTATCTGGTTCGGTACTACTGCAGAGTTTGTGAAGGCTGGTGGCGATGTTCCTGTTCGTCCTGATGCTGGTGGTTCCCTGAAGATGTGGGAAGGTGAAATCGTCTATAACGGATGGGGCGTTTCTTCTACTGTTGATCCCAAGTACTTCGAGGTTGCTCAGGTTGGTGATATCATTTATTGCTCGGTAAAGGATGTAACTGCAGATTATAATCCTATCTTCAAGTATCAGGATTGGTCAGACTTTACCGATATTCAGGCAACACTGGCTAAGGACGAGACTCACTTCGAGGGTAAGATTGCAACCGCTGAGGCTTTGGATTATCTCCAGAAGAACGGTCTCCGCTTCCAGGGTGTTGGCTTCACGCTGACTAAGGTTGAGCTGAAGGTTCCCGATCCAAGTGGCGTCAACACCATCAATGTTGTTAAGGCTGATAATGGTGCTATCTACAACGTAGCTGGCCAGAAGGTGAATGCTGGTTACAAGGGCTTGGTCATCAAGAACGGTAAAAAGTTTGTGAATAAGTGAGAATAAAACTGAACTTGTTCAAGTTTTATCGAGCGTGAACAAACTCGAGCAAAGCTCAAGTTTGTGAATAAGTAATCATTAAAAGAACTCAAAATAAAAAGAGCGGAACGTTTGGTGGTTCCGCTTTTTTTTGTACCCTTGACCCTCGGTCAAGGTACTTCCGTTCTCTGACCTAAAGGTGCAGAGTGTGGCGTTGCAATCGAAAAAGCTCAAAAAACTTTTGGCTTTTTGCTCACTTATTCGTACCTTTGCAAACAAATTCAAAAGTAAGATGGCAACGAAGGAAGGTAAGGAGTTGACTCCGATGATGAAACAGTTTTTTGACTTCAAGGCAAAGTACCCTGAGGCCTTGTTGCTGTTTCGTTGTGGCGACTTCTACGAGACTTATTGCGAGGATGCTGTCATTGCTTCGCGGATATTGGGCATTACGCTCACTCATAGGAATAATGGCTACAACAAGGGCGACGAGATGGCTGGTTTTCCCCATCATGCCCTCGACACCTATCTGCCAAAGCTGATTCGTGCTGGCAAGCGTGTGGCCATCTGCGACCAGTTGGAAGACCCCAAGCTGACGAAGAAGCTCGTCAAACGAGGTATTACGGAACTGGTGACGCCTGGCGTGGCTATGCAGGATACCGTGCTAAACTACAAGGAGAACAACTTCCTTTCGGCTGTACATTTTGGCAAGGCGGCCTGTGGCGTTTCGTTTCTGGATATCTCGACGGGTGAGTTCCTGGTAGGCGAAGGTACTTACGATTACGTGGAGAAGCTCATTGGCAATTTCCAACCCAAGGAGGTGCTCTACGACAGAGGGCGCAAACACGACTTCGAACGCTACTTTGGCAATCGTCTCGTAACTTTCGAACTCGACGACTGGGTGTTTACGGAGCAGACGGCCCATCAGAAACTCTTTAAGCACTTCAACGTAAAGTCGCTGAAGGGTTTTGGCGTTGACCATCTGAAGAGTGGCGTCATTGCTGCTGGAGCCATCCTGCAATATCTGGAACAGACGTTGCACACGCAGATTGCCCATATCACCTCGCTCTCTCGTATCGAGGAAGAGCGCTATGTGCGTCTGGATAAGTTTACCGTCCGTTCGCTGGAATTGCTCAGTCCTATGCAGGACGACGGTAAGTCGTTGCTCAACGTCATTGACCATACGGTGACGCCAATGGGTGGTCGTATGTTGCGTCGTTGGCTGGTATTTCCGCTGAAGGATGAAAAGCCCATCAACGAGCGTTTGGATATTGTGGAATATTACTATCGCGAACCAGAGTTCCGCCAGTGTGTTGACGACCAACTGCACCGTATGGGTGACTTGGAGCGCATCATTTCAAAGGTCGCTGTGGGTCGCGTGTCGCCTCGTGAGGTGGTACAGCTAAAGATGGCCCTGCAGGCAATCCAACCCATCAAGACAGCGTGTCTCTATGCCAACAACGAATCGCTGAAAAGGGTAGGGGAGCAGCTGAATCTTTGCGAAAGCATTCGCGACAGGATAGAACGCGAGATTCAGAACGACCCGCCACAGCTTGTTGCAAAGGGAGGCGTGATTCGCGACGGTGTGAACGCAGAACTGGATGAACTGCGACATATTGCCTATTCTGGTAAGGACTATCTGTTGCAGATTCAGGAACGTGAGGCCCAGGAGACTGGTATCCAGTCGCTGAAGATAGGTTATAACAACGTCTTTGGTTATTACCTTGAGGTGCGCAATACGTATAAGGACAAAGTGCCACAGGAGTGGGTTCGCAAGCAGACGCTGGCTCAGGCAGAGCGTTATATCACGCAGGAACTGAAGGAATACGAAGAGAAGATTCTGGGTGCTGAGGATAAGATTCTCTCGCTCGAAGCACAGCTCTTCAACGACCTCGTACTGGCGATGCAGGAGTTTATTCCTCAGATTCAGATCAACGCCAACGTCATTGCCCATCTCGACTGTCTGCTGAGTGCTGCCAAAACGGCTGAAGAGAACCACTACGTGCGTCCTGTGATTGACGCCAGTGACGTGATAGAAATCAAGCAGGGTCGCCATCCTGTCATTGAGACTCAATTGCCTTTGGGCGAACATTACGTGCCAAACGATATTTATCTTGACTCAGAGCACCAGCAAATCATCATCATTACTGGTCCGAATATGGCTGGTAAATCGGCTCTCTTGCGCCAAACGGCCTTAATCGTACTGTTGGCGCAGATAGGATGTTTCGTGCCAGCAGAGAGCGCGAAAATTGGTTTGGTGGACAAGATTTTCACGAGGGTAGGGGCCTCAGATAACATTTCCTTGGGCGAATCAACCTTTATGGTGGAAATGACGGAGGCTGCTAATATATTAAATAATGTGACGCCTCGCTCGCTGGTGCTCTTCGACGAGTTGGGACGAGGCACCTCGACGTATGATGGAATCTCCATTGCGTGGGCTATCGTTGAGTATCTGCACGAACACCCCAAAGCGCAGGCTCGTACGCTCTTTGCGACGCACTACCACGAGCTGAACGAGATGGAGAAGAACTTCAAACGCATCAAGAACTACAACGTCTCTGTCCGCGAGGTGGAAGGAAAGGTCATCTTCCTGCGTAAACTGGAAAAGGGAGGCTCAGAGCACTCGTTTGGTATCCACGTAGCAGAGATTTCTGGAATGCCTAAGAGCATCGTCAAGCGCGCCAACGTCATTCTGAAGCAATTGGAAACGGATAATGCTTCTGTAGGCACCGTTGGCAAGCCCACAGCGGAGATAGCCCAGAGTCGCGAGGGAATGCAGCTCTCCTTCTTCCAATTGGATGACCCCGTCCTTTGTCAAGTCCGCGACGAAATCTTAGGCCTCGATGTCAACAACCTCACGCCCCTCGAAGCCCTCAACAAACTCAACGACATTAAAAAAATCGTCTCAGGAAAATAATTTTGGCACGGATTACACGGCTTTTTATTTAAAAAGACACGGCCTTCGTTCTGACGAATTTGTAATTCGGCAGCAGCGAGTATAAGCATTTGTAATGCGCTTAAATAATCAAAATAATCAAAACTTTACGACTTCCACATTCAATAGCCCTTTTTCCCCTGCGTAATTTATGGCCGAACTATACAGATAATCCTCCGCCCGCGTCACAATCTCCGCTCGTACAGGATTCTGATGGATATAATTAATTTTCTGCCAAAGGAACTCCTGTGTGTAAATCTCTTCTATGTGATTGCCTTCCTGCCAAAAGCGGTAATTTGTAATTCGTCTGTCGTTAGCCCCAGCAAAACGGAATCTGTCAAGCATCCATATACGGCGACTCTCATGCTCATCTGTTTCAAGTACTTTGAGAATCTTCTTATTCGTAAACTTCTTGAAGTCACGCAAGATATCACCTACAGTCTGTTTGCCCTCTGTGTCGACTACCATATGCAGATGGTTTGTCATAAGTACCCAGGCGTAAATACGCAAACCCTTCTGCTGTTGGCAGTAGTCAAGCGACTCCACAACAATGTGGCGATAGGCTGGACGTGAAAAGATATCTACCCAGTCGATGACTGTCGAGGTTGTGAAATAAAGTTGCTTAGTGAGGGGAGTCATTGGCCTACTTGTCAAAATCATATGGCTCCATCAACGTGCTCAGGCCTTCTTGGTACATGACAAAATAGTGGCCTTTCGGCAAGTCCTTGATATCAATGCGGTAGATATTTTCCTTGATTGGATAAAGCGTCGTGGGAATGAAATCATTTGAGCTATCCTTGACACCTAACGGAGAATTTGACCAACAGGTCGCCTCACGGTTGCCTTTTTTCACTTTCATTTTCATCACTCTGAAGAACTGTGGCTTCAGTTGTATTGTGTCCATTACTTCTATGAAGAGATTGTCTGTATTGGTCAATTCCGTCTTGGCTTTATCACCGAATATAACAATCTTGGCCTTGTGCACCATGAAACCAGTAAGTTTTGTGGAAGTATGCTCATTTTCTGGAATATCTATCCGGATGCTGTCCTTGTCATAATAGAATACTTTGAACAAATGCTCCACTGTTTGAGAATCCTGTGACCATCCTGTACTGGCAACGAGTAGAAATAATGTTAACAGAAATAATCTTCTCATTAGTTCTGATATTTAATAAAATTACAAATTCAGATACTCACGGCAGGCGAATTACAAATTCGCCTGAACGGGGGTAATCCGTGTCTAATTCTTTTTCTTGGCCCTTAGCATACAGACTACACCAATGATGATGAAGGGAATCGAGAGAATCTGTCCCATATCGAGTGGAAGAGAGGCCTCGAAAGCTTCCTGAATCTCCTTCGTGTATTCGATGAAGAAACGGAAGGTGAAGATATACGTCAGACAGAATCCGAAGTACCAGCCTGTGCCAATCTTCTCAGGCATCTTCTTGTGCAGATACCACATAATGCCAAACAAGATAGCGTAGGCAATTGCCTCGTAAAGCTGGCCCGGATGACGAGGAAGCATATCGACACGCTCGAAGATGAATGCCCAGGGAACGTCTGTCACCTTACCGATAATCTCTGAGTTCATGAGGTTGCCCAAGCGGATGAAGCACGCTGTAGTTCCTGTAGCAATGGCGATATTGTCCAATACCGTCCAGATGCTTAGCTTGGTCTGCTTGACGTAGAGCCACAAGGCGATGATCAGTCCCAGCGTGCCACCATGCGACGCAAGGCCTTGATAGCCAACAAACTTCCAACCTCCGTCTTCCAAAAAGCGAATGGGGATAAACATCTCGATGAAGCCCTTGAAAGACGTCAGGAAGTAGTCCGGCTCGTAGAAGATGCAATGACCCAGACGCGCTCCTAACAGGATGCCGATGAAGCAATAGAAGAACAGGGGGTCGAACAGCTCGTCCTTGATTTTTTGTTCCTTATAGAGTCGTTTGACGATGAGGTAGGCCAGTGCCAACCCAATGAGCCAGCACAATCCATACCAGCGAAAGGGTCCAAACTCAATGCTGGGGTTCCAGTTGATGTATAGTAATTCGTTCATAGTTCGCTTTACTGTTTGTTGCGACTCAGTCGCGACATACTAGACGTTGAATCTAAAGTGCATAATATCACCGTCCTGGACGACATAGTCCTTACCCTCAATGCCCATTTTGCCTGCCTCGCGGACAGCGGCCTCAGAACCATATTGGATATAGTCGTCGTACTTGATGACTTCAGCACGAATGAAACCCTTCTCGAAGTCGGTATGAATGACGCCAGCGCACTGGGGAGCCTTCCAACCCTTCTTATACGTCCACGCCTTCACCTCCATTTCACCAGCGGTAATGAAGGTTTCAAGGTTAAGCAGGGCGTAGGCCTTCTTGATGAGGCGGTTTACACCACTCTCCTCCAGGCCCAGTTCCTCCAAGAATAGCTGCTTGTCCTCGTAGCTCTCGAGCTCTGCGATATCCTCTTCCGTCTTGGCAGCAATAATCATGGCCTCAGCGCCTTCTTCCTTAGCGAGTGCTTCAACTTTTTTAGTGAAATCATTGCCACTCTTAGCATCAGCCTCACCCACATTGCAAACATACAGCACAGGCTTGGCAGTCAGCAAAAAGAGATTACGTGCACAATCCTGCTCGTCTTTGCTTTCAAACTCAACGATACGAGCGTTCTTGCCTTGCTCCAGCACCTCTTTGTAGGCTTTGAGCACAACGACCTCAATCTTCGCCTCCTTATTGCCTGCAGCAGCAGCCTTCTCCGTCTTTGCCAAACGACTCTCGATAGTCTCTAAGTCCTTGAGTTGCAGCTCAGTATCAATTATCTCCTTGTCGCGAATGGGATCAATGGTTCCATCCACGTGGGTGATGTTTTCATCTTCGAAACAACGCAACACGTGGATAATGGCATCCGTCTCGCGAATGTTTCCAAGGAACTTGTTGCCCAAGCCCTCACCCTTCGAGGCACCCTTCACGAGGCCAGCAATATCAACGATTTCGCAGGTTGCAGGCACGATACGTCCTGGGTGAACGAGCTCTGCCAGTTTCGTCAGTCGCTCGTCAGGAACGGTAATCACACCCACGTTGGGTTCTATCGTACAAAAAGGAAAATTTGCTGCCTGTGCCTTTGCGCTCGACAGGCAGTTGAACAAGGTAGACTTACCCACATTGGGCAGTCCCACAATACCACATTTTAATGACATCTTTTCTAATAAACGTTTATTTCGCCTGCAAAATTACAAAATAATTGTCAATTATCCATTATCCATTATGAATTATTTACCCTCTTTCCCCAAATTCAGCCTGATTCCTATCTGTAAGGTCCAGTTAAATGGCTGGTCTTTGAAGAAGTTGTCCACCTTGCTGTCGTTCTTCAGATAGTAGCGCAGGCCAGGTTCAGCATAGATGCCAACGAGGGGGATGATGTCGTATTCTACGCCAATGCCTCCTGCCAGCGACCACTGCGGATGGTCGTTTCTGGCGTTGACGTCGACGCCTTCAGTATTCCTCTTGGCCCTGATGTTCCAGTCGATTTGTGCGCCAGCTGAGGCGTAAGCCTTCCAACCCTTGCCCTTCAGCACGTGATACTGCACGTTAAGGGGTACGCCCAGGTAATCGAGACGCTGATCGGTAGTGATAAGCGTGCCGCTTAGGACGTTGACAAACTGCGAGTTCAGACGCGTATAGACGAGACCAGTGCTTAGCGTCCAGCGATTCGTCAGGGGATAGCTGACGGTAAGACCAAACGAGATAGGATGATCGTGATGCTGGCGTTCCTCATAACCAATGAGCCAGATGGGCTTTTCCGTAGCGCGAGTACTACCAGGGGGCAGATAGTCGCTGAAATCGTAGCGACTGGCCATCTCTGGACTCATCATCACTCCGTTGGTGTGGTTGTAGGCCATGAGGCCGTTGTTAGCCATGAGGCCTATCGTGACGCCCTTGCGGTTTTTAGTAGGCGAGGGGAGGAGAGAGGGGCGCTGAGGCTGAGGGGGAACCTCAGCCCGCGAACGCGACGCAGGAGGCGTAGGGGGCTGTTGCTGCGGGGAGCGTTGAGGCTGAGGCCGAACCTCAGCCCACTCTGTTTCTGCTTGGTTGTCAGCAGTGGTATGATTTTGGGATAGGATGTTGTTATTTGTTTGCTTAATGCGTACTTTTTTTCCGTAGTGAGCGAACTCTTTTTCCGTAGTGAGCGAACTCTCAGTCCGTCCCGTACGGACTGGTGACTCTCTAAGCTCCGGCTCTTGCTTTGCCAGGGGCTTGCTTTGCGTTTGCTCCTTTTTTGCAAGCGGCCCGTTGGCTGTTTGTTCCTTGGGCCAGAACCACCAGCCCATACCTGCGACCAGAGCCACGAGGGCAGCAATGCTGACCCAGCGTCGCCAAAGGGGTGTTACTGTGCTTTTCTGTTGCGGGGGTACTACGACGCTTGTTGGCTGTTGGGTCAGACGACGCTCAATGTCCGCCCACAGTCCCTCTGGCGCGTCTGCCTCGTAGTCAGCCAGTCGCTCGCGGAGTTGTTCTGTCCAGTCTTTCTTCGTCATAGCTTGTTGTTCTTTAGATAGTTGTTAATGTGTTTGGCGAGCTCTTGTTTGGCTCTTGCGTATTGCGAGGCAGAGGTTCCAGGCGTAATGCCTAACAGGCGGGCTATCTCTTTGTGCGATAGTTGCTCGAACACGTACAGGTTTAGCACCATTTTATAGCCTGGGGGCAATTGGCTTATCAACCTGTTGAGCACCGCTTGGGGCACGCGCCCTATGTCAGGCTCTTCTTCGTCGTCAGGTTCGTCAGGCAACCGATCCGTCAGCCTCATACGTTCGTGACTCCTGACATGGTTGATAGCTTCATGAACCACAATGCTGCTGACCCAGGCCTTCAGCGTCCCTTCGCCCTGAAAGCGGAAACCATCCAACGAGGTCAGTATCTTGATGAACGCGTCTTGCACGACGTCGCGAACGTCCTCATAGTCAGCAACATAGCGCTGGACGATGGCCATAGCAAGCCCTTTGTAGCGTTCGTAGAGGCGACGCTTTGCCTCCCGTTCTCCGCCTCGTATCGCGTCCAACAGTTCCTGCTCCGTTTCCACGGTTTCTCTCTTAGTTCAGTCGTTTCGTACTAATAAGTATCAGCGTCAGCTCAGGGTCGAAGGTCCAGTCCTTGATTTCGGCGAGCGAATCCCATTCATTATATATGCTGACCTTTTTGATTTTCCATTCCAGAGTCCATTGGTCGGTGTTCTGATTATAAGTTCCTCCAACCTGACCCTCATCAATCCCAACTTGATATGTTTGCTTATTAATCTCTACAAGATACTTCCTTTCATCGCTTATGGCGTTTGTGGAGTTATTGTAAAACGTTGCAGCATTGTATCCAAAGTTTACGAAAGTATAGTAAACGCATTCAAGCTGTTCAATGGGAAGGTTTTGTTGTTCGTTGGTGAGCAAATGCTGTAAAAGCACTTCGTTTGGCATGTGCGCTATCTCCAAACGTTGGTTGTTGATATTCCTCATCACCGTCTTGTCTATCACCTGACGATCCAGTACCCAGTTAGCTTCGTAAGTAGGATACTGAATAGAGTCATTTGAATAGGAGTTGTCATTGTTTTTATTGAATCCTGCCCCGGGATTATTGTACAAATCATCCGGATCGTCTTTACCACAGGCTGCCAGCAGTCCAAACGTCAGCAGGAGTGCGAATAACATTACAACGTGTTTCATATCTTTAATTGTTTACGTGTTCTAATGATAAAACACGGAAGACAGCGAAACCTTGCACGAAAGCGCAGAGGATTAAGATTATTTAACCCTTCCTCATGCAAGGTTTTTGCTTTTTGCGTGTTTTATTGGTAGAAAACGCTTTAACTTTGCAAATGATATGAGACACAAAATGCTTTGGGCTGCTGTCGCCCTAATGATGATGACAGCGTGTAGTAGTGATGGTGATGAACTGAGTGATATTGACGAGCGCATCGTTAATCCAGAGAATAACGAACAGACGTCCATTAGTCTGACGCGAGCAGAACAGCAGTTGGTGACGAGCAACAACGACTTCGCCTTCAACCTGTTTCGCTTAGCAGGCCCTCGTGTATCCAGCGAACCTGCAGAACAAGAGCCTGAGAAGAGCACTATCCTTTCGCCTATCAGTATTACCTACGCCTTGGGAATGCTAAACAACGGCGCTGCAGGTGAGACGCAACAGCAAATCAACAAGGTGCTGGGCTTCAACAACGCTGACGAGGTGAATGCCTTTTGCAAGAAGATGCTGACGGAGGCGCCCTATTTGGACAAGCTGACGAAGGTGCAGATAGCAAACAACATCTACGTGAACAAAGACTACACGTTGAACCCCGTCTTTGTTGAGAAGGCCAACGATTTCTACAATGCCCAGCCTGAGACGCGCGACTTCGCTGATGGTAAGACGCGGGACGTCATCAACCAATGGGCCAGCGACCATACGGAAAAGATGATAGAAGAGGTGCTCAGTGAGGATGAGTTCAATCCTGGTGCAGTCAGCTATCTGCTAAACGCCATCTACTTCAAAGGCACGTGGGAAGTGCAGTTCAAAAAGGAAGAAACCAAAGAGGAAGCGTTTAAGTCTACTGGCAAGAAGGTTCCCATGATGCATATGGAGCAAGAGTTCCTTTACGCTGACAAAGGCGACTATGAGGCCTTGAAGCTACCCTACGGCAACGGAGCCTATAGTATGACCATTCTGTTGCCTAAAGATGGAAAGACCACCTACGATATTGCGCAGAGCTTGACATCAGAAAGCTGGAAAAGCATGTGGAAGAGCGGTGTGCCTTCAGAAGGTGCTATTGTTGACGTAAAGCTGCCTCGTTTTGAGACAAACACAGACCTTGACCTCGTTGAAACCATGAGCCGTTTGGGAATGCCCAACGCTTTCGACCCACAGACAGCTGAGTTTCCTGACTTCTGCAATACGCCCACCTTTATCGGATTGATGAAGCAGGTGGCGCGCATCAAGGTCAGCGAGGAGGGAACGGAGGCAGCAGCAGTGACTGTGATAGGAATGAAGAACTCTGTAACCCCCAGCGAGCCCATTCACGTCAACTTTCACGCAGACCATCCGTTCATCTATATGATTAGCGAACAGTCGACTGGCGCCATCTTCTTCATCGGACACTACACGGGCCTATAATGTTTGCACGTAGGAAAAAAGTCGGAAGCCCGCAGTAAAAAGGCCTTTAGTGCGTACCTAAAAATTCTTTTGCTTGGAGGTAAAGTTAAAACAACGCCAATGTTTGTTAAAACAAAGGCGTTGTTTATTAAATCAAAGGCATTGTTTGATAAATCAACGCCTTTGTTTACTACTTTTACTCCTCAGGTGAGAAGTCGTCCTTGCCTACTCCGCAGACGGGGCAAACCCAATCTTCGGGAATGTCTTCAAAGGCTGTGCCTGGAGCGATACCGCTATCGGGATCGCCAACTTCTGGGTCATACACGTAACCACAGGTCTCGCAGATGTACTTTTTCATAAGCTTAATTGTTTTGTTTAGTTTGTAAAAGGGTGTTGACTTTCTCAACGACAGTTTCTGGTTTTATCATTGTCATACAGGCATAGTCGCCACGTTTGCAGGGCTTCTGTCCGAAGATGCTGCAGGGACGACAGTCAAGGTCTGCCTGAACGGCATTGTCTTTTGTTTGGTTCCAACCCATAAAACCTGCAAAGGGATGCGTTGCCCCCCAAATGCTAACGACGGGAATGCCAGTCAGCGACGCCAGGTGCATATTGGCGGAGTCCATCGAGAGCATGACGTCGAGGTGGCTCATAAGGACGAGTTCCTCGCTCATCGACTGTAAATGCTGGCTGACGAAGACGCAGGTGGGGAATTCCTTGCACCACTCTGTGAAGTGCTGGTCCTCCTTCTCGCCTCGTCCAAAGAGGAAGATGCGCGCCTTGGGATGCTGTTGTGTCAATTGACGAATGACCTCGTGCATCAGCGGGGTGGGGTAGATTTTCCCTTCGTGGGCCGCAAAGGGTGCAATGCCAATTAGAGGTGAGGGGTGAGAGGTGAGAGGTGAGAGAATAGATTCAGGCAGCAACGAGAGGTCTCCTTTGCCCGTAGGCGAAGTGGCGAAAATGCTGGTAAACTGGATATTGATGGAATAGCCCAAGCGTTCGAACACTTCCACGTAGTTCTGGAAGGGTGTGGGTTGCTGGGTGAGCTGTTTGTTGTTGTTGGACGTCAGTTTGCGACGACCTTTACGGTGTTTATTGATATGCTCCACCCTGCAACGACTCATGTTAAAGCGCAGACGCAGGAATTCTGAGCGCAACACACTATGCAAGTCTGCAATAGCCGTAAACTGCTTGGCAGTCAGACGACGATAGAGGGCGTTGAGTCCCCTGAGACCTTTGTATTCGCGCTTCAGGTCGGCACCCATGAAACCAATATTGGGCGACAGATTTTCGAAGAGCGGACGGAAGGGCGCACGGCTGAGCACCGTGATGCGAATGTCAGGATGCTGTTTAGCCAGCGAATACACCACAGGCACGACCATAGCCACGTCGCCTAAGGCAGAAAAGCGGATAACAAGAATGTGGTCTTTCTTCATATCTTACCTCTCACCCCTCATCTCTTACTTCTTATAAAGTATCGGATTGGTGCTTGGGTCGTTATACATCTTCATCTGGCGATAGACCTTCATGTATTTGCGTCCAGCCTCGATATCTTCCAACAGTTGGTCGATAGCCGTCGAGAGGTCTATTTGCTGTTCGAGCAATACGTCGAGCTTAGCCTGACACTTCTGCAGGTGAGCAGCATCAGCATCCTTGCGCTCTGTCTGTTCCTGCATGTGCCAGATCTTCAGAGCCAGAATGCTCAGACGATCAACCGCCCAGGCAGGACTCTCTGTGTTGAGACGCGCCTCGGGCAAGGGTTTTACCTCGCTGTATGTCTGACGGAAGTAGGAGTCGATTTCTTCTACCAAGTCCGTACGATCCTGATTCGAACGGTCAATACGACGTTTGAGCCCCAAAGCTTCTGCTGGGTCAATGTGCGGATCGCGGATGATATCCTCCAGATGCCACTGAACGGTATCAATCCAACACTTCAGGTAGAGACTGTGCTCAATGGTGCCTGTCTTGTAGGGATTATTGATGGGGGTATCTACGTGATCCTTCAGGTGATAATCGCGTATCGCCTGCTTGAAAATCTGATTGGCTTGTTCTGTAAATGTCATAGTTTTGATTGTTTTGTCTGCAAAGATACAAATAACTACGTAAAAAACCAAATTATTAAGAAAGATTTCGTAATTTTGCAGGCAATATGAAGATAGTTGTCGACGATAAGATACCTTTTATTCGCGAAAAGCTGGAACTTTTGGCGGACGAGGTGGTGGCATTGCGAGGGGCAGACATCAGTGCTGATGACGTCCGAGACGCTGATGCACTGATAGTCCGGACGCGTACTCGTTGTGACGAAGCGTTGCTGAAAGACAGCAAGGTGCAGTTTGTGGCAACAGCAACCATTGGCTTTGACCATATTGACACAGCATACATGAAGCGGGCAGGCATCCGTTGGACTAATTGTCCTGGGTGTAATGTTGCCTCTGTGGCGCAGTACGTTGAGTGTTCGCTGTTGTTGTTGGAACGCGAGAAAGGGCTTTGTTTGCGCGAATCGACGATAGGTATTGTGGGTTGTGGCCACGTAGGTTCGAAAGTCAAGGCTGTCGCTGAACGTTTAGGGATGCGCGTCTTAGTATGCGATCCCTTGCTGGGTGACCCTTCTTTTGTTTCGCTCGAAACCATCGAGCGCGAAGCTGACATCATCACTTTCCACGTGCCTCTGACGCGTGAGGGCGAACACGCCACTTACCACATGGCTGACGACGCATCCTTCCATCAACTCTCGCGCGTACCTTATATAATAAATACCAGTCGTGGTGAGGTTGTTGACAATGAAGCCTTGCTATCAGCCCTTAACGAAGGCAGGATACGCGATGCCGTCATTGACGTTTGGGAGCACGAACCCCAGCTCAGCCTTGAACTGTTGAAGCAGGTTTATATCGGCACCCCTCATATTGCAGGTTATTCGGCTGACGGAAAGGTGAATGCTGACAATATGGTCATTGACGCCTTATGTCAGCATTTTGGATTAAAGCATCCTGGCCCGATTAAACCTCCTTCCCTACCTGTGGACTTTCTTTATACGGGAGACCCTCTCCAACTTTACAATCCTTTGGATGATAGTCAAAAGTTGAAACAACACCCTGAGAATTTTGAATCTTTACGCAATAATTATCCACTTCGAAGGGAGAAAAAGGAGGACTAAAAGTGTAAAAACGGCACTTTTTTGGTCAAAAACATGCACAAGTATAGGGCTAATGTGCAAAAAAGAGTACTTTTTTCTTAAAAATATTTGCGTAAGTCAATAAAAATTCGTTACTTTGCACCCGCTAAGCGACCTTTTGTTGCGAAGTTTTCAGAAAAAGAATCAAATTATTAACATTTTAAAGAAGAAAATTATGTCAGAAATTGAAAGCAAAGTAAAGGCAATTATCGTAGACAAACTGGGTGTTGATGAGGCTGAGGTAAAGCCCGAGGCAAGTTTCACAAATGACCTTGGTGCTGACTCACTGGATACCGTTGAGCTCATCATGGAGTTTGAGAAGGAGTTCGGAATCTCTATCCCCGACGATAAGGCTGAGAAGATCGGTACTGTAGGTGACGCTATCGCTTATATCGAGGAGAACGCAAAATAAATGAATAATGAGTATGGGTTGCCATCTTAACTTGAGAAGGCAACCCATACCCTTTTTTTTAAGCGTATGGAATTAAAAAGAGTAGTAGTAACAGGCATGGGTGCCGTTACACCGCTTGGCAATAATCCTAAGGAGACTTGGGAGAATATGCTGGCTGGTAAGAGCGGAGCTGCACCTATTACACTTTTCGATGCATCTAAGTTCAAGACCCAGTTTGCCTGTGAGGTGAAGAACCTTGATGTCAATGCCTACATTGACCGCAAGGAAGCTCGCAAGATGGACCGCTATACCCAGCTGGCTATCATTGCTGCCCAGCAGGCTGTCGAGGATTCAGGCATGGATCTGGAAGCAGAGGACAAGAACCGCATTGGTGTTGTCTATGGTGTAGGTATTGGTGGTATCAAGACCTTCGAGGAAGAGGTTGGCTATTATGGTGCTCATCGTGAGGATGGTCCCAAGTTCAATCCTTTCTTCATCCCCAAGATGATTGCAGACATTGCTGCTGGTCAGATTTCGATTATGTACGGCTTCCACGGCCCCAACTACATCACCGCATCGGCCTGTGCTTCATCGAGCAACGCCCTGGCTGACGCCTTCAACCTGATTCGCTTGGGCAAGGCTAACGTCATTCTGGGTGGTGGTGCCGAGGCTGCTATTTGCGAGACGGGTGTCGGTGGTTTCAATGCCATGAAGGCTCTGTCAACGCGTAACGACGAGCCTGAGAAGGCCAGCCGTCCGTTCAGCGCCAGCCGTGATGGTTTCATCATGGGTGAAGGTGCTGGCTGTCTGATTCTTGAGGAGCTCGAGCATGCTAAGGCTCGTGGTGCCAAGATCTATGCTGAGATGGTTGGTGCTGGTATGAGTGCTGATGCTCACCACATCACAGCTTCTCATCCTGAGGGTCTGGGTGCTAAGCTGGTGATGCAGAACGCGCTGGAGGATGCTGGTATGCAGCCTGACGAGATTGACTACATCAACGTTCATGGTACTTCTACCCACGTTGGTGACATCTCTGAGGCCAAGGCCATCAAGGATGTGTTTGGCGATGCAGCCTTCAAACTGAACATCTCGTCAACCAAGTCAATGACTGGTCACTTGCTGGGTGCTGCTGGTGCTGTTGAGGCTATGGCTACCGTTCTGGCTGTCCAAAACGATATCGTTCCTCCCACCATCAACCACGAGGAAGATGATAAGGACGAGGAGATTGACTACAACCTCAACTTCACCTTCAACAAGGCTCAGAAGCGTGAGGTTCGTGCTGGTCTCAGCAATACCTTCGGATTTGGTGGTCACAATGCCTGCGTAGTCTTCAAGAAGTATGTGGGTTAATGATATCATTGATAGAATAAAGCTCCCTTTCCGCAAGGAGAAGGAGCTTTTTTCTGCCCTTTACGACATTTTGGGCTTCTATCCTCATGACATCGAGCTCTACAAGCAGGCTCTGCTGCACAAGAGTGTTGGCAAGAGGAACGAAAAGGGACGCCCGCAGAACAACGAACGCTTGGAATTCTTGGGCGATGCCATTCTTGATGCTGTCGTGGGCCATATCGTCTTTCGCCATTTCGAAGGTAAGCGTGAGGGATTTCTCACCAATACGCGCTCGAAGTTGGTCAGCCGTGCTACGCTTGGAAAGATTTCGCAGGAGATGGGTATTCCCCAGTTGATTATGTCTGCAGGTCATTCTACTTCACACAATTCTTACATGAATGGTAATGCCTTCGAAGCCCTTGTGGGAGCTATATATCTCGACAAAGGCTACGATGCTTGCATGCGATTCATGGAGAAGCGCATTCTCGCTCAGCTCATCAATATCGACAAAGTGGCTTATAAGGAGGTCAACTTCAAGTCGAAGCTGTTAGAGTGGAGTCAGAAGAATCGTGTGAAGCTGGAATTCCGCGCACAAGAACAGAAAGGCAACGACAACAATAGTCCCGTCTTTACGACACAAGTGTTTCTGGAAGGCTTAGAAGGATGTAGTGGTACTGGCTATTCGAAGAAGGAGAGTCAGCAGAATGCTTCGAAGGAAACCCTCCAGCGTCTGCGTCGTGAACCACAGTTCATTGACAGCATCTTTGCTGCGAAGGCCGATCGTACGAAGATGGAGGAAGAACCCGTCATGGCAGCTCCAGATATCGATAAGATAAAAGAGGAGAACGAGAACTTTATTGAGACACGAGGTGAGCAACCACAGGCGAAAGACAAGAAGCCTAAGTCTGTTGAGTCTGTCGCTGTGCCACAGCGACAAACAGAACTCGACGAACTGACTCTTGACGACATCACAGCAACGCCACGTGAGAAAACTCGTGAGGAAATCATAGCAGAGGCTGAAGCAGCCGCATTCGAAGAAGCATGAAATACTGGTTACTGGCAATAACGTTGTTTGTGGGTGGTATAGCCAACGCACAGGAACAACATCACGATTGGGAAGACAACCATGTGTTGCAAATCAATCGTGAGCCAGCACGAGCGTATTTTATTCCTTTTGGTGAACATCAAGGCGACAGGACTTTGTCGCTGAATGGCCAATGGCATTTCCGTTGGACGAAGACTCCTGATGAACGCGTGAAAGACTTTTATCGTACTAATTACGATGATTCACAGTGGGCAACATTGGCTGTGCCTGCCAATTGGGAAGTGAACGGTTATGGTACACCGATTTATATTTCTGCAGGCTATCCGTTCAAGATAGATCCTCCTTATGTGATGCGAGAGCCTAAACAGGATTGGACGACCTACGTGGAGCGCAACCCCACAGGTCAGTATCGCCGTACGTTTGTCCTTCCTGATAGTTGGTTTGCGGTCAGCGGTTCTCCCGCTGACACTTCCGCTGGCCAAACCTTCCTGCGCTTCGAGGGCGTTATGTCTGCCTTCTACGTATGGGTCAATGGTCATAGGATAGGGTATAGTCAGGGTTCGATGGAACCTTCGGAGTTTAACGTCACTCCTTATATTAAGAAAGGTGAGAACCAGATAGCTATTGAGGTGTATAAATACAGCGACGGCTCCTATCTTGAGGATCAGGACTTCTGGCGCTTTGGTGGCATCCATCGTGATGTGTTACTCTATCATACGCCTAACGTCAGGCTGAGGGATGTGGCTGTAAGGACGACGCCAGCCGATAAACAGTGGACGCTGGCTGTCAATCCGCAGTTCTCTGTCTATCATGGCGAAACGGGTGAGGGCTACCGTCTTGTGGCAACCCTCCTCGACGGCTCCTCTACAGTGTGTTGCGACTCAGTCGCAACAGACGAAGTCCTCGACCTCCAACACAAGGCCGCCCGTATGAACGAGTGGTACCCTCAGCGGGGCTATCGTAAGTTCAATCGTATGGAAATCAAGGTGGACAATCCTCGCCTCTGGAGTGCGGAGTATCCTAACCTCTATACGCTGAAACTAGAACTGAAGGGTCTCGACGGGAAAACCATCGAGCGCGTTACCCAACAAGTGGGCTTCCGCGATATCCGCATTAAAGGCGGCCAACTGCTTATCAATGGCAAGGCCATCAAGATTCGTGGTGTCAATCGTCATGAGCACGATCCTTATACGGCCCGTGTGATGACGGAGGAGCGTATGCTTCAAGACCTCCGACTGATGAAAGCTGCCCATATCAATGCCGTACGATTGGCGCACTATCCCAATTGTCCGCGCTGGTATGAACTCTGCGATTCGATGGGCATGTATGTGATGGATGAGGCCGATTGCGAGACGCATGGTTTGCGAGGCACGTTGGCGTCTACGCCAGACTGGGGTGACGCTTTCCTCGATAGGGCTATCCGGATGGCTGAGCGTGACAAGAATCATCCGTCCGTTATTTTCTGGAGTTTGGGTAACGAGAGTGGTTATGGTCCTAACCAAGCTGCGATGTCTGCTTGGCTTCATGAGTTCGACCCCACGCGTCCTGTACATTATGAGGGAGCGCAGGGCAATTATACTGGTAAGGGAGAGGAAATGCCCGACCCATCGACAGTTGACGTCATCTCACGTTTCTATCCTCGTGTCATGGAAGAATACCTGAATCCAGGCATCCCTGAGGGTAGTGACCAGGAACGTGCAGAGAATGCCCGTTGGGAACGATTGTTGGAAATCGCCAGCCGAACTGGCGATCACTGTGTGTGGGTAGGGTCTGATGGTGGTCCGCGCCCCGTGCTCACCAGTGAATATGCGCATTGCATGGGTAATGCCCTTGGTAACTTTAAGGAGTATTGGGACGAAATCAATTCGAATCCGCGTATGCTGGGTGGTTTCATCTGGGACTGGGTAGATCAGGGAATTATCCAGAAGGAAGAAGTTAGCGGTAAGATGGTAGAAAAGGTGCTCTATGGCGGTGATTTTGGTGACAAGCCAAACCTTCATGCGTTTTGCATGAATGGCATTGTGATGAGTGACCGCACGTTGACACCTAAATACTATGAGGTACAGGCTATCTATGGCGAGTCTGCAAGGTTGAATGGAGAGACTGCTGAGTACCCGATTCCCCAGCCGTTGCCCTACAAACCGAAGAAACTTAAAGTCAAGCCACTTTCTGCTGAACTGATACAATTGGTATCAAACATCCGCCCCCAGTGCTTCCGCGCCCCAACGGACAATGACAAGAGCTTTGGCAACTGGCTGGCGAAAGACTGGAAGCGCTGCGGACTGGATACGCTGACCATTCCTGTGACGATGGAGCAATTCAACAACGAACTGACGTTCACCTTCGAGATTCCCGATACATTACCACCATTGCCACGTCTAGGGATCCTAATTGAACTCCCTCGCGACTACGAGCAGCTTTCATGGTATGGTCGTGGCCCTTGGGATAACTATCCTGATCGCAAAGAGTCGTGTCCTATTGGATTATGGAAATCAACAGTCAGTCAGCAATACGTTCACTATCCTCGTCCGCAAGATTCAGGCAACCACGAGGATTGTACGATGGTCGAATTGAAAACAAAAAAAGGCAAGACATTGCGCATAGAAGCTGTCGACAAAGCGTTCTCGTTCTCTGCCCTGCCTTACTCTGCGCAATACTTAGCGGGCAAAACACACGACTACGAACTCGAGGATCAAGGCAAGACTTACCTTTCCATCGATTGTGCCGTTATGGGCTTGGGCAACAGCAGTTGCGGTCCTGGCGTGTTGAAGAAATACACCATTGACAAGACCAAGAAATACCAGCTTAAAATAAAGCTATACTAATTTGTCTCTTACCCTTTATCGGCTTTCACCTGCTCTTTCTTACCATTATAACACATGGTGACAGTCCCACCGTGGGGATTCCGTATGCGGTAGTCGATAACCTGACCATCGCGCCACGTGATGTCGATGGTATAACCGCCACGGGCTCGCAGACCCTTCACTGAACCGTCTTTCCAGTTGGCGGGCAAGGCGGGCAATAATTCGATAGCGACAATAGGCTGTCCATTACTGTCAAGACAAAAGTCGCTCTGCATCAGCATCTCCACCACACCGGCACAACCACCAAAGTTACCGTCAATCTGGAAAGGCGAGTGGGCATCGAGCAGATTGGGATAGGTGCCACCACCGCGACGGGCATCAGAACCGCGATAGCCGTCAGGACTGACATAGGAGAGCAATTTCCTGTAGATGTGGTAGGCGTTTTTGGCATCATGTAGACGGGCATAGAGGTTCACGCGCCAACCTGTGCTCCATCCCGTCGTTTGGTCACCCTTCAGTTCAAGGGTACGTGAGGCAGCTTGGTGAATGGCTTTCTTTGTATTCACGCCATCGTCGAGACGATGACCAGGATAGATGCCGAAAAGGTGACTTTGATGACGGTGATGCGGGTCTTCGTCTTCCCAATCGTAGAACCATTCCTGTAGGTTGCCTTTCTTGCCAATCTTGTAAGGATGCAGGCGTTTCAGGGCAGCATCTGCCTCTGCAACGAAGTCTTTGTCAATGCCCAAAACTATAGCGGCATCGCGAGCATCGCCAACACATTCGCGAATCATGGCGATATCGGCAAAACCACCATAACAGGTACGTCCGTGATAGCCATCGGGAGTGATGAAGGAGTTTTCTGGCGAGGTTGCCGGAGCGGTGATGAGATAGTCGATGGCTGAAGGCTGAGAGCTAAAGTCTGAGAGTGGTACGAGCCATCCCAGACAAAACTCAGCGGCACCTTTCAATACGGGATAATACTCGCGCAAAAAGTCCTTGTCCAACGAGAAGGTATAGTGCTCCCAAATATGTGTCGAGAGCCAAGCACCGCCCATATTCCAGTTAGCCCACATCGGGTCACCGGTATGCAGACCTACAGGACAGGTCATTGCCCAGATATCGGTGTTATGAGCCAGACACCAGCCACGATTCACGCCGTAGTAAGCTTTTGCCGTCAGTTCGCCCGAGCCCTGTAGTTCCTTCATGAAGGTAAACAACGACTCGTGCATCTCAGGCATTGCGGCAGTCTCGGCAGCCCAGTAGTTTTCTTCGACGTTGATGTTGCTGGTGTAGTTGCATGACCAAGGTGGCAGAATGCTCTCGTTCCACAGTCCCTGCAAATTAGCTGGTACATTGGGCGTACGCGAACAACTGATAAGCAAGTAGCGTCCGTATTGGAAATAGAGTGCTTCTAATGAAGGGTTGAACCGGCTTTCGTCAACATATTCGCGTAACTGGATGTCGGTAGGACGCACATCCTCGCCTTCGCTTCCAAGCGTCAACTTGACCCGATCAAAAAAGTACTTGTAATCCTCAATATGTCTGTCGCGCAATTTTTTGTATGGGATACTCGATAGATGGCGAAGTCGGGTGTCGGCAATTTGTTGATAAGGCTTTCCTTCTTTCACAGGGTCTTTGTCGAAACCATTGAAAGATGTTCCATTAACGATGTAGAGTGTCACCTCTTTGTCGCCATAAGCCACAACAGCGTCGCTGTCAGCCATTGTTTTATCAGCGTCCACCTTCACCTTTGTGCGGAAGTGTATGCCACGCTCAGGATCGTAGGCAAACTTCTCTTTCGCATCGTAATAGCTGGGTAGTGAGCCATAGCCGGCATAGCCATCCGTTACCAATGTATTACCATCCTGTATGCTGCGATTATACCGCAACTGACAATTCATCGACAACCGCACCTGAATGCCCTTGGGATTGTCAGTCGCGATACGCACCACAATTCCTGAGTCAGGATTCGTGGCAAAGTACTCTGTCGCATACCGATAGTCTCCGCGCCGATATTCCGTATGAACCGTCGCATTGCCAATGTCCAGCCAACGCCGATAGTTGGTCACCGCCAACGTGGTGTCGAGATATTCTATCGCAAGTTGTCCCAACGGCTGATAGTTCTGTGAGAAATGTCCCTGTACGTCATGCTGCAAACGGTCGGCCTCCTTATAATCGCCTTGCTTCAAGGCCTCGCGAATCAGGGGGATGCTTTTGTAGGCCTCAGGCGAATAGACGTTCATGTTACACGGCTCACCAGTCCATAGCGTGATGTCGTTCAGCGAAATCAAGTCTTTCTGGGTGCCACCATAGACGATGCCGCCCATTGTACCATTACCTATTACCAGCGCCTCCTCGAAATACTGCGCAGGCCGGTCGTAGTGCAACGTCTGTGCTTGTACTTGTAAGGCTGGTAATATTGATAGTACAATGGCGACACAGGCCTTTGCAAGAGATTGCTTCATTTCGTGGTTCTATTTGAAGACTTTCTGCGCAAACATGGTCAAGTAGATGCGCCAGTTGCGCCAGATATGACCACCGTCGGTCTCGACGTATTCATACTTGTAGCCCTTGGAATCCCAGTAATTGCGCAGGTCGACAGTGCTCTGATAAAGGAAGTCGGTGTTACCCATTCCCATCCAGTAGAGCTTGGGCTTGCTGCCGAAGAGCTTCGCAGACTGCTGAGCGAACTCGGGATTAGCCTTGATTTGCTCTGCAAACGAATCCTGATAACCACCTTTAGCCAAGTGCAGACCAGCAGAGAAGAGACCATAATAGTCGAACTTGTCGGGATAGAGCAGACTTACGTGGAAGGTGTGGCCACCACCCATCGAGAGACCGCAGACGGCACGACCCTCACGTTTCTTGATGGTGCGATAGTTGGCGTCGACGTAGTTCACAATGTCCATAAAACTTTCTGGAATGGTGGCAACGGCAGGAGTTGTGGGACCCGTACCTCCGTCGCGGAAGCCCGGCGTATACATACCGAACGACCACTCACCAGGCGCTGCCTGACAATTGGGATTACCATTTGGCATCACTACAATCATAGGTTTGGCCTTGCCAGTAGCAATGAGGTTGTCCAGAATCTGTGCAGCACGACCGAGTTCGCTCCAGGCATTTTCATCGCCACCAGAACCGTGAAGCAGATACATCACGGGATACTTGCCGCCCTTGTCGTAGCCGGGGGGCGTATAGATGGTCATACGACGTTGCATCTTCAGCGTGGGGCTGGGGTACCAGACCTTCGAGAGATTGCCGTGAGGCACCTCGTTTACCTTATACAGGTCGCCCTTATCGCCCTTCTCCTTGCTGATGATAAAGATGTTGGTGAACGACACGATGTCGCGATTGACATAGATGTTGGCAGGATCTTTCACGCCTGTCATACCATCAATATTAAAGGTATAGCTGTACATTTCAGGAGCCAGCTTATCGCTCGTATAGCTCCACACGCCGTTCTTGCCTTCTACGAGTTCTGCCACGCCAGGAGCATCATACTTGCCATAGCCTGGCACGTCAATCTGATGTGTGGGCAGGAAATCGCCTGTTACCTCGACCTTGATGGCTTTGGGGGCAAAAATATTAAACGTTACTGTGCCGTCAGGGTTGACGACGGGTGATTGTACGCTGGCACTATTGAAGAGTTTCTCCTGTGCCGAGGCACCGATGCAGCATACCGCTGCCAGCGCCAAGGTTATGATAGTCTTTTTCATCTTTTCAGTAAGTTAAGTTTCACATTGGGTTTCATCACGTTGTTCACCTTTTTGGTCCAGGCCTTAACCTTTGCCGTAGCTTGTGCCTCCACGTCGTTGACAGACGAACAAATCAGGAAGGTATAGACACCTGGGTCGGTCTTCCAGGCAGATGCCTTCTCGTTGAACGAAGCGAGGTCTTCGACCTTTACCGTCATCGTAATGGTCTCTGTCTGTCCAGTTCCCAGCAGACGGGTTTTAGCATAGTTGCGGAGTTCTTTCTCGGGCTTGTTCAGCTTCTTGCTGTTGGGAGCAGCCACGAAGAGTTCCACGACGTTACGACCGGGATGACGACCGGTATTCTTTACATCTACTTTTACAGTAAACACGCCGTCAGCCTCCGTGACGCTCATGTTCTCGTAGGCGAAGGTGGTGTAGCTCAGTCCATAACCGAAGGGATAAGCCACAGGCTTTTTGAACGAGTCGAAATAACGATAGCCCACATAGATGTCCTCCTCGTAGTTGGTGAAGTCGATATTGGCCTCGGGCTTGCGCTCCTTAGGAGCCTTGTCCTTGTCGTAACCCCACATGAACATGGCGCCGAGAGTCTTGTCGTCGACGTTGGCAGGGAAGTTCTTGTCGGCATAAGCGTCACCATATTTTATTTGGAAGGTCATCGGCAGCTTGCCACTGGGGTTCACACGTCCGCTGAGCACGTCGGCCACTGAAAAACCACTCTCCTGACCACCCTGCCATGTGCAGACGAGGGCGTCAATCTGATCTTGCCACGAAGCCACGTCGATAGGACTACAGATGTCGAGCAACACTACGACCTTCTTGCCCTTGGCGTGATAAGCTTCACTGACAGCCTTGATGAGCAGCTTCTCCCCGTCCTTCAGGTAGAAGTCGGCCTCGCTACGGTCTGCTGCCTCACCACTCTTACGACCTAACGAGATGATGGCAACATCACTTTCATTGACGGCAGCACTGAGTTCGTCATCCGTAAACTGCTTCTCGTCAGCACGGGCCGGAGGTAGCAGTGAGAAGGGGGGACGACCGTCAGGGAACAAGCGCTTCTCCTCAGCAGCGAGGTGCTGCGTGTAAGTAGCAATGAGCGGCTTGTACACCTCGTAACCTGCGCTGCGCATACCCTCAACCAACGACACCGTATAGTGACCCACGCTGGTGCCGCCGAAGCCAGAACCGCCAGAAATCCAGTCGTAGCTGGTGCATCCGAAGAGTGCTACGCGCTTACCTGTCAGAGGCAAGATGCCGCTGTTCTTCAACAGCACGATACCATCGGCACCCACTTCGCGGACCACTTGTGCGTGTGCCTTCAGGTTAGGCTCATTGCTATATTTGTAGCCCTTGAAGCTATGCGTCTTAACGACATATTCCAGAATGCGCTTCACGTTGGCGTCCAGCACCTCCATTGGCAGCGCACCGCTCTTGGCAGCAGTCAGAATGGCGTCGTACTGCTTGGGCTGTCCGGGCTGCAGCATGTCGTTGCCAGCCAGCATCGCGGCCACGGCATCGTCACCGGCATTCCAGTCGCTGACATACATACCCTTCCATCCCCACTCGTCGCGAACAATCGTGGTCAGCAACTCGTAGTTCTGCACGGCATACGGACCGTTCAGCTTGTTATACGACGTCATGATGGTCCACGGATCACTCTCCTTCACCATAATCTCAAAGGCCTTCAGGTATATCTCGCGCAGTGCACGCTGTGAAACCTGAGAGATATTGTTGTTGCGGTTCGTCTCCTGGTTGTTTGCCACGAAATGCTTAGGACAAGCCGCCGTGCCCTCGCTCTGTACACCACGCACATAACCTGCGCCAATGGTGCCTGAGAGGTATGGGTCTTCGGAGTAGTATTCGTGGTTACGTCCGCACAACGGATTACGAATCAGGTTCATTGCCGGAGAGAGAATCCAATCCAACCCGAATTCGCGCACCTCGTTGCCGATGCCCTGTCCAATCTTGAACGCAGCCTCACGGTCCCATGTCGAAGCCAGCGTCGGTGAGGCAACGAAATCGGTGGGATAATAGTCACGATGGTCCCATACGCGCTTGGCATTCATGCGCAGACCCTGCTGCGAGTCGGCACAATAGGTTTCGGGGATGCCCAGTCGTGCCACGCCGAACGTGCTGCCCGCCGTACCAGGAAACTTGTCATCATCATTATAGTGCATGCCAGTTCCTAATACGAAGTGACACTTCTCTTCCAACGTCATCGCCTTGACAATTTCGTCGATGTTACCAGCCGTGAGCTTCTGGGCGGATGCACAAAGGCTGCAGCCGCACAGGGCGACTACAGCTATCATTAATCTACAAATCTTCATAGCGTATTATCGTTTTAAGAGGTTCATCTTTGTTTGGGGTTTCAGCACGTCGTGAGCCTTCACCTGCTGGTTCTTGACGGGAGCCGTGAGGGTGGCCTTGACGTCGGCAGCAGAGGCAGCGATAATGAACTGGTATTCACCCTCGGCGACAACCCATGCTGAGGCCGTCTCGTCGAAGGACGCCAGTTGATCAGCGGTGATGCTCAACGTGAGGGTCTCGTTCTCGCCAGGCTTCAGACTCTTTGTCTTGGCGAAAGCCTTCAACTCCTTGGCAGGCTTGTTGGCAGCTTTCGAGTCGGGAGCGGCAACGTAGAGTTCTACGACCTCCTTGCCCTCGCGGTCACCTGTGTTCTTAATGGTGACAGTGACGTCGTAGATGTCATTCTTCTGTTCAATCTTGGCATCGCTATACTCGAAAGTAGTGTAGCTGAGTCCATAACCGAAGGGATAAGAGACGGGAACGTCGAAGGAATCGAAATAACGATAGCCAACGTAGACGTCCTCCTCATATTCGGTATAGTCCACGTTGCGGACGTTACCCTTTTTGCCCTGGTTGAGCATATCGATGCGTGGGTCTTCATCGATGGGGAAGTTCTTCGACGAGTAGGCATCGGTGAACTTGATGGGCCAAGTCATCGTGAACTTGCCGCTGGGCGACTGCTTGCCACTGAGCACGTCGACAACGCTGTTGCCGCCCTCCTGTCCTGCCTGCCAGGCGCAGAGGATGGCATCGGGCATATCCTTCCATGAGGCAGTCTCAATGACACCACCAATGTTCAGTAGCACGATAACCTGTTTGTTGGCCTTGTGATAAACGTCGCAAACCTGCTGGAGCAGCTGGCGCTCAGAGTCGCTGAGGTTGAAGTCAGCCACCTTACGGTCAAGGAACTCACCAGACAGACGACCCAGTGTGATGACGGCGATGTCTGAAGCCTCGGCCTGCTTCGTCAGTTCATCAGGGGTGAAGAGCTTCTCTGCGGGCAGTGGTTGGGGCAGGAACTTCACGAGCATCGCGTTCTTCGGATCCTTCTTGGCCTGCTCTTCCAGTGCGGCCTCGGCCTTCTTTTTGGCGTCAGCGAGGTATGACTCGTAAGCGGTCTTCAGTTCCTCAGAGACGGTATAGCCGCCGTTCTTCAGACCGTCAAGCAACGATACAACGTATGCGTGGTTGACGTTACCTGATCCCGTTCCGCCGGCAATGAAGTCGTACGACGTATTACCATACAGTGCCACGTTCTTCACGTTCTCGGCGAACGGCAGGGCCTTCTCGTTTCTCATGAGTACCATACCCTCAGCGGCACTTTGGCGTGTTACAGCAGCGTGAGCCTTCAGGTCGGGCTTGTTCGAATATTTGTAGCCTTGGAAACGCGGACTCTTCTCCACGAGGTTCAGTATGCGGCCCACGTTACGGTCGAGGTCGGCCTCGGCCAGCTTGCCGCTCTTCACACCTGCCACGATGCTGTCAAACTGCTCCTTCTTACCCGGCTGCAGCATGTCGTTGCCGGCCCACATCTGCTTGGCTCCGTCCTTACCACCAAACCAGTCGGTCATCACAGTACCCTCGTAGCCCCATTCGTCGCGCAGGATGGTCTCGACGAGGTCCTTGCTTTCCGAGGCATACGTGCCGTTGATGTAGTTGTACGACGTCATCACCGTCCACGGCTTGCTTTCCTTGATGGCAATCTCGAAGCCCTTGAGGTAGATTTCACGCAGGGCACGCTGCGAAATGCGCGCGTCGGTATTCATGCGGTTCGTCTCCTGGTTGTTGGCGGCGAAGTGCTTGATGCTCGTACCCACGTCGTTCTTCTGCACGCCTTTGATATAGGCACCAGCGGTCTCACCAGCCACCACGGGGTCCTCCGAGTAGTATTCGAAGTTGCGGCCGCAGAGCGGGTTACGCATGATATTGAGCGCTGGAGCTAACAGCACGTCGACACCATACTCCTTCACCTCCTCGCCAATGGCCTGACCCACCTCCTCCACCAACTTCGTGTTCCACGTTGACGCCAGCAGCGTGCCGATGGGGAAATGGGTGCAATAATACGTAGCAGAATCCCCCTCACGAGTAGCATCGATACGCAGTCCGGCAGGACCGTCGGCCAATACCACGGCGGGAATGCCCAGCGAGTCAAGGGGATAGGTGGTACCCGCAGCTCCAGGCACCAGGCTCTTTGTAGCTCCGATGACAGCATTGTCACCGCTGAAGCCTTCCATACCCACACCAATGACGAAGTGCGCCTTGTCCTCGAGTGATAACTTACTAATCACCTCCTGCTGGTCGATGCTCTTCTGAGCCACCTTGTCAGCAGACGTACAGCCAACCATCAGTGCGGCCGCTGCTACAATAAATAATGCGGATTTCTTCATAAGACTTTACTTGAATAATAGCGGGGTGAATTCGGAAAGGTAGATGCGCCAGTTGCGCCAGATGTGACCGCCGTCGGTCTCGAGGTAGGTGTATTTGTGCTTCTTCGAGTCGAGATAGGCGCGCAGGTCGTTGTTGTTCTTGATGAGGAAATCGGTCTTGCCGATACCTATCCAGAAGAGGTTGGGCTTCTTGGCAAAGAGACCGTCAATCTTTCCGTTGCGGTCGGCATAGATTTCCGGATGGCCGTTGGGGTCGGGCTGCTGCTGGTCGACGGCGGCAGAGAACAGGCCGATGTAGCCGAACAGGTCAGGATTGTTGATGGAAATGAAGAGGCTATGGAAACCACCCATCGACAGACCGGCAATGGCGCGGTGGGCCTTATCCTTCTTGACGCGATAGGTCTTCTCGATGAACTTCACCACGTCGGGGAAGGCGGTCTCAAACGAGCCCTCCATGGTCTTTGGCAGCATCATCGTCGGCACGCGGAATCCCTCGCTGGTCTCGCCCGGACAAGCCTCCTGCGAGATGTTGCCGTTGGTCATGACCACCAGCATCGGCTCGGCCTTGCCCTGCGCGATGAGGTTGTCCAGAATTTGTGCGGCACGACCGAGTTCGCTCCAGGCATTCTCGTCGCCGCCGATGCCATGCAACAGGTAGAGCACAGGATACTGCTTGCCGCTGGTCTCGTAGCCCGCGGGAGTATATACCGTCAGGCGACGCGTCAGATTGGCCGTGGGACTCTCGTACCACACTTTGCTGACGGTGCCGTGAGCCACCTTGTTGACTTTATACAAATCTGCGCGGGCGTCACCGCCAATGAGCAACACACTGAACAGATTGTTGATGTCGCGGATATTGTATACGTTCAGCGGGTCGATGATCTTCACACCGTCCACTATCATATTATAGGTATAGAGTTCTGGCTTTAGGGGTGCGGTGGTGTAGCTCCACACGCCCTTGTCGTCCTTTACGAGATCTACCACGCCCGGCATGTCGTACGTGTTGCCTTGGTACTCTACCTTGTTTGGAGGCAACATGTCGCCGGTAATCTGCACCTTCTGAGCCTCTGGCGCAATCAAATTAAATGTCACGGAATTATCTGCATGCACATCAGGTGAAGCCACCTGTGGTCCCTGTCCCCAGTTCAGATTCTGCTGGGCCATCGCTGCCATACTCACTAAGCAGAGGGCAGCCATAACGAATAGTTTTTTCATTCTCTTGCTTGTTTTAGTTATTATAGTGCTGCAAATATACGCATTTTTTTTGATAATCCAAACATTCTCACGCATATTTCTATGCCGAATGAAAAATATTTCGTAACTTCGCCGCGGAATTCTATGAAATTATGATTAAACTTAAATCGATATGAGAAAACTATTATTAGTAACCGCCATCCTGATGGCCAACGTAATGATGATGAATGGAGCAAAAGTAAAAGTGACAGTAGACCGCGTGGATCCCACCGACTGGTATGTGGGTATGAAAAATCCTTCGTTGCAGTTGATGGTTTACGGCAAGAACATTGCCAGCGTAAAAGATGTAACGACAGATTATCCAGGAGTGGTCATCGACAGCATTGTAAGACTGGAGTCGCCAAACTACCTGTTGGTGTATCTGAGCCTACGTGATGCGCAGCCGGGTACGATGACATTGAAGTTGGACAAACTAACAGTCAACTATCTGTTGAAGCAGCGCGAGATGGCTGGTTCGAAGCGCATGGGATTTACCAATGCCGACGTGCTCTATATGCTTATGCCCGACCGTTTTGCACAGGGTGCAGGGCATAATCCGCAGGTGGCGGGAATGCGAACGTATAAGGAAGACCGTACGCAGCCCTCGTTGCGACACGGTGGCGACCTGAACGGCATTCGCGAACATCTGGACTATTTCAACGAGCTGGGCGTGACGGCACTGTGGTTGACACCTGTGCTGGAGAACGACTCACCGGACGACGAACGCGGCTATTCCACATATCACGGCTATGCCACGACGGACTACTATCGTGTGGACCCGCGATTCGGCACGAACGAGGACTATCGCCGGCTGTGTGACGAGGCTCATGCAAAGGGACTGAAGGTGGTGATGGACATGATTTTCAACCACTCGGGCTTCGAGCATCCTTGGACGCAGGACATGCCGACGAAAGATTGGCTGAACCTGCCCGAATGGCTGAAAGAATCGCAGGGAACGAGTAACCCGACAGGAACCAGTTTCCAGCAGACGAGTTACAAGCTGACGCCCGTCAAGGATCCCTACGCTTCGCAGGTCGATCTGCGCGAGACTGTGGACGGTTGGTTCGTGCCCACCATGCCCGACCTGAACCAGCGCAACCCACACGTGATGACCTATCTTATCCAGAACTCCAAGTGGTGGATAGAGACCATCGGTATCGACGGCATCCGCATGGACACCTATCCCTATGCCGATGCCAAGGGTATGGCACGTTGGATGAAGGAGCTCGACGAGGAATACCCCAACTTCAACACCGTTGGTGAGACGTGGGTCACGGAGCCTGCCTATACCGCCGCGTGGCAGAAGGACTCGAAGCTGTCAAAGGACAACTCGTATCTGAAGACCGTTATGGATTTCTCGTTTTTCGAAAAGCTGTCGCAGGCCAAGAATGAGGAAACCGATGCGTGGTGGCAGGGCCTGAACCGACTGTATAACTCGTTTGTCTACGACTATCTCTATGAAGACCCTGACCACGTGATGGCCTTCGTTGACAATCACGACACCGACCGCTTCCTGGGCAATGGCCGCGACTCGCTGATGCTGAAACAGGCACTGGCGTTGCTGATGACCGTTCGTCGCATTCCGCAGATGTATTATGGTACGGAAATCATGATGAACGGTACGAAGGAGGTGACAGACGGCAACGTACGCAAGGACTTCCCTGGCGGATTCCCTGGCGACCAGAACAATGCTTTTACCCGCGAGGGACGCACGCAGGCCCAGCAGCAGATGTGGCAGTGGACCAGTCGTCTGCTCCATTGGCGCAAAGGCAACGAGGTGATTACCAAAGGCAAGATGACGCAGTTTATCCCCTTCAACGGCATCTACGTCATTGCCCGCCAGTATCAGGGTCGTACGGCACTCACCATCCTCAACGGCACCACCCGTCCTGCCACGATGGAGGTGAAGCGCTACGCTGAGGTCATCGGAAAGGCTACTCGCGTGAAAGACATTCTCACTGGCCGTTATTACGACCTCTCCACCGACCTCCAGCTCCGTCCCCGCCAGTCGCTGATACTGGAGTATTAAAGCCAAACCAGTCCTAACGACCGATTTGGGTTAAAAAAATCATCCGCACCAACCTGAAATGTTTCAGACTGGTGCGGATTAATATGAATGCAGACAGGTTGATTATCTAATGAATAACAGTTCACGATACTTCGGCAGGGGCCAGAGTGCGTCGTCAACGATGAGTTCAAGCTTGTCAATCTCGTAACGGATGCTGTCGAGCTTGGGCTCTACCTTATCGTGGTAGGCGATGGCTTTGTCATGCTCGTCGTCAATCTTGTTGGCCAGTTTACGGGCATTTACCAAATCCTCTACACCCTTCTCGATAGCTGAGGTACGCTCGGCAATCTCCTCGATAATCTTGATATTGCGGGCACTGAGCTTCTCGGCCTTGTCGACAGGGAAGATGGTAGCCATATTCTCGACGTTCTTCAGCAACTGACTCTGGTAGTGGGTAGCAACAGGAATGATATGGTTCATTGACAGGTCGCCCAGCACACGGGCCTCAATCTGAATCTTCTTGGTGTAGGTTTCCCACTTCACCTCGTTGCGGGCCTCCAATTCCTTCTTCGTCATCACACCCAGACTCTCGAACATGTCGATGCTCTCCTTGTCGAGGTAGCGCTCAAAGATCTTCGGGCAGCTCTTCTCAACGTCCAGGCCGCGCTTTTCAGCCTCGATGACCCACTCGTCAGAGTAGCCGTTGCCGTCGAAGCGGATGGGCTTACAGGTCTTGATATCTTCGCGCAGCACGTCGATGATGGCGTGGAACGTAGCGCTGTGACCAGTACCGGCAAGTTTCTTCTCCAATTCAGGAATCTTGGCATCAACACGCTTCTTGAAGTCAACGAGGGCCTCGGCGACGGCGCTGTTCAGGGCAATCATGGCACTGGCACAGTTGGCCTCAGAACCTACGGCACGGAACTCGAAACGGTTACCCGTAAAGGCGAACGGCGACGTGCGGTTGCGGTCGGTATTGTCGATCAGCAGCTCAGGGATCTCAGGGATATCCATCTTCAGACCCTGCTTGCCAGCCATGGCGAGGATATCGTCTACGTCGGCCTTCTCAATGTGGTCGAGCAGTTCGCTGACCTGTTTGCCAAGGAACGAGGAAACAATAGCTGGCGGAGCCTCGTTGGCACCCAGACGGTGGGCGTTAGTAGCACTCATGATCGAGGCCTTCAGCAGACCGTTGTGTTTGTAAACACCCATCAGCGTCTCAACGATGAACGTAGCGAAGCGCAGGTTCTGCTCGGCGGTCTTGCCAGGAGCGTGCAGCAGCACACCAGTATCTGTGGAGAGCGACCAGTTGTTATGCTTACCAGAACCATTGATTCCAGCGAAGGGCTTTTCGTGCAACAACACGCGGAAACCGTGCTTGCGGGCCACCTTCTTCATCAGCGACATCAGCATCATGTTGTGGTCGACGGCCAGATTGGTCTCCTCGAAAATAGGCGCCAGCTCAAACTGGTTGGGAGCCACCTCGTTATGACGCGTCTTACAGGGCACGCCGAGTTCCAAAGCCTGAATCTCGAGGTCGCGCATAAAGGCAGCGACGCGCTCAGGAATGGCACCGAAGTAGTGGTCATCCATCTGCTGGTTCTTGGCTGAGTCGTGGCCCATCAGCGTACGACCTGTCAACAGCAGGTCAGGACGTGCGGCATAAAGGCCTTCATCCACGAGGAAATATTCCTGTTCCCAACCGAGGTTCGAAGTCACCTTCTTTACGGCAGGATCGAAATAGTGGCATACATCCACGGCAGCCACATTTACTGCATGCAGGGCGCGCAGCAGAGGAGCCTTATAGTCGAGAGCCTCACCGCTGTAAGAAATGAATACGGTGGGGATACACAGGGTGTCATCAATAATAAATACAGGTGATGTCGGGTCCCAGGCAGAATAGCCACGTGCCTCGAAGGTCGAGCGAATACCACCAGAAGGGAACGATGAGGCGTCAGGCTCCTGCTGAACGAGCAGTTTACCAGTGAACTCTTCTACCATACCACCCTTGCCGTCGTGCTCAATGAATGAGTCGTGCTTCTCGGCAGTACCTTCTGTCAATGGCTGGAACCAGTGGGTATAGTGTGTCACACCATTTTCTATGGCCCACTGCTTCATACCAGCAGCCACAGCATCGGCAATGTCACGATCCAGACGGGCACCGTTGTCCATCACGTCAATCATCTTTTCATATACCTGTTTCGGCAGGTACTTATACATTTTCTCACGATTGAAGACCTTCTTACCAAAATACTCGTAAGGTCTCTCACTTGGTGTTTTTACGTCGAGGGGCTTTTTCTTGAATGCCTCACCGACAACCTGAAATCTTAATGCTTCCATAATCTTTTTACTTTTGGTTACACTTTGTTCGTTTACGGCTGCAAAGGTACGACGATTTGTAAGAAAGAAAATGGATTTTATTGCATTTTGTTTGCAAAAACAGATGTCAAATGACAAATTGTAAAGTAAACATGTTTTATGCGTGTCAGTTTGCTATCACTTTGTATGAAAAACCAATCTTTTTGTTACAAAGTGTCATTTATACAATAATCTGTGAATAAAATACCAACAAAATACATGCTTACCAGCTCTTTTTGTAGTACCTTTGCAGCCGAAATCAGACATTATATATATATATATATTAAATAATAATTATGGCAAGAAAAAAGATGGATAACATGGGACTCTACCAACCAAGCAATGAGCATGATGCTTGTGGCGTGGGTATGGTGGTAAATATCCACGGAGGAAAAAGTCATGAATTGGTGGACAATGCACTAAAGGTGCTGGAAAACATGGAGCATCGTGGAGCTGAGACTCGCGACAAAACTGGCGACGGTGCTGGTATCATGGTACAGATTCCACATGAGTTTATTCTGTTGCAGGGCATTCCTGTGCCTGAGAAAGGTAAGTATGGTACAGGATTGGTATTTCTGCCTAAAGACGAGAAGGCCCAGCAGGAGATTCTGAGTGTGATGATCGAGGAGATAGAGCGCGAGGGACTGACGCTGATGCATTTGCGAACTGTGCCTACTAATCCTGAGGTGCTTGGTGCGGCTGCCCGCGAAGTGGAGCCTGACATCAAGCAGATTTTTGTAACTGGTATATCGGATGAGGATGTGCCAGTGTTCGAGCGTATATTATATAAGGTACGCAAGCGTATAGAGAATCGTATCGACAACGACGACTTCTATATCTGCTCACTGTCGAACAAGAATATTATCTACAAGGGAATGCTGACCAGCGGACAACTGCGCCGCTATTTCCCTGACCTGTCGAATGACTACTTTACAAGCGGACTGGCACTGGTGCACTCTCGCTTTAGTACTAACACATTCCCAAAGTGGAAGTTGGCCCAGCCGTTCCGACTGCTGGCTCACAATGGAGAGATCAATACCATACGTGGTAACCGCGGCTGGATGAAGGCTCGCGAGAGCGTGCTGAATAGCGAGGCTCTTGGCGACATTAAGGACCTGCGCCCAATAGTACAGGACGGAATGAGCGACTCGGCCTCGTTGGATAACGTATTCGAGTTCCTGATGCTGAGCGGACTCTCATTGCCACAGGCGATGGCCATTCTGGTACCTGAGAGCTTTAATGACAAGAATCCTATCAGCGAGGATTTGAAAGCATTTTATGAGTATCACTCTATCCTGATGGAGCCTTGGGACGGTCCTGCTGCTCTGCTGTTTAGCGATGGTCGCTATGCTGGCGGAATGCTCGACAGAAATGGTCTGCGCCCAAGCCGTTATACCATTACAAAGAGCGGTATGATGGTGGTAGCCAGTGAGGTTGGCGTGATGGACTTCGAGCCAAGCGATGTTGTATCGAAGGGCCGTCTGCAGCCAGGAAAGATTCTGCTGATTGATACTCAGGAGGGTAAGATATACTACGACGGCGAGATTAAGGAGAAGTTGGCCAAGGCCCATCCTTATCGCGAGTGGCTAAACGAGAACCGCGTACAGCTGGAGAAGTTAAAGAGCGGACGTAAGGTGGATAACGGCGTGAGCAATCTCAACGCTAAGCTGGTGACATTCGGCTTCGGCCAGGAGGATATCGACAAGACTATCATCCCTATGGCCACAGCAGGACAGGAGCCTGTAGCTGCGATGGGTAACGATACACCACTAGCTGTCATCTCAGACCGTCCACAGGTGCTGTTCAACTACTTCCGTCAGCAGTTTGCACAGGTTACCAATCCTGCCATCGACCCCATCCGCGAGGAACTCGTGATGTCACTGACAGAGTATATCGGCGCCGTAGGAACCAACATTCTTACGCCCGATGCATCGAACTGTAAAATGGTACGTTTGCCGCAGCCAGTTTTAACCAACACACAACTTGATATATTATGCAACATCCGCTACAAGGGCTTCAATACCAAGAAGTTGCCTATCCTCTTTGAGATGTCGAAGGGTGAGGAAGGTCTGCGTAAGGCGCTCGACGACCTGTGCCATCAGGCTGAAGCCTGTGTAGACGAAGGTGTAAACTACATTATTCTGAGCGACCGCGACCTGGACGATACGCATGCCGCCATCCCTTCGTTATTGGCTGTTTCTGCCGTTCACCACTATCTGATTAGCGTAGGAAAGCGCGTACAGACAGCTCTGATCGTTGAGAGCGGCGAGATTCGCGAGGTAATGCATGCAGCCTTGCTGCTGGGCTACGGTGCTAGCGCCCTATGTCCTTATATGACGTTTGCCGTACTGGATGATCTGGTGAAGAAGCATAAGATCCAAGAGGAGTATGCTACTGCCGAGAAAAACTACATCAAGGCTGTAGACAAGGGCTTGAAGAAGATTATGTCGAAGATGGGTATCTCGACTATCCGCTCATATCGCGGTGCAAAGATTTTCGAAAGCATCGGACTGAGCGAAGACCTGCTGCATCGCTACTTCGGCACCGAGGTGAGCACCATCGGAGGTGTAGGCCTTAAGGAGATTGCCCGCGATGCCATTGCGCTGCACGAGGCTGCCAAGGAGCAGACATTGCTGCAGAATCAGGGTCAGTTTGCTTGGCGCAAGGATGGTATCAAGCATGCATGGAACCCAGAGACTATCGCTAAGCTGCAGCTGGCTACCTGTCAGGGCAACTACGATAAGTTTAAGGATTGGGCAAAGATTGTTGACGAGAAAGAGAACCCCATCTTTATCCGCGACTTCTTTGGATTTAAGAAGGCTGCCAAACCAACTCCTATCGACGAGGTTGAGCCCGTCGAGAGCATCGTTAAGCACTTCGTAACAGGTGCTATGTCGTTTGGCGCTTTGAGCATCGAGGCCCACGAGGCTTTGGCACTAGCCATGAACAAACTGGGTGCACGCAGTAACACTGGTGAGGGTGGTGAGGACAACGCTCGCTACCACTCGGAGGTGGACGGTGTAAGCCTGAGCTCGAAGACCAAGCAGATTGCCAGTGGACGTTTCGGTGTAACCGCCGAGTACTTGGTGAATGCAGAGGAGATACAGATTAAGGTGGCACAGGGTGCTAAACCTGGTGAGGGCGGACAGCTGCCTGGATTTAAGGTTAACGAGATTATCGCCAAGACGCGTAACGCCATCCCCGGTATCTCGCTCATCTCGCCTCCACCTCATCACGATATCTACAGTATCGAGGATCTGGCACAGCTCATCTTCGACCTGAAGAATATCAATCCCACAGCTGCCGTCAGCGTAAAGCTGGTAGCCGAGAGCGGCGTAGGAACCATTGCGGCTGGTGTGGCTAAGGCCAAGGCCGACCTGATTGTCATCTCGGGTGCCGAGGGTGGTACGGGTGCAAGCCCTGCATCAAGTATGCGATTTGCAGGTATCAGTCCTGAGATCGGACTGGCCGAGACCCAGCAGACGCTGGTGATGAACGGATTGCGAAACCAGGTTCGCCTGCAGACCGACGGACAGTTGAAGACTGCCAAGGACGTGATTATCATGGCGATGCTTGGTGCCGACGAGTTCTCGTTCGGAACACTGCCACTGATTGTGCTGGGCTGTGTGATGATGCGTAAGTGTAATACGAATACCTGTCCGATGGGTGTGGCTACACAGAACCCCGAGCTGCGTAAGCACTTCGAGGGACGCGCCGAGTATGTGGTAAACTTCTTCACCTTCCTGGCTGAACAAGTGCGCGAATACCTCAGTGAGATTGGCGTTCATAGTCTGAAAGAAATTATCGGACACACAGAGCTCATTGACGTTCGTGTGCTCGACGGTTCTCTGACCAACAGGTCAGAGTGTGGCACGCAATCTGCCGTCGAGAAATGGAAGACCATCGACTTTGCCCGCTTGCTGCACAAGCCTGAGACAGACAAGGCCCTGTACTGGGACCGTGGCGCATTCACAAAGGTGACAGGCGTGAAGGACGAGGAGATCATCAAGGCAGCCGCAAAGGCCATCAACGACGGCGAAGAGGTGACGCTCGACTACGCTATCAAGAATACTGATCGTGCCGTGGGTACCATGCTGAGTGGTGTGATTGCCCAGAAATACGGCGAGGAAGGCCTGCCCGACGGAACCATCAAGATCAAGTTCAAGGGTTCGGCTGGCCAGTCGTTCGGCGCCTTTGCCGTGAAGGGACTGGACTTGCGCCTGGAGGGCGAGACCAACGACTACTTCGGTAAGGGTCTCTCCGGCGGTCGAATCTCTATTCTGCCTCCTGCACGTCGCAGCGACGACTTCCGCGCCGAGGACAACATCATCGCCGGCAACACTGGTCTCTACGGCGCGACCTCCGGCGAGCTCTATATCAACGGTAAGGTGGGCGAGCGTTTCGGCGTGCGCAACTCTGGAGCCATCGCTGTCATCGAGGGTGCGGGTGACCACTGCTGCGAGTACATGACCGGCGGACGCGTGGTCGTGCTGGGCAAGACAGGCCGCAACTTTGCCGCGGGTATGAGTGGTGGTGTGGCCTATGTTTACGACCCCGACCACACGTTCGACTACTTCTGCAACATGGACATGGTCGAGCTCTCGCTGGTTGAGGATTCCGTCTCCCGCAAGGAACTGCTCGAACTCATCCGTCAGCACTACCTGCACACGGGTTCGGCCCTCGCAGGTCGCATGCTCGACGACTGGCATCGCTACATCGAGGACTTCATTCAGGTAGTACCCATCGAGTACAAACGTGTGCTCGAAGAGGAGAAGATGAAGAAGCTCCACGAGAAGATTGCCGACATCCAGCGTGACTACTGATTTATTTGACAATTGGACAATTTACGATTAGACAATTGAGCAAGAAACATAGTAAAATAGTGAAATAGTAAAATAGTCAAATATAGCTATGGGAAATCCAAAAGCATTTTTAGAGATACACCGCCAAGAGGCGGGTTACCGTCCGATTCACGATAGAATCCACGATTTTGGCGAGGTAGAGCAGACACTCAACACTCGCGAACGCAAACTGCAGGCAAGCCGCTGCATGGACTGCGGCGTGCCTTTCTGCCACTGGGCCTGTCCGCTGGGCAACAAAGCGCCCGAATGGAATGACGCGCTATATAAAGGCGACTGGGAGCTGGCCTATAAGCTCCTGACGTCTACCAACCCCTTCCCCGAGTTCACAGGTCGCATCTGCCCTGCATTGTGCGAAAAAGCCTGCGTGCTAAACCGTTTCAACCACGAGCCGACCACCAACCGCGAGGACGAGTGCGCCATCATTGAGATGGCTTTCCAAGAGGGCTTTATCGTGCCCCGCACCGATATCAAGCGCAATGGTAAGAAGGTGGCTGTGATTGGTGCTGGCCCTGCCGGACTGGCTGCCGCCAACGACTTGAACCAGATGGGCTATACCGTCACCGTCTTCGAGAAAAATGAGGCCGCAGGCGGTCTGCTCCGTTACGGCATTCCTAACTTTAAACTGAACAAGGCCGTCATTGATCGCCGTATTAAAGTATTGGAGGCCGAGGGCATTGAGTTCAAGTACGGAGCAGAGATTTCTCTCACCTCTCACCTCTCACCTCTCACCTCTGATTACGACGCCGTCGTCATCGCCACCGGCACCCCTGTGGCCCGCGACCTCAAGGCCCCTGGCCGCGAACTCAAGGGCGTACACTTCGCCCTCGAGCTCCTCTCCCAGCAGAACCGAGTGCTGGCCGGCATGGAGTTCTCGAAGGATGAGCGCATCACAGCCAAGGGCAAGGACGTCCTCGTCATCGGCGGCGGTGATACCGGCTCCGACTGCATCGGCACCGCCCACCGTCAGGGCTGCAAGTCCGTCACGCAGATTGAGATTATGCCCAAGCCCGTCGAGGGCCCAGAGGATCCGCAGAACCCCTGGCCAGAGTGGCCCCGCACTCTCAAAACCACCTCAAGTCACGAGGAAGGCTGCACCCGCCGCTGGAACATCAACACCCTGGAGTTCCTGGGCAAGGATGGTAAACTCACCGGTGTCCGCATCCAGCCCATCGACTGGAAGCCTAATCCCGAGGGCGGTCGTCCCATCATGGTCGAGGCCGGAGAGCCTGAGGTCATCAAGGCCGAGCTCGTACTCCTCGCTATGGGCTTCCTGAAGCCAGAGCACCCCGAGTACCCGAAGAACGTCTTCGTCTGTGGCGACTCCGCCAACGGTGCCTCGCTCGTTGTTCGCGCTATGGCCAGTGGTCGTCAGACCGCTCAGAAGGTCGCCGCATTCCTTGAGCGTTAACAATCAACCATCTCTCTATATAAATAATCCCTGAATCCTTCGTGATATCAGGGATTTTTTGTATCTTTGCCAACGATTAACGACAAGAAGCAATGGCAAAGACTATAAATATCCTTGGGTGGCTGGCGATCGTCCTCGCCACGGCGACGGAAAGCATGGCGCAGACCCTGCACTACAACAGTCCCGCCACGTATTTCGAGGAGGCGCTGGTCATTGGCAATGGCACCATGGGCGGCATCGTCTATGGCGGCACCAGTCAGGACCGCATCTCGCTCAACGATATCACGCTATGGACGGGCGAGCCGTGCAACATGAACGTCTATTCGCCCGATGCCCACAAGACCATCCCCGCCATCCGCGAGGCGCTCAGCAAGGGCGACTACCGCGAGGCCGACCGTCTGCAGCGCGACGTGCAGGGGCACTTCTCGCAGAACTATCAGCCGTTGGGACAGCTCGTCATCACGTATCTCGACACCGCGGAGGTCGTCACCGACTATCGCCGCTGGCTCGACATCGGTGACGCCACGGCTCACACCACCTACAAGCGTGGCAAATACCGTTACACCACGGAGTACCTGGCGTCGCATCCCGACTCCGGACTGGTCGTCCGCATCACCACCAATCACCCCAACGGCATCCATGCGCGACTGTCGCTAAGTTGTCAGTTGCGCCACACCACGACGGCCAACGGTCAGACACTCACCACCGACGGCTACGCGGGCTATGCCTCGCTGCCCAGCTATTACGACGCCAAGGAAAAGTTCGCCTACGACCCCGAGCGCGGCATCCACTTCCGCACCAAGGTTCAGGTAAATGCCAAGAAGGTCAAGGCCGAGGGGGATGCGCTGCTCGTGGATGGCGCCAAGGAGGTGATGCTCTACATCGTTGATGCCACCTCGTTTAACGGCTATGACAAGGACCCCGTGAAACAAGGGAAGCCGTACCAGCAACTGGCCGACGCACGCCTGCGTCACCTTGTCAACATCCCCTACAAGACCATCAGGCAGCGCCACGTCAAGGACTACCAGTCGCTCTACAACCGTGTCAAGTTGTCATTAGGCAGTAGTACCGACAAGCGTCCTACCGACGCCCAGCTCCGTGCCTACGACGATGAGTCACTCTTTAATCCCGACCTTGAAGCCCTCTATTTCCAGTACGGCCGCTACCTGCTCATCAGCTGCTCGCGCACGCCCAATGTACCTGCCAACCTACAGGGTCTGTGGAACGAGAGCATCCTGCCGCCCTGGTCGTGCAACTACACCAGCAACATCAACGTAGAGGAAAACTACTGGCCTGCCGAAACGGCTGCGCTACCCGAGATGCACCAGTCGCTCTTTACCTTTATGAAGGAACTGCAGGGCTCTGGTGAACTTACCGCCAAGGCCTACTACGGCGTCAACCGCGGCTGGTGCCTGGCCCATAACACGGACATCTGGGCCATGACCTGTCCTGTCGGTCTGCACACGGGCGACCCCATGTGGGCCAACTGGAATATGGGTGGTGCCTGGCTCGCCACGCATATCTGGGAACACTATACCTTCACGCTCGACAAGGATTTTTTACGCGAATATTTTCCGGTTCTCAAAGGCGCCGCCGAGTTCTGTCTGGGATGGCTGGTGCCCCTCTCCGACTTCACCCCTCAGACATCATCCATCAGCCCTCAGACATCAGCCATCGACTATCTCATCACCGCCCCCGCCACCTCACCCGAGAACTCCTTCGTCACCCCCGACGGTTATCACGGTCGCACCTGTTTCGGTGGCTTTGCCGACATCGCCATGATTCGCGAATGCCTCAGCGATGCCCGCGACGCCGTCAGTGTGCTCGGCGATTCCGTCGCCGAGTCCTCCTTCGTCGCCGAGGTCAACGCCGCCCTTGCCCGCTTGCATCCATATAAGATTGGGCATAAAGGCAACTTGCAGGAGTGGTTCTACGACTGGGACGACGAGGACCCCCACCATCGTCATCAGAGTCACCTCTTCGGCGTCTACCCTGGCCATCACCTTGACGACGGCACGAACACCAAGGAGGCTATCCACCGCGCCGCCTCGCGCACCCTTGAACTCAAGGGCGACCAGACCACAGGCTGGAGCACTGGCTGGCGCGTTAACCTTTATGCCCGACTGCACGACGCCAAGAACGCCTATCATATCTACCGCAAACTGCTCAGCTACGTCAGTCCCGACGGCTATCGCGGTCCTGATGCCCGTCGTGGCGGCGGCACCTATCCCAACCTGCTCGACGCCCACTCGCCGTTCCAGATTGACGGTAACTTCGGCGGTTGTGCCGGTGTCATCGAGATGCTCATACAGAGTGAATACACTGTGTGTGAGGGTTCTCCCGTTACTACCATCGAACTCCTCCCCGCCCTACCCGACAACTGGAAGGATGGTTCCGTTAGCGGCATACGGGCCCGTGGCGGCATCACAGTCGATATGACGTGGAAGGACAAACAGGTCACCAGACTTACCCTCACCGCCCAACAACCCTGCACGGTGATGCTGTTCATGAATGGAGAACAGAAAATCGTGAAGTTGAAGAAAGGACGTTTCGTTATGACTAACCCCAAAAAGTGAACGGAGTATTGACAAAGAAGACAATGGAAAAACATAGAGTATCTTATCTGAACACAGAAAATATCGCGCGCAGCAGGGATGGCGTGGAATATCACCCATTGCGTCCCTTCCTGCCTGAGAATGCGAAAGTGCTGTTTTTAGGCAGTTTCCCGCCTCAGCGAAAACGGTGGTGCATGGATTTTTATTATCCGAACTTTATCAACGACCACTGGCGCATCGAGGGTCAGATATTCTTTGGCGACAAGAACCATTTTGTGGACCTCGAAGCCAAGCGCTTCAAGATTGACGAAATCATTGCCTTTTGCCAAGAAAAAGGCCTCGCATTCTTCGACACCTCAACAGCTATCCGTCGCCTACAAGACAATGCCTCCGACAAATTCCTTGAGGTGGTGGAGCCAACCAACATCCCCGCCTTGCTCCAACAACTGCCACATCTCCGTGCCATCGTCACCACTGGCGAGAAAGCCACAGAAACCATCTGCGCCTCGCTCGGCATTACCACTATTCCCAAAGTCAACACTTTTGTAACTACTCCCCTCGCCATTCGGAGAGGGGTTGGGGGTGAGGCTCTCCTCCTCTATCGCCTCCCCTCCTCCTCTCGCGCCTACCCCTTGTCTTTCGACAAAAAGGTCGACGCCTATCGTCAAGTACTCAAGTTTTTATTATGAAGAAATACTACATCACCATTCTCCTCGCCCTCGTCGCACTGACAGGATGGACGCAGGTTAATCCCACCATTGCCCTGCTCGGCTCGTGGTCGGGCAAATTGAACGTCGGCGCCGTGTCGCTGACGTTGGTACTCCATCTGGAACAAACCGACGGCTATGTGACAGCATCGTTAGACAGTCCCGACCAAGGTGCGAAGGGCATTCCCGCCTTCTCCAAGGTCGGCATCCTCGGTCACAGCGAGGGCGGACTTATCGCTTTCATGCTCGCTGCTAAGAAACAGACTGATTTCATCGTCTCGCTGGCGGGCCCTGGTGTCAAGGGCGACACTCTTCTGGTGGCACAGGGTAACCGCATCCTGTCGCTATCAGGAATGCCTGCCAACATGACCGTCGAGAAATACCGCCAGCAGGACGCCGTCCAGCAGATGCCTTGGCTGAAATGGTTCATCGACTACGACCCGTCGGCCGACATCGCTGCGACGCGCTGTCCCGTCTTCGCCCTCAATGGCGATCGCGACTGTCAGGTCATCTCTTCGCAAAACCTCACAGCTATCGAGCGTCTGCTGCCGAAGTCAAAACAACATCTCATCAAGGAATACCCTGGCCTGAACCACCTCTTCCAGCATTGCACAACGGGCCTCGTCGCCGAGTACTCACAGATAGAGGAAACCATCTCACCCGAAGTCCTCAGCGACATCGCTAATTGGATTAACAGTTTGAAATAAAGAACTATGGCAAGCAATACCGATTTTGTACAGTACATCGCCGACCAGTGTAGCGGTGCGGGCGAGATAATAGTTAAGAAGATGTTCGGCGACTACGGCATCTACTGTGATGGAAAAATCTTCGGACTCATCTGCGACGACTGCTTCTATCTGAAACCCACGGATGCCGTCCGGCCGCTGTTGCGCGTCGTCGATATGCGTCCTCCTTACGACGGCGCCAAGGACTACTTTTACATTGCCGATGTCGACGACCGCGACTACGTCTCGCAACTCGTCAGCGAGACGTGCAAGGCCCTGCCAGAGCCGAAGCCGAAAAAGAAGCGTTAACCCTCGTTACCGTTCGATAACAATAATAATGCGGCGGTAGGCGACGAGGTGGAAGGGACCGTCGTCGTGGACTTCGCAGATGAGGTGGATGGTGTCGCTCTTCGTGTCTGCGGGAATGCGAAGGGTTGCTATCGGCTGGTCAAACTGGTCAATCGTCACTTTTGTTCTGCCAATCTCCGGCTGTTGCCACCAAAGGAAGGTGAGGGCGTCACCATCCGGGTCACTTGACTTCGAAGCATCAAGGCGGATGGTATCGCCAGCCTTGGCGGTGGTGCGGAGAGGGGCGACGGAGGAAATGTTCTTGACGGGAGAAGCGTCAAGCACACGGATTGCAACCTGCGGATTGTGGTTGCCCTTTCCCTCGGCGGCCCATTGCATACGAGCGCAGAAGTCGTTGAGTTCATCGGGATAGAAACGACGTTTGTAGCCCACGCTGATGCTGCGCACAGGCTCCTGCCATGAGGTCCAAGCGGTGGTGAGCGAGTCGGCACAGAGGCCACGCTCATGATAGCCCGCCCAGCCGCATTGATGCGGGTCTTCAGGATTGTTCAGTCCGTTTGGCATCACGTAGAGGAAACTCGGCGTATCGCCCTCTACGCCCCATTTATACGTGGGATATTCCTTGCCCAGCGCGCCCTTGCCCTGAATCATGTTCTGATGCTGCTGCCAGTGGCGCTTGCCCAATTCGCACTGCTCCTGCCAAGCGCCCTCGTCCCAGATAAACTGCAGGACGCCCTGAAAGTCCTTTCGCAGCCACATGTGTGAACTGTAGGCACGTTTCATCCTCATGCTGTACTGCATATCCTGGTCGGTGATGGTGAAGAGACGGAACTTGCTAACGAACTTTTTCACTTCGTCATCACTACGCGTCTGCTTCACGCGCCAGATGGCCTGCGCCAGCGTGTTGGCCCCACCCCATGCCGCTACGTAGATAGGCCGCGGGTCGTCCTCGTCAGCCAGTCGGATAAGCTTCCAACTGCCTGGCGAGTCGTTGCCATCGCCAACGGCCTTGATGCCACCATGAATGCTGCCCATGAAGGCACGCCCCTTGATATATTCGGCAGTGGGCCAGTAGCCTATGGGTTGCGGCCCAAACTCGGGTTCTAAAAAGAAGCCCTCTTGCCCAGAGCGTTTCATGAGATTGGGCACATCCTTTCGATAGGCCTCAATGACGCGCTGCAGATACTCGGCCCATTCCTGCGGATAGGGGTCGCAGTTCCAGCCGACGCTCGTTATCAATGCCTCGATTTCGAAGCAGTCGGCATAGGCCATCAGCCGCACCATCGACTCCATGTCGTCAGGCTCAACGTCAGCTGGTGCGATGTCCGTACATACCACTAATCGTGGCTTCAAATCACTCTTCGCTGCCCACACCGTTAACGGTATCAGGAGCAGCATACATATTATTGCTTTCTTCATCATCATATGACGTTAAAGTGTCGTAGGGCATTGAGGATGCCATCATCGTCGACGGAGGTAGTGACGTAGTCGGCCTGTTGTTTGAGGGCGTCGATGGCGTTGCCCATCGCGACACCGATGCCAGCCTGGAGAATCATCGAGGTGTCGTTGCCACCGTCGCCGAAGGCCATCGTGCGACTGGGGTCAAAGCCTTCGTGGCGAGCCATTGCCAGAATGCCCTTGCCCTTGTCGGCACCGTTGGCAGTGATGTCCGTAAACTCAGGATGCCAGCGACCTGATACGCATTGCGGCATGCGGGCCATCAGCACGGGCTCGTAGTCGGCAGGGAAGAACGCTGTCAACTGCAGAATGTCCTGCTGCAATACGACGTCCAACGGTGAGGCTTTGTCGAGGTTTTTTACGGCGAGCATCTGACGGAATATGCGGTCGACGTCGCCCTTGGGGTCAATGACCGCCACGTCCTGACGTCCAATGACGATGAGGCTGTTGCCTTTCTCCTGGCAATCCTCCACGCAGGTCATTACGTCGTCCTTGGGAATGGGTTGGCACGTGACCATCTCATTGCCCACATAGCACAGCGCGCCGTTGGTGGTGATATAGCCGTCGATGAGGTGCTCAATAGCCCCCAGATTGGTGATAATCAGTGGTGGACGGCCCGTCGCGATATACACGCGCGAACCATTGGCCTTGGCCTGCGTCAACGCAAAGATGGTCGACGCAGGAATCTCGTGCGTCTGGAAACTCACCAGTGTGCCGTCGATGTCAAAGAATAATGCGTATTTCTGTGTCACTTTTTAACTTTTTAATTTTTTAATTCTTTAATTTTTTAATTTTTCAATTCTTCTCCGTCATGTATTTCCAATAGCGGCGCGGCATGTCCTGCAACTGCTTGCGAGGGTTCATGCGTTCCTTGATGCAGATGGCCTTGAAGTACGTACGCCAGAGGTCCTGGAACAGTTGGTCGTTGTCGCTCAGCACCTCAGCATCCATCTTACCGTTTCTCAAATCGAAGGGCACAGCAGCCTCATCCTCGAACGTGACACGGATAGGCATATCACTCCCCTCGCCCATTGGAGAGGGGCCGGGGGTGAGGCTATAATAATAACCATAATGCCTCTTTGCATCATATATCAACCACGGCTGGTCGTTGAAGCGATCCTGAAAGTGGTCGATGATGATGGGCAGCACGTTGTGGTCTGGCGAGACGACAGCCAGATAAGTACCGTCCTTCGCTTTCTGAAAGCGGATGAACTGCTTCATCCGCAGTTGTTCGTGCAACACGCGACGGGCAATGTTCGTCACAGCCAGCACGTCGGCATCAGCGAAGTTCCGCGATATATCACCCTGACGGAACACCTTACATATATATAGGAATAGCGGCGTGTTCAGCTCACGCAGTTCCGACAGCCAACTGGCGGAAATCAGCCGCAGCGCCTCGCGCGTCAGTTTCTTCTCCAGTCCGGCCCACACGCGTCGTGCTTTCCCTTCGTCCGTCGTCACATGATAGGTATGGTCACAAAACAACGGCAGCGCGTCGCCCTCCGCCAGCAACTGCTCTGGTTGCTCCTTCAGTGCAAAAGCGTCGAACACCGCTGTCAGCAGCCCGTCCATCGTTCCGTCAAACACATATACCGTCATATTGATTGCGAAGGTACGAAAAAATAAGCAAAAAAGCAAAACAAAACTATCTTTTTTATTCCCAGTAAGGGAATGTTTTGTTCCCAGGCTGGGAATAATTAGTTCCCAGTATGGGAACAATTGGCGCCATTAAGTCTGCATTTTCGAGCAATAAACGTGCCTTATTGGTTCTGCGTCAATTTGGGTGGTGATTCCAGTCCCATTTCAAACCACTATAGAGTAGTTCTTTTGTGGCATGTATTTTAGTGGTAGTATTCTTGACCTTCAGCAAGATGCGCTTTAGTGGAGATATGTAAGCAAAGACAAAACAAAGAAGAAGCAGATCATCACCTTTGATGATGTTAATGCCTTTCTTCGGTGTTATCAGCTGCATTGTCCTTGAAGTCGAGGGAGAGTTGTTGTTCGGCAGCGGCGCGCTTTTGTTGCGCTTTGCTAATGAGCAGAGGACGGAGGCGCTCAGGACGCAGCTCGTTGATGCCGATAATGGGCTGGGAGAACTGGGAGGTGAGCTCGTTGCAGGTGATGAAGTACTTTGCCTTCTTCATGACCACGCCCATCTTCTTCAGGTCGAATGATGTGAGGCGGTTGAAGCGACGCGAGTTGACGATGAGCCAGGCGGACTTGGTGCCGAGACCAGGGACGCGCAGCAGCTGCTCGTAGTCGGCTGTATTGATATCGACAGGGAAGGCTTCAGGGTGGCGCAGGGCCCAAGCAAGTTTGGGGTCTACCTCGAGGTCGAGGTTCGCGTGCTGTTCATCAACGATTTCGTCGACCTTAAAGTGGTAGAAACGCAGTAGCCAGTCGGCTTGATACAATCGGTTCTCGCGCACCAATGGCGGCTGCTTGAGAATTGGCAGACGTGGGTCGTAGGTGTTCACGCTGACATAGCCGGAGTAATAGACGCGACGCATGGTAGGCTGCTGATACAGTGCATTGGACATTTTCAGAATGTCCAAATCGCTCTCCTTCGTGGCACCCACAATCATCTGGGTGGATTGACCCGCAGGTACAAAGCGTGGTGCATAGCGGTATTTCTTGCGGTCTTCCTTGTTCTCTAATACACCCTGCTGGATGAGTTTCATGGGCAGGAACACACTTTTGTGGTCCTTCTCAGGGGCGAGGAGTTTCAGCGATTTCTCCTTGGGTATCTCGATGTTCACGCTCATGCGGTCGGCATAGCGGCCTGCCTCGTTGAGCAGTTCTTGCGAACAGCCAGGGATGCTCTTCAAGTGGATGTAGCCGTTGAAACGATGAACGGTTCTGAGGTCGCGCGCAATGGCAGCCAGTCGTTCCATCGTGTAGTCAGGATTGCGCACAACGCCGCTCGACAGGAACAGGCCCTCGATATAGTTCCTGCGATAGAACTCCATCGTGATTTCCTCCAGTTCGCTGACAGAGAGCGTTGCCCGCTTGATGTCGTTGCTTCGACGATTGATGCAGTAGGCGCAGTCGTACATGCAGTAGTTGGTCAGCATCACCTTCAGCAACGAGATGCAGCGTCCGTCATCGGCAAACGAGTGGCAGATACCCACACCGCCAACAGTAGAGCCTACCATCCCCTGCTTACCTTTTCGCACAGTGCCACTCGACGAGCACGATACGTCGTACTTCGCCGACTCTGCGAGTATCCGCAGCTTTTCCATTGTCTGTTCTGTCAGCATATCGGGTGCAAAGATAAGACAAGGCTGTCCCAAAAGTCGAGACACCTTCAAATATTTAACATTCTTTATTACTCAAACATTTCCCAAATACACATATTTGATGCCTTCTTCCTCGGCTATTTGCTTAGCAGCTTTCAGCGTCGCAATGGGCGTGGGAGGAACGTCCTGCATCTTATAGCGAGGGAAGAAACGGCTGAAATGTAAAGGAGCCTCAGCGAGGCCGTTGTCTGCGAGCCAGCGACACATACGGCGAATCATATCGAGGTCGTCATTAACTGTTGGGATGACAAGGTTGGTGATTTCCACCCACACGCCAGCCTGCTTCATGGCGAGGATGGTGTCGAGGACGGGCTGCAGGTGTCCTCCGCTTACCTTATTATATATGTCGTCGCTAAACGACTTGAGGTCGACATTGGCAGCATCGAGGTAGGGCAAAAGGTCGGCCAACGGTTCCTGACAGACGTAGCCAGCTGTGACGAGGATGTTCCATAATCCTGCTTCATGCGCCAACCGCGCACAATCGATGATATATTCCAGATAGGTCAGTGGCTCAGTATAGGTGTAGGCGATGCCAGGACAGTGGTGCTTTAGGCAGAGTGCGACGACATCCTCAGGCGACAACTCGTAATGATTGACATCCGAGGGCGCAACCTGCGAAATATCGTGGTTCTGACAGTTCAGGCAGCGGAAATTACAGCCCGTACAGGCCAGCGACAGACACGTCGTACCTGGATGGAAGTGGTATAGCGGTTTCTTTTCGATGGGGTCGATGGCCAACGAACACGGCTTGCCGTACACCCCGCTAACAAGCATGCCATTCTGATTCCGCCGACTGCGACAAACACCAGTCTTACCCTCAGCAATACGACAATGGTGCGGACAGAGCGTACACTCCACCCGTCCGTCATCCAAGTGCTTATAATACCTGCATTCCATCAGAATACAATTGCTTCGTAAACGTAAAGTTCTGCGTCGCGCCAGCCGTCCCATCCCAGTCCTGCTTTGTCCTGCGAGCAATGTCCCACGAACTCCTCCTTTGTCCAGTTTACCTCGTCGGCCACTTGCGGCAGGAACGTGCCGCTGCGATAGCCTTTCTTGATATAGATGCCGTGACGATGCAGTTCAAACTCGTCCAGACTCTGGATGCGACGCATAGGTGTAAGCACGGAAATCTCGATGTCGAGGTCATTCAATTCGTCGCGAGTGACAGGCATAAACCGCGGGTCCTCAAAGGCTGCTGCTCGCGCCATCTCTGCTACTATCTCGTGCAATGGATAGTCCTCGCCAAAATGTCCGATGCAGCCACGCAGATGGCCGTGCTTATGCAGAGAGACAAAGGCACCGCATTTTGAATTGACAATTGACAGTTGACAATTGACAATTGGCTGCGCGATAGGTTTGCCGTTTAATGAGTCCACGATGCTCTGCAGAGCGATGTCCTTCAACATTTTCTTATCATCATCGCTCAGCACGAAGTCCGTATTCGTTCTCTCTTTGAGAGTGTGGCGTTGCAATCGCGTAAGTCCGCTGCTATTAAAATCCTTGCGCAGGATGGCGAACGAGTGGTAACCTACCACGCGGCTGTGGTCGTGATTGTCGATGTCGCCTGAGTTCTGGTACATCAGGTGTTTCACCTCGTACTGCTGATCGAGCATCAGCATCAGCGTAATGATGGCAAACTCGCCACACGCACTCGTCTGCAGATTGCGTTTACCACTTCGTGCATTGGCATTAATGGTCGCAATAAACTCCTCCACATCGCCGCTTTCTACGGCCTTGCCCGTCTTGGCATCCACCTCGTAGGCATCCTCATACGACGGATAGTGTGAGAAGTCGCTGCTAATCACAAAGAGATTTTCATCCGTAAAGTATGGCTTTAGCACCTCCGCCATTCGCTTCAGCTTGTCGTAATCATTTGTCGAAATAACGATCGGCACAATGGACGGCACCTCTTTAAACATCCTTTGCAGGAACGGCAACTGCACTTCCAGACAATGCTCCCTGTCGTGTGCCTCCGCCCTGTAAAAGAAATCCGTTGAATCCGCGTAATCTATGGTCTTTTTATTCGTGAGATTCGTGCGATTCGTGGTCGTCAATTTCATCGCCGTTTCGTGGTCCACCTTCACATTGCCTAATGGCGTGGCATAATAGTCCGCCTCTGTATTCACCGATGCTCCGTCGAGCCATTCGTGGTGACTCGGTCCTAACAGGAAAATCCGCTTGTACTGCTTCTTAGGGTCTATCGCCATATACGCTGACGCAGCCACATTGCCTGAGAAATAATATCCTGCATGAGGCACTATCAGCGCTGCCACATTATTGTACTTCGCGTCGTTACGATGCAACGCCAAGAAGCTGTCCATTTCCTCGCTCAGTTCTTTGGCATCGCCCGTATAGAATCGGTTCGCCTGTGTCGCCGGCCTCACCACTGGAGCCTGCGCCTGTCCCTTACATCCGTTCATCATCATCGTTGTTGTTAGGATTAGTATAATCGTCTTGATGCTCATGCTACTTAATCAGCTTCTCTATCTGTTTCTCTGTAGCCTCAGGTAATAACTTGCTAAGGTGCGCCTTCATCCGCTCGAAGGACTCCTGGGCTGTGCGCTCGCAACGGCACATGTCACGACCCAATAGTGACTCTGGCGTCGTGAGCAATGACCAGCCCCAGCCGTATTCGCGGCCATGTTTGTCAGTGGGATACACAAAGTCCTCAGTTACGATACGGCAAGCCATCTGTAGGCGCGTCACGTAGCCATCGAACTTGCTGCGCATCTTAGGACCATCGAAACCGCAGGCCGCACGCAGTTCACGCGTTATCAGACTACCATGCTCAGCCAACGTCAACAGGATAGCCTCCTCAATACTACCCTCGACGGGCCCAAGCCTCGAGGCGCGGCGATAGTTGCACAGGTCGGGCCACCACTCTTTGCTTACAAAGCCCGCCTTGCCTGCAAAGAACTTTCCATACACACAGCGTCCCTCTGTGACGATGGGGCCTTTCCACTTCCACAACGGCCAGTCCCAGCCACCATCGTCGAATACAACATACCGATTGTCTTCATCGACGACATCCTCTGCCGAATAGCCGCGAATACCACTATCCAGCAACGGCAGGAACCCAACCTCCTGGATATAGTCCATCAACTCTGGACAACTATGTATTTCTCCGTTCTGCATTGCAACTATCATCATTACTTGCTTGCATACCAGTTGGCTATCTGGTCACCAACGCTGGGATCATAGAAAGCCGAGAAGTCAGAGTACTTCACTTCGTCGCCGTCATTATCCTTACCAGTGGCCTGTTTCACCTCAAGGACAATGTGAGGCACTATGCCACCATCAATGTTTTCACCATCCTTGTTGACGAGTCGGGCACGCGCTGAGGAAAGCTGATAGCAGAAGCCCTCGGCCGTACACATTCGTTGGATGCTGCAGGTGCCTCCGCCCGACTTCTCACCGATAATCAGATAGCCGAAATCTTTCATCTGCGAAGGCAGCAGGTTACCGCATGAGTAAGCGTAGTGGCTCGTCATGATGGCCACGTTCAGCTGTGGATAACGTGGTTTCATGTCATTGTCGTCGAACACGAGGTCGAAATTGCTGTCTACCAACATATCGAACACAACGCGCTGTTTGGTCAGTACATTATCCCAAGAAGCGGCCGTTTTTCCTGCCAACAGGGCAGTAATAGCCTGTAGCACACCCAGGTCTCCGCCATTATTGCACGTCAGGTCCAGCACGAAGTTCTTCACCTCAGGGTCGGCAGCAGCCTTGTCCAGTGCTTCCACAATGCCGCAGATGTCGCCTTTGAACTCTGGGTTGTAGGTAGGCAGCGGTCCTGTACCTTTATAATATGCCGTCCAGCCTTTGCTGTCTATAGGGCCGAAATTATCAAAGATACAGTACATCGTATTGCCAATCTTGACGTAAGTGTCCGTGTTCAACAGCTTCTGACGCGCCTTGACGGCAAATTCACTGCCATCGTTTCGCTGGATGTTCGCAATGATTGCTGCTGCCTCTATCGCATAATCTTTTGTGAAGGGCGTGACAAACTTCGCCACAAATTCCCCAAGTTTATTTGGATCAGTGATACCGATAACAACGCTAATCCCGATGGGTGATATGGTGGTATGGCTACCATCGTAGAGTAGCGTAGCCAAATACTCCAAGCCAAAGGAGTACTCATTCATATTGGTCGATTTCAGCAACTTGCGATGATTTTCGCTCAGCGTCTGGTCCAAACCTTGCTCCTCGATGATGTTATCTATGGCATTACGCCCAGGCCTGCCATAGAAATGGTCGATGGCAAAGCACAGTTCGCCATAGCTGTAGGCAGCCAGATCGGCTGGACGCTCCGTCGCTTCGTAAGGCTTCATGAAGAACGCCTCATCCATTTTGATGGGCGTTGTCTCAAAGTCAGTCAGGATGATCATCTCGCCGTTGAAAAACACATGCTTGTCATCGAGATCACTATACATGTCAGACAACGTGATCAAAGGCACATAGACCATCTGTCCGTCTCCACGCAGGTCGATGCCATATTTCTTCAAGTCGAAAGTGACCGAAGCCACAGCGGGCGTATACGTTGCAGGCTTTTCACGGACGTAAGAAAGCTCGTCAGCTTCCACAATGCCCGTAGCATTAACGACATTCAACGATACGAAACTCATATAATCATCGAACGTCATCGACTCCTCAGCGGTATTCACCGTCGCCGTTTCGCCCTTGCTCGTCACTAACTGATATTGCGAGGCTGCGGTCTTGTTCACCTTAATGCTCTTGTTGGGCACGAGCATATCCTGGAAGTCAGCGATAGCGATGTAAGCCACATGCGGCATGTCGTCATAGTAGCGTAGGGCAACCGTCTTCGTAGACTCTCCATTGTCGTTCACTACGGTCTGTGTCACCTGAAACGGCATCATGTCAGATGCATCATCACCAGTGGTAGTCTCCTGTCCAGGATCAACAGGATTGTCAGTACTATCCACACAAGCCGTTAGGGTCAGCCCCAAAAGTGCCACGGCAACAAATGGCTGCCAAACTTTGACCTTGACGTCAAAACAATGCTTAAAATGATGTTTCATCTTGTTTTCTTTTATAGTTTGTTAGTTTTGCGACAAAGATACTCATTTTCTGTCAACTTTTACTCTATTTTTCCAAAAAACAATCAGAAACCTCGTAATTTAACCTTTTTTACGCCCTCTTTCTGGGTTTGCGTTTGCGTTTGGGTTTCACGTCATCTTCACCAAGGGCATCGAGCATGGACATTTGCTTCTCGTGCAGGTAGTTGTCGACGGTATAGCCTTTCTCGGCCATCTTGATGAGCAGATAGCGGCGAGCGAGCCACGCCTGCTTGAGTTCGGGTAAGGCGTTATTGAGGCGACGCGAGGCTTGCTTGTTGTTGGTCTCGACTTTGGCAGAGAGTTCGATGGGTTTGGTGAGGATGTCACGCAACTGATCGGCAAAGTATACGGCACTGCGTTTTACGCGGTTAAGGAAATCAGCATCACGCAGGGACTCGATAGACATCAATTGAATCTTCTGCTGCCACTTGGTTGCCACCTCAAGAACACGCTGACGCAGGTCTTGCAAGGTTTTATCGTGCAACTGTTTGAGCGAGGCATGACTATGGTAGAAAAACTCGGCAAAGATGCGCACCATCGACTCCTCCAAATACAGGATGGCACGGAAGTCGAAGAGTTGCATCAACAGGTAGCGCTCGTACTCCTGCCTGAGCACGGGCAATTGCTGGATACTGCGTTCGGCCTCGCTCTCCTGTAGGGCAATGTACGAGTCGACACGCTCGTCGTTGATGACAGCACGAGGCTCCAAAGGCGAGGCAAGCACCAGTCCTTCGAGCGTGCGGCAGCGGCTCAGAGCAACATACACCTGACCAGGAGCAAACGACTGGTTGGCATCGATGATGGCACGGTCGAACGTCAGGCCCTGACTCTTGTGGATGGTGATGGCCCAAGCCAATCGAAGCGGCAGTTGTTTGAATGTGCCCTGCACCTCGCTCTCTATCTCTCGTGTCTGCTCGTTCAGCGTATAGCGCATATTCTCCCACTCCAACGGCTCCACCTCGATGGCATTAGCGTCGCCCTCGCAATAGACAGTAAGGCGATTTTCCGATGCCTCCATCACACGACCAATGCGACCATTATAATAAAGGTGTTCGCCGGAGGGGTCGTTCTTCACGAACATTACCTGCGCACCCTCTTTCAACACCAGTGTCTCAGCTGTGGGATAGGAATATTCAGGGAACGTGCCCTTAACCTCTGCGCGATACTGATACGAACGGCCAGGAAGTTTTTGTAGTTCCGACTCGTTGTAGAAGTTGGCGAGGTTGTTGTGGGTGGTCAGGCGGATGGCTAATTGACCATTGACCGTTGACCATTGACCATTGGAAGTAACTCGGCTGTTCAGCTTTGACAGAGCCTCTGCCGACGGATGTCCCTCGCGAATCTCGTTCAAAAGCGCAACGAACGACTCGTCCTGCTGGCGATAGACGTGGCTCAACTGGATGGTGACATAGTCAATCTGCTGCAGTGCCTTTGAACCAAAAAAGTATGGCGTGTCGTAGTAGGGTTTCAGCATGCGTTCGTCCTCAGGTGTGACGACAGGCGTCAGCTGTGCCAGATCGCCAATCATCAGCAGCTGCATGCCGCCAAAAGGCTGTCCGTGTTCACGGAAGCGACGCAGCACCGCATCGATGGCATCGAGCAGATCGGCACGCACCATTGATATCTCGTCGATGATAAGCAGGTCTGACGAAGCGATGATTTTTCTTTTCTCCTTGCCGAAGTCAAATTTACTCTCGACCTTCGCACCAGGCACGTATGGCGAAAAAGGCAGTTGGAAAAACGAGTGAATCGTCACACCACCCGCATTAATGGCTGCTACACCCGTTGGCGCTACGACGATAGGTCGCTTGCGCGAGTGCTCCATGATAGTTTTCAGAAACGTCGTCTTGCCCGTTCCCGCCTTGCCTGTCAGAAATATGCTGCGCCCCGTGCTTTCGACAAAGTCCCATGCCGTGCGCAGCTCGTTGTTTTGTTGCATATCTATTTTTAACCTTATTCGGTATAACCGTGATACAAAGGTAGCCATTTCTTGCGAAATAACGGCAGAAAAACACGAGAATTAACATATACTGACACTTTGCTGATAAAACAAGGGGCGAAATAGCAAGGTGTAAGCAAAACAACAGGGTTTGTAGTTGAATTCTTTACAAAATGACACTTTTTGGTTAAACATAAGCACAAAAAGTTATGCTTTTCTTTGGTGTTTTTGTCTTTTTGTTTACCTTTGCAGCCGGAATAGTAGCAAAAGGATAGCAAAATCCCAAAATAGTTAGCAATATGGCACAGAAAATTAGATTTACGAAGATGCACGGTTGCGGCAACGACTACATCTATGTCAATACGATGGGGCAGAAGGTGCCAAACCCACAGGAGGCAGCCATTCGATGGAGCGACCGACACAAGGGTATCGGCTCTGACGGACTGGTGCTGATAGGCAAGAGTCCTGTGCCTGAAGCCGACTATACAATGCACATCTATAATGCGGACGGTTCGGAGGCTATGATGTGCGGCAATGCGAGCCGTTGCATCGGCAAGTATCTATTTGAACGCGGACTGACAGATAAGACAGATATCCGACTGCTGACGCTGTCGGGCGTAAAGACACTGCAGCTACATACAATAAATAATAAGGTGGAAAGCGTGACAGTGGACATGCTGGAGCCTGTACTGGAAAATGAGTCACAATATATTGCCTCGCGCAGTATGGGTCGAGGCACATTTGTCTCAATGGGCAATCCTCATTACGTGATCTTCACGGACGATGTCGACCAGGTAGGTGAAACGGGACGGATGCTGGAAAAGCATCCAGCATTTCCACAGCGGTGTAATATAGAGTTCGCAAAGATTGTCAGCGGCAAAACCGCTGACCACACGACCATCCGCACGCGCGTCTGGGAGCGGGGTAGCGGCATCACCCAGGCTTGTGGTACGGGCGCTTGTGCAACGGCTGTTGCTGCGGCACTGACAGGCAGGGCTGGGCACAAGAGCGACATCGTGATGGATGGAGGTACGCTGAGCATTGAGTGGCGTGAGTCAGACAACCACGTCTACATGACGGGGCCTGCCGAGTTTGTGTTTGATGGCGAGATAGAAATATAAAAAAGAATAGAATATGGCATTAGTAAACATTCATTTCCTGAACCTGCAGAACAACTACCTGTTCGCTGACATTGCCAAGAAGGTGAACGCCTTCAAAGTGATGCACCCTAAGGCCGATGTCATTTCATTGGGTATTGGCGACGTGACGCAACCGTTGGCACCTGCCGTGGTGGAGGCCATGCATAAGGCTGCCCATGAGATGGGTACCGTCAAAGGTTTCCGCGGTTATGGTCCTGAACAAGGCTATGATTTCCTGCGCGAGGCCATTTTGAAGAACGATTTCCTGACACGAGGCGTACACCTCAGCACAGACGAGATCTTTATCAACGACGGTGCAAAGAGCGATACGGGTAACTTCCAGGAGTTGCTGCATTGGGACAACTTTATTGGCGTGACTGACCCCATCTATCCGGTCTATATCGACTCGAACGTGATGATTGGCCGTTGCGGCATCTATAACGAAGGTCGCTGGACTAACGTGCGCTATCTGCCGACAACCGCTGAGAATGGTTTTATTCCTGAGTTGCCCAAGGGTCGCCCTGTAGACGTCATCTACCTGTGCTACCCCAATAATCCGACGGGTACGGTCATTACGAAACAGGAACTGCGCAAGTGGGTGAACTACGCGCTGAAGAACGACGCGCTCATCCTCTATGATGCCGCCTATCAGGCCTATATCCGCGACCCAGAGATACCACGCTCGATTTACGAGATTCGCGGTGCCAGGAAATGTGCCGTCGAGTTCCATTCGTTCTCGAAGACAGCCGGATTCACTGGCGTACGTTGTGGCTATACGGTCGTACCTATGGAAGTGACCGTTTCAACGTTCGAAGGCGAACGCATCCCGCTGAACCAATTGTGGTTGCGCCGCCAGTGCACAAAGTTTAACGGCACGAGCTATATCTCGCAACGAGCTGCCGAGGCCATTTACACGCCAGAGGGTAAGGAACAGATTAAGGCCACCATCGACTACTATATGGAAAACGCCCAAAGGATGTTGAAACGTTTGCGCGCGCTTGGCTATGAGTGTTATGGTGGTGAGAACGCACCTTATATTTGGATGCGCACACCTGACGGTATGGGTTCTTGGCCTTTCTTCGAGGCTTTGCTCTATGGTGCCAACGTTGTCTGCACACCAGGTGTCGGCTTCGGTCCCTCAGGCGAGGGTTATGTACGCTTTACCGCCTTTAACAGTCATGAAAAGACAGACGAGGCCCTTGACCGCATTGAAAAGTGGAGTAAGGGTTAATCATAATCATTAACATCATTTTTACCGATCCGCGAGACCATAACAGGTCTCGCGGTTTTATTTGTCAAGCAAAAAATCGAATGTGTTCGAACACAATTTTGCTAAAACTGACGTTTTGTAACGAAATGACTGATTTCTCAAACAAAACGTTAGCAAAACGAAAGCACAAACGGTTTATTTGTTTACATTTTGTTAGTTTGACATATATTTAACTAACAAAATGAAAGTTTTTATTTCGTATTTCATTCAGAATGTCGTACCTTTGCACCGTAAACATAACAAAGTGTAACCCAAAGAGAGGGTTTAGTATTAATTTAATAAGGTAAAAAGGTATGAAAAGAATTGAAGCAATTATCCGCAAGACGAAGTTCGAGGATGTGAAGGAGGCTTTGCTCAACTCGGACATCGACTGGTTTGAGTACCACAACGTTCACGGCATCGGACAGAGCCGACAGGAGAGGATATACCGTGGCGTCCAGTACTCGACGGACGTGATAGAACGTGTGGCTCTGACCATCGTATGTCGCGATCCGCTGGTGGAACCTACGGTCAAGGTGATTCTTGAAGTGGCACATACGGGTGAGGTTGGTGACGGCCGTATCTTTGTAAGTGACATGATTGACACCTGGAGCATCCGCACGGGCGAACACGGTGACACCGTACTGAGAGACAAGAAATAAAAAGGTAAAAAGAAAAAAGGTAAAAAGATTATGAACGAAATTGGATTATCACTCGATACCGTATGGATGCTATTAGCAGCCATGTTGGTTTTCTTCATGCAGCCCGGATTTGCGCTGTGCGAAGCAGGTTTTACACGTAGTAAGAACACTGCGAACATCCTGATGAAGAACTTTGTCGATTTCATGTTCGGCTCACTGTTGTTCTTCTTCCTTGGCTTCGGATTTATGTTCGGTAGCGAGGGCGCAGGGTTCATCGGTATGCCTAACTGGGGCGACCTCAGTTTCTATGGAGGCGACCTGCCCGTTGAGGGTTTCTTGATTTTCGAGACGGTGTTCTGTGCCACCAGTGCTACTATCGTCAGTGGTGCTATGGCTGAGCGCACAAAGTTCTCTATGTATCTGATTTACAGTGCCATGATTTCGTTGTTCATCTATCCTATCGAGGGACACTGGACATGGGGCGGCGGTTGGCTTTGCAACGATGCTGCTGACGGTTTCATGATGACAACCTTTGGCGACGTGTTCCACGACTTCGCTGGTTCTGCAATCGTTCACTCTGTAGGTGGTGTACTGGCCCTGATTGGTGCTATGGCCCTTGGTCCCCGTATCGGTAAGTATGCTAAGGACGGCAAGAGCCATGCTATTCCTGGTCACAACCTGACAATGGCTGCCTTGGGTGTCTTCATCCTCTGGCTCGGATGGTTTGGTTTCAACCCCGGTTCTCAGTTGGCTGCAAGTGGTGAAGTGAACCGCATCGCTATCTCGCACGTGTTCCTGACCACTAACCTCGCTGCTGCTGCAGGTGGTGTAGCCACGATGTTCCTGACTTGGGCCAAGTATGGCAAGCCATCTCTGTCACTGACATTGAACGGTGTACTGGCTGGTCTCGTAGGTATTACAGCTGGTTGCGACCTCGTATCGCCTACAGGTGCCGTAATTATTGGTCTTGTCTGTGGTATCGTACTGGTTTACGCCATCGAGTTTATCGACCACAAACTGCACATCGATGATCCCGTAGGTGCTTCGTCAGTACACGGTGTCTGCGGTATCCTTGGTACGATTATGACAGGTCTGCTGTCTACTACCAACGGTGCATTCTATGGCGGTGGTTGGGGCTTCTTCGGTGCTGAGTGTTTCGGCATCCTCGTCATCGACCTCTGGGCTGCTGCTTGCGGATTCGCCCTGTTCTACGGCATCAAGAAGTTACATGGTCTACGTGTCGACAATCGCATTGAGGAGGAAGGTCTCGACATCTACGAACACGGTGAGGCATGTTACAATTAATTAGACAATTCGTCTTAATATTAAAAAAGAAAAGAATTATGAAGAAGATTGTTTTATTAGCATTGGGTATGGCCATGAGTATGACCACCTTTGCACAGGATGAGATTGAAACGACGATTAGTGGAGATATCGTAAGTAGTTACATTTGGCGTGGCCAAGATTTGGGAAGCGCTGCTATTCAGCCGACGCTTGGCATTGCCTACAAGGGACTGTCGCTCTCTGCTTGGGGTAGTTACGCTATCACCAATCCTGCCGATACCAAGGAGTTTGACCTGACACTGGCCTATACCATTGGTAGTTTCAATATTGGTATTACCGACTATTGGACCAACGATGGTGGTGATCCAGAAGCACGCTATCTGAAATATGAAGCGCACAGTACCAACCACATCTTCGAAGCCAACATCGGTTACGACTTCGGCTTTGCCTCGTTGCAGTGGTTTACCAACTTTGCTGGCAACGATGGTACCAACAAAGACGGCAAACGCGCCTATAGCAGCTACTTTGAGATTAGTGCCCCCTTCAAGCTCGCTTCCGTTGACTGGACAGCTACAGCCGGTGCAGTTCCCTTCGCCACAACGTCGTATAATGGCTGGACATCTGGCTTTGCCGTTACCAACCTATCACTGAAGGCCACGAAGGACATCAAGATCACCGATACCTTCTCCGTTCCTATCTTCGGACAGGTTGTTGCGAACCCCTGCTCACAGAAAGCATATCTGGTTTTTGGTCTGACATTAAAACCGTAAGCCTATTTACATAATTCCCAAAAGGCGATGGCTCCCGCAGCGGCAACGTTGAGGGAGTCAACGCTATGTGCCATAGGGATACGGACGACATAGTCGGATTCGACAATGGTTGTATGAGGCAAACCATCACCCTCTGTTCCCATAATAATAGCGAGACGCGGTTCTGCCTTCAACTGTGGATTGTCAAGGGCAATACTATCATCCGTAAGTGCCATAGCAGCGGTACGGAAACCATATTCGTGCAGGCTGGAGGCTGGGCCATCGAGCCACGTCCAGGGTACGAGGAATACGGTACCCATGGATACGCGGACAGCCCGTCTGTTCAGTGGGTCACAAGAGTCGCGTGTCAGCAGGACAGCATCGATACCTAATGCTGCCGCCGAACGGAAGATGGCTCCGATATTGGTCGTATCCACAACACCTTGAATAACCACAATCCGTCGTGCATCCTTACAAACATCAGCCACAGGGCGTTCCGGTTTGCGACGCATGGCACAAAGCACGCCACGTGTCAGCGTATAACCCGTCAATTGGGCCAACAACTCGCGACTACCAGTATAAATAGGGATATCAGGACACTGTGCTATGATATCCTTGGCATCGCCCTCAATGTGACGCTGTTCGCATAGCAAGGCCACGGGTTCGAAGCCTGCCTGTAGCGCTACACGGATAACCTTTGGACTCTCTGCAATAAAGATGCCCCGCTGCGAATCTAAGCGATTGCGCAGCTGGGCTTCTGTTAGTGTACTGAATAGCTCGACACCTGGTTGGTCGAGCGATGTAATCTCAATAATGTTCACCTCTCAATTTCTCATTGTCTCAATTTCTCAATTACTCCAACAGTATGACTTTTGCCTGGCCATTATCCATATCGGGCATGGTGTTGCCTACTGATGCACCGATATAAGTGGGGTCACACACCATAAAGCGCTTACCATTGACCATAATATAGTCGCCCTTGACATCTCCTGGAATAGATACGGCCGATGCCAGATGACCAGGATAGTAAACCAAGACGCACTTGAAACCTAACAGGTCGCGCACCAAGCGGGTGAAAAGGATAGAGCGGTCCTCACAGTCGCAGTAAGGATAGTATAACGTCTCGTCAGGGAAGAAAGCACGGTCGGCTCCCCACACCTCTTCGTCGTACTTATAGACGAAGGCTGTCTGCACCCAGTTGAGCAGCTTTTCGACACACATCAACTCTGAGACACCAGTCAGTCCTTTCTTCAGCTGCGGATACAACTCCTTCTGAGCCTGTTCGCAGACGGGGGTATTGGCATACATCGCCCAGCGTGTCATGAAGTTGCCACCAACCTCACTGGTGGGGTAGGACTCGTAGAAGGGCAGCTGGTTCTTGTTGATACTGACCTTGACGACCATGTCGGGATAGCGCCTCGCCTTCAGCTCACGCAAAGGAGAAGCCTGGTAGCTGGCGTATGGGGATGTAGGAACCCATAACGACAGCGACTGCTCCTTAGGATATTTAGCCTCATTGATACGCAGGTCGCTAATTTTATCGTTCAAAGGATAGAACTTGTCGCCGTCCAGCGTAAAGTAGCGCTTACCGTAAATGATGTGCTGGCTGGCATAAAGCATCTGTAGCTTGCCACCAGCCTCACCCAGTCGGATTTTGTAGCCCGACTGTGAATAGAGGAAAGCCATAAGTAGGGTCGCCTCGTTAGTGCCATTGCCAAAAATCTTTTGGCTCAGCGCCTGCAACATCATCAGGTACTCCCAATCACACAGCTTGTTTTGTGAACGCAGCTTCAGACAGTCGACCACCAGATTGTTGTAGGCAGGCTGGCAGAGTTTCTCCCAACCATCGGCCACAGCATTTTCGCTGACACCTGCCAAACGGACCATTGATGCCTCTGGCATACGTGCCTTCCATGTCGTAGCAAGATACTCGAACGTCAACATCTTAGTAGGCTCTTCGGGCACTTCCTCGACAGGTGCAACAGGTTGAGGACGTGGAGCAGGTTTGACGGGTTTTATCACGCCCTGAATCTTAATGAGGCGGTCTTCCTTCTTCTTGCGAGCCTCCTCATCGTTCATCTTAATGGGTGGTGCAGGTCTCACGTCTTTATCGGGCACTGGCAGGGGCTGGGAGACTCTAAACGCGTTCCACTTCTCACGTGTCTTGCTGATGTATTCAGCATTGATTTTCTGACGATATTCGTTGAAGTTGTTGACACGGTTCTGATTGAAAGCCGAATTATTGCCGCCAAAACCGCCACGAGCCGAGCCGAAGGGATTGTTGTTCTGCGCCTGCGCTTCGCTAAATGATAAATGATAAATGATCAATGAGAGACTTACCATCATCACCCGTTTCCATAGCCTACTCGTCTGTTTGTGCATCATTGTCTCTTTGAATCTTATTGACTACCTCTTCCTTGTTGTTCTTTACTTTGTCGATGGTGTGCTGGTTGTTTTGATTGACAGTGAGAACCTGTGGGGTCTGATTCTCGCCATAGGCTACGCCAATGGCACGAACAGCCTCGATACGCATCTTCTCCAGTTCTACCTCACTGCGAGCCATCTCCTTGCCGAACTCTTTCAAGTCCTTGGCCCACTCCCATTCCTCGCCGATGCGCTCACGAATCTCGTCGGCCAATTCCATAGCTTCGTCATTACACTGGGAAGCTGGATTGATGGCTGCCAGATAGCCACCGGCAATCTTTGCGCCCTCACGGTCCTGAGAAGCATTCCAAGCCTGACGTGCCTTGTTGACCTTGGCAGCACAATCTTGGTTCAGATAAGTCTGGAAGGTAGACAGCATAGCAGCCTCAACGGCATCATAATTATTGATACAGGTTGGGATGGAAGAAAGCAGGAACATTGCCTGCTCAAAATCCTGCTTCGAACTCAGCGACTTGGCCTGACGAATAATATTGTTGGACTGACCTTCGTAGTAAGATACAATCTTCTTTTTAGTCGCCTTCAAAAAACTCTGCAACGCTGTATTTTGCGGATTCAGACTACTGATAGAAGCCATATAAGCCAACCTGGCATTCTGGCCTGCTCCACTAAGCGTAACATATGTGCTTCCAAAACTGTCGCCAGTGCGGGTATTGGTAACAGAGAGTTCCAAGCCTGTGGTCACGGTGACCAATGGACGTAGTCCGCTGGTCACATTCTTCGATGTCTCAACCAGATTGGCCACAATGCAGAAGTTAGAGTAGCGTGCGCTACCAGTCATACCGTTCAATGTCACGGCCTGACGGATTTTCGATGTCAGCTGTGTCTTAGCCATAGGAGACAAGTCGACCGCCTGGTCTGGTATAACAATTGTCAGCGGGAACTCACATTGACCTTGTGCACGAATGCCCAATGCAGAGAGCGCCAATAGCGCCCATGTCAATACCATTTTTTTCATACTCTTCCCTCTTTACTTCTTACCTCTTTTATTTTATATATAAGTTCACCTTGCCCAGACCGCGAACCTTAAACTCGGCAGTTACGCCCTTGTTGGCAAGTTCGTTGACCAGCTTCTGAGCAACATCCTTAGCACCCTGCTTGCGCTGGCGACCGCGGATTGTTGAGATGAGGGGAATATACACACCCTGATACTGCATGAAGGTAGCGCCGCTCTTAACGCGCTCCGTGCCATTGCCATCAACAGAATTGTCGAACATGAAGTCCTCGATGAACTCGTGCAGCGTGATGTCGCCAACCTTACTGTTCATGCTAAGACCTGCCGACTCTGTGGTCTTGATGTCGAAAGCCACCATACGACCCTTGGTCACCATACCCTGATAGTACTGGAGTACCTTAGCCAGGAAAGCATCCATATTCTGATAGACAGCCTCGCGCAGCAGTACAACGGGGTTAGCTGACGTGCTGGGGGCACCCATACCCTCGATCGGCGCAAACATACGGTTTGTATAAGCATCGGTACCAGTGATGGTGTATGACACCTGATACTGTGGACCGTTCTTCAGCAGGTCATACTGTACCTTAATCAGGATGTCAGCCTCTGAATTACGAATGATGGATTCTTCTACACTCTCATACTGGTCGCCAGAATTGGCAGCGGCCATAGCAGCATCGTTCTTGGCACTGTTGATAGCTTCCAGAAGATCGACAATCACGATGTCAGGATTGCGGTCGCTGATGAGCTGAGCCACCTGAATAAGCACGCTGTGCAGTGTGGGATCCTCACTCATGGCTTTCTCATAGTCAGGAGATTCCACACCTTCTTGGTTAGACACATAACCGTGTGCCTTACAGTAGATCATGTCAGGCACAACCATCACGTGAGGTGGTGTCATAGCTTTCTGTGCCCATATGCTACCAGTGATGGTCAATAGGGCTATTGCAATAGTCAGTATACGTTTCATAATCTTAAATTCTTATATTAGTTACTCAATAATCTTATCTTTCTGCATACGCTTCTTCAAAGCATTGCGGTCTATCTGTACCACGATACCCCAAGTCTGCGTGCCAGCACCCTGGAAACTATTACGCAGGTCTTTGTCAACCTCGTCAACATACTTCTTGAAGTTGCCGCTGTCCTTAAAGAACTTGTTGAAATAGTCCTCATGCTTCTGACGAGCGTTAGGTGCATCGACAATGGGATAAGCGCTGCACTCTGTATCGCCAGCGGTAATACCCTTGAAGAGTACTTCCTCAATAGCCTTCTTCTTAGCCTCACGTACGGCATCAGCACGATCTACGCCCTTAGCATAGACTTTCAACAACTGCGTACCATCAAGCTGCTTACCCAGACATTCTGTTGTCTGATTAAAATAAGATGCTGTCTGGACCACAGGCTTCTTGCTACCGCAACTTGTCAGCACGACCAGTGCTGCAGCTGCCATCAGGATACATATCTTTTTCATAGCTCTTCTTCCTTCTTTTATCTCCTTTTTATCTTCTTCTATCTCTTTCTATCTTCTTAAACTTCTCCAGCTTACCATAGATTCGAGAATCCCTTCAAGATGTGAGCCTCTTCCAGATAGTGCTGCAGAGCCTCCTTGTCGACCATCACGACAGCACTGGTCTCAATCATCTTGGTCTTCTTATTCTTCATCGACGACAGCGACGAGTTGACGATAGAGGCAAAGTTGCGATACTTGGCCTCGTTGTCGAAGGCCTGGAAGAAGTCGGCCTTAGTCTGCTGGATGGTGGGATCGGTGATGAGTGGCTTCTGCTCACCATAGCCTTCAGAAGCCATCAAGCCACGAAACATCACACCCTGTACGGCATATTTCATGACTAAATCCTCTGCGCTGGAGGGTAACTTCTTCTTGACATTGACTGTTACAGATACCAGATAACGGCCACCTTGGCCCTGTCCGGCACTCTGGACATAATACTCCTGTGCAGAAGCAATCATGCAGCACATCAAGAGCACAAATGATACTAATACTTTCTTCATAGTCTTTTCGTTTTTTAATGTTTAATAATTTACGTTTTACATTTCCCTAAGTTGCAGACCAGGACTGTGCAGGTCTACCGATGAGTGGCCAGGAGTAAACATTGTACCCTTGGCAGCTGTGTCGAAATATTCGTCAAAGCGAATCGTGTAGTTGTCCCATGGCGTACCAGCCTTGGCTTTAGCTACACGCTTGTAACATATCTGTCCGTTCTTGTCCTTATAAGGCTCCAGAATCTCGTACTCCTTACCATCGGTGACGTCTTCCTTACGACCAATATGTGAGTACATTGAACCATCCTCGAAATAGAACGGAGCACGGGGACGGAAGACGGGGAAGCTCTTGGCCAACTCGCGCATACCTTTCTGTACACAACGGTGGCAGACGTCCAGAATGACTTCGTCTTCATTGCTCCAACTCTTCAGGATGGTCTTGGTGCTCGATTCTTTATATTCACCAACATATTCCAGATCAAAAAGTTTACCGGCTCCGTCAAACTTGGCCTTGCGGGCTTGTGCCTCAGCCAGCTCTGTGGTGGTGTCTGCCCAATAATCGTTATACATGGTCTGCGTCATGCTGTCGTCCCACTTTAATTTATAAAGGAAGGCATGCATTTTGACACGGAAACCACCAATGTCGGCCACAACAGAGGCTCCGGCCATTCCCAAATCGCCGGCAGCCTCCAGTTGCTTGCCGGCATCCTTATGACCGTTTTGCTTCTGTACCTCGCCAGCCACTTGGGCTGCAGCACTGGCTACGGCCATAATACCTGCAAAGATAGACGAACCCTTAGACTGGTCGA